>Ga0066601_10000570_pt1 | contig 14598 bp, 7 predicted proteins | sample Medcelwee11metaG_FD_59487 | JGI IMG/M metagenome (GOLD analysis project Ga0066601, IMG submission 59487) | Freshwater pond sediment microbial communities from the University of Edinburgh, under environmental carbon perturbations - Medium... | ecosystem: Environmental > Aquatic > Freshwater >... | reverse complement strand
TTTTTTGTAATTGTCTGCAGTTTTACCTCGGTAAAAGGTTTTGTTTCTTTCCAGTGCCTGCAATCGTAAAACCTATGCTCTTCGAAAGCAAATTCCACTTTGCTTTCGTTCTTTATTCTAACATACATTGAGTCTGTCGACATTCCAACTGGAAGTTGTGGTTGCAATGCCCTTGCCCTCACCTGATCAACTGCCCATTTCGCTGTTTTCCCATCACCAAAGTGATCATTATAAGGCCCAAAAGCCATATTTGCTGCTTCAGCATAATTTAACAGTACTTCAGCATACCTAAGAAACAAATGATTATGAAATGCAGCTCCATTATTAGGATTGATTGTCTCATCAATAAATTTTCGTAAATAAAAACCGGTATTTACAACATCAGTAAAAAAATCAACTCCAGGTGTAACATTCGATCCCGGTTCTTTATCATATATTTCAAAAGTATAAGTTTTATATTTACTTTGATTATAATAAATACTAGAATAAAATCGTTGATCTCTGTTTATATATGGATTTTGCGGATCCCATCCCGATCCGTTTTGATAAATATTTATTCCATTCTTCATTTCATAAGATTCTACTAAACTTAATGACGGCAAAGTAAACCCACCACCTTTATCATTTCCTGTATTATGGAAACGCAATGGTAATTGACGTGCTTCACATTCACGATGCTTTGACGACCTTATATAAGTAATGATTTCTTCGGAAGTACCTCTTGTAATAAAAAGCTTACGATAACTTTCTTTAGGATCAGAATCAACATAGAGAGAATAATCATTTTCTTCTGCAAATTTGATAGCTTCCCATCCTGCAATTGCAGCTCTTTCCCATTTCATTGGGTCATATTCTCCTGCAATTATTCGGTTAGTGTTTTCAGGGTCGTTAAACAACGGACGTGCAGCATATAACAATACTCTGGCCTTTAGTGCCTTTGCTGCCATTGCAGTCATTCTTCCAAAATTTACAGGATCTGAAACCCTGTTATTAGCCGGCAATATCAAAGCACAACTATCACATTCACTTACAATAAAATCTACCGTTTGGTCAAAAGTACTTCTTGGGGTATATAGTTCCTCATCAAACTGTGTCAATTGACGTTTTATTATAGGAACACCTCCATATGATTTGAGTAATTCTGCATAAAAAATTGCTCTCAACATTCTGGCTTCTGTTTTCATTTGAAGTTTTGAAGCTTCTGTAATACCTTCTTGTTCACTTAGAGGAACCTTGTCAATATTTTCAATAATCTTATTTGCCGGCCTAATAGCTGTCCATGCATATTTCCAGGCTGGAAGTTCGCTTGGATTTGCTGCATTCCAAGTGCCTGTATTGAACCAAAGAGCCTGCGTCAACAACCCTAAGTGTGCTTGTTGACCTTCATCTGTCGTCACGCCCAAATAAACAGGATTAGTTGCCCCAAAACGAAAATAGCCTTTGGGCAAACGCGAATAAACATTATTTAAAAATCGTTTTGCTAAAGCACCTTCTGAGAATATTTGTTCTTCGGTGATATCACCAGATTCGGCCTTATCCAATAACCCTGCTCCATCATCCTGACATGATTGTAAGGTAACAAATAACATTATAACAAATATATATATAATTTTTCTCATATATTTTAAATTTAAAATTGAATATTTACTCCTAAAGTATATTGAGCCATTTGAGGGTAATTATAAGCTCTTTCATTCTCAGTTTCAGGATCAAATGTCATTTGATTGTCAAAGGTGAGCAAATTTGTACCACTTACATAAAATCTTAATTTCGAAACAGGCAACTTCGACAACAGTTTCTTAGATAATGCATATCCCACTTCAATATTTTTCAACCTTAAATAATTCCCATTTTTCAACCAATATGTTGACTTCCGGTGATTGTTAGGAAAATTTCCGTCGTGCAATCGTGGATAAGTAGCGTTTGCCCATGTTGAAGGATCCTCTGGATTAAATCTACCTGAATGATGTTCAAAAACATTACCTCCATCTCTAAATTCCCAAACCGCTCCATTCGAGAAATACACATCAAACAATGCTGCTCCTTGCCACAGCACACTCATATCAAACCCTTTATATTCAAATCCCACAGTAGCACCATATTGAACTTTCGGAATATTTGAATTACCAATAGGACGTTCATCATACTCATCAATAACTCCATCTTCATTCAAATCCATGTATTTAATATCCCCAATTTTAACATTCCCTATATGCGTAGGTGATTGATCAATTTCTTCCTGACTCATAAATAGACCTAATGCAACCAAACCATAATGTTGACCAATTGATTGACCCTCTCTCGCCATCCAGGAATATTTTTGCACGGCCTCACCATTCTCAATAATGACATTTTTGGCACATGAGATATTACCTCTGATAAAATAATTAAACTTCTCTATCTTATCATTCCAACTCAGTTCCAACTCTCCTCCAGTATTTTTCACCCGACCGATATTCCCTGGAGGAGTGCCAATACCTAACACCATAGGTACAGATGAAAAATCCAATAAAATATCTCTTCTGTCTTCATAAAAATAATTTCCTTCAAAACTCATCTTTCCATCTAACAACCTCATCTCAAGACCAATATTTGTTTTTCTTGCACGTTCCCAAGTTACCTGATCATTTCCTAATTTACCTTCTAATAAACCGGAATAACTTTGTGGAGTAATTCCAAAATTATAATTACCAAAATTTGCATTACCGTTGTTATAAGTCTGAATATAATAATAACTATATCCTCCAATTTTGTCATTCCCAACTTCGCCATAAGAACCTTTAAACTTGAAAAAGTCAATAGATTTTATGTTTTTTTTCCAAAAACCCTCTTCGGAGAGTACCCATCCTAAAGAAAAAGCAGGGAATAATCCATAACGATGACCTTTTGCAAATTGATTAGATCCATTGTACCCAACATTGATTTCTCCCAGATATTTATTTTTATATCCATAAGTTGCACGTCCTACAAATCCAAGGTATCCTGTAGGAACCTGTGATTTTTCAAAGTTTTGTGATTGGTTATAAAGCGATAAAGCTGAAAATGCATGATCACCGAATTTTCTACTATAATTAAGTGATATCTCGGAATAGATTCTTTGCCAGTCGTTATCAGTTCCTGAATTAATTATTGCTAATTGCTCTGATAGAACATTGTTTGTATACTTTCCATATTTATCATACTCAATCATAAATGGCCTTTCAGAAAGTGACTGTTCAGTTGCCAGAAAGGAATTGACTCCAATCATTGCTTTAAGATTAAGCCCTTTAGTAATAAAATTCAGTTTCTGATTTAAGGTAAATGTACCTTGTAATACATCTTGGTTTAAATGGTAATAACCTCCATCCTGCACAATTTGCAAAGGATTATAAATTGTCGCATTTTTCCCGTTTCCATATGTGCCATCTGGATTAATTAATGGAGAGTAATTAGCTGGTTGTCTCATTAATAATTCAAACATATTATTATATTCAGGATTTGTACTCTCTCCGGAAAAACGACTGCTTACTCCAATATTGTGTCGTGAACGAAACGAACTATTTAAGTCTATTCCAACTTCAGTAGATTTTGAAATGGTAAAATCAAGATTTGACCTTAAATTGATTCGATTATAACTTGCATTAGTACTATAATCCTGATTTTTATATTGTTTATAAATTCCATCCTGATATAAATAACCCAAAGACATAAAGTATTTAACAATATTATTTCCACCTCTTACATTTAAATTTGTTTGAGCTTGAGGAATTGTTTTACTCATAAACATGTCTATCAGGTTATTATTTGGATGTGTAAACGGTGAGTCTCCCAATAAATAGTGTTGTAAATCTTCATCCGAAGAATAATAATAATTTTCATTCCCAGGAGCTAATCCGTTGTTATCATTTCTTATGGCTTCATTTTTCAATAATGCATAATTATAGGCATCCAAAGGCTTTGCTGTACGAATTGGAGTCTGAATGGAACCTTGAATGGAAAATGAAACAACGGGTTTACCCACTTTTCCCCTTTTTGTGGTAACAAGAATTACTCCATTTGCACCTCTAACACCATAAACGGCTGTTGCGGATGCATCTTTCATAACTGAGAAAGTCTCAATATCATCTGCATCTATTTGATTGAAACTACGTTCCACTCCATCCACTAATATTAAAGGTGAGTTGTCGTTCAATGTCCCCAATCCACGAATGAAAATCTTTGAATCATCGTTCCCCGGTTGTCCAGAAATCATTTTAGTTACAACACCTGATACACGTCCAGCAATAGCATTACTTAAATTTACAACTGCACTTTGTTTTAACTCATCAGTTTTTATTGTCGAGATTGAACCTGTAACCGAAATTTTCGATTGAGTTCCATATCCTACAACAACTACTTCTTCGAGCTCTGAAACAGAAGGCTTTAGTTGAATGTTTAAGACTCTATTTTTACCAACTTTTACTTCTTGTGTTTGAAAACCTAAACAAGTAAAAACCAATACATCGTTTTCTTTAGTTTTAATACTAAATCTACCCTCGAGATCAGATGGCGTACCGATATTTGCTCCTTTTATTATAATATTAACCCCAGGAAGTGGTTCTGAGGTTCCTTCTTCAATGATAATTCCTTTTAAAATTACATCCTGAGCCTGAATGATATTCACAAGAACAAATAAAAACAACAATATGATATAAAATATTTTTTTCATCTTCCAAAATTTTCATTTAAAGTCAGTTAATATTACCACAATGGGTTTTGTCTTAATGATCGATTTTTCAGAATTTCACCAGAATGAATTGGATACAAATACATCTTCGGCAAAAAAGTCCTGTTTTCTAAAACTGAATATTCGTATGAGTATGGTATTGAAATATCATTTGTTTTTGTAATAATAACTTTTCTTAATGGTTTATTTAGCTCAGTTTCTGCTAACTTCCATCGTCTTAAGTCCCAATGACGATGTTCCTCAAAAGCTAATTCAATTTGTCTTTCATGGATAATTTTTTCTTTCATTAGATTATATGTTAATCCAACAGATAATATAGGCATATCAACTCTTTTTCTAAGTTCATCAACAGCCCACTTTGCAGTTCTACCATTACCGTAGTGATCCACTTCAGGACCATATGCTTCATTCATTGCTTCTGCATAATTCAGCAGAATTTCACCTACTCTGAAATACGGAAAATAATGTAAGGCGGTTACCTCTGTTCCATAAATTACTGCTGCCGGATCACTAAATTTCCTGAGATAATATCCTGTCTTTGTTGCATTCACACTGGCATCCTGTGCATCTAATCCACCTAAAAAAGTTTCAATTCTTCTATTGCTCCACCACAGCGCACCATTGTATTGAATTGACGCAGAAAATCTCGGATCTCTTCCTGAATATGGATTATCGGGATTAACATCACCTCCATTGATCATTTCATAGGCATCCACTAGATTTTGAGAAGGTGAGACTCCGCCTCTTGCATTTGTATATCCAACAGGAGCATTTATTTTTTCAACGTTATTATCTTTTTGACGTGTTTTTACAAAAAGTAGTTCTTTGTTTGATGCTGGTGTATAAAATAATTTCGAGTATTTTAACTGAGGAGTTGCTCCACTTGTATAAAGTGCTATAACCGTAGGATAGGATGCTAACAATTCAGATGAAGCTTGAGCAGCAGCCTCCCATCTCGTCATATCATAGACTCCATATCCCAAAATAGGATCATTTAAACCTTCAATTGAAGGTCCGTTATAAAGAGGGCTGGCTGCATACAACAACACCCTTGATTTTAGAGCCTTTGCTGCAACACGTGAGGCTCTCCCCATTTGCGATTCTGGCTGAATTTCTGGTAATGCACTTTGAATAATCGAATCACATTCATTCACAATAAATTCCACACAATCTGCGAAACTGTCCCTTGGAACATTTGGATCATCATCAAATGAACAAGTATTTTTAAGCAGCGGAACACCTGCGTATCTTTTTACTAATTCAAAATAAAGAAAGGCTCTTATGAAACGGGTTTCATTAACAAATATCTCTTTTTTCAGCTGTGAGGTACTTGCATAAAGTGCACCAATATTTTCAAATAGATTATTGCACATCCATATTCCCTCATAGGCACTTGCCCATATTTGATCCGGGTGTGATGTTGGTTGAAGAGATGCATCGTTAAACGCTTTTAGTTCAAAGGAACTGAGACACTGTGTTGACTCATCAGTAGCAGAAGACAACATGGCCTCACCATTAAATCGATTATATACCCCAGGCAAATACGTATATAATCCCATCACGTAATTATCAACTCTTGAACTGTCTTTAAAAATATCAGTATTTGATATTTTATCTAAGGGCATATCGTCAAGTAAGCCTCTTTCACAGGAAAGTACAAAAAACAGACAGCAGGATATACTAATTATATATATTAATGATTTCTTCATATGATTATTGATTAAAAAGTTAGATTTATTCCTATATTGAATACCCGTTGAATAGGATAACTGGTCATATTCCCTACCATCTCAGGATCAATATCTTCTTTTAATGGAGTGTAAGTAAGTAAATTATATCCACTAAAATAAATACGTGCCTTTGAAAAAAGATTAGTTTTAAACAAATGTACATCCTCAACCGAATAACCTAGTTCTATTGTCTTTAAACGCAGATAACTTACATCCCTCAACCAATATGTTGATGGTTGACGATTATTTCCACCTTCTGAAATTGTCAGTCGTGGATAGGTAGCCTGAGCTCTCGTATCAACATTCTCACCAGTAATTGGGTCATTATAATATGCCCATCTACTAAGGTGAAACGGTTTTACTTTTCCATTATTTACAAACTCAAAAATTTCAATTCCCGACAACATGGCTTCCGACTCACCAACTCCTTGTAGCAAAGCTTTAAAATCAAAGTTCTTATATTGCACTCCAAAAGAAACATTATAAGTTAATAATGGTAACTGATTAACCCCAATCGGAGATTCATCATCCGAATCAATCACTCCATCTTCATTCATATCTTTATATTTGATATCACCAGATCGAACAGTACCTAAGGCAGCTTGTGAGGGACTAGCATCAATTTCTCCCTGTGTTTGAAACAATCCTAAAGCAATTAAACCATACCTTTCTCCGATGGGACGACCAGTTCTTATTTGATAATCATATTCACGAAATTGTTCATCTTGATTAATGATGGTATTATTTGAAACAGCAAAATTTCCATTAATAAAATACGAAAAATCTTTGGTAAGCTGATCATTATAACCAATCATAAATTCTAAACCTTCATTTTCTACAATTCCTCGGTTCATTTGAGGAGTTTGACCTCCAAACATGGAAGGAATTTGTTGACTCATTATCAAAATATCATATGCCCGTTCATGGAAAAGATCGAAAGAAAAATTCAACTTATTATTTAAGAACAAACCATCCATACCAATATTAATCTTACGATTTTTTTCCCATGTAATATTTGAATTCGCTATGGTCGCTTGATACCATGCTGTATTAGGTGCAGATGCACCATCTATACCAATTGTTATAGAACCTCTTTGAGCATAATCCTCAATATAATAGAAATAAGGAATCCCTTTATCGCTACCTGTTAAACCAATTGAAGCTCTTAATTTTAATACATTAATAATATTCGTTTTTTCTTTTATAAAATTCTCATTTGCAATATTCCATCCAACAGAAAAAGCAGGAAAAAGTCCATATCTATTATCTTGGGGAAATTGTTCTGTTCCCTGATAAGCAAATGAAAATTCAGATAAATATTTACTGTCAAATGAATAACTTAAACGACCAACTAAACCTGAATTTAAATTAGGTAGGTTATTTCCATCAACAGCATATTTATTATAATTATATCTTAATAATCCAGACAGATACGAAGAACCAAAAATACGTTCATAATTAACACCAGCCTGTACGTCAATACGTCTTTGATAATAAACAGGAGTCCATGTATTGCTCATGTTAGTGGTTGTACCATGCTGACGAACCGTACTATCTGTAACTAATTCATAGACAGCAAAATCTTTTGATCGGTTTGCATTTTTCGCATAATTACTATCATAACTAAATGAGGCATAAAGGCTTAAGCCGGAAGTGATGAAATTTAATTTATAATTACCTATTAAGGTAGAATTCAAAACCAAACTTTTATATGCAGAATATCCCCTGCTGTTTAGTAGACCGTATGGATTATTCTGATATTGAGAATTACCTGCTAAAGGATTTGTTACCCCACTGCCAGTAGGTGTGCCATTGCTGTCAACAATCCCATAATCCCCAATATATTTTTCTGGAAATAAATTAGGGGGAAGAGTAAGTAGCGAAGAGAAAATTTGATTGACACTATTGCTACGCATGCCTGGATATATTCTGTCTTGCATTCTGGCAGCTAAACTCAAACTCAGATCAAAATCTTTATTGACCTGAACATCTACGTTTGAACGTACATTATACATTTGAACAGTCGCATTTGTTTTATATGTATTAACTGTTTCATCAACATTGTACAAGCCTGAGTTTGAGGTATATCCCACTAAAAAGTAATATCTGGAAGCGTTATTACCTCCACGTACACTTAAATTATATTTCTGATTAACAGAATAATCTTTAAGATACATATCAATATAATTATTATCTGGATAACTATTCAAATCATCTTTGTTCAGATAATGATCAAGAATTTCTTTTGAATAATAAGGCTCTTTACCATCATTAATCAAGGCTTCATTATATAGTTTTGCATAATCATAAGAGCCCAAGAATGTTGGCAATTTTACGGGCGACTGCATGGCCACCCTAGAATCTAAGGTAATTGTAAGTTTCTGATTTAAACCTCGTTTTGTTGTAACAAGAATAACACCATTACTACCTCTCATACCATATATCGAGGTAGCTGCTGCATCCTTGAGTATTGAAATACTTTCAATTTCATCCGGCTCCAACCCATTCAATCCCCGCTGAACACCATCCACTAACACCCATGGCGAATTGTTCATTAATGATCTTTGTCCTCTTATGAGCAATGATCCCCCTTGTTCTCCCGGCTCTCCATTATTTTGAACAACTGCGAGTCCCGGCAATAATCCTGTTAGCACATTTGAAATATTGTCATTTGGTACATTCTTAACATTGTTACCACTCATTGTTGTAACCGATGAAGTCATATACTCTTTCTTTTGTTGACCGTAAAGAATATTTATTGTATCTTTTGATGATACTAAGTACTGTGCCCGAACATGAGAATGCAACAAATAGGGCAAAGCCACTATTAATAATGCAAACTTTAAATAATGATTATTTGCTTGATTTTTGTACATGGTATAGATTCAGTTTGTAAATGCAAATGTACTTGTTGTTTAAAACCCGGAACCATACAAAATGACTTATAAACTATAAAAAATGATATTATTCAACATTCGTATATAATTAAGAATAATTACACTACCACTATTTCTTACAGATTATAACAAATATCCCCCAAATTCTAAAAATATTATTTATATTTGCAGAACATTAATAGAATATTTAAACCATTTCTTCGAAATACCATGGGACAACACAGAATTGACCGTTTAGACAAAAAAATCCTGCAACTCATTTCTCAGGACGCCCGTATTCCTTTTTTGGAAGTTGCACGTGAATGTAATGTTTCAGGAGCTGCGATACACCAACGTATCCAGAAATTAAAAAACAATGGTATTATTAAAGGATCGGAATTTATTATCGACAACTACAAAGTAGGATATCAAACCTGTGCATTTATAGGTATAACATTATCCGACGTCAAGGCATTTGCTGAAGTTGCTGAAGAACTAAAAAAAATTCCTGAAATTGTGGAATGTCATTATTCTACAGGAAAGTATTCTCTTTTTGTAAAGATTTATGCCCGCGACAATAAACATTTGCTGCAGGTCATTGTAGATCGTATGACAGGCATTAAAGGCATTGCCCACACCGAAACTTTCCAGATTTCTTTAGATGAAGTTTTCCGCCGCCAGCTCTCTGTTTTTGAAACAGAAGAACCTGAAGAGGATTTTGTTGCTGAATAAGAAAATTACATATCCATAGGACGACCGCCACCACCACGGTAACTTCCGCCACCATCTCTTTCGATATGGATATTAGGAGCTCCATCAGGACGTACACCCGGACCGAACCTACCGTCAGGCAACTTCGAATCCCTGTCAATTTTCGCTCCACCGAACTGACGGATCTTGTAGCTAAAACTGAGGATAAAATAGGAAGTCAGGGTATTGTATTTGGTAAAGGTCATGGAATTATCTCCCACCACCTGACGTATATTTAACTGTTGCTGCAATAAGTCCACCCATCTGAGCGAAAGCACTCCTTTGTTATTAAATAAGGATTTATCAATCGACGCATTCCAAAGTATTTCACTTTGGTCGAAATTCGAAAATCCCATACGGTCAGAATAAGCGATGTCACTATTGAGCGTAATGTCATAAGGCAATCGTACTACAACATTTCCCCTACCGCTCCACTGATAGGTTTCGATGGTTTTATTACTCAAATTATTATAAGAATTAGAATACCTGATATTCCCGCGTACTCCCAATTCGATTACGTCGTGGGTAAAGGTCAGCGACAACATTTGATTTCCCGTATATTCACGTGTGGAACTCAAATCACCTAATGTAAAAGCATCGGGATCGATGGTTTCCGGATTCAAACCTTTGGCTGTATAACCATAATCGGATTCAAAACCTCCACTCGTACTGGTATTGAAATGCAAGCGTTTTTGTATGATCGGGGTATTGTACATTACATTGGCATTCAGGTTCAACGGCACTTCTCCTGAATTAACCGTTTGAATATATTGTTTTCCGGTACTATCATAAATTCGATTGGAAACCAGTTGGTCTTTAACAAATCGAAACGACACCCAGGTATTGAAAGACGAAAAGGTTTTGTCATTAAATTTACTGTACATCATCCTGAAATAATTTGAAAAAGCGGGGTTCAGTGATGGATTTCCGATAGTTTCCTGCATTTGGTTGGAGTTATTTTTCACCGGCTGCATATCCCTGATAGAAGGTTGATCCGTAATACCCCGATAATCTAATCGCATGAAGTTTTTCTTGCCGAAATTGTATTGAAATCGTCCGTTCGGCGCAAAATTAAACACTTTATTTGTAACATTCCTTTCATCGCCATTCCCATAAATTGTTTTGCTGAAAGTCTGGGAAGGTTCACCTTTTAATCCGAGGGTAAGGTTATATTCTTTTTCTGTATATTTATAGTTAAATTCCACCGTTTCTTTGTAAAATCTATTGCTGAAATTATTGCTGTATTCATCAACAAAACTCGTATAATCCTCCGGATTTCTATTGAAAAAGGCATTGGGATCGGTTGACGCCCACTGATCTTTGACACTCGATTGCTTGTTAGTATTGAAATCTAACACCGTCTCCAACAGGTTCTTATTGTTCCAGAGAGGTTCCACAAAAGAAAGCCGCGCCCCAAAACTTAACCTGTTTGAGGAATTATTGGTGTATTGATTGATGATGGTGTTATTGACCGAATATTTATGTGAAAAATTGAAAGTATTACTTTCGCTTTCGGAGAAACCTGAATTTACATTGGCAGTCAGGGTTCTGCCCGGTTTTGACGGAAATTTCCGACTGTAGATCAACCGTAAACCCGCCGACAATGCCGTATTATCATCCGCAGTTCTGGCATCACCATAACTGGTGGTATCCATATCCTGCATGTACACATAATCTTTAAAAAGCGTGGAATTACCAAAATTATAGTTGATATGAGGCTGGAAAATCAAAGTGGTTAAACTATCCGGCTTCCATTCCGCCTCCAACCTGAGATTGGCCTCGTAAGAATCAGCATTGTCAAGCGTATAGGTCGAATCGTTGAAAACAGATTCGCGAAGGTAACTTTCCTTGGTTCGGTTGGTTTCGCTCAGGTTATTCGAGTGATTAAACGAAGCATCACCACCAATTTTAAATTTATCGTTGATAATGGCATTATTATTCAATCCGATGTTCTGCGTTTCCGTGATTCCGTTGTTGGCGCCCCAGCTTCCGCGACCTCGACCGCTCCTGGAAGTATTGATATTATTTACACCGGCAACGATGGATGTCTGGGAATCCCCATCCATGAAATTGATGTTGGCATTGCCATCGTATCGCAGCAAATCCTCTCTGTCGTACCCTGCACCCCCTACAACATTTCCAAAAACTCCTTTCCTGCGGTTCGATTTTGTAGTCAGGTTGATGATACGCTCAGTGTTTTCATCTTCAAAACCGGTCAATTGCGCCATCTCTGATTTTTGTTCCAGCACCTGAATCTTTTCTATCATTTCAGCCGGAAGGTTTTTCGTTGCCATCTCCAAATCTCCGTCGAAAAACTTTTTACCGTCGACCCTGATTTTCTTGATTTCTTCTCCATTTACCGTTATTTTTCCTTCTGAAGTAATTTCAAGTCCCGGTAATTTCTTCAGTAAATCTTCTACCACAGCATTTTCCTGTACCTTAAAAGCAGTTGCATTGTACTCCAGCGTATCACCCTTCACTACCATTTGTGCAGCCGTTCCTCTGACTTCCAGTTCTTTCAGCGCAAGCACATTTTCATTCATCTGGATACTCTTCAGAATAATGTCTTTACTGCCCATCGTAATATTTTGCTTGTAGTCGTTATAGCCCACAGAACTGACTACGAGGATATATTTTCCCGGTTTAATTTTTGGCAAACTAAACCAACCATTGCCATTGGTTTGAGCTCCTTGCACAAGCGCAGAATCCGTTGGTGTTAACAACCGCACCGTCACCATTTCTAACGGCATGCCATTGTTGGCATCAAACACGGTAGACTGAACTGATTTTTGAGCAAAAACACCGATACTGAATACCAGGAAAAAGGTGAGGAAGGGAAAAATCTTTATCATAAATATTATTTGCTTGTATTTTAACCACACTATGACTTCAAAGTGATAGAAAGGTTTAATTAAACCCATAAAAAACTAAAACTAATATGTACTCATGTGACTTATGTGGTTTAAAAATTTTAATGTAACTTTGTCAAGTTTTTAGCAAAAAAAAATCAACACCATGATACTCAATTACATCTGGATAGGATTCTTACTGATTGCTTTCGTTATTGCCTGTATTCAGTTCATATTCTGGGGCAACACGCAGATTTTCACCGACATACTCAATGCCACTTTCGATTCGGCAAAAGACGGCTTTACTATCTCATTGGGTCTGACAGGAGTGCTGGCACTGTGGCTGGGCATTATGAAAATAGGCGAAAACGGCGGTGTCATTAAAGCTTTTTCCCGAATGGTCGCTCCTTTCTTTTCTAAAATATTTCCGGAAATCCCTAAAGATCATCCCGCCATGGGAAGCATTTTTATGAATTTCTCAGCCAACATGCTCGGGCTCGACAATGCAGCCACTCCCATGGGATTAAAAGCAATGAAAGAACTGCAGGAAATCAATCCCAACAAGGAAACGGCATCCAACGCGATGATTATGTTTCTGGTACTGAACACTTCCGGACTGACCATTCTCCCCATAAGTATCATGGTGTATCGTTCCCAGATGGGAGCAGCAAACCCTTCTGATGTTTTCTTACCGATTCTTCTTGCCACCTTCTTTTCTACATTGGCCGGATTTATCAGCGTAGCCATTTATCAGAAAATAAATATCTTCAACAGAACCGTTTTACTTACATTGCTAGGTCTGATTACTTTTATAGGAAGTTTGATGTACTTCCTCGGTCAACTTCCCAAAGACCAACTGGCGACTTACTCAAATTTTGCAGCGGCTTTCATCCTGCTTTCAATCATCGTCTCATTTGTATTAATGGCAACCATAAAGAAAGTGAATGTATATGAATCATTTATCGATGGGGCAAAAGAAGGTTTCAATGTTGCTATAGGCATCATCCCCTATATGATTGCGATATTGATGGCTATCGGCGTTTTCAGGGCATCCGGAGCCATGGATTTCATGGTAGGCGGAATAGGGAAATTAGTTGGCTTGCTGGGTATCAACACGGAATTCGTTGATGCTTTACCGACAGCCTTTATGAAACCGCTTAGTGGTAGCGGAGCCAGAGGAATGATGATTGATGCCATGAGAACATTCGGAGCCGATTCTTTTGTCGGACGACTTACATCTGTTATTCAGGGCTCAACAGAAACAACCTTCTATATCTTAGCTGTCTATTTCGGCTCGGTAGGTATTAAGAAAACACGTTATGCACTCGGCTGCGGATTAATTGCCGATGCTGTAGGTATCATAGCTGCCATATTAATCGGTTACTTATTCTTCTTTTAAACATATGATACAATTTATCAGCGAAAATATTGCACTTCCTGAATTGCAGCAACACAAACTTACACAATGGATTAAGACTACTGCAGAGCAATACGGTAAAAAAACCGGAGACATCTCTTATATATTTTGTGGCGAAGAAAAAATTCTGGAAATTAACCGCAAGTATCTAAATCACGATTACTACACTGACATCATCACCTTCGATTATTCTGAAAGAAATAAAATCTCAGGAGATATATTTATCAGTCCCGAGACCCTGAAAACCAACGCACTAAACTTTAATGTAACA
>Ga0066601_10000566_pt1 | contig 14661 bp, 17 predicted proteins | sample Medcelwee11metaG_FD_59487 | JGI IMG/M metagenome (GOLD analysis project Ga0066601, IMG submission 59487) | Freshwater pond sediment microbial communities from the University of Edinburgh, under environmental carbon perturbations - Medium... | ecosystem: Environmental > Aquatic > Freshwater >... | reverse complement strand
CCCTATCTCTTTTCCCAACCACCTGAGGAAGCTTTCTAACTCAAAATTGAGAGCCGACTTACCATAACACTTATAAAGGGAGCCAGTTTCCATCATCCTATACCTATGATTAATGACGGCCCGGGAAAGCGGGCCCGAGAGAGGTACTATCATTCTCTCTCAGGGTATTTCAGGAGGAACGAAAAATGGCAGAAGATGTTTCAAAAGAGACGATCGAAAAGGTCTATGAGGCAATAGAGCTCGCGAAAGCGACAGGAAAGGTCAAGAAGGGAGTCAACGAGGCGACCAAGGCGCTTGAGAGAGGCACCGCGAAACTGGTCGCTATCGCGAAAGACGTGAGCCCTCCGGAGATCGTCATGCACATCCCGCTCCTCGCGAAGGACAAGGGCATCCCGTGCGTCATCGTGGACACTAAAGAGGAACTTGGTTCTGCTGCAGGCATCAGCGTAGGATGCTCAGCTGTCTCAGTCATCCAGGAAGGGGACGCCAAGAAAGCGATCGCGGAACTGAAGAAGAAGCTGGTCGCTGAGTAAAATGGCAGAAGAGAAACAGGACAACAAGTCCCAGAAGAAACCTGTCGAGGACAAGAAAGGCCCGGCAGTCTTCTTCAACAAGGGGATACCGGCGAGCGTCGAGGAAGTGATTGGAAGGACAGGGACAAGGGGAGAAGCGGTCCAGGTCAGATGCAAGGTGCTCGACGGAAGGGACCAAAACAAGATCATCAGGCGCAACGTCAAAGGGCCTATACAGGTGGGCGACATCCTCATGCTCAGGGAGACTGAGATCGAAGCAAGGCCGCTCAATAGGGGAGCCGGGCGTGGAAGCCAGAATATCAGGTGAATGAAATGGCACGATGCGATTTTTGCGATGAGGTCCTCCGTCCGGGGACAGGCAAGATGTATGTCAAGAATGACGGCAAGGTGCTGTATTTCTGCTCCAATAAATGCGAGAAGAACCGCCTCGTATTGAAAAGGAGGGCGAAGGACATGAAATGGACGAAGAAATACCAGAAAGGCGGAGTCGGGGGAGCATGATGGAACAGACTTTCATCATCATCAAGCCAGACGCTGTCAACAGGTCGATTGTCGGAGACATCCTGTCCAGGTTCGAGAGGAGAGGGCTGAAGATCGTCGCCATGAAGATGGAGCATCTCTCAGAGAAGATCCTCGATGAGCATTACAGCCACCTGAAGAACAAGCCGTTCTTCCCGAGGATACGGTCGTTCATGCGATGCGCGCCTTCGGTGCTGCTCGTGATCGAAGGGAACAATGCAGTCGAAGTGGTCAGGAAGATGGCAGGTGTCACCCATGGGGGGGAAGCCATGCCAGGAACGATAAGGGGCGATCTATCGCTCTCGATACAAAACAATGTCGTCCATGCATCAGATTCAGTGGATAACGCTAAAGCGGAAGTGAAACGTTTCTTTTCGGATAAGGAGATCCATCACTACGAGAAGATCGATTCCACCATGATCTATTCCGACGACGAAAGAGTATAAAACGAGGTCATTATCATGGGAGAAAAGATGGTAGACATGGTCACCAGGATCATGAATAAGCCGAATAACATCAGGAATATCGCCATTTGCGCGCATATCGACCACGGAAAGACGACGTTCTCAGACAATCTGCTATGCGGAGCCGGGATGATGAGCGAGGAGCTTGCGGGAAAAGCCTGCCAGCTGGATTTTCACGAAGATGAGAAAGCGAGGGGAATCACTATCGATTCAGCATCGGTATCAATGGTCCACAAGTATAAGGAGGATGAATTCCTCGTCAACCTCATCGACACCCCAGGCCACGTCGATTTCGGTGGGGACGTGACACGGGCGATGAGAGCTGTTGATGGAGCGATCGTCCTTTGCTGCGCGTCTGAAGGCATCATGCCGCAGACAGAGACCGTCCTTCGCCAGGCATTGAGGGAGATGGTGAAGCCCGTCCTCTTCATCAATAAGGCGGACAGGCTGATCAAAGAGCTGCAGCTGACGCCAGAGCAGATGCAGCAGCGGTTCGTCGGCATCATCAATGATGTGAATAAGCTTATCGCACAGATCGCCCCGAATGAATACAAGGAGAAATGGCAGGTCAATGTGGCTGACGGGTCAGTCGCTTTCGGATCGGCATTCCATAACTGGGCGCTTTCCATCCCTTATATGAAGGCCAAGGGGATCTCCTTCAAGGAGATCATCGAGGCATACACCACAGGAGATTACAAGCCTCTCGCGAAGAAAGCCCCTCTCCATGAGGTCGTCCTTGACATGGTGGTATCGCATCTTCCGAATCCGCAGGTTGCCCAACCCATCAGGATCCCAAAGATCTGGAAAGGAGACCCGGAATCAGTCGATGGGAAGTCCCTCACCGCATGCGACCCAAAAGGCCCGCTCTATTTCGTCATCACGAAAGTGGTGGTCGACCCCCAGGCAGGAGAGATCTCCGCGGGAAGGCTTTTCTCTGGTACCATGAAGCGCGGGACAGAGGTCCACCTCAACAGGGCGAAGGCGAACGCGAGGGTCCAGCAGGTGTATATCTATAACGGCGCGAAACGGGAGATCGTCGACAATGTCCCCTCGGGGAACATCATCGGGATAGCCGGCGTCAAGGCATACCCTGGAGAGACCATCACTGTCGGGGTGGGAGAGCCGTTTGAGGCAATCACCCATATCTTCGAACCGGTCATCACCAAGGCGATCGAGGCTTTGAAACCCTCTGACCTCCCCAGGCTCATCGAAGTGCTGAGGATGGTAGCGAAAGAGGATCCGTCGATAGTCATCGAGATCCATGAGGAGACCGGAGAGCACCTCTTGCATGGTATGGGAGAGCTGCACCTCGAGATCATCGAGAACAGGATCAAGACAGAGAAGCACGTCGATGTGAAGACCTCTCCGCCTATCGTGGTGTACAGGGAAGCCATCCAGGGTGCGTCCACAGCTGAAGCGGAAGGGAAATCTCCGAACAAGCACAACAAGCTCTACTTCAAGGTGGAACCTCTCGAGAAAGTCATCGCTGATAAGATCAAATCCGGGGATATAAAGGAAGGCAGGATCAAGAAGAAGGATGACAGCCTCGTGAAGGCGTTCGTGGAATCCGGTTATGACACCAAACTCGCCCAGAAGGTGAAAAGCGTCTTCAACGGCAATATCCTGGTCGATATGACGAGAGGACAGGTCCATCTCCAGGAAGTGATCGAGCTGATACTTGATATGTTCGAGGATGTCATGAAACAGGGCCCGCTCGCGAAAGAGCCGGCGTTCGGGGTCAAGGTCATGCTGACAGACATGAAGCTCCACGAAGACACCATCCACAGGGGTCCAGCTCAGATGTATCCTGCGGTGAGGGAAGGGATAAGGGGGGCCATGATGCTCGCTAGACCTTGCATCTTCGAGCCGCTCCAGATCCTCCATATCGAGGCTCCGGCTGAATATATGGGAGAGATATCGAAGCTTGTCTCAAACAGGCGCGGTCAGCTCCTCGAGATGAACCAGGAAGGCGTCCTGGTGATCGCGAAGGCGAAGATGCCCGTAGGTGAGCTTTTCGGGTGGTCATCTGACCTTAGGAGCGGGACTGGCGGCAGGGGGAACTCATCCCTCATCGACCAGATGTTCGAGAAGCTTCCGGATGAACTCCAGCCAAAGGTAAGGAAACAGATCATCCAGAGGAAAGGCCTCACTGAAGCGCAGCTCGGGGCTTAGATTATTTTTTTTCTCTTTTTTCTCCTTTGATTCGCGGAATACCAATCCGTTTTTACAGAATTGAAAATAGTACAGATTATCGTTTTCTATAAGGATGAATGAATCGTCACGAATAGGAATATCCAGAAAATAACAAAAATCCGCCACTCGGGGCTATCCCCGCCCTAAAGGGCGGGGTATTACGCCCCTCGTCCTGATTGGCGGATTTTTGGAATCAAAAAACTCGCCTTGAAAGGCGGGGTATTAAACCCAGTAGAAACTCTGGCAGCGCAGGCGAGTTTTTTGATAACTTTAATGGTCGGCTATTGAAAATGGGTTGAAACTTAAAAAATCAAACTTGATGCTGATTTCTATGTGTTTCCCTTTTTTGACGCGCTTTCCTTTTTTTCCCTGAACCTTTGTTGGGCTTTCTTGATGTACTCTATCGCGGATTCCTTATTATCCCATCCCTCTATCTTAGTGTATTTTTTCTCCAGATCCTTATACACAGAGAAGAAATGTTCTATCTCTTTCAGAAGATGGGGCGGGACTTCATGCAGGTCCTTTATATGATTCCAGAGCGGGTCAGACAAGGGGATGCAGAGAATCTTCTCATCTTTTCCTTTCTCATCCTCCATCTTGAATACCCCGATTGGCTTCGCCTCGATGATGCATCCAGGAAAGGTCGGCTCCCACATGAGGACAAGCGCATCCAAGGCATCTCCATCCAAAGCAAGAGTGTCAAGGATAAAACCATAATCACTCGGATAGTGCATTGAGGAATAGAGCATTCTGTCGAACCTCAATAATTTCCGCTCATAATCATACTCATATTTATTCCTGCTTCCTTTTGGAACTTCAATGAGGATGGTGACAGTCATTTCTTTTGTTTCTTCGTTTTGAGGAGAGGTCGTCTTTTTCATGGTTATCTTTTTTTTTTCCTGAACCGAATAATCAGGTTTCTGGAAAGCATCACTGGAGGTTAATAAAGGTTTTCTCTTTTTTCTCCTATCGCCAACATTCATCGATGGCTTTTGTCGCATCCATGCCACCAGTCCTCCCTTCGTAACGCCATATGGTAATCCCCTCCCATTCCAAGGGCCAGGCAATAAAAACATTTATCAAGGGGGCACATCTGTTGCGGGAGATGCTCGAAACCGTAATCTCCTTTTTCCTCCATATGGATGTCTTTCTTGCTTCGATTATGGAAAGCTACGGAAATCTCGTCTATATCTTCCTTTTCATCATCATATTCATCGAGACTGGGTTTGTATTGACCCCCTTCCTTCCTGGAGATTCACTTATCTTCCTGGCTGGCACTCTCGCAGCAAGCGGGGCTCTCAATGTCTATTATCTGTTCATCCTTCTTTCCCTCGCAGCGATCCTCGGTGATACGGTCAATTACTGGGTCGGCCATTATTTCGGGCAGAAGGTGTTCCAGAGGTTCCTCAAAACCGAGCATCTCGATAAAACAAAAGCGTTTTTTCATAATCATGGGAAGAAAACAATCGTGCTTGCCAGGTATATACCGATCGTACGGACATTCGCTCCCTTTGTTGCTGGCATCGGAAAGATGAAATATTCAACTTTTTTATGGTACAATATCATTGGCGGGCTGACCTGGGTCGCACTTTTTGTTTTTTCTGGATATTTTTTTGGGAACCTTACCTTTGTCAAAGAGAATCTGACTATCATCATCCTCCTGATAATCATGACCTCCTTCATCCCCCCTCTTATGGAATACTTTAAGAAAAAAAAAGCGGATAGAAAAACGATCAATCCCTGAATAAAATTGCGGGAAAATTAGATTAAAAACTTAATACCGTTATCATAAATTGTCCACCACCGGCCACAGACCGGTGGCATGCCGACCCTGCGGAGTTCGGTGTGATTTCTTCTCCCTTTATTTTTCCATGTCCATATGATACCATGCTGGAAAAATCAGATTTTACTACATAAATGTTTATATAGAAGGTTCCGTGTCTGGTCTCCATTCCATGATAGGTACAGGGGGAAGCACCATGCGAAAAGTCTTCATCTGTTTACTTGGGTTCGTTCTCCTAGCGATCCCAATCATTGGCTCAAAAACCATGGCTGGAGAGAATGTCCTGGTGAGCGAGTATTATGGCGATAATCTCATCATCACTGGCGGGAATGTCATCGTGGATTCTGAAGGGGATGGAGATCTCTATATCGCTTCCGGACAATCAAGGATAAGCGGAAAGGTGAATGGCGATGTCGGGGTGGCTGGAGGCGAGATCCTCATCACCAATGTCGTCGATGGAGATGTCAGGATCGCTGGAGGGAGCGTCCGTATCAACGCACTTGTCAAAGGTGATGTCATCGTCCTCGCAGGCGAGCTTATCCTGACCCAGGATTCTGTTGTGGAAGGAGATGTGATCGTCTCAGGAGGGCAGGTAGATCTTCTCGGGAATGTCAACGGGGACGTGTCGGTGCGGACAGGACAGCTATCCTTAGGAGGCAATATCGGCGGAAACGCTGATTTCCAAGCTGAAGAGATAACTATCATCGGGACCCCTACCATCGGGGGGGATCTCACTTATACCTCTCCAGGAGGGGTCAAGAAGGACGAAGTATCAGTCCAGGGGATGATCAAGCGCGGAGAGCAGAAAACCCATATCTGGATGGGGACAGCAGCTAAAATCATCTTTTGCCTGATGTTCGTCCTTATCGGCATAGGTTTCATCGCTCTCTTCACGCGCTTCTCAAGGAGGACATCCGCTATTGTCGCAACCTCATTTTGGAAGAGCGTCTTCACTGCTATCCTCGCTATCATCCTCATGCCTATCATCTTCATTTTGCTCATCATCTCTCTGATTGGGATCCCTCTAGCATTGCTTTTGCTCTTCGCTTTTCTCGCGATCCTCCTTCTCTCAAGGATCTTTTTTTCTATCGTCATCGGAAGATGGCTCCTCTCGAAGTTCGGGGGCGGGAACAATATCATGCTCAATTTCTTCATCGGCATGCTCATCTTCGCATTTGTCGGGATGATCCCTTTTTTCGGGCCGATATTCAAGGTTGTCGGGATGCTTGCGGGGACAGGAGCGTTCTTGTTGGCCCTGAAAAACCCCAAACGCGGTCTCAAGAGGTCCATGCCTGAGATCAAACCTTATCATGATGACACCCCTGAATTTGAGGAGCCGAAGAAAAAGTCCAGGGGAAGACCAAGGAAAAAAACGGTGAAATCGGCAAAATAAGCTTGTTTTTATCTCTTCCTTGAGATGCATCCATTAGGGATTATCTCTGATATGCCTTATTCCGGTAGTATTTATACGGATAGGCGCGCGGGATTGCTTCGTTGATAAAAACATGGTATTCCAGCCTCTCTATTGTCCAATGAGGTGTTTATCTGGTACCATGATGAATTTCTCCCAAATGTTCTATACGTCGAAACAAAAGATAAAGTTTCTCTCTGTCTTCTTAATCGATGTTTCACCGAAAAGAATACAGCGATGATATACATTACTGATAGGTGCAATTTTATTCCAGAAGGTCCATATTTCGAACCAAAGAGGTGGAAAAAAGAGATTTAAAAAAAAAGATTCAAGCCTTGTGCTTGAGGAGGCTTTTCTCGAGCCACACATCGAAGCGGTCGATTCCCACATAGATCATGACAAGGACAATCGCTGACATCCAGATGAGGGCGGTATCGAAAGCGACTGCGAAGAAACCCACCATCGCCAGGAGGATGAGGGATGCTGCGATGAGCATGATCCCGAACCAGATCTGGGTGGAGGAGTTGAGCTTTGAATCCTTGTGGGAAAGGTTTTTGAAGTTAAAGATGAGGTACGACGTGTTGAGGAAGAGCCCGAACGAGAACGCGATGGTCCCCGCGATCTCCTGGGATTGGGCATTTTTTACCAGGGGTTCGATGGCGAAATAGATGAAAGCAGCCATAGCGAAGCTCAGGAGCAACACGACGATGTTCGCGATCCGGTGTGTTTTGTCTCTCATTGTGTGGACCTCACGGACAAGCAATAGTTCCTCCGAATTGAACTGCAGTCCACATCCTTGTCGCTGTGTAACCTGGAGCGGTGGTACAAGCTCCACCAACATAGGCCTCTGAAATCATTGTATTCTGGGTAGCAGCAGCGACACCATTTTGAGTCCAGTATGCGCAAAGCTGTGCTTTACATTCTATCATACTAAGGGTCTTTCCGCATTTGCATTCCTGGAGCATGGGGCAATAGATGGCGTCTTCGCATACCCCGATCCCTCCAAGGAGAGTGGTATCATATCCGCCAGTCTCAAGGTTACCATCGAGATCAAGATTGGTGATGCGCTTGATACAATAAGCTGAGACAGCCTGCTTGGTGCAGCTGTTGGAGTTCGCTTCAGAGCAGAGGGATTTACAGGTGAGCCTTGCGTCGTCAAGTCTCTGCTTGAGGTCAGCCTCGATCTGCTGTTTTTTCATCTCCGTCGTCTTTTCAGTGATCTGGGAGTTGAACATCTTCAGCATGATCATGGAGACCGCGAGAATGATGAAGAGAGCGACGAAAATCTCTATAGGTTTCTCAGTCCCTTTTTTTCCTGTAAAAAGATTCCTTAATATCTTATGACCCACGAGCAACACCTCTTTTATTTATTTATGAAAATTACTTATTCTAATTCTCGGAACCTGAATATATAAATCTTTTGGTTGGAGATACAAATTTACCGAGGAGATTAATAGATTAGTTCAAATTTCAATACGGACCTTATCCGTAGGGACATAGGTAATGAAAGCGGCCTTTCCACCAAGCGCAATCACCTGCAAATCAGCAACGTCATATCCTGCATTCGTCCAAGCAGTAGAGATGTCGCCTACGTTTATCGCCCCAGAAAACTTCACCACGAAACAGAGGTTCTCCTCAGCCATTGCGCCCTTCCCTCGCTTCAGGCATTCCTCCGCGAGGTAGAATATCTCTTTCGCTGTCCCAGGACTCAGTTCGATGACATTCTCCTTCATGGAATCGAGCCTCGGGTCATTTCCCACTTCATCGAGTTTCATCTTGGAATCATCGATGATGCTCCGGGAGAATTGGATCATGCTCCAGGCGACAATGAGGGAGACGAAAAGCACCATCATGATCTTTATTGGCATATCCATAATATGTTTCCACTTCTCCTTCTATATAAATATTCCTTTGTACTTTTACCACCTTAGCAAATAAAGATCTGAGCGAACTACTTTCATCATGCAGCTCAATACAATAATGTTTAAAAAAGATCTATCCCCCCAATTAATTATGGACGGACAGTATCAACACGCAAGAGATGTACAATTATATCTTGAAGAATTAGTCAATCAACAAATTCGTCTCAATAATGAATGGTTTTCTAGAGTGGGAATTTCCCTCACTAAACATACACACCGTATAATTCCGAAATCTTATGAAAATCCATTTTATATCACCATTTATGGAACGAAAGATACTCCAGTCCCATTGGAATTGAATATACCCAGTCAATACGAGGGTGTATTAATCTTTATTGAACACACCGATAGACGTTAAAATTACCATTCAAGAATATCGTCCTTAATAAGATTTCATGGTCTAAATTCTACTCTACAGAATAAATATGAACAAGACAGGAAAAACTAAAGTATAGGCAATAGGGTTTCATAAGTCAATGAGTCCCGCTTACAAAAGAGGGCGTTTTTAAGATTCAAAGAGTATAGTCAATCGAAATCGCCCACCACCGGTCACAGACCGGTGGCATGCTCGCCCTGCGGGGCTCGGGGCGATTTCTCAGACCCTGATTTTTCCACAATAACCACCAGTGATACACTGGTGGAAAAATCAGATTCTAACATTTGGAACCAGTTCTTCCATTTCATCCAGATGCCTGTCATGGCGGAGAAGGGAGGACGCATCGCGGAGCGGATGTGCAGCCGCACTTGTCTTTGGTCCCGTAATCGATGGTGCCATTCACGCAGTCAGGGACTGTATACTCTTTGCAGGGGGCGCAGGCAGATTTAATCGCGCCTTCCCCCAGAAGGTCCCGGAAAAAGAATTCCATCATGACGAAATGCCCGGCGAGGAGGATTATCGAGAAGATGATGAAGCCAAGAGAATTCTGTTTGATATTTTTCGCGAGCTTGAACTTGTCGTTCCCGATCTCGATCTTTGTCGCGAAAAGGGTAAGGACGAGGAACATCTCTATGAAATAGATGCCGACGATGATCTCGATCTGGGTGGGAGGCATGATCTTCGTCACATCGACGAGATCCATGCTGAGGTCGGTCCCGAAAGAGGCTCCGATCTCCCCCAAGACCTGGCTTATGAAGGTCAGCGATTTCACGATGACAAGGGACATGATGACAGAGACCGCGGCAAGGAGGGGCATGAGCATGGTTATAGCGACTGTTATCAAGGCTATGGTCTCTGCGAGCAGGGTGCGGATATAATCGTCGAGCTCTATCACTGAGATGGTCTGCTCACGGATGAGCCGCGCTGCCTTTGTCGCGCTCTCAAGGGAGATCCTCGAGAATGAGATGATCATGATGAGGATATTCGATACCTTGACTGAGGGGCAGAACTCGCGAAGGACTTTCGCGATGAAGATCTCGATCGCCTCTTTTGAGCTCATGAGTTTACGGGCGACCTGGGTGAACACCTTCACGACAGGATGGTCAGGAAAACCCTCCTCGCGATAATCCCTGTTGATCCTCGGGATGATATTCTCCATGGAGATGCCGAGCGAGAGATAGGTGGAGAGTATCTGGAGGAGATGGGGGAGGTCGTCTTCGGTCTCTTTCACGTCCTTCCAGAGCTTCTCGTGGATGTGGATGTAATAGGCGGCGAAGATGTAGATCGCGAGCATGATGGATGCGGGGATGAGCCAGACCTTGAAGACAGGGATGAACTGGTATTCGAGCTCAGCTGTGACAGGATTCGCGATATTCTCGCTGACGTTTGAGAGATGGACGAGGCCGGGGATGGAGAGGGTGAAGATGATGAGGCCGCAGAGGCCGTATATCCAGACAGGCATGCGCTTGAAGCCAGGGGAGAGCTCGAGGTCGATAGTGTCGATCTGGATCCTCCTTGTCGCGAATTCTAAAGCCATGAGGAGGATTATCACCGGGAATGCCACATTGAAGATGAAGATATAGGCAGACATGGGGACGCCGGTCAAAAAGATAGAGAGCAGGGGGAGGAGCATGAGGGAGGTCACCGGGAGGAGCACTCCGAAAGCGACCAGGTTCTTCGCCTTTCCTGCAAGCTCCTCAGATGACCTCTTGCCCTGAATCTTGAAATTGATCATGAGGGTCCTTATGGTCTCTTTGAGGATCTCGTCCCTCTCGCTGTCATCTGCCATGAGGGCGGTCTGGAGGAGGCGGAGGGACTTCACGAAGACCGGGTTCGTCTCGATCCATTTCGGGATATAGGGCTCGAAAGCGTCTCCGAGGCTTGTCTCCTGCTTCCTCTCAAGCTTATGGGTGATCTCTTCGAATTCAATCTTTAGGACGCCTTTGATCTGGCTCGTCGTCTCGATGAAGGCATATTCGAAGCTCGTCCTCATGGAGATGAAGTTGGTCATGGAAAGGACAGCGCGGAGCATCTGCTCATTGTAGTTCATGAGCTCCTGATAGTAATAGATATGGACTGGGTAGATGTATACGACGATGGAAAAGATGACTCCGAGGAAAAAGATCGAGAAAGTCCAAACAGGAAGTAGAATCGACGTCATGCCGGTGAGGACTAAAGATATCCCGAGGAGGATGACTGTCGTCGAGATTATCTCTTTCGAGGAATACCTGAAACGGACGAAATCCAGTTTTTTCTGGTCTGACTCGAGGCCGAAACCGAGGTTCAGCTTGCGCCCGATCTCATAGAGGTCTGAGAGTTTCATCGCTATTTCCGAAGGATGGTTCGCACCCTGTCGACATAATAATCGTCTTTGGTAGACCCTACCTTCGTGGCTGCCTGCTCTGAGACAGCATGGTGGATGAGGGGCTGTTCAGTGGCCCTGGTATGCGTCCTTTCAGCGACACTCCGCACCATGGTGAGATTGAAGATCTCCCTCACCTGGCGTTCGTAGCTTTCCATGAACTGGTCCATGTTGGAATCGCTCTCGAGAGGGAGGATGCGCTCGAAGAGCTTCGTGAATGCGATGTTCATGGGAGAGACATATTTCGCCTCGAGATATTCCGGCTTCTTCGCGAGCTCGACGATCCTCTCTTTCGCCCAGGCGCGGAGCTTGACTTCCTTGAGGACATCATAATAATCCTTGTAGCCGCGCGATACCGTGAGGATGGTCGACAGGAAGACTGATTTACCGTTCAACAGGACATCGGTCGGCTCAAGCTGGTCGGTCGCGGGGTTCCAGACCAGGAGATCCTGGAAAACCGGCTCGTCTTTCCATTCCTTCAGGACCTCGGTCACCTTGAGGACGCGCCTGACGCGCTTCAACCCGCCAGGAAGCTTGATCTGATTGACGATGATGATGAGATCGGTCACCTTGAAGGAACCGGGGGGGACCCCGAGATCGTTCACCACCCTGTCGAATACTCCATAGGGTGAATCTCCGTGGATTGTCCCTGCGACGACATTCGCCATGGCCCCAACCCTCATGGCCTCATAGAGGACTGTCGCCTCCTTGCTCCTGATCTCTCCGATGATGAGGCAGGAGTCTCCCAACCTGAGGGATGTCCTCAGTCCGGTATCAAACGGCATCTCGAAACCGGATTTCGAGAGGGCTGACCTGACTTTCAGGGGGAGGATATCGTAGCCGAGAGTCTTGTAGGAATCGATCGGGAGCTCCTGGGTATCCTCAATCGTTATCATCCTGTATTTCGGCAGGAGCTCGAGGATGAGGCTTCCGAGGAGAGCGGTCTTCCCTGACCCCCTCGGCCCTGCGACAAGGAATGACCTGCCCTGCATGATCGCGAGGCTCATGAGCCCAGCGAACCATCCATTGATGGCTTTTTTCGTGATGAAGAGAGGTAGGGTCCATGGATTCTCCCTGTGCTTCCTGATGGAATAGGCGGTCCCGAAGATGGAGAAGGGGTTGATGATGGCAGCGACCCTCGCTTTCTGGTTCTCGATGACGATCTCTCCATCGAGCTGGGGCTGGGCACGGTTGAGGGGGCGGGATGTGGAGACCTTGAGACGGACAGCGAGATAGTTGAGGGACTCGTCGCTGGAGAAGATATTCGAGACGCATTCATCAAAGTCCGCGTGGATGATCCTGATCGCAGTCTTATACGCAGGGGGGTTGATGTTGATCTCGAGCACCTTGTCATCAAAGAGGAGATGTTCGAGGATGCCATATTCAAGATACCATCGTTTGATGATGGGATCATCGACCAAACCTGTCTCCTTGAAAGCCTCTGATCTCTTATAGATCTCCCTTAGCTCGTTGAATGTGACGTTCATCTCAGGGATATTCATGAAGTAGAGATAGCCGACACCATCCAGTTTCTCATAGATAGAGATGGTCGCGCCTGTCTTGATGGTGTATTGGGTGATTAGTTTGACGTTCTTCGCAAGGGAGCGGAACCTGACATCGACAAAGAAAGGTTCTATTGAGATGAGGTTGCACTCCTGGTCGTACTCTTTTGTGAAGAGCCGGGTCTTGAGCCTGATCCTGTCGAATTCCTTCTCGATGAGGGGGCACTTCTTGCATTTCTTGGAGAGAGCGGGGGAAGAGGGAAGAGTCTCGGGGTAAGGGCAATCCTCGCAATCCACCACAGCGACTTCATGCTCGTCATAGATCATACGGAAATCCTGGGGAATGAGCTTTTTAAGGTTTTATACCCACTTTGGAGTACTCTATCGAGAGGGAGACTTGTGCGGCGGAATATTTAAATAGGTAAAAAGGGGGAAAACATCGATGGAACAGGCGGTATGGTTGTTCGTTGGAGTGGTATCGGTCATCATCGCGATCGGTATCGTGCATAAGACGCTTGAAGGAGTGAACGAGAACCAGAAGTTCGACTCTGTCATCTGGGCAGTCGATAAACTCCAGAGCAATCTTAATTTCATCTGCAAATCGCCTATCGATACAAGAATATCGACAGAGGTCAGGCTTCCTTCCGGATCAAAAACTACAGCGGATAATAACAAGGTCTGCATCATGCTTGAAGATGAGATCCGGTGCAGATTCATCGATTGCGATTTCATCACCTCCTATGAACTCGATCTCAACACGGAAATCGCGCTGAAATCTTTCGAAGTGAGGCCATATAGCTGTATCGGGACCAGAGTTCAGAATGGAATCATCATGGAATGCCAAGGGTAACAGCGTATCCAATTCAATCATGTGGATAGCGGGGATCATAACAGCGCTTCTCTGCATCGCGTTGATACTCAGGTCTATCGATCCAACCCTCTCTTTTACCATGGATGTTGCCAATTACGATCTCGAGAACATCCAACGAAAAGCGTCGGATGCCTGTAACAGCAAGGAATACCTGGGTAAATACAATCCAAGGACAGAAAAAGGTGTATTTTCAGTATTTGATAATGAGATATGCATCGATTCTGAGGAGGTCAAGCAATGCCTCAACTTAGTGTGTAATACTAAAGTCAGGAAAGAGATAGATCTTAAGATGATAACGTTCATCAATATCGAAAAACACTCGGATGGATCGTATGATTTCACATAAGGGATTCTATGAAATCCTCGGCACGTTTTTCCTTGTAGTAGTCCTCATATCGGTAACCATCGGATACCTGGCATTCCAGAACGGATTCCTGATCATAAGGCAGGGAGTGAATAAAGAATTGAATGACTATAGCCTGGCAGTGACGGTAAGGGACAGGCTCTATTCCTGCTTCGGCAGCACTCTCGAACCAGGAAGGATGGAAAATAAATCATGCGCTGACGCTTCAAATCTCGACCTGGAATCACTTGGAAAGATGATCCGCGGGTTCCATGTCGAACGGGACATACTGTTCAACTGCTCAGTCGAGAATTGGGGCTGGAACAATACGGAATCCGTGGGTGGTGTCCCGAGCGAATTCGTCTTTTTTGTGCCAGTCCTT
>Ga0066601_10000563_pt1 | contig 14688 bp, 9 predicted proteins | sample Medcelwee11metaG_FD_59487 | JGI IMG/M metagenome (GOLD analysis project Ga0066601, IMG submission 59487) | Freshwater pond sediment microbial communities from the University of Edinburgh, under environmental carbon perturbations - Medium... | ecosystem: Environmental > Aquatic > Freshwater >... | reverse complement strand
GTTGAGTGGCGGTGGTTGAGTGGTGGTGATGTTGAGTGGCGGTGGTTGAGTGGTGGTTGAGTGGTGGTGGTGGTTGAGTGGAGGTGTGGGGCGGTGGAGCGGTGGTGGAGATGTGATGGAGATCTGGGGAATGGGTTAGGGGAATCCAATATTTATATTTCAAGGCTGGGTTTGAAAATCGGGGCAATTATTATTCTGTCCCTTCATTGAGGTGAGAAAAATATGCTCATGTCCTGTATTATGACCTTGTGAAAGAATGCGATACCTCATGGAATAAATTACTGCTAAACCTGATCAGCTTTCCGTAAGGGATTGCCCAGTCAGCCGCAAAAGGGGAGGAGTTCTCTCATCCCCTGATGCAGGCGCAAGGCTTCTTCCCCGCGTTCTTCGCCGCGACCTGGCTCCTGAAAGTCACCTTGTGTTTCGGGATGATGTTCTGGGCGAACGGGCATGCCTCGACATGGAACTTAGGGCCTTCTTTCGCCGCGACATAGACCTGGGCCTTGCGCTTCATGGATCTTTTTACGCTGGTCTTCGCCACTGCTGCCTTGGTCTTTTCCCTTTTCATGGCTTCGTTGAGATCCTTCATCTGGGCCTTGAGCGAGTCAAGCATCTCGATCATCTTCTCCTGGTTCCTGGAGACCTCGATGAGGTTCTTCTGGGTCTTTATGATGTCAGTCTTTGCAAGCCGGAATGAATTGATGATGTTCTGTTCGATCTTTCTCATGGTTGACCACCTTTCAGTTGATGGATGCTGATAATGGGGAGAGATATAAAAATGTTTCTGAAAGTAGTTACTTTATAGTGGTTATTATCTTTCCTTTATCCCTCGCTTTGAACTAAGTATGATCGGTTAGCGGGGTTGCAGGGACAAGAGAGATGCCGTCGGAAGAAAAAAAGGGGATCAATAATAGAGAATTCGTTTCAGATATCCGAAAAGCATATAAACGAAAAAAACCTGATTTGTAAAAAAATGAGGGGAATACTATGAAAAAGGTATTATACACACTATTGTTGGTCATGGTCATAGGATGCGCCCAGGAGACGCCGATAGTGCCTGATGACACGGTTGCTCCTGAGGTGAGGGAGATCACTTATGCGAATGGAGTGACAAGGGAGATCCCTGACGCTGTATCTCCTGGATCAGATGCCGTGGTGACCCTCCACATAAGGCTTGCGGATGGACAGACCTTCTATATCATCGAGGAAGAGGTCCCAATGGAGATCGAGACGACAGCAGAACATGATGCGAAGAACCACATCAAGCTTGTCGATCTGGAGGCTCAGCCTACTGAGGAATATACCTACACTATCAAGGCGCCTTCAGTCGCTGGCACGTATACCTTCACCGGAAAGTATGCACTTGAAGGAATGAATGAATCCATGGAGATCATGGGTGACCTTGTCCTCAACGTGAAATGAAAAAGGTCAGGGATCCGCTTCTTTTTTTGTTCATATCTGGTATAGTCATATTCATGTCCTTCGGACTCTTTGTGACCGGATACTCAGTCCATCAGATGGGCTCTCCGACTGGCTTTGCGGTGGCGACGCCGGGGGTCGCAAGGACGGTTTCCCCTTCGACTGTCGCTCCGGGAGGGACGGTGACAGTCACCCTGACGGTGACGTTGCAGGGCCAGTTCGTCTGGGCGATCGAAGAGACCATCCCGGCAGGGTTCACGGTCATAAACAGCGGGACTCCTTCCGGAACCACATCCAGCGCGAACATCCTCAAGTGGATCTCTTACTCCTCAACTTCAACGCCCTTGACAAGCACGTCTATCACGTATACTATCAAGGCGCCGACAACTCAAGGGACCTATTCTTTCAGCGGGAATTACCTTCTTGATACCATGTCAGCCACCTCAGCAATAACCGGCACCACGTCGGTGATTGTCCAGAACCAAGTGGTACCGACAACAGAGATATGCGATGGGAAGGATAATGACCTTGACGGATTGATAGATGAAGGGTTCACGTTAGAGCTATGCCAATACGTCTGCACCGCAAATAAATTTGTGTGGACCAATCTTGGAGCGGTTGATCCGAAACTCAACTGCTGCGGGAACGATCCCTTCGAAGACAGCCCTTACGCAAATGAGTACGCAGGAGCCAGCCTTACGCTCTGCGACGGGAGGGACAATGATTGTTCAGGGACTATCGATGAAGGGTATACTACTGAAGAATGCGAACGGACCTGCCTTGATAACGGCGGAGATGATTATGACGCGTTAAGGATCACGGGGAGGAAGTGCTGCGGCGATCACTATGCCAGCCCTTTCTTCGAAGCTAATCCCTATGAAGAGAAAGAAGTGACCTGTTCAGATGGGCAGGATAATGATTGCGATGGGCTGATCGACAAGGCGGACGCGGATTGCGCTGACTGCCTCACCAATACTGACTGCGGAAGGGATAACAATGCATGCAACGGACTTGAGACCTGCACCGCAGGGAGCTGCACGGTGACGAATGTCCCAGTCATCGACGACAAAATCACCTGCACTATCGATTCCTGCAATACTGCGACAGGTGCTGTCACCCACACTCCGAGCAACGCCTTATGCCTTGATGGGAAATGGTGCAACGGAGCTGAGACCTGCAGCGCCTCCTCAGGTTGCCTCAACGGACAAGCCCAGGCATGTGCGGACACCCTTCCCTGCAGCAGGGATTATTGCGATGAGGGCACTGACTTGACTGACAATAATGGCGCCTGCACGCATGACACGACGGATTGCCAATGCACCTCAGCATTGCAGTGCGACGATTCCAATCCATGCACTACTGATTCCTGCACGACTGGACAATGCGTCCAGGCTCCAGCCACTGGGGGTTCATGCGATGATAAGTTCTTCTGCACCATTGATGACCGTTGCGTGAACGGGGCATGCCTCGGCAGCCAGAGGAACATCGATGATAATATACCTTGCACATCTGATTCATGCGATGAAGCGAAAGATACCATCACCCATATCGCTGACTCAAGCAAGTGCCAGGACAGTCTCTTCTGCAACGGGCCCGAGGTCTGCGACGCATTAACAGGGTGCAAGGCGGGGACCGCCCCGACGCTCTCAGACGGTGTCGATTGTACTGAGGATTCCTGTGATGAGAGCACTGACAGGATCAGTCACCTGGCGGTGAATTCGAGATGCCAGGATATGAAATGGTGCAATGGCCAGGAGGTCTGTCAGGCAGCGACCGGTTGCGCCTTTGGCAGCGCGCCTGTCTGCGCGGACGGCATCTCGTGCAGTCTCGATTCTTGTTCTGAAGGGACGCAAAGCAATGATAATATCGGAGAATGCGTTTTCGACCTCTCCAAATGCGCCTGCACAAATGATGCTGATTGCAACGACAACAATCCCTGTACTGACGATCAGTGCAATCCTGATAAATCCTGCAAGAATACTGCTGATGACACGAATACCTGCACTGATGGGAAATGGTGCACGGTCAATGACAGGTGCCTGGCCGGAGCATGCGTGGCGAATCCCAAGCCGGTCGATGACAGCATAAGCTGCACCGAAGACTCCTGCGATGAAGCAGGCCAGAAGATAAACCATGTCACCAGGAATGACCTCTGCGATGATAAGCTCTATTGCAATGGGGCGGAGATCTGCGGGTCGACCGGCTGCCAGGCAGGTGTCCCTCCACGGATTGATGATACTATCGCCTGCACCCAGGATTCCTGTGATGAAGCGAATGACCTTATCAAGAATATCCCTGTCAATTCCATCTGTCTGGACGGCAGATGGTGCAACGGGGCTGAGACATGCAGCGCCTCTTCAGGCTGCGTCAATGGCCAGGCCCAGGTATGCAGTGATACCCTCACCTGCACCCAGGATTCCTGCGATGAGGGGACTGACATGACTGACAATAATGGCGTCTGCAAGTTTGATACAACAGCCTGCCAATGCACTTTGTCATCGCAGTGCGACGATTCCAATCCATGCACCACAGATTCCTGCCAGGCAGGAAAATGCGTCCAGGCTCCAGCCACAGGAGGCTCCTGCGATGACAAATTCTTCTGCACCGTCGATGACCGCTGCGTGAACGGGGCATGCCTCGGCAGCCAGAAGAATATCGATGATTCAATCCCGTGCACCTCTGATTCCTGTGATGAGGCGAAAGATACGATAAATCATATACCTGATTCAAGCAAGTGCCAGGACAGCCTCTTCTGCAACGGGCAGGAGGTCTGCGACGCAACATCGGGGTGCAAGGCAGGGACTGTCTCGACGCTCTCTGACGGGATCGATTGCACAGAGGATTCGTGCGATGAGAGCACTGACAGGATCAACCACGTTGCGGTGAATTCGAGATGCCAGGATATGAAATGGTGCAACGGCCAGGAGATCTGCCAGTCCGCGACTGGCTGCGTCTCAGGCAGCGTGCCAGTTTGTGCGGACAGCATCTCCTGCAGCCTAGATTATTGCTCTGAAGGGACGCATATCTATGATAATATAGGGCAATGCGCATTCGACTTCTCCAAATGCTCCTGCACAAAAGATGCTGATTGCAATGACAATAATCCCTGCACTGATGATCAATGCGGCGCTGACAAATCCTGCAAGAATATCGCTGATGACACGAATACCTGCACTGATGGAAAATGGTGCACTGTCAATGACCGTTGCCTGTCCGGGGCGTGCGTAGCGAATCCTAAACCAGTCGATGACAGCATCAGCTGCACCGAAGACTCCTGCGACGAAGCAGGCCAGAAGATCAACCATGTCCCGAGAAATGACATCTGTGATGATAAGCTCTACTGCAACGGAGCCGAGACCTGCGGGTCGACCGGCTGCCAGGGGGGTGTCGCTCCAAAGACCGATGATAAGATCGCCTGCACACAGGATTCCTGCGATGAAGCGAAGGATCTCATCAAGAATACTCCTGTCGATTCGCTCTGCCTGGACGGCAGCTGGTGCAACGGAGCTGAGACCTGCGACGCAGTAAGAGGATGCCTGGATGGCGCGCCTCCCAATTGCGATGATGGTCTCTCCTGCTCCGCTGATTCCTGCTCAGAACTCTCCATCGCAGGTGACAACCTTGGGGAGTGCAGATTCAGCATGACCGGTTGTTCCTGCACGCGCGACCTGGACTGCGATGATTCGAACCCCTGCACGAATGACAGGTGCTCATCAGGGCATACCTGTGTCCGTACAAATAATGATACTGCCATCTGCGATGACGGCCAATTCTGCACAATCTCAGACAGGTGTCTCCAGGGTTCTTGTTCAGGACTTCCCCGGCAGATCGATGACGCTCATGCCTGCACAAAAGACTATTGCGATGAGAACAGGGATTCCATCGTCCATGTAGCCAATGACTCGCTCTGTGATGATAGGAACTGGTGCAACGGAAAGGAGACCTGCTCTGTCATTTCAGGATGCGGTATCGGTGTTCCGCCTTCCTGCGACGATACCCTTCTCTGCACTGCCGACGCCTGTTCAGAACTGCTTGACCGCTGCATCTCTTCAGCAATCGATGCTGACAGGGACTCATTCACTATCTGTGAGGGCAATTCAAAAGACTGCAACGATGCGAAATCGGATATCTTCCCTGGAGCGAGAGAGGACTGCGCGAACACTTTCGATGATGATTGTGACGGCACGATCGACAGCGCTGATCCTCAATGCTTCATCTGCACTCCTGGGGATGTCCGTTCCTGCCCGAGACAAGAGGGCGCCTGCCAGGGGGCGAAAGAGAACTGTACATCCACCAATAGCTGGCCAGGCTGCGATGCAGCGACTTATCTTCGATGGAGTGCCCTCTATCAGGTGAATGAGACCAACCTCACCGATGGTATCGACAATGACTGTGATGGAATAATCAGGATCAAGCAGATCAATATCTCAACCAATTACTCTAATGTCAGCCAAAATATCACGTATCCATGGCCGAATCAGACCTACCCCTGCATAGAATTATGGGTGGTCGATGAGTGGGGAGAATGCGATGCGATCGGTTATAGGCACAGGGCGATGATCGACAGGAATTCCTGCAATACGACCCTCAATAAACCAGCTTCGACGGAGATATGCCAGATCTCTTCTTCCTGCGGGGACGGTTTCATGAATGGGGATGAAACAGGTATCGACTGCGGGGGTTCATGCCCGGAGATATGCAATAATGACGGTGGAGAGGATGGGGGCAGTATTGATGATGAATACGAGATGTTGATAGAATCAGGTCCGATCTCTGGGGGTATCCTTGAAGAGATCGAGCATAAGGTGACCCTGACCAATAATGGGGAGAAGGAAATCGTCAGGTTCACGCTCGGGGCTGACAGATGGTCAAAGGGTGTTGATGTGCAGAGCATCCTTCCTGGCGAGTCGAAAACGGTCAGGATCAAGTTGCAGCTTCCTGAACAGCCGACAACTGAATCAGTCAACCTGAGAGCCATCAAGGACGGGGTCATCCTCGGTGAGAGAAGCGTGTCTTCGATAGTCACGGTCCCAAACCTTGATATGAGGATCATCGGGAACGGGGAGACGGGTGAGGTATTCCTTACCATCATCGCGGACAATAGCAACAAGCAGGGACGGACCATCGATGTATCTACCACTATCCAAAAAGGCAAGGAGATATATTATTTTGACACCAATACACACCAGCTTGCTCCGAACAAGGTGTATCACAGGACTGACAAACTTACAGGATTTTCCATCAAGAAAGGCGAATATCAGGTGGAATCGGTGTTCGTGGAAGACGGCGACGAACTGACATCGAAAGCAGCCAGCCTGACTATCGACCTAGGTGAAGAGGCTTTTAACGCAAGCCTTATATTCTACCTATTCATGTTGGGCATCATCTGCATCACAGGATACCTTATGTATACCATATATCAAAAGAGGTGAGAGGGATGGTCTATGTATTCGGTATAGAAGGAGTCCCCCTATTTGAGATGCTGTTCATCATCATGCTCCTCATGGTGGGGGCACTTGTGTTCATCCTTCTCGAATTGAAGAAGCTCCGGGATATCCTCTCTGAAGAGACGAGCGATATCAACAGATTTGAGAAAGACCTCGCTGAATTCGAACAGGACGAAGGGCCAACAAAGAAGGTGATCGATTACATACGGTTGGGCAGGACGAAAGGGATAAGCGATGTCCAGATAGAGAATACCCTTGTCAGCCAAGGGTGGGATAGGAAGGACATCGATACTATCTTCAAGAAGATATGATCCTGCAGGTGTTTTTTGGTGATCCCCAGATTCTTAATGTTCACCGCAATGTTTATATAATCTCTGACTCGATAAATAGGCAAGAGGTGGCTTCATGTTCGAGGGAGGAAAAAGTCTATCCAGCATCGTCGCGGGCTTGATCGTCTTCTTTCTTGGAGCAATCCCTTTCGGGGGGATGATAGGGATCATAGGGTTCACCATCCCGGAAATCCCCAGAGCCATACTCGAGATCATATTGGCTGGGGCTGGTTTCTATCTCATCATCGATGGGTTCTTTGAGATGGGGATGCATCCGGGTCTTGCCTGGATATCGATATTTTTCGGGGTTTCGTGCTCTCTGGCGGGTATTTTTTCCATCCTCTCTATCATGGGAGGTCTTACCTTCATGACAGGGACAGTCATCAATATCCTCTACATACTTATCGGAATCCTCCTGATCATCGGCGCGTTCATGTTTTGAATCGTGTGTATAAATAACTATTTTTACACCTTCTCTATTTTTTGTGACATCATGATACATTTTCCTGAGCAGGTCAAGATATCTTTGGGGTGGAATTCTCTCCGGGTATCGTGTGTATTATTATTCATTTTTAATTATTTGGGCGTAATAATACTTAATTATCTTTCTTATTGTATAATCTTCTCTATTAATACTTCTTCATTCTTCTGCTTAGAAATGCGCAAAATGTGTTGGTTTTTGCTGTTATTATCATAACAATTCATGATAAAGCGTAATATTTATAAAAGGAGCAGGAACCCTTGAGAAGCTATGGCAATATCACAAGCAAGGCCGGAGCGCAAACAGACCGGCGCCAGATACAAGGATTTCAGGAAAAGGACGAAGCACGAGCTCGGGCGTTCACCTACACTGACGAAGATCGGTCCTGAAAAGCGCAAGAGCATCCGCGTCCTCGGCGGGAATACCAAGACATTCACTGTTATCACGGATTCAGTCAACCTTATGGGGAAAGACAACAAAGCTGTCAAAGCAAAGATCAAGTCTGTCCTTGAGAATGAGGCGAACAGGCATTTTGTCCGTCGAAACATACTCACACGAGGTACTGTCATCGAGACCGATATCGGGAAAGCGAAGATCACCTCCAGGCCTGGCCAGGATGGGACAATCAACGCGGTCCTTATCTGATTCCTTCATTTTTTCGTTATCTCTTTTTTGTGTATAGATTCAGCGCTTCTTCAGAAATAAGTTCTCTTCGTCATCCTTAATCGTTTCAAATTGTGTCCCTTATCGTTTTCCCGTAATCTTTTCCGGTACAAAAAGCGATAATTCCAGAATTCTCTCTTCTGATGAACGCGTTATTGACCCTTTGGAAATCCCAGTTAGAATTCGAGAACCATCTTTTATTTTTGTCCCGACTAAGTAGTTAAAAATAGCAACTTTTAAATAGTCTCTCCTGTTTTCTTGAGGGTATGCGAATCCCTCTGGTCATCATGCTGTCAGCAATCATCCTGCTCTTCTGCTGTTCTTGCGATGTTCAACCCTTTGATACTCCTACGAATGAACCTGGATCTGCTGAGATCGGATCACCTGATATTGAGTCATCTGATATTGAGAGGATCATCTCTCCCGTGGGAATCGGGAGGGAGAATATCACCGCATCCCTCCATTTGATGGGCAGATACCTCCTCAACCAGCAACAGGAAGATGGCAGCTTGACATACCTGACAATCCCCGGGGAAGCAAACAAGTCGCATGGCAATAATATGATCCGCCAGTTCATGGCGACAGACGCTCTTGGAGCCTTGCATGGATTCACCGGTGAAGAAGTCTACCGGGAAGCCTATCTCAAGAATGTGGAATTCAATTTCCGTTCTTATTATCAAATCCATGATGGATACGGTTTCATCCTCTATGAGAAGACCGTGAAACTCGGTTCAGCCGCGATCGCCCTCTCTTCCCTGAAATGGGGGGCAGGAGAAGATTATGAAGAGAATGAAGATCAGCTCATCTCATTCATCCTCATGATGCAGAGAGATGATGGGAGTTTCCGGACATTTTATCTTCCTGAAGGTGTGGACCGAAACCAGAATTTTTATCCCGGCGAGGCGATGCTTTCCCTCATGGAGAAATACAGGGATGAGAGGAACATAAGCTACCTTGAATCCACAGATAAGGCATTCTATCATTACAGAGATTTCTTTAGGGAGGAACCGAATCCCGCATTCGTACCCTGGCAGACCATGGCCCTCTCCATGCTTTATGAGGAGACGGGAAGGGAAGAGATCAGGGATTTCATCTATGAGATGAACGATTTCCTCTTAGGAATCCAGGAGCATTCATGCGAAGGCGGGATGGGCTATCTGGGCAGGTTCTACGATCCTGAGCGGCCTCAATACGGGCCCCCTCATGCTTCGAGCACTGCTGTCTATGTGGAGGGTCTCACCTACGCATTCGAGATCGCGCGAGAGGAGGGCGATGAAGAGCGCATGCGCGAGTACCGGAACGCTATCTTTCTCGGAGCAAGGTCTATCATGCAATTGCAGAGCACTATGGAAAACCCTGGGCCAATCCCTGAGGAGTACGCCTCTGATATGCTCGGAGGAATCAGGAAGACATTGGAAAGCCCTGAATTCAGGATCGATAATACCCAGCACAGCGCGAAAGCGTTCATGAGGATTCTTGAAGTCATGGATGACCAGGATTTCGAGGAGTTCAGGAGAGATTACATCCCTTGTACTCAACTTGAGAGGTAGGTATTCACTCCATTCTCGTATCAATGGGGACCTCTGCGTGATCTTCTGAGCTTAAGACGATGGGAGGATGGAAGTGAACCGTGGATGGGCGACTCATCGTATAGCCAAGGGTGCAAATCCTGTTTTTTCTTGCCAGTGAGTTCACTTCCTCTGAGATATTCGATTGTTCTTGAAAGCTATTCGGCAATTTTAGTAACCATTATTAAGTGGTATAATATAGAAACTTATATAAGGTAGTAACAGATTCACTTTCATCTAATAGTAAAATTATTATCGGTTTCAGGGGGTTGTTGGAATGGAAGGTAATCGTAGGAAGTTCCTAAAATCTGCGCTATCGTCTATAGCTGCCTTAAGCATCACACCATATATAGCGGAAGCCGCAAACAAAGTGAGAATCCAGAGGACGGAAAAACTCCAGGAAGAACCATTCTGCGGCGGAAAATATCACCTCCTGACAAGGCCTGGATCAGGAGAGCCTGTCATCCAGCTCCTGCCTGGAGAAGCAATCGATTTCAGCACCTATCTGAAGATCAAAGGGAATTACGAAGTCGGTTCCCGTGACCTGAATATGAAGCGTATCCTCAAGGACGCAAGGATCGACGCCAAAGAGATCGAAGAGATGATCGGTCTTTCGGTCCAAGGATACCCAACACCTTTCACCGGATGGGTCAGATCTGTCCCCCAGGTGGATTCTGTCAGGTTCCATGTCCTCCCTCCCCTCAAAGAGGCATATGATAAAAGCCCATTCGATCTCAATGCCAAGAGCCCATTCAAGGTCGTCAATAAGATACAGGAGACCCTCGGATGCATACCGACAAGCCCTGAAGAGAATAAAGACCTCACTGATTATGCGTTTCGGACGAGGGAAGATGTCGAAGAAGCCCTGAAGGCGTATGAGAACGATAGGTTCGCGAGAGGCTACCGATTCGTCGATAAAGGGATGGTCGGTGAAGCCGTGAAGAGGTGGGCTGCCGCGAATCCTGACCTTATCCTCGGCATCTCCATGGCATACCACCCCACTCATGAGCGAAATTCCGCTTCGGATATTTCATTCTTCGCGTCAGGCGACACTCCATCCGGATACCAGACATCGACTCTGGGAAAGACATTCCCGACCGGGCTCCTTGATGTGAAAAGGACGCTTGAGCTCATGCTGAACGCTGATGATTCCCTCTCCCAGGCCCATGTAGAAGACCTGAAAGAGACTGACGCCATCATGAGGGCGACTCCTGGAGCGATCAATCTCTATCTTGACAGATTCCTCACGAGTGAACGGGTTGTACTACCTGACCAGATGACCGGAATCAACATAGTCAATGACGCCTACGGTGGGATGCTCGGGCAGTCAGATGTTAAAGCTCTTGAAGAATTAGCGAGGGAATACTCCCTGAGAGGAGAGCAGATGCAATTCTACCTCGAGATGTCGACATCTCCGGAAATCAAGATCGCGAGGGCTGACAGGGTTCTTGGGATGATACGGAATGACTATACGGATAATGATAACAGATATTTCAATTACGGACGTGAAGGTGGTTCCCGATGAAAAACATGACACGAAGAGAATTTTTGAAGAATGGCATCTCTGGCATAGTCCTTGCGGCAGGCGTTATCGCATTGCCTGAACGCATCATGGCTTCTGATGAGCTGAATAAAGTCCACGGCAGCCTTGCAGGATTCGGGGATTATTCTGGGCCGAAAGAAAGGCTCCATAACGATGATTTCAGATACAGAGAAGATGTGCTTGACGCGATAAGAACACTTGATGATCAATCCAGGGCATCTCAAGTCGATGAAGCTGTCCTGCGCTATGTCCAGGATAAGGGTGATGGACTCTTTGTCGGACTGTCAGCCCTCTATTTCAAGAGTACCGATGGCGATTCGGCGTGGAAAGGAAGGATAGACAGCCGGGCTATGAACGGCCAGACTGCCTGGAACACTGACGATAAGTCATCGCTCAAGAGCATGGATTTCGTCCGCACCCTGAAACAGGTCTATTTCAACGCAGGGCTTCCCACAAATACTGTCCTTGACCTCATGCTGAACTGCGATGAAGCCCTTGAGATCATGGATCATGACGCTTACAAGGATATGGGGAGGAAACTCAATGACGCCATGAAATCCTCTGAGAAGACTCCTATCTCCAATGTGATGGCCTACAATCTCATTGAAAAAGCATATGGAGGGAGTTACTGCGGAAGGAGCCTTGAACGCCGTATACAGATGACCTCAGCAGATGGTAAAAGGGATGGGCCAGAGCTTCACCCTATGGAAACATCAAATTTCTATCTCGAGCTTGCCTACACTCCTGAAGTGGTCGCAAGGTCGACTATCGCTGATCCGACAACGAATTATCTCTTCACACCAAGGGAGGCGAGACAATGAGCATCTCTCTAAAAACCCTGCTTATCATGTTGATAATCATCATCGCTATGCCCTTCCATGCGGTATATGCCGATGGTGGTGATGGAGACGGTGATGGAGACGGTGACGGAGACGGAGATGGAGATGGTGACGGGTATTATGCGGAATGCTACCTTGGTCAGGTGGCCTACACCGCCTGCGGCCTTTGCGGACAGCAAAGATATGACTGTATTTACACCTGGGGGAATTACGGCGCAGGATATTATTGGTCGGCAACAGGCTCGTGCGCAAACCAGGGTGTTTGTTCTCCAGGCGCATGGAACTGTGCAGGTACCGTCTCAGTGACTTGCTCAGACTCCTGCCAATGGACAAATGTAATTGACTGCTCTGTATATAACTCCTACGCTTGCTCAGGAACATTAATAGTGTATCATGCTGCTACCTGCAGCGCGGGGAGTTGTGTATATGCGGGAACAACGACCGTAAAGGAGTGCAATGATGGACAGTTCTGCAACGGCGCCGAGTACTGCTCCAATGCAGCATGCGTGGCAACATCACCAGTGAACTGCGCTGGGAATAATATCCCAGGTATCTATAGCTGTACGAATAATCCTGACGGAAATCCCAAGACATTGGATTACAGGGCAGCGTTCACCTCCACTTGCGTAGAGGCGACTGATTCATGCACAGCTGGATCGACCGCTGTCACATCAACCTGCTCAAAAGCGAGTTGTGGCGCGGAATGCGAATCTAACTCAGATTGTTCTGCGACCGATTGTGACTATAAGGATGCATGCGTTGGCAATGATTATTATGACTATTCCGATGTCGCTAATTCATGTTCAGGTTCATGCGGTTGCTCAAAAAATTCCTGCGGAACAGCGAAGATTACCTATAACGACGCCAGATGCACAGAATGCCAGGTGGATAGCCAATGCGACGACGGAGCCTACTGTAACGGAAAAGAGAAGTGCGTTGGCTACCAATGCGTCTCTGGGACTGCTGTTGATTGCACATCGAGCAATATCGGCGGGATCTCAAGTTGCTCAAATAATCCTGATGGGAACTCAAAGACCTGGGATTACCGGGCAGCGTTCACCTCTGCGTGCATCGAGTCGAGTGATTCCTGCTCGACAGGGAGTTCAACCATCACTCACACCTGCAATATAGCTACCTGCGGTGCGCAGTGCGTCTCCAACTCTGATTGCGGGACCAAGGACTGCGATTATAAAGATGGGTGCGTAGGGAATGACTATTACAATTATGCGGACAAATCGAAAACTTGCAGCGGATGCCTCTGCAGCGACCCGACCTGTGACGCGCCATCTATCAGCTATAACGATGCCAGGTGCACAGAGTGCCAATATGATTCTGATTGCGACGACGGAGCTTACTGCAACGGAAAGGAGAAGTGCGTCAACTATAAGTGCTCCTCAGGGACAGCGATTGATTGCACAGCTAATAATGTCGCAGGGATATCGACCTGTACGAATAATCCGGACAGCAATTCAAAGACCTGGGATTACAGGGCAGCGTTCACCTCAGCGTGCAGCGAATCGACGGACTCCTGCTCAACAGGAAGCTCAACAATCACCCACACCTGCGACAAGGAGAAGTGCGGGGCGCAGTGCGTCTCTAACTCAGATTGCCTGGCGACTGATTGCGATTACAAAGACGGATGCCAAGGAAGGGACTATTACGATTATGCGGATAAAGCGAACACATGCTCCTCATGCGCATGCTCAGCCAACACCTGCTCGAGCCCAACCATAACAACAAATGATCCGAGATGCGGAGAGTGCTCAAAAGACGCTGACTGCGACGATGGACTCTACTGCAATGGCGCGGAAAAGTGCGTCAACTACCAATGTGTCGATGGAACTTCCATCTCCTGCTCTTCGAGCAATATCGCCGGGGTTTCAACCTGCTCAAATAATCCTGACGGGAACTCAAAGACCTGGGATTACCGGGCTGCGTTCACCTCTGCCTGTATCGAGTCGAGTGATTCCTGCTCATCAGGAAGTTCAACTATCACCCACACCTGCGACATTGCCAAATGCGGAGCGCAGTGCGTCTCCAATTCTGATTGCGGGACGAAGGACTGTGATTATAAGGATGGCTGCGTAGGGTATGATTATTACAATTACGCTGACAAATCGAAGGCCTGCAGCGGATGCCTCTGTAGCGACCCCACCTGTGATGCGCCTGCGATAACCTATAATGATGCCAGGTGCACAGAGTGCCAGACCGACAGCGATTGTGACGACGGCCTGTACTGCAACGGGAAGGAGAAGTGTGTCGGCTATCAGTGCGTTTCTGGGACTGCTGTTGATTGTACATCGAGTAACATTGGCGGGATCTCAACCTGCTCAAATAATCCTGACGGGAATTCAAAGACCTGGGATTACCGTGCTGCGTTCACCTCTGCGTGCATCGAG
>Ga0066601_10000562_pt1 | contig 14692 bp, 8 predicted proteins | sample Medcelwee11metaG_FD_59487 | JGI IMG/M metagenome (GOLD analysis project Ga0066601, IMG submission 59487) | Freshwater pond sediment microbial communities from the University of Edinburgh, under environmental carbon perturbations - Medium... | ecosystem: Environmental > Aquatic > Freshwater >... | reverse complement strand
TTACACAGGTCTGTTTACCGATCCGGCTTATATCAGCGAGGAAACAATTGCTAGACGGCTCGATTGGAAAAAGGACAAAGTTTATGAGGAATTGGTTCGTCTGGCTAAAGAAAGAGTTATACAATACATTCCCCGAAAAAAGACACCTTTCATTACTTATACCCATACACGGGAAGATGTGAGCCGACTGAAATTAGGAAAAGAAGCCTATGATGACCGCAGGGAACGTTATATTCTCCGTGCAAAAAGTGTATTGGACTACGCAAAAGAACAAAATATTTGTCGCAGTCAGGTGTTACTCTCCTATTTTGGAGAAAAAAACACCAAAACCTGCGGACAGTGCGATATTTGTCTGCAACAAAAAGAAACGCAAGTGACCGATGCAGATTTTGATAAAATCAGTAAGTCAATACTTACGTTATTACAAAATGAACCTTTGAATATTCATCAAATTACCGCCAGATTATCTTTAAAAGAAAATAAAGTGTTGCAGGTGGTGAGGTTTATGATGGATAATAAGCAATTGATACAGGGAGATGACCTGAGAATAAAGGTAAGATAGCATGAGTTTTAGTTCATATCTTTTTTATTAACAAGAATTTTAGAGTGCTTTTAAGGTGCTTTTGTGCTGTATCTTACTGTTAATTTTACTGAGTTGGCTTTTTCTCTACACACGATTCCGATGCGCGAATAAGCTGGTGCATTTTCTTCAATTACTTCACTTTTTATCTCAAATGGCGAAGAACAACTGATATGAACATAAACTTTTTCTTCTCCCTTACTTAATAAAAGCGTGTTAGGATTGATTATTTTCCAGTCGGCACGGGTCGTAATCGGACACTCAAAACTTATAACATTATTGCTTTTTACTATATCTGTAACTGTGAATGTATTATTTTTCCTATCATATGCAAATGTACGTGTGAGTTGACTTAATTCGGGTAAATTATAAGTCGATAGCATATCAATTTTATAGATATCAGTTTTCTTTGTGAAATTATTCTCAAGCACAACTCCTTTTGCTTCTTTTCCTGTCTTTTGAGCAATGTTATTGATCAGGGGCACCGGATGACCATAGGAGCCTTTGCTTTTGTATTTCTCGTAGGCACCATTTTCAAACCAATCTCGTGTATAAGTTATGGCACAACCCTGATCTCCCGACATTGTTTCTTTTCCCATAACAACTACGTATGAACCTATGTCATTGTGATTGTGATTTTCTCCATTAGTTCCTCCTTTTGCGGATACACCTATTTTATTATTGTTTTTTGCTGGTCTACCTACGTAAACCCCAGATTGCGGAAAGAAACTTCTTAATGTTTCCGGTTTGGACTGAGTAAAACCTATTGTTTTTAAAGGCCATGATTGATTTGGAAAGGCAGGAATAAGATTCAGTGAGAAGTTATTAAATTCAGGAAAAGTTATTTTTTCCGGTTCAGAAGAAAATCCCAGAGCATGGTTACAATAATTATTGATAAATTGTCCCGGCTTTGCTCCTGGTCTTGCGTCGGAGTAAAGTGGATATACATCATTGATAATGTGAATTTTATAACCATATTGTGCGATGAGGTTTAATTTAGGATGGGTGAAGAAATCTAATTTTCCCCTTGTGCTGCGACAGACTAATTCCCTCAGGGTGATTAGAGAACGAAAACCATAATTGTAGTAACCTACACCTTCGCTGCAATAACCATCATCTTCATAACCATCAATGCCGTAGGTGTGATATTGTTCAGCAAGTGCTATATAAAGTGCGCGTTCGTTTTTATCCTGAACAACTGCGTTAGCAGTACCTACAAGTCCAGCCAAACAGACAGAATTCCAGTTGTTGTTGTAGGTAAACCAATTGAAAGGTATTCCTGTACTAATACAATTTTGTATAGGAGCAAATAATTTATCGTGAAGAGCGGAGAGAGCGAGTTCTCTTACTTCGGGAGAAATTTTGTCGTCCAGCATTACAAGTGATTCAGCCAATCCAAAGCTAAATGTTGCAACTACTAAATCTACATACATTTTTTCTCCCGAATATGTTTTTAAATCTTTATCGTGTGCCGAAAGTGTCCATGGAGTTTGTTTGCATAACGAAATTATTGCTTTTTCGATCTCCGGGATGTAGGTTCCTTTATTCTCAATACATTCTGCAAAAACCAATTTGAATAAATAATTTCCCCTGGATTCAATCATTTTATCAGCAAGTTCGCGACGACCAGTTTTGTTGTAGTCAAGGTAAATTGAATCAACGAAAGGAGCCTGCCCTTCTGCAATTAGCTGGGGAAGTCCTTTAAAAAATGTTGTAGTTTCTTTCATCTCCGCAATATCTTTCCATGCTGCCCGGTCTTTATATGTGGGGCTGATAGCTTGCGGATGATCAGGAATCATTGTAGCAATTTCAGCTACGCGTGAAGAAAGAACAGGCTTTGGAAGCGCTGCGCTAAGTCCCGCTAAACAAAAAAATATCAGGAGGAAAGTGCTGTGTAATCTCATATAGGATGTTGTTTTTAACCAAGGTTTGAAAATAGTAAAAAGATGTATGTAATTTACTTTCTATATGAAATTTTACAAACATCTTTTTATTATTTAATGATATTGAAAGTGTAAAATGATATGGTTTATTTCTTATGGCATCAAGGTTTTAATATTTCTTATTCCTTCCGCGTTTCGTACATTAATCAGGTATATTCCTTTTTGTAGAACCAATGATATTGTTTCTCCCGGTTTAAATGCCTGTTCGTGAATAAGCGTACCTGTGGTATTAAAAATACGTGTATGTGCTGCCATTTGTTCTCTGTTTTTAATCGTCATTTTGCCATTTGATGCATAGCAGCTGATCTCAAGTACACGTTGAATCTGTTCAACAGCTGTTGATACTGTAAATTCATGGTAGCCAATATCTGGTTTTACTCCTTGAGGACGAGTTGTTCCGAAGCAATCTTTAGTATTCGGTAAATCTTCAAATACAGCACCTGCATCAAGTAAAGAAGATGTTGCTGTAATGCGGAAATCATTGCTTGCCGGATCAGCAAATCCCGGATATTTAGCACCGGAGGTGTCACCTGTATTTGTGCTTTCAAGGAGAAAATTGTCGGCCGATGTCCACGAAACAGGTGGGGTTTCCCTTATAGCACAGTTTTTAATTATTGTGTTGGCATCAGCTGCTCCACCAACTTTTGCAAGTCCTCCTGTCAAATCCGGAGATGCCCAAAATACACAATTGTATATTTTTACTTTTGGTGTTACATCAAGATAAATGGATGTAACAGTATTATCAACAAAGGAACTGTTGATAATATTTACAACAGGAAAGACCGTAGCTGTGCTGGATATGTAAAGTGCAGCTTTTGTTTGAGCTCCTCTCACAAGATTATTTGAGAAGGTAGTTGTGGAAGATCCTGAAATATGCATGACTGCCCCTTTGTTTTCTGCAGAAGATGCAATGAACATACATCCATCAATGACACGATTGCCTGCACCGATAATTGCCATATCTCCACCTACTCCGTTATCAATAGTTCCGCTACAACTATTTCCTTCAAAAAAGCAATTCTGAATATTTCCCCCACCATATAACAAAGTAGCTCCTCCTTTTCCATTACCTCTGTTGTTGATAAGTTTGCAATTCCTGAGTATTTCTACAGTCCTGAATTTAACTGCTGGCCCGAGACCATTCTGTAAGGTGATACCATCAATAATTACGTTATTGCCACTTGATGCTCCGGTACCATTAATAAAAGCTGATGCATTATTGTTTCCGTCCCAGATGGTTGCGTTCGCGAAAGCCCATAAGTCTGATCCGGATTTCTGCCGACTTTCAATGGAACTTCCATCATACCCACCGTAAATATGGATATGGTGCTTATGTGCAATGGCAGCATCAAACATATATTTTCCTGCGATTATGTAAATCTTATGACCTTCTTCGGCGGTTGCCGGATTGCTTGTAAAAGTTGCAGTGTACCATGCAGGAAGAGATTTACCTTCAGTGTTCAGATTGACAAGTATGCCGCTATTTGCAGATACGACAGTTTCATTCCAGCTTGCAGCACCTTCTGTACCCAACTGCACAAAATAATTTGTAGAAAAAAGGTATGTGACTGCAAATAGTCCAATAATTAATAGTGATTTTCTTTTCATGACTTTGCGTCTTTAGTATATCAGGTTTTAGCGTATAAATGTTTTAATGTTCTCAATACCGTTGATAGTACTTATTTTTATCAGATAACTTCCTTTTTGGACGTCAAAGTTAATCATTTCGCTTGCATTCAATTGTTTTTGATGCATTAATTTACCTGTGATATCGAAGACATAAGCCAAAGCTGATGTTTGTTCGTTGTTTTCAATTACCAGCATTCCGTTATTCGAAAATGCTCTGACAGCAAGTGCTCTTATGGTATTATTGGCAGTAGTTGTTTCGTCAAATTCAAAGTAGCCGATTTCAGGATTGCTTCCATCAGGACGTACTGAGCCAAAAAAGTCTTTAAGATTTACTGCATCAGCAAATGTAGCTCCCGTATTACGTAAAGCAGAAGATGCCGTAATGCGGAAATCATTACTCTCAGGATTTACGAAAGCGGGATATTTTGCATCAGGCGTATCTCCTGTATTTGTTCCTTCAAGTAAGAAGTTATTAGCCGAAGTCCATGAAACAGGATGAGCTTCCATAAGTGCACAATTCTTTATAATGGTGTTTGCATCGGCTGCACCGCTTACTTTACCAAGTCCGCCCACTAAAGTCGAAGGAGACCAGAATACACAGTTGTATATTTTTAAGTAAGGATAGCCATCGGTTACTCCATTAATATAAATTGATTGAACAGTATTATTGACAAAAGTATTGTTGATGATGGTTACTGTTGGTTTGGCAGCCACTGAACTGGTAATCACTATGGCAGCAGATCCAGTTGCTTCTCTTATGATGTTATTTGAGAATGTTACGGTTGGACTTCCTGAAACACTGAGAACAGCTGCTTTGTTTAAAGCATATGAATCGACAAACATGTTTCCGTCAATCACACGGGTTCCTGTGTTTGTAATTCCAATGTCGCCTCCATTTCCTGTCGCACCATTATTTTTGTTCCCTTCAAAGTAACAATTATATACATTTCCTCCACCGTATAAATATATTGCCGCTCCAGTACCTGAGGCAGTGTTGTTGATGTTGTTTATTAACTTACAATTGCGAATTATTTCCGAACCTCTCAATATAACAGCTGCTCCACTACCTCCGTTTTGCAGAGTTAAACCATCGAAAATAACGTTTGATCGAGATCCTCCAGCATAGATAAATTGAGTGGTGTTGTTATTGCCATCAAAAATCGTTTCATCAGCGAAATCCCATAAATTTGTGCCAACATTACGGCTCAGAGAGGTACCGTTGTAGCCACCGAAAACCTGCGTATTACTTTGATAAGTGATTCTGATAGTAAACACATAAGTTCCTTCGATAACGTAAATTTTAGCAATTTCTGCAGGTGTTGTGGTAAATGTAGCATTGTACCATGCAGGAAATGATTTTGCCTCAGTAGTGAGGTCAACTAAAGTTCCGGAGTTGGCAGTAACAACTGCCGCATCCCATGTAGCCGCACCTCCTGTTCCTGATTGAACAAAGTAATTTGCCGCCGAAATTGATGATGCGGTAAAGAGAACTAAAATGAAGAGTAAATTCTTTTTCATGATTTGGATTTTTTATAGTGAAACATCTTAATAAATTCTGAGGAATTATCAAGACAAAGGTATAGGTTCTGTTTTTTGCAACAGGAAACAATCGTACAAAGATTGGACAAGAATATACATTTCTTATATATTTCGGTAATTCTCTGATGTAAGATAAATGAGGATCAATTGGATCTTTCCAATAATTTCTGACTGATTTCTTTCACGTAGTTGTTCTCATGATTAGAAATCTTTTTTATTTTTTTATAGATTGTAGGATTTTTAAGATTCTCAGCATGAATGGAATTGTAGATGAAGCTAAGTGAATAGGCATTTATTTGTTGGTTTTCAAAAAAATGCAGCAGTTGGATAATGGCCTGATCATTTGTTTTCTTTTGCTGAGTAAGGTTTAAAATGATTTGAAACTTTTTCGAATAACTCAGCTTATCAAACATATTTACAAGGCCAAGTTGGATGTCATAGTCCGACAGAATATCACCGGTAAAATAATTCAGTGCCTGTTGAGAAAGTAACTCTACATCACTTAAAAGAAATGACATAATTTTGTCATTGAATTTATTTTGTAATGCCGGATTTTTTGCAATTTGTTTTATTGCCCATATCTTATATTCGTAGTTTTCCTGATTGAAAAGAGACTGAAGATATGCAGAATTGGTACGCTGCTCAAGCATTGAGTGAATATTGTCCATTGTGTTTCCATAAACCGTATGCCAAAGTGTATAACAAGTATATGCTGCATTTTCTACAAGGTATTCTTTGTATGATAAATGAGTTGCTCCTGAGATTCCATCGATTAATTCTTTCGGATTAGGTTTTTCGATTAATTCATCATGTTGTGTTTCTTTTAGAATAGAGTTGGGGTCCGACAAAATCAGATGTAACTTCTTGTAATCTTCGGAATTAAATTCCTTATGATCGGTTTTAGTCAGGGGTTCGTTGTTATAGAGTTGAAAACCCAGATAATCCCCAACACCATTCCAGAATAACCACAAATTTGCTATTTGGCATTCTCCGGTGAGGCAAACCACTTTTCGTACCTTTCTTCCAAACCAAACAGGAACCCCATTCTCATTGCTGAGTTCCACAATTTCCTGTGCCGACAGAGAATCTTGTTTGTCAATGAAAGAATGGGTTATTTGTTTGCCCTGCATTTGAAAAAAGTCTTTATTTATATCTTCAGCAATAGATGCAGGCGTTGCCAGAAATAACAGGGTGAATAAAAGACCTGATAATGAAATTGTATTAATTGTTTTTATAATCATATTGTTACTTGTTATTTCAGACACCTGCTTGATTCTTTATATGTCTGTTTAATGTCAGATCTTAGCCTAAGGGTTTTTTTTCTTAAATTCATTCGGAGAAATTCCGAAGTGGGATTTAAAACATTTTGTGAAATATTTGACAGATGTAAAGCCAACCATTTCCACTATATCAATCAGTGGCTTCTGGGGATTGATTAAGATAAGTTCTTTTGATTTTTCCAATCTGAAATTATTAATTAGTTCCAAAGGAGTAATCCCCATGATGGCTTTAATTTTATTGTACAAACCGGTTCTACTCAAACACATTTCGGATGATAATGAAACAACGTCAAAATCAACGTTATGCATGTTAATAGTAAGTACCGATGCTATTTTCTCGGTAAATTCTTTGTCTAATTGGGTGGTAACCAACGAATCAATTGATTGAGCGTATGATATGTTACCACTATTGTATTTTTGCTGTAAAACACGGCGACTATTGATTATGTTGGCACATCTCAAAAGCAGCAGGTTGCTGTTGAATGGTTTACAAATATAATCATCGGCACCGTTCTGAAGTCCGTTTATCATAAATTCAATGGCTGTTTTAGCTGTAAGCAGTACGACCGGAATATGGGAAGTTTCGAGATGAGTTTTGATTACTGAACACATTTCCGTACCTGTCATTACAGGCATCATTACATCACTCAGAATTAAATCGGGTTGATGTTCTTTTGCCATTTGTAGCCCCTCTGCGCCGTTTTGAGCTGTTATCACCGAGTACATGTTTGAAAATAACTCCTGAAGAAAAACGCATAAATCCTGATTGTCTTCTACTATAAGAATTTTAGGCCTCTCGCCATTAATTTCAATATCTACCGGAGTTAATGTATCGTCGGATGCTGTTCCTTTTGTTTCCGAAATCCACGTTTCAACAGTTTCTCCCGGCATCAGCCACTGGTCATGCTTCAACTCTTCGGGATTGAAGTGGGCATTACCATACTGCAAGGTGACGGTAAAGGTGGATCCTTTTTCAGGTTCGGAAAACACTTCAATATTTGCATGATGTGAAGAAACAATGCTTTTAGCTAATGATAAACCGATGCCTGTACCGGTAGTGCCCGGAATCGTGTTTTGAACACCATCTGATTGATAAAAACGATCGAATACTTTTTGTATGTCAGATTTATGAATGCCACAGCCGGTGTCGATAACACTTATTTTTACGCATTTTTCCTGGTACTGGCAGAGGATGTTGATTGACCCGCCGGAAGGCGTAAATTTAAAGGCATTGGAGAGCAAATTATAAAAAACTTTCTCCATCTGTATAGGATCTATCCACAAGTTTGAGATTGTACCTTCGGTGTTGAATGTGTATTGAATCTGTTTGTGTTGGGCATATTCGAAGAATGTTGTAAATATTTGTTTGCTAAAAGCATAAAAGTCTATTTCATAAACATTAAGCCGTAAATATCCCTGCTCTTGTTTATGGAACTCAAGCAATTCGGAAATGAGTTTTTTAAGTTTGTGTGCATTCGACTGGACGTGCTGTATCTGTCGAAAAGCTGAGGGAGAGAGTTTTGCCGCATTAATCAGACTTTCAATTTGTCCAATGATAAGGGTAAGCGGTGTGCGAAACTCGTGTGATATATTTGTGAAAAAATCCAGCTTTTGTTGATTTAGAATTTTTATTTGTTGTTTTTCGTGCTCTGCCATGGTAAGCTGCAATCTGGTTTTTCGCAGATTGTTAAAAAATATGGCAAGCATAATAACAAAAATGCTGTATATAATGTATGCCCACCATGAGAGATACCATGGAGCCAAAATGTGGATGTCGAGGACTGAACTCACCGAAGGGTTGTTTTTATATCTGACCTTCAGGGTATATTTGCCAGGAGGGATGTTGTTATAAGATATGTTTTGGTTGTTGCTTAATTTCAACCAGTTTTCATCATAGCCATTCAGTATGAACTCGAATTCTTCCGGCAACTGGCGGAGATAATTATGTGTAGCGATATTAACGCCAAAAGAGGATTCATTATGCCTGAGAGTAATTTTTTTTGTAAAAGGGAGTGTCTGACTGAGAATGCCATTTTTTTGTAGTGGCAGAATTTCTTCGTTGTTCACAAAGAGATGGCTAAAACAAATTTCCGATTTTGGCTGTAAAGTTATAAGGTCAGTCGTATTAAAATGAACTATTCCTCCTTTTCCACCAACCAGAATTTGATTGTCAGAAGTAACACATAAACTTTTATCGAGAAGTTCTTCGAGCGGTAATCCCGAAGCTTTTATGATTTCGGTAATTATTTTATCTTTAAAATTATTGTATATGACGATGCCGGATTTAACACCGAGAAGTAAAATTGAGTCATTCAGAGAAATAATACTTTGAACATATTTATATTGTCCTTTTGTTTCGGGATAACAAGAACGGAAGCTGTTTTTTTGTTCATCGTACACATTGAGTCCACCTCCATAAGTAGCCACCCAGATGCGGCCGGATTTGTCCTGTTGTATTTGCGTAATATGGTTGCTAGAGATTTGGTGCGCTGCACTATCAGTGGAGAGATTATTGGCATTTGAATATTTGAATTTTGTGAAAGTCTGTGTTTTAAAATCGTATTTGCTAAGTCCCTGCCCTTTGGTACCAATCCATAATCTCTTTTTGTTATCCATAAAGATTGTGGATACTTTTTTACCTGTTTTTTCGTGCAAATTTTTATTGAAAAGGTAAGCGCTTTTATGATTTTTCTTATTGAAACGAATGACACCATCGTGTGTGGCTAATAATAGATCATTTTCAAAAAAAAGGATGTCATTTACAATGTTAGCATTATAATGATCAATTTCTTTCGAAAGAAATATGGGCATATAGGAAAAACGTTTGCCATCATAGTGATATAATCCTTTGAGGTGTACACCTATCCAAAGCGAGTTATCCTTATCTACAGATATTGATTTTATGTTATTGTAATAATTGGTTTCACCAAAACGTTCTGTATAGCTTTTTAATATTCCTGTTTTTAAGTCTAATTTTTTTAATCCGGCGCCATCGGTGGCAATCCAGATATTTTGCTTCATATCTTCTTTGATACAACCTACCATTACAGGAGCGTAATCTTTTTTTAATTCGTCAAAGAGGCTGTAGTATTGAAAGAAATTGCCTTGCATATTCACGTAGCTTGCCCCGCCATAATAAGTTCCAATCCATAATGTTTGTTGATGGTCAAGAAGTAATGAATACACTGAATTGTGTGAAATTGAATAGTTATTAAAAGGTGAATTATTAAAATTAATTATGGAATTGTTGTTGGGATTATATTGAGTGAGCCCTCTGAAAGATCCAAACCAAAGGTTTCTTAAATTATCTTCAATAATACACCGTATAAAGTTGTTAGATAATCCATTACTGCGGTTAAGGGTTTTGATAATCATTCCTTTGGGGTTTACCAGTATAGCCCCGCTATTGCCGGTACCTATCCATACATTGCCTGATCGGTCTTCGTAAAGTGTAGTAATAAGCGGACACGATTGAATCTCTGTGTCTGATTTTCCGGGAGAGATAATCGTACCTCCCTTATTGCTTCCAAGCCAGATAGCGCCGGAACTGTGTTCCAATATGGCTGTGATAGGTTCCACGTCGGAACACTGGATATTGCTTTTGATTAATTGATTCTTCGGAGTAAGAAAATGAAGTTGATTGTTAATTGCTACCCAAAGATGTTTCTTCCCCATTCTTATCGCTGTCATGCCACTATTTGGAATATTGACAATCTCATTGTTTTTTATATTAATGATAGATAATCCATTTTCACTCAGTAAGAAAACCCTGCCTGCATGGTCGCCCGAAATGGAGATGATTTCGTTTCCCAGAATAGGTGTCTGGTGTTCGTCGTGAGGCGTAAACGAGGAGAAAGTTCTTCCGTCATATCTGCTTGCACCGGCAAAAGTACCCATCCAGATATTATTCAATTCATCCTGATATAAGCTGAGGACGGAAAGTTGGGAAAGTCCGTCATTGACACTTAAATGATGAAAAGAAAGGTTTCCGTAGAGTCTGACTGAAACCAGAATAGCCATAAATAGTAATAGTAAATATTTTCGCATATCAGAAAGGTGTTTTATTTGGGAATTCAAAAATAACATATTTCCTTCAGTTAAAATATTTTTGAAAGTCAAAAAATCACAACAGGCCAAAAAATGATAGATTTTATCTTTTTTCTGGACGATTATTACCCGAAGATAGCACAACTAATCATTACTTTTGCATCGGGACAAGAAACAAATAATAAACTTTTATAATTACTTTAAAGAAAACAGTATGAGAAAAACAATCGTATTCATGATGTTGTTCGCAGTAGCGGGAATATTTGCTCAATCTAACTTAGTTAAAGATGGTGACTTTGAATCAGGGAAGATTAGTAATGTAAAGTATTCCAATGCACAGACTGCTGATTGGCAGTATTTTGTTAAGCAGGGTAACAGTATAGCAATAGTTGCCGGACAAGCACAAGAAGGTAAAAATGTTCTTTGCATTAAGAGCAATTCAAAAAACGAGAAACGATTTAATACTTGCATTTCTCAGTCAATAGGTGTGTTGAAGTCGTCAAGGGTAAAAGTGACTTTTCAGGTGCAATCCAATCAGGATGCCAGGATCAGAGCATATGTGACCGGTTCAACATTGGGAGAAGATACAAAAGTAAAGCTGACATCTACCAATGGTAATGATGTTGCAATCTATCAGAGCACGAAATTTCAAACTTATACGGTAACATTATCGGAAATCGCAGGTTCAGGAAAAACACCGATTGATTTTTCAAAACCACTTGAAATTCGTTTAGCTTTGATGGGTGACTATTCGGCAGTACCATTAGAGTTATTTGTTGATAACGTTGTAGTCACCTATGCTGGAAAATAAATCCGAATTTTGTTAGAAAGTTAGCCATTAAATCAATTTTCATATGAAGCCCACACTGATATTGCCTTCGATGTTGTGCTGTCTCAGTGCTATGACGGCAGCGGAGAAGAAACCATATAACGTGGTGTTTATTATTTCTGATCAACATAAAACTACCGTCACCGGATGTTATGGTGATGAACTCGTAAAAACACCCAATATAGATGCACTTGCGTTGACAGGAGTGCGGTTTACTCATATGTATACCGCCTCTCCACTTAGTGCTCCGGCACGTGCTTCATTGATGACCGGGGTTGATCCAAACAGTCATGGCGTGCTGACTCATTTCCTGACAATAGAACGCGACGATAAAAAAATTGTAACCGGTCCGGGAAAATATCCGGTAGGATATGATGGTTCTTTGGTTACCTGGGGTGAATATTTCAAATCCCTTAATTACACTACTGCAGCAGTAGGCAAGATGCATGTACATGGAGAACTGCAAAAAGGAGCAAGTAAGGAAAAACCTGAAGGTAATCTGATGGGATTCGATTATTCCGATATGCGCCTGTATTCAAGCTTCCCCGGGGGTCATTACCGAGACCATAAAAACAACCCTGATATTAATGATCGGTATCGTGAAATTAACGCGTATGATTCTATACGCAGAAGCAATCACTTCAATCAGGCTTTACATACAACATTGGTGGAAAAGGAAGAAGATGTGTTTGATTTTCTGGTGGCAAAGAAAAGCAATGCATACATTGAGCAATGTGTAAAAGAAGGAAAGCCTTTTGTGATCCATGTTGGACTTGAAAAGCCACATAAACCGTGGACTACATTTCAGCGGTTCTATGACATGTATTCGCTGGATGATATAAAATTACCGGTGACACTCAATGATACCAAAGAAAACGGACGATATCCGTATGTGCGCAAACCGACACAGAATAAGCCAGAGACAGAAGAAGAAGTTAAGCGTTCAATGTTGGCGTATTATTCCTGTGTGACACAGATGGATGAAGCGGTGGGAAGAGTAGTTAAGAAAGTGAAAGACCTTGGTATTTATGAAAATACCATATTTGTTTATACTTCCGATCATGGAGAACATTTATATGAACATGGGTTTCAGGAAAAGCATAATATGTACGAAGCGGCAGTAAATGTCCCTTTTATAATTTCCTGTCCTGCCTTACTTCCTCAGGGAGTAGTTTGTCCTTCATATGCTTCGCTGATTGATGTGTTACCTACTTTATCAGAGTTGGTGGGAGGTGCTCCGCTTAAACAGTGGGAGGGTCAATCGTTGATAAGTCAGATTGGAGCAAAGAAACCCTGGAACAGAACAATTTTTTCAGAAATTGGGGTTGATGATTTCTTGCCATTTAATCCAAAGATAGATATTCCTTTGCGTATGTTGCTTGATGGGACTTACAAATTCGTTTATACCCATGGCATGATTGACCAACTTTATTGTGTGGCAAAAGACAGCTTTGAAATGAATAATCTGGCGCTTGATTCAAAATATGACCAAACTATTTATAAATATAGGTTGAGGACACTCTCCGGTTGGAATCCTTTCGGAATGAAAAATATTGAGGTCAAAGCAAAACGCAATGAGCAACATAAATTAATCATTACGATACCTGGTAATAAACAAATAAGTAAATACACCGTGTGGGCAAGTTCGACACCTGATGTTGATGATGCTGTCTTGATTGGAGAAGTTAATGCCTCAGCCGATGGCAATACAGTTACTTTACCTGCAAAAAAGAATGTTCAATTTATATGGGTAATGGCTCACTGGAATTTAACAAAAAACGGAGAACGTAAGATAAATGTTCCGATGACAACTGAAAAATATCCGGATTTCCTTCCCGTTTCAGCAAAAATTAAAATTTGAGAAATTATTGTCAAATCATGAGAGTTGTTGCCAAAACTATATTGCTTGTACTGCTGCTGTTGTTGTGTGTCGTTAAAACCAAAGCGCAGGCAATTGACTTTTCTTTGCTGAGGTCACGCATTTACGATGATTTGATTGGTTATCCTTATGATGTGAATGACCCGGATATCAGCACCAAAATTTCTTCAATAACAACGAATGCCAGTAATAAACAGATAAGTTTTATCCGGGGAGATAATACGCGTGTTACTTTGTGGGCTGATTTGAGTTTCTCCGGCTCAGCTGATGTAACCGAAGCATTTGAAAGGTTGAAAGCCATGTCCACCGCTTACCAGCAGGTAGGCTCCGCTTTGTATCACAATAGCGCTTTGCTTGAAGATGTTGTTTCAGGACTTTCATGGTTGTACGCTAATAAATACAATGAAAACATTGCTCCTGTAGGTAATTGGTGGGATTACAAAATTGGTGCGCCTACCCGACTTAACAGTGTGCTGATACTATTAAAAGAAGAACTTTCGGGGACATTATTTACCAATCTCACAAATGCCATTGATTATCACTGTGCCGATGTGGGGTCATGGACAGGTGCAAACCTGGTTTGGATCGTGAATGTCATTGGAACGAGAGCTGTGCTGGTTGAGGATTTAGCAAAACTCAGCTATGCACGCAATGCATTGTTGCCTGCACTCGAAAATGTAACATCAGGTGATGGTTTTTATGATGACGGTTCGTTCTTACAGCATACTGCGCATCCGTATAACGGAGCTTATGGCATGTCGCATTTCGGAACTGTTGTTCAGGTTTTATATCTTTTCTCAGGGACAGAACTGGAACTTTCTCATGAATATTTTGAAACGATTATGAATTGGGTTTATGAAGGGTTTGAACCCTTGGTATTCAGAGGAGCCTTGTGTGCTTTTGTAAGAGGAAGAGAAATATCGCGCTCTGCCAATACCGACAATAAAAAAGGACGTGAGTTATTGC
>Ga0066601_10000560_pt1 | contig 14700 bp, 6 predicted proteins | sample Medcelwee11metaG_FD_59487 | JGI IMG/M metagenome (GOLD analysis project Ga0066601, IMG submission 59487) | Freshwater pond sediment microbial communities from the University of Edinburgh, under environmental carbon perturbations - Medium... | ecosystem: Environmental > Aquatic > Freshwater >... | reverse complement strand
GACCATCGTGTACGTCTCACCATCGGTGAAGAACGTGATGAGGTAGGGCGACCCGGCCGTCAGATCGACCGTGGTGGTGACGTACGTCTCGTTTGCCGTCTCGCAAGCCACCTCGGTTCCCTGCGGGGTGCACCCCAGCCCCTCGAAGACCGCCAGGCGCGAGTAGGCCTCGGTCGACGTGGCGTTGTTGCTTGCGATGGTGTACGAGCCGGAGGCGGACGGCGTGAAGGCGTACCAGACGATGTTGTTCGGCGTGGTGTCGCAGGTTCCGCCGCCCCCCGAGTCGTCCGTGAACGTTCCCGTCAAAGCCAGGGGAAACGTCGCTCCCGTCAGGTCGACCGGGAGGAAGCACTGCTCGCCTGGCTCCGGAAGCGGCGCCTGTGCGATCGAAATCGTCGGGTCCACCATCGTGTAGCTGTCCCCGTCCGTATAGAACGCGAGGAGGTAGTCCGCGCCCTGGGTCATGTACGCGGACGTGGCAAGCGTCTTGCCACTCGCCGTCTTGCATTGGACTTCCGTTCCGAGGGTGTCGCAGTCCTCCCCTTGGAAGATCGCCAAGCGTGAATAGGCGGTTGTCGACGTGGCGTTGGTGAGGGAGATGTCGAACAGCCCGGTGCTCGCCGGGGTGTACGCAAACCACACCATGTTGGTGGGAGAGGTGTCGCAAGAGCCACCAGGCCCTGTGTCGAAGCCGAACGTTCCCGAAGCTTGGAAAGGGAACGACGCGCCCGAGACGTCGATGGCAGGACCACAGGTCTCGCCGGGATCGAACGAAATGAGCGAGATGTCGATTGTCGGGTCGGTCATCTCTCCCGTGCTCGTGTCCGTGTGGAAAAGGATGAGATAGTCCTGGTCCTGCGCCAGGTACACCTGCGCCGCCGACGAATCGGTTCCGGTCTCACAAGCAAGCTCCTTGCCGTGGGGACTGCACGCTGTGGTCTCGAAGACCGCCAGCCGCACGGCGGCCCCGGTAGCCACGGTGCCCTGGACCTGGTACCAACCCGACGTCGTGGGCGAGTAGGAGAACCAGGCCTGGTGGAACGGGGAGCTGTCGCAACTGCCAGCTCCGGTGAACGCATAGGGGAAGGTGCCGCTCGCGGTATAGGGCAGTGTTTCCCCGGTCAAGTCCAGGGCCACCGAACAGTCCTGGCCCGTGCTCACGGAGACGGTGGACACGTCGACTTCAGGGTCCACCATCGAGTACGTGTCGCCGTCCGTGAAGAACATCAGCGTATACGTCGTTCCCTGCGTGAGCGAGACGTACGTCTCGGCGGACGTCCCGGAGGCCGTCAGACAGGCGACTTCGGTGCCGGAAGGGGGACAGGTCGCTCCCTCGAAGAGGGCCAATCGGGAGTACGCGTTCGTCGTGGTGGCGTTGGAGGCAGCCACCCGGTGCAAGCCATCCGCGGGTGCGGTGAACGTGGACCAAACGACGTTGGTTGGGGAGGAATCGCAAGACGTGGTCATGGACGGGTCGTCCGCGAACAGGCCCGCGACGACGGCGGGCAGCGTCATGCTGTCGAGGTCCGCGGCGTGGACGCAGGTGCTGCCCTGCTCGGAGATGGTGATGGTGATGTCCTTCTCCGGGTCGAGGGGGGCACCGCACAGATCGGTGACGGTGGAATCGACGTGAAGGGTGTAGACGTCGCCGAGGGCAATGCCTTCGAACGCGACCCGGTAGGTCGTGTCGTTGACGGGGGTGATGGCGCCCAGGGTGCCGGAACCGGTGGTGGCCGACCAGGTGAGTCCGAGATCGACATCGGTCACGGCTTCGCTGAACGTCAGCAGGTAGGACCCGGTGGTGCCGAGGGTGTGATAGGCGAAGTCGGTGGACGTCACGGTCGGGGCGCCGGGCACGACATCCGTGCAGCCCGTGAAGAACCCCCAGTCAGGTCCTTCTTGCGCGCAGCTTCCGTTGAGCGCCACGACCTTCCAGCAGTAACTCGTTCCCGAAGTCAGATTGACTGGCGTGAGCTCGGAGGCGCTTACCTCCGTGTAGGCAGCGTTGGGGTACGAAGGCGGGGGGCATGTCTCGCCATGGTATACGGCGTAGCCCAAGGCGCCCGGCACGTCTTCCCAATCGAGCTTCGTCGTGGTGATGACATCGGCCGTCGCCCCGTCGCCAGGCACCGGGCCCGTCGGGGCGCCGGGTGGGATGCAGCCCATGGACAATGACCAGGAAGGCCCTTCGGTGTAGCACGCGGGGTCGTCGCCCACGGCCACCACCTTCCAGCAGTAGTCCGTGTTCTGGGAGAACCCGATCCCCGTCAATTCTGAGGCCGTCACCGTCTGGTACTGGGCGTTCGGATAGGCCGGTGGGGGACACACCGGGCTGAGGTACACGTCGTAGCTCGTGGCGCCCGCTGCGTCGTCCCAGTCCAGGGAAGTGTGGGTGGGATTTGTGGTTGCCCCATCGGCTGGGGCGGGGCCGGAAGGAATGGCAGGAGGCGCGCACGGGGTGCCTCCTGCGCCCGCACTCCCGGCCGAGCCAGCGTTGCCCGCGGAGCCAGCGTTGCCTGCGGAGCCAGCGTTGCCTGCGGAGCCAGCGTTGCCCGCGGAGCCAGCGTTGCCTGCGGAGCCAGCGTTGCCCGCGTTGCCAGCCGAGCCCGCGTTGCCAGCCGAGCCAGCGTCGCCGGCCGAGCCAGCGTTGCCAGCCGAGCCAGCGTCTCCACCCGTGGCCCCGGTTCCGCCGGTCGCCCCGGTTCCGCCGGTGGCGCCAGTTCCGCCGGTGCCGCCAGTTCCGCCGGTGGCCCCGGTTCCTCCTGTTCCCCCGGTCGAAGTACCCCCGGTCCCACCCGTGGAGGGCTGGGGGTCATCGTCATCGCTGCCGCAAGCAAGCAAGAGCGACCCTGCGAGCATCGCCGCGGTCGCTGTGTTTGTCCAATGCCTCATCCTTGAGTCCCTCGTAGGTTTGCAACCAACCGTCGTGCCGATGCGCTACCCCATCGGCACGCGGCCTTCAAGAGGCATGGGCACAATAAGCCACACGGACTGACTTTCTCCCACTGTGTTTCTTCGGGGCCGGCACGGTGCCCGACGACGCAGGCGCGAAGCTTCCGGGCGTGCAGATCGTCGGGAGTGAGGAGGGTTTCGGTGCGGTCAAGGAAGCAACCGCCTGCAGACATTTCTGGGAAGAGGCTGAACATGTGACCCGTATGGTGAGCAAGAGCAACAAGGCCATTCGGCCCGTGCCGCGTGGGCGTCGTGAGCGAAGATCCGATGATCGAAAAGAACCCGCCGGAAACAGCGAAATTCGTCACGCACTTGCCGGTGTTCGACCTTCTGTTGGTATCAGAGTGGGGCCCGAATGCGTACGAGCACGTCGTGGACGAGCTGGGATGGGTGAGGGTTCAGGACTCGGGGCCACCGCTGCCGCCGCGCTGGTTCGTTTCGCGGATCGAGGGCCATGGAATCGACGATGGGGCAAACGGGTTCCACGACGGGGCTCTTGCGGTGTTCGAATTCGAGCTTCGGGGCCCTGTGCCTGGCGTACCCTACCTGATTCGCGGATCGTTCGCGGACCCGGAGCTTGGCGCGTACACGGTTCGATTGATTTGGCGTCGCGGTGATGGTCGCATGGTGTTGATGTCGCTCAACCCGGACCGCTCGCGATTTCCGGACATCGTCGTAGACACCGGCCGTGCCGATGGCGTGCGCGTTGTGGCTCGCTTGGTGCGACCGCTTTCCGCCACGTAGCGGGCGATCGGTTCCTGGTCTCGCGCGTTTGCGTCCACGTGCGCCGCCGCATTGCGTCGTTGTTCCCCTTTGGTAGTGAGGTGACTGTCGACTGCGCATCAAGGGAAGGTGCTTGACGTTCGGGGGTTGTCAAACACCGGTCGATTCTAGCTGGCCTGGTGGTGTCCGGTGTTTGTCGGACGGATGGTGGTTGACAAGCGCAGTAGTGGCTCGACACGTTGGTTCCATGGGACCGCCACCCGAGGATGGCGGAGAGCCTGCTACTTCACCATCATAACAATCTGAGAGCTGTCCCGCTCGATCCAATACACCCGGGTGCTGTCCCCCACGATAATGGTCGGGCTCGAAGCGTTCGACTTACGCACGACCGCCGAACCTCCGGCTTTGGGAATCTGCAGGATCTGCTTGCCCAATTCCGCAGCGACGAATGCGTGCTGATCGTCCACGAGGATGCCCACGGGGCCGTCGGCCGTGGCGAACTGCGTCGCCGTTCCTCCGGCCTTGGGAACGCGCTTCACCACGTCGTCTCCGTTCACCGTGACATAGACGTAGGTGTCATCGATCGCAAGTTGCGAAGGAAGCTTCAGCCCCTGCACGAGCGTTGCGGCGTTTTGCACGCTGGACACAGAATCCCTGCCGACCGACCCCTGCAAACCACCTAGCACGTAGAAGACGTACTCGCCATCCACGGCGATCGATATCGCGGCCGCGGAAGTTTGCGCGATCGTCGTAACGCTCCCGCCGGCCATCGGCTTGGAATCGACCCCGGAGCTGTGCGACCAGAAGGCCGTGGTCCCCTGGATGGCCAACGTGAGCGGCGACGCAACCGTCGAGACGAATGCCTCGGAGGTCGACCCGGTAAGCGGCGCCCGCCGGATCGAACCCGTGCTTGTACCGAGGTCCGAGAAGTAGACGTGCGTGCTGCTTGTGCCAACGCCACGAAGACTCGTGAAACCCGAGACCACAGTCTCCACCGCACCCCCCGCCTTGGCGACGCGTCGTACCGAACTGGCCGTCACCCAGTACACGTGTGTGCTCGACAGGGCGATGTTCACCGGCGTCGCCGCCTCAGTCGCCAGCACCCAGGCCCCACACAACCCGCTCGAACAAATTCCACTTTGGCAATCATGGCCGCAAGCTCCGCAGTTGTCCGGGTCGGTGCTCAGGTTGGCCTCGCAGCCGTTGCTGTTCACACCGTCGCAGTCCGCGTACCCGGACGCGCACGCTATCGAACAAGAGCCTCCGGAGCAAGTAGGCGTACCGTGAGCACTTCCACAGACCGTGCCGCAAGAGCCACAGTGACTGGTGCTGGTGCCGAGGTTCGCCTCACACCCGTCGCTCACCAACCCGTTGCAGTCACCCCATCCCGATACGCACGTGTAGCCGCACGTCCCGCCCACACACTTTGCCGTCGCATGGGCTGGCGTCGGGCAGGCATTCCCGCAGTAGCCGCAGTGGTTCACCGTCTGCTCCGTGTTCACCTCACACCCGGTGGCCAACGCCCCGTCGCAATCCCCCCATCCCGTGGCGCATATCAAATCGCAGACGGAGTTGATGCACGTGGGCGTGCCATGCGTGCCCGTGGGACACGCCGTCCCACACTCCCCGCAGTTGGATGCATCCGACGCCAGGTTGACCTCGCACCCGTTGGAAAGGCCGCTGTCACAGTTCGCCCACCCCGTGCTGCAGTTGATTCCGCAGACCGAATTCGCGCATGTCGCCGTGCCATGTCCCCCTGCCGGGCAAGCCTGACCGCAGGCCGAACAATGCGCCGGAGTCGACGTCAGGTTCGTCTCGCAGCCGTTGGCAGGATCGCTATCGCAATCGCCCATCGACCCGGAGCACGACAGCTGACAGATCGAATTCAGGCATTGTTGCTGGCCCGCGCACGTCTTCGAGCATTCTCCACAATGGTTGCCGCTGTTGGTGAGGTCCGTCTCGCATCCGTTCGCAGAGTTGCCGTCACAGTCTCCCCAACCCGCGTCACACGGGAGCTCACAGCTTCCCGCGATGCACACAGCCGAGGCATGCGCTGCGACGGGACACTCGTTGCCGCAGGCGCCGCAATGGGCAGTGTCCGTGGCCGTCTGCACCTCGCACCCATTGCTTACGTCATCGTCACAATCGCCCCACCCAGAATCACATTCAATCGCGCAGCTGGAGTCGACGCAATCGGCCGTGCCGTTGTCGCTCGCGCACGCGTTGCCACAGGCTCCGCAGTGGTCCACCGTCAAGGTCGTGTCGGTCTCGCATCCTGTCGCCGGATCTTCGTCGCAGTCGCCAGTCCCGGTACCGCAGCTGAGTTGACAGAGGTCGTTCATGCACTGCTGGTCAGCCGAGCACGCCTTGCCGCACGCACCGCAGTTCTCCGTCGTGTCCAGCGGCGTTTCACAGCCGTTGGAGAGGTCTTCGTCGCAGTCACCATACCCGGAGGGGCAGGACCCGGCGTCGGTGCCACCGTCGCTGTCTCCGCCATCCGACGATCCGTCGTCAGACGGTCCGCTGTCGACCGGCGTCTCCGGTTGATTCGCATCGCTTGCGTCGGCCGACGGTCCGCCAGTGCCGCCTTGGCCGCCACCGCTTCCGGCGTTCGCTGCTGCTCCTGGGACAGGGGCGTCGTCGAAGTTCTCCCCGCATCCCGCTGCCAGCAAGGTGCAAGTGAGTGGTACGGTCCAGGCAACGTGTCTCATGGCATTCTCCTCGACGGTGGCACCACTTTGGAGTGGTGGTCGCGGGAGGTAGCACATCTGCGCACCTCGTCAATGGGCGAATCTTGATATTTCCGGAATCGGAGCGCTTGGGCGTGGATCCGTTGTTCGCGTGCAGGACTCCCAGTGGTGGGGTTTGCAGAGCGTACCGCGTGAAAGCAATCCCCGCGGCCCTCGGCCCAACCTGCTTCGACTTCGGCCAACACCCTCCACCCGCGAGTGAAGCTCTGGCATTCCCCCTCCGCCGCCCCCATTCCCCCCGTTCCCTTCCCCATGCCCGGCGCCCGGCTCCCAGCTCACCAGTTCTCAAGGCGAATACAACACATCCGTGTCCATCCCCGTCGCCGCAAGGGGATCTCCGGGCGCCCCCGCCGTGGAGTACAGAAGCTTGACGCCGACCTGGTTCACCTCCGCGGTCCCCTGGATGAGCAGCGCAATCGACGGCCCACCTGACCCACTGCCGCCCCGGCCGCCGTTGCCCCCCTTCCCGCCCGGGCCTCCCTTGGTCCCGCCCTGCAACACGGTTGTATTGGGTTGCTCGCAATTGCAGTTCGTGCTGGTTCCCACCTTCTCACAGGCGCCCGGGCAGTTCGCGTTGGCGCCCTTCTCGCCTTCGGTTCCGAGGCTTCCTTGGCCGCCGGGTTGTCCCGTCGCCCCATCTCCCCCGGCCATGGCTTCCACCACCGAGTTCGCGAGGGTCACGACGGCGCCTTGCGCGGCATAGAGCCCGAACGACCCGCCGCCCCCGGGGCCGCCGGCCCCCGCTCCCCCTCCGCGACCTGCACACCCGCACCTGCCCGCCCCCGACGCCACCGTTTGCGTTCCCAAGTTCCCGCACCACAACGTGCTGCAGTCGCCTCCTCCCCCGGAACAGCCCACCACATTGCAGCTCTGCGTGGCACCCGGCCCGCCGACCGTCCCGTTTACGCCGTTCACCCCGGGAGCCGCGTCGGTTCCCCCGAGAGGGACATAACCACCCGCTGTGAACTCCCCCGCCTCCGCGGCGTGCGAGCCATCCCCCCCCGTGGGTCCCGACGCCCCGTTCTCACACCCGTCGTCCGTCAGGCTGTCGCAGTCCGGCTGCGGTGGCAACAGGACCTTGTTGGCCTGTCCGCCTCGCCCGCCGACACAGGCACGCACCACCACGTCGCGCAAGGTCACCTCGGCGTTGCTCGCGAAGACCCCGTAGCACGAGGCCCCGGGCTTGTTGTCCTGGGGCTCCCCCATGCCTGCCGGCTGGATCGACAAGGATTGCAGCATAAACGGTCCCCCCCCTTGCACCCTCACCCCGATGCGGGCAGGAGATTGCAGCAGCGTCTTGTCCCGCGCCGTCGGGCTGCAATCCCGCTCCCACGTCGCTCCCACCTTCCGCCATCCCCCGCTCACGGTCAGGGGCCCTTGCTCCTGCGCAGGGGCGAGCGGCTCCGCGTACGTACCCTGGTCCAGGATCACATGCGCGACGACCTGCGTCGTCGCCAACTCGAGCGCCTTGCCCACGGTGCGCACGGGAAGAGCCCTGGACCCGTCCGCGGTGTCGCTCCCCTCCTCGGCGCTCACGTAAATCGCGGGTGGTGGTTGTTCGGTGGGGTCGCAGTCCGGCCCGGTTCCTCCCGTGCCGGCCTCACCACCAGCGCCGCCGGTACCTCCCGTGGCTCCACCGGTCCCGCCAGCGCCGCCGGTCCCTCCCGTGCCGCCTTGTCCGGTCCCCCCGCTTCCCGCATCGCCTGCCGTGCCCCCCGTCGACGAGCCGCCGCTGCCACCCGACCCGCCTTGACTGCCGGTGTCCACCGACGCGTCGGGCGCACCCTCCGAGAAGGCGTCCCCGGAGCATCCCAGGGGAGCGAGCACGAACGACCCCACGAGGACCATGACCGACCCAGAAGAAGAAAGGGAAGGGAACCGCATGCTGCACCTCGGCAAGTGGAAAACGGATGCCAGCGTAGCAGACTTGCCGGTGGTTGCACGTCCCATGCGGTCATGACGGTTGCGTATGGTGTAGGACAAGCTCCTTCCTGAGACTGGCGAGGTCCCAAGTCCCCTCCAAGGGCTCTGCCAGGTCTCACCCCTCCGCGCGTCAGCTCCGCAGGATTCATCCCGTTTGCACGCGATCCGGCCCGGTGACGACGTTGGCACTCCGCGTGCGAAGGAAATGCACCGTGGGCCGTGTGGCTTCCCTCGGGGCTACGCGGACCCACGACCCTACACCGAACCGCTTCTTGCGAAGCACGGGAGAGCACAAGATCATGACACGTCGTTGGACCTTCCGCAGCCTGCCCTGTGCCCTGCTCCTCGCAGCCCTCACCGCATCCTGCGCGATGGACACTGCCTCCTTCGAGGAAGACGAGGTCTGGGACGAGACCGACACCGCCATCAGCGGCAGCTACGCCGTGGGCACCACGCTCACCGCCACCGGCGCCGTCAACTTGCGCTCCGGCCCGTCCACCGGCAACGCCGTGCTCACCGTCGTCCCCAAGGGGCAAACGGTCACCTTGCTCGAGTCTCTCCCGTCGAACGGCTTCTACAACGTAAGTTTCAACGGCAAGGAAGGGTGGGTGTCCGGCAAGTACCTCCAGGTTTCCTCGGACCCGGGCTACACCGTCGGCGCGAGATTCACCACCACGATCGAGCTCAACCTGCGGTCGGGCCCGTCCACGGACTACGCGGTGCTCGTCGCCGTGCCCGAAGGGGATACGGTGACGCTGCTCACCGCCATGCCCTCCAACGGGTTCCTCAACGTCTCCTACGGCAGCAAAAAGGGGTGGTGTTCGGCCAAGTACCTGCAAGCCTTCGTCGAGCAGACGGGGTCCGCGATCGAGACCATCGGGCAGCTGGCGGAGACGTCGTCCTGCGCCGCGTACCGGTGGAAGGACCGAGGCAAGGCGCCCAGGGGCTACACGAAGGGTGTGGCGCTGGTGTTCGCGCGCGCGGTCTGCAACCCGGGCCAGTCCGACGTCAAGCTCGCGTCCAGGGCGAAGACGGGGGACGAGGCCAAGGACGCGCTGACCTGGTACAACTCGGTCTTCGCGAACCTCGGGATGAGCAACAGTACGGCGGGGGTGGACACGTTGCGCCACACCTACGCGCTGGTGCTCGGGCTGGGCATGCGCGAGAGCTCGGGCAAGCACTGTTGCGGTATCGACGCGAGCGCGGACAACACGTCCGCCAGCACGGCGGAGGCGGGGGCCTGGCAGACGAGCTACAACTCCCGGGCGGCCAGCTCCGAGCTGACGAAGCTGTTCGAGACGTACCGCGCCACCCCCCCGCAGTGCTTTCTCGACACCTTTAGCGAGGGAGTGTCGTGCAACTCTACGAACTGGAAGAACTGGGGCACGGGCGATGGGGTCGACTTCCAGAGGCTCGAGAAGGAGTGTCCCGCGTTTGCGGCAGAGTACACGGCCGTGGGAATCCGGGTCTTGGGCGGCAACAAGGGCCACTGGGGTCCGCTGCGCACGCGCGCGGCGGAGGTGCGCACCGAGTGCGACTCCATGCTCAAGCAGGTTCAATCCTTCGTCACCAACACCCCCTCCGCCTGCGACGAGCTGTAGGCTCCCAAGCCGGGATCGCCGTCCGGAGAACCACAGAGGACGCAGAAGGCACAGAAGATTGGTGCGGTGGGAGGCCGTACGCGTTGCGCCTGATTCTGCCCATTCCTGGTTCTCTGTTCCGTGTTCCGTGTTCTCAGTTCCTAGTTGATGTCCATCATCCGTCCATGGTCGTAACCGGGCCTCTCCCAGCAGGGACGTGAGTAGCGCTCGACCTCCTTGCGCCTCCCTTGTCACCGCGCCAGCGGCCCCTTGACCGCGGGTAGGGTGGGGGAGCAAGCTTCCCCCATGCGACTCCACTCCTGCCTCTTTCCCATTGTCCTTGTCGCCTCCTGCGGGGGCTCCGACGACGCCCCCGGCTCCTCACCGTCGGACGGGGGGGCGGAGACGCATACGGACGGCGCTGTGGACGCGTCTCTCGAAGGCGGCGCCGAAGTCCCCACCTCTCGAAGTGCCTTCGGAGTTTTCGCTTCCTTCACGCGCGAATTTGGCGCCTACGAGCAGGCCGCCGGCCTCACCCACGATGCCTACCTCGCGTGGGCCGGTGAGCAGCACGGGGAGCTGGGGGCCCACTGGACCCGCAGCAACCTGCAGCTGCTCTGGGACCTCGTCGAGCCGACCGCGGGCGGGGCCTACGACTGGTCCAACGTCATGGGTACGGAAGAGTGCTTCTCCGCGGCGGCGGCCGCCGGTGTGCACTACCTTGCCGTCTTCCACGAAGGGGGCATTCTGGACGGGGAGCTGCGCAACCCGCTCGACGACCCCGAGGGCTACCAGCGCTTCGTCCGCGACGTGGTCGAGCGCTACGACGGAGATGGGGTCGACGACGCCTCGGGTGGCATTCGCATCGCGCACTGGCAAGTGGGCAACGAGACGCCGCAGATCGCTGCCATGCCCCACGGTGCGGAGGACTATGTCGCATGGTTCACGCTCACCGCCGAGGCGGTCCGGCAGGCGGACCCTACGGCCCGCATGGTGCTCGTGGGCTCCACGGATTCCTCGGTGGTGGACGCCCTGCACGCGAGTGTGATCCCTGCTCTCGCCGGCGCGGGCGTTCGCTTCGACGCCGTCGACATCCACCACTGGGGCGGCGCGGACGAGGTGGAGATTCGCGCCGCTGCCGACTACCGCTCTCTGCTCGATTCTCACGGGCTTGGGGACGTGGAGCTGTGGTCCATGGAGCACGGGACGCACGTCGGCACCGTCACGATCCCGGACGCCCAGTGCACCCCCGCGTGCCCATCCGCACAGGTGTGCGTGCAGGTCGGGCCCACGGCGAAGTGCGTTCCCCGCTGCGCGTCGGATGCGCAATGCCCTCCCGCCGTGCCCGTGTGCGACACCGACAGCGGCATATGCAACCAGCCTGCGCAGAGTCTGGAGCAACAGGCGCGGTCGCTCGTGCAGCGGTACGTGGTGAACCGGGACGGGGGGGTGAGTCTGATTCTTTGGAACAACCTCGTGGGGTGGCACGAGTTTGGGGGCCGGTTTGGTGGCGTGTACGACCGGATGGGGCTGGTGTCCGGCGGGTTCCTCGAGCTAGAGACGACGGCGGACCGGGGCAAGCCCCGTCCCGCTTGGTTCGCCTACCGACTTCTGGCGAGCAAGACGGATGAGACGCAGGCTGAGCGCCTGGGTCCCGTGGACTTGCCCGGCGGCTATGCCTCGGCGTACCGGAACCGCGAGACGGGCGTGGTGGGGTGGGTGGCGTGGTCGAACGGGGGAACCATCTCGTTCGAGCAAGAGATTGCCGCCCCGTCGGTGCGCGTCACGGGATTCGTCACCAGCGAGAGTGGGATTCCCCTGCGGGAAGAGACGGTGACGGCGGAAGGCGGGGTGTTCGCGGTGACCCTGGACGCAAACCCCGTGTGGCTCGAGCCTTCGCCCTGAGCCCCGGTCGCGAGCGCGCGCGAGCCCGTGCGCGAAACGCGACACTGAAGTACGCCAGCGTATCCTAAATCGTTACTTTAAACCGCTAGTGTGGAATAAAGTCTCTCGTACGAGCCTGCGACCAATCCACTGACGGATCCTGTGTTCGTCCCGTCGGCCAGGATGTCAGCGATCTGGCAGAACGTCTGCGACGGAAATGTTGGAGCGCGTTCGGACAAATCGACACTCGTGTCAAACTTTGTGGTTGACAGGTGTACCGTGTGGGAGGAAGTGGTGCCCGTGGCAAAGGCCCTCCACGCGGGGAGCCCTGGCGTCGACTACGTAAGTAACGATCGGCCGTTGCTCGCATCAGGACGGCTCCTGATCTCATCACTGGGGAGAAAAGAAAAATGAAAGCACGGCTGTCACGGTATTCATGCGTCGGTGTCATCACTCTCGCTCTGGTCGCTTGCGGGACCACCGCCGAGAACGATACGGTCTCCACGCCCGAGGTCGCCTCCGCCCAGCAAGGGCTCTCCGTGGACCTCGCCAACGTGCCCAACAAGGCGGCAGGGGTCTACATCGTTCGCCTCGACGACGTCCCCACTGCAGCCTACGAGGGGACCATCACGGGATTCCCGGCCACCAAGCCCTCGCAGGGACAGAAGTACAACCCGGCCTCCCAGGCCGCCACCAAGTACATTGCTCGTCTCACCAAGAAGCAAGACGCCGTGCTCAAGGCCGTCAACGCCTCGGCCGCCAGGCTCTACTCCTACGTACATACGTTCAACGGCATCGCTGCGGTGCTTACCCCCGTCCAGGCCGACCAGATCGCCAAGCTGAGCGGCGTCGTCTCCGTTCAGGTCGATACCCACCACCAGCCCACCACCGACAGAAGCCCTTCGTTCATGGGAATCAGCGACCCAGACGGTGTTTGGGACATGTTGGGCGGACCCGAAACCTCGGGTGAGGACATCATCGTAGGCGTCATCGACACCGGCGCTTGGGCCGAGCACCCGAGCTTCTCCGACCAGAACGACCTCGCGGATCGCCCCGGCGAGAGCGGCAAGGCAACCCGGGTCTACAGCGCCCCTCCGGCCCACTGGCGCGGCACATGCCAAGCCGGCGAGCTCTGGTCCCAGGATGACTGCAACAACAAGCTCATTGGCGCGCGCTACTTCCTAGAGGGCTTCGGCCACCACGGTGTCATCACCAACGACTACAAGTCAGCCCGCGACGCCGACGGTCACGGAACCCACACCGCGAGCACCGCCGCCGGAAACCGGAACGTGCCGGCGTCGATCATGGGTAAGGACCTCGGCACCATCTCCGGCATGGCACCGCGCGCCCGGATCGCGATGTACAAGGCCTGCTGGAACGATGCCGGCTGCTACGGCACCGACCTCGTGGCCGCCATCGATCAGGCGGTAGCCGACGGCGTGGATGTCATCAACTACTCGATTGGCAGCGCCACCCCGCAACTCGTCACGGCCGACACGGTGGCGTTCCTCTATGCGGCGGACGCTGGCGTGTTCGTGGCTGCATCGGCTGGAAACGAAGGCCCCGGCGCCTCGACCATCGGGACGCCGGCGGCTGCCCCCTGGGTCACGTCCGTCGGGGCCAGCACCCACGGCCGTGACTTCCAGGCCACAGCCACCCTCGGCAACGACGCCAGCTACACCGGCGCTTCCATCACCGACGGCACCCCCGTGCTGCCCCTCGTGGACTCGGCGAACGCCGGTTCCGAGCTCTGCTTCCCCGGCGAGCTCGATGCCGCCGCCGTCGCGGGCAAGATCGTCCTCTGCAAGCGCGGTACGATCGCCCGCGTGGACAAGAGCCTCGCTGTGGCCGTGGCCGGGGGCGCCGGGATGATCCTCTACAACACGACGGACGCCGAGGAATTGGTCGCGGACGTCCACTCGCTGCCTTCGGTCCACGTGAAGTACTCGGCCGGCACCGCGATCAAGTCCTACATCGGCTCGGACCCCGCGCCGACAGCCTCTCTGTCCGGTGGCGTGGCGGCGACCGTGTCCGCCCCCGTGATGGCGGCATTCTCCTCCCGCGGCCCCAACGGCGCCCTCGGCGATCTCATCAAGCCCGACGTGACCGCCCCCGGCGTCAACATCCTCGCGGGCGTCACCCCCAACCCGCTCATGGGCGTGAGCGGCCAGCTCTTCCAGACCATGAGCGGTACCTCGATGTCCAGCCCCCACGTGGCCGGCATCGGTGCCCTCCTCAAGCAACTCCACCCGTCGTGGTCCCCCGCGATGATCAAGTCCGCCCTCATGACCACGGGCGCGCAAAACACCAAGAAGCAAGACGGCGTCACGCCCGCGGATCCTTTCGACGTCGGCGGTGGCCATATCGTGCCGAACAGCGCCGCGGACCCGGGCCTGGTCTACGAGGCTGACTTCCTCGACTACCTCGCCTTCCTCTGCGGCAACTCCGCCGCCGTGGGCGCGGGCACCTGCAACGCGCTTCAGAGCATGGGCTACTCGTTCGACGCGGGAGACCTGAACCTCGCCTCGATCGGCATCGCGCAGCTCGCCGGCAGCAAGACCATCACGCGCCGGGTCACCAACGTGGGAACCACCGAGGCCACCTACACGGCCTCGACCGACGGGCTCGCCGGGATCGGCGCCACCGTCTCCCCGGCCGCGCTGACGCTGGCCCCGGGCGCCACAGCCGAGTACACGGTGACCTTCACCGCGCAGCCCGGCGCCGTCCTGAACGCGTGGACCTTCGGCGCACTCACCTGGTCCGACGGCACCCATGAAGTGCGCAGCCCCGTGGCAATCCGTCCGGTCTTCTTCGGTGCGCCCACCGAAATCACCGGCAGCGGCTTGGACGGCTCCCTCTCTTACACGGTCGGGTTCGGGTTCACCGGC
>Ga0066601_10000559_pt1 | contig 14707 bp, 6 predicted proteins | sample Medcelwee11metaG_FD_59487 | JGI IMG/M metagenome (GOLD analysis project Ga0066601, IMG submission 59487) | Freshwater pond sediment microbial communities from the University of Edinburgh, under environmental carbon perturbations - Medium... | ecosystem: Environmental > Aquatic > Freshwater >... | reverse complement strand
CGGGCCGGCCTTCGGCGCCCTCGCTCAGCCAGCATTCGTTGTGCCTCCGGATCTGGGATGTCCCTGGGCTCGGTCTTTGCGTTGCAATCGCAAGCCGAGACGGAGATGCTCGACAGCCTTGCGATCGCGGGCACAGCCATCTTCGCATCCGCGGGCAACTCCGGCGACACCTTCCACATCCAAGGCAGCCCCGGTTCTCACGCGCACGTGGTGTCCGTGGCTGCTTCCTACGACGACGCCATTGTTCACACTGCGCTCGAGGTCACGGCTCCTTCGTCGATTGCGAAGGCCTATGAAGCAGTCGAGGGGGCGATCACGAAGCCACTCACGGAGACAGGCGAAATCGCAGGCGAGATCGTGGCCGCCGACCCACCGAACGGTTGTGACCCCTTCGCCAATGCGGCTGCCGTCGCCGGCAAGGTCGCGCTCATCGACCGCGGGGTCTGCGTCTTCACCCAGAAGGTGCTGAACGCCCAGGCGGCGGGCGCCATCGCCGTGGTCGCGGTCAACAACGTCCCCGGCGAGCCGATCGCCATGGGCGGCGGCGCCGCGGGCATCGGGATTCCGGGATTGATGGTTTCGCTGGGCGATGGCGATTTGCTCAAGGCCGAGCTGGCCAAACCCGTCACCGTGACCGCCAAGATGGGCCCGACCGTGCTCTTCCCGCGGCCCGACCTCGCGGACCAGATCGTGGGTTTCAGCTCCCGCGGCCCCAATCCCTGGGACCACTTGCTCAAGCCCGACGTCTCGGCCCCTGGTTCCGACCTCGCAAGCGCGGCCGTCGGCACGGGCATCGCTGGCGTTGGCATGAGCGGCACCTCCATGGCCTGCCCGCACGCGGCAGGGCTCGGCGCGCTCATTCGCCAAGCCAACCCCACCTTCACCCCGGCGGACGTCAAGGCGGCCATGATGAACGCCACCGTCGACGTGAAGGACGCCGCCGCGAATCGCTATCCCGAATCCCGTATGGGCGCCGGCCGGATCTCCGCTCCCGGAGCGGTCAACCCGATGGTCACCGCGTACGACGCCGACCACCCCGAGGCCGTTTCCATTTCCCTCGGGCTCAAGCAGCTCGTCGGACCTCACAGCGAAACGAGAACCATCGAGCTCAAGAACCACTTCTCGGTGGCGCTAAACTTCGACGTTTCCGTCGAGGAGACCGTGATCGAGCCGGGCGTGGTCGTTACTCCCCTCGTCACGACCGTATCCGTCCCTGCCGGCGGGAAGGCGCAAGTCTCCGTTCGCTTCGACATCGACCCCACCCAGTTTGACCGCGCGCCGGACCCGACCACCGCGCCCGACCAGGGCGGCATGCCCCGCAATACCCTCACGGAGGCAAGCGGTCGCGTGCTGTTCACCTCGGGCAGCATGACCCGGCGCGTCCCCTATCACATGGTGCTCAACGCCGCCTCGGATACCAAGGCCCTCTGGACGAAGCTCTGCTTGCCCCCCGGCCCCGGCTCCGAGAGCGTCCTCGTCCCGACCTTCGGAACGTCGAGCCACGGCCTTCCGATCGTGTCGGCCTTCGAGCTTGCCACCCAGAAGCCCGCGAGCATCGACCCCGAGTCGGCCCTCTCGATGGGCGACATTCTGGCCGTCGGTATCACCAGCGACGCGCCCTCCAAGGACACGTTCGACGACGCCAACCTCTACTTCGCCATGGTAGCAGCATCCCCTTGGGCCACACCGCTCACGGACTTCACCGTGATGCTGGACCTCGACCAGAACGGGTCCACGGACGCCTACCTGTGGCCGCAGAACTACGGTTGGGCTGCGAACGACGACATCGGCAAGTCCACGGACGCCGTCCTCGTCTGGCTGTATCACGGCCCCTCCGGGTTCTACGACGCGATCGGCCTGGTCAACCTCGTCCCGGCGGCTACCCTCGACACCGCCCTGTACAACTCCAACGTCCTGGTCATGTCGGTTCCGGTCAGCCTGCTCGGCCTGACCGAGACGGCGCCACGCTTCTCTTATCGAGTCGCGAGCTATGTCGTGGGCGATGCCGCCGATGCTCTCCCCTGGATGCACTACGACGCACTCCGGCCCATCGTCGACACGGCCTCCGGGGGCGCGGAGGGCTTGCCCTTCTACCTCGCAGGCGCCCCCATCGACGCCCGCGTCGACACCGAAATGGTGGGCGCAGACAAGCCGCAACTCCTCTTGCTGCACCACATGAACACCCACGGCAAGCGCCACGAGATCGTCACCCTCGAACCCGCGTCGGGCGGCAGCGACCTCCAGCTCGCCATCACCCAAGACACCGAAACAGCGTTCGCCGGGATCACCCACAACTACAAGATCACCGTGACCAACGCATCGAGCGTCACCTCCACGGACACCTACGTCTCCATCCCGCCCATCCCGGGCGCGAAGATCGTCTCGAAGGTCCCGAGCCAGGGTTACTGCTCCGGCTCGAGCACCGTGACCTGTCTGCTCGGGCAGATCGCCGCTGGCGCCACCGCTGAGATCACCCTCGGCGTCCGCGCGGACGACGTCGGCAGCATGGCAGTCAAGGCCCAGGTGGCTGGCGCCTCTTGCGACCCCAACGGGACCAACAACGTCGCCAACCTTTCGACCACCGTGGATGTCGCGCCCGATGCCGGCGTCCCCGACGCCGAGCCTGACGCCACAGAAGACGCACAGCCTGACGTCGAGCAAGACGCCATGGAGGACGTCACGACGGACACCACGCCGGACGCAGAGCCGGATGTCGAGGAGGAAGCTACTGTTCCGGACGCAGATTCCGACGGGGCGAGCGGCACGGGCGGTTCCTCGGGCACGGGCGGCACGGGCGGTTCCTCGGGCACGGGCGGCACGGCGGGCACCGGAGGAACCGGCGGAAAGGCAGGGACTGGCGGGAGCGCGGCCACCGACGCGGCCGAAGAAGACGACGGTTGCGGATGCCGCACGGTCGGCGGCCGAGGCCCCCAGCACACGGCGTTGTTCGCGGTATCCCTGCTCGCGGTTGGCATGCTCTGGCGCAGGAAGCGCGTCATGGCCGCCACCCTGGCCGCTACGATCGCGGCGCTGTTCTCGACGGGCTGCCACGAGAAGGAAGTCGGCTCCGCGTGCGGGTCGGGCACATACGATTCGGACGGGACTTGCCTGCCGAAGAAGACGGACGGTGGACTGACCTGCGGCGCCGGCACCCGCGAAGAGAACGGAAAGTGCGTTGTCGACGGCACGGGAGGCACCGGCGGTACGGGCACGGGAGGTACCGGCGGCACCAGTCTCACCTGCGGGGCTGGAACCGAGGAGGTCAACGGCGTCTGCGTGGCCATTGACGCAGGCGCCCCGGAGGTCCCCGGCCAGATCGGAGACCCCTGCGCCGAGGCCGAAGACTGCAACACCAGCTTCTGCGCAGGCACGAGCGTCGACCCTCGCCTGGTCGACGGGTACTGCACGAAGATCGGTTGCGGAACGGGCAATCCCTGTCCGACCGGGTCGACCTGCCAAGACGTGGGATTCGGCGTCCCCGCCTGCTTCCGTTTCTGCGAGCCCGCAACGCAGCAGTGTCGTTCCGGGCAAGCCTGCCAGCCGCTGCTCGCGGACCCGATGCAGGGTATCTGCCTGCCCCGGTGCACGAGTGACGAGACCTGTCCGGCGGGCGCGCTGTGCCACGTGCCGAGTGGCATCTGCACGCCACCGGAGACGTGTGACCCTGCGGCGCCCCAGTGTGCGGCAGACCACAGCTGTCTGGCGGTACCCACCTCCTCGACGGGCGGGTACTGCTTCCCCCACTGCGAGAGCTACAACGACTGCAAGCCCAAGGAGGTTTGCCAGCCCCTCGAGCCAGGAAGCACCGACGGCATCTGCGTGCCTGCGCCTTGCCTCGACTCGTCCTCCTGCCCCGCGCTCTCCACATGCGTCGAGCAGCACGACGATCAGATGTACTGCGAGCTGCCGGACACGTGTGAGAGTGCGCCTTGCGCCGACGACGGCACGACATGCCTGGGTGGGGTGTGTCTCACGGCGTGCGAGCCGGGAACGGGTGGCGACGAGGCGTGTGCGGGACAGCATCCCAGCCTCGTCTGCGCGGGGTCGTTCGAGGTGTGCCTTCCGAGCTGCGCGTCGGGCTGCCAGGCCGGGATGAGCTGCTTCGAGTTCGACGAGGTGTGCCTGCCCACGGGCACCTTCCCCGGAAGCCCCTGCCTTTCGGGCGACGTATGTCTGGATGCCGGGGAGGCGCCGCAGACATGCGTGCACACGGGAGGCGGCGCGTTCTGCACGCCCACGTGCACCGTGGACGCCGACTGCGAGAGCGTGTCTCCCTTGCTCACGTGTGTCGAGTCCCGCGGAATGTGCGCGCAGAAGTGCGAGTCTGGCACGTTCGCGTGCGGGGCGGGCCTCGCCTGCGAGCGGGTCAACAACGCCTGCCTGCCGGAAGGCTCGTTCCCCGGAAGCCCCTGCGACGGTGCGGTGTCCTGCGCCAGCAACTTCGACGGCGCCCAGCACGACCTGCTCTGCATGGGCGGCATGTGCTTGATCGACTGCGCCACGGGCGGAGACGTCCTGTGCGGTGCGCTCGGCGCTGCCCTGGACACGCCCCTGTCTTGCGATGACACAGGGCTGCAGGTCTGTCTGCCCCCCTGCGGCGCCGCTCCAGGCTTCGCATGCGCGAGCGTCGGTGCCCTGGAGATGACCTGCCATGACACGCTGGGAGAGCAGGTCTGTCTGCCTTCCGGCACGTTCCCCGGCAGCCCCTGCCGAAACGACCCGGCCGACGAGTGCGACCAGGACCTGTTCGGAGTCGGGGCGTACGACATGGTCTGCATCGAGTCGACCTGCGCCCTCGCCTGTGAGGACGACGCACTGTGCGCCTCGTTCACGTCGGGCATCGCGTGCTACGAGGACATGGGCATCTGCCTGCCGGCCTGCACGACCAACGCGCAATGTGCGTCGGGACAGGCCTGCTACGTGGCCGAAGGCGTGTGTCTGCCCAACGGCATGTTCCCGGGCGGACCGTGCGGCGACGGGGATACCTGCGGAAACGCCGGGCCTGTGGCGATGGAATGCCAGGCAGGCAAGTGCGTGATCCCGTGCGAGGCGGACGCGGAGTGCGCCCCGCTCGGCCTCACCTGTCTCGAATCGTCGGGGCTGTGCGTGAAGAAGTGTGTCTACGGCACCTGCGATTCGGGCTATTCGTGCTTGGCGTCGGAGAACGCCTGTTTGCCAACGGGCAGCTTCCTCGGCTCCCCGTGCGCCACCGGCAACAAGTGCTCCTCGTCCCTGGTGTGCAGCGGAAACCGGTGCCGCGCGGCTTGCACGGATGCCACGGATGGCGACAACGTTTGTGCTGCCATCGACCCCGCGCTCACGTGCGAGGACACCTTCGTCCATGCGTGCATGCCGGCGTGCGACGAATCCCCCTGTGCCGCGGGCATGACGTGCGTCGCCCAGACGGCGAAGGACGCGTGCATGCCCACGGGGAGCTTCCCCGGAAGCCCCTGTCGCACCACGAACCCCCGCTGTGACGCGAACATCGGGGGGGTGACCGGGCGCAACCTCGTGTGCGTCGGCGGCACGGCCTGCCGGGTCGACTGCTCGTGGAACCCGAGCGCATGCACCGCATTCCCTGGGACCACGTGCACGGACACGGGGGCCGGCTACGCCTGCATCCCGACCCCATGACCTCGACCTGAGTCTCCCCAGTTTTTCCCCAGCCGGACCGAGCGAGCCTCGCGGAGCCCCTGCTCCCGCGTAACCGCAAAGGCTTCTCCTGCGCTGATTCCCCGCCGGTCCACTCCGTCGCAGACAAATACCTCTTGCGCACCCCTGACGTGCGCGCTGAAATTGCAGGATGCTCCGAAGACTGCTCTTCGCTCCGTGCGCTCTGATTTTGGCTTGTTCCTCGGACGCGACCGACTCCTCCGGACCGGGCGGGTCGGCAGGCTCAGGCGGTTCGGATGCCAGCCTCCAGGATGCTCCGACGGAAACTTCCCCAGAAGCGTCGGCCGACGCGGTCCCTGGAGACGCACCCGTGGACACCGCGCTTCCCGATGGCTCCCCGGACGCCCTCACGGACGCCGTCCCCGAAGATTCCGCCCCAGACGCCGCCGATGCGCCCACCGGTCCCTCACGGTGCGGCGCCGATCCCTACGACTGGATTTCGTCGCCCGTGCTCGGCGACATCCTCGAAAAACAAACCAAGGCCCCCCACTCCGTCGTCGAGTTGACCTTGGCCGTCCTGGCCCTCCAGAACGACGATCAGTTCAAGACCCAGCGCATCCCCAAGTACAACACCAAAGCCGAGCTCATCCGCTACCAGACCCAGGACCGCGGCAAGCTCGTCGACGCGACCGCGATGGTCTCCTACCCCTCGTCGAGTGGCACGTATCCGATCCTCCTCATCCTTCACGGGACATCCGGCTTCAGCGATGGCTGCGCCCCTACGGGAGGCATGGTCGGCGCGGAGTGGGGCGGGTTCGAGGAGGAGATCGGCATCCTGATGGCCCTGTACACGTCGTTCGGCTACATCACGGTGTTTCCGGACTACATCGGCCTCAAGAGCCTCGGCGCCCCGACCGGGTTCCTGCACCCGTACCTCGTGGCCGAGCCCACGGCGATCGCGTCGCTGGACTCGGTTCGCGCAGCCAAGAAGCTGGTGGCGTCCACGGGGGCGGTCCCCGGCGACGTCGTGGTCATCGGCGGTTCGCAAGGCGGGCACGCTGCGGCCTTCGTGAACCGGTATCTCCCGCACTACGCACCGGAGCTTGCGATCCGGGGTTCGGTCTGGGACGTGCCGCCGACCGACTTGATGGAGCAGACACGCGCGGCGCTTGGGACCTCGTGGGAGAACGCCACCAAGAACACCATCGCGTTCTTCACGGCGGCGGACGTGTGGTACGGGAGCGCGCCGGCAGGGATCTCGGAGGTGCTGCTTCCGCCCTTCGACACGGCCGTGCCGGAGTCGATGGCCACGGAGTGTGGCGGGACGAAGTTCGAGAATCCGACGCTCGAGAGCGTGCTCACGCCGGAGGTGCTTGCGGCGGCAAAAGAGGCGGAGTTCGGGACGTTCGACCCGTGGGCCTGCTACCTCACGGAGAACTCCTTGTCCTCCACCTCGGTGCCCCGGCAGGACGACATTCCAAGCCTGTTCTTGCTGGGAGAGCTCGACACGCTGGTGAACAACACGGTCGAACGGGCGGCATTCCAGGAGCTTTGCGGGCAAGGGCACAAGCTCGTGTACCTGGAGTGCGCGGGGGCTTCGCACACCAAGCCCCTGGTCTGGGCGTTCGACCAAACCCTCGACTTCCTCGAGGCCCGCCTGCGGGGCGATCCCCTTCCTGCTGACACGTGCCTGCTTCGTTCCGCCGAAACGTGCACCAGCCAACCCTGACGTCCGCGTCGACCTTTTCCAGACTGCGCGCCCCCGGCATGGCTCGCAGAAGCTTCATGTTGCAACTGGCCGCGGCGGAGCTACCGTGGGGCCGTTCTTTCCCCACCTTCAGGACCATCCATGCCGCCGACGAACGCACCTTCCGAGATCGCGACGACCAGCTGGCACTCTCTCTCACGTGAGGTCGTGCTCGATCAGCTCGAGTCGTCCGACGAAGGTCTGTCCACCGCCGAAGCCGCACGACGTCTCGAGGTTCACGGACGGAACGTGCTGGAGCGCGTTTCGAAAGATGGGCCGCTGGTCATCCTTTGGCGCCAGATCAACAACCCTCTCATCTGGGTGCTCATCGGCTCCGGCTTTCTCGCTGTCGCGTTGGGAAAAGTCACGGATGGCTCCGTCGTGCTCGCCGTGGTCGTGCTCAACAGCATCATCGGGTTCGTGCAGGAATACCGCGCGGGCAAGGCAATCGAAGCGCTTCGCGGCATGGTGCCGGAGTTCACCAACGCCATGCGCGACGGCCACGTGGCGGTCGTCCCGGTGGCGGAGCTCGTGCCCGGCGACGTGGTGATGCTGGCGTCGGGCGACAAGGTCCCTGCGGACGTTCGCCTGCTTGCGGTCAAGAACCTTCGCATCGAGGAAGCAGCGCTGACGGGAGAGTCGGTCCCCACGGAGAAGAGCGTGGACCCTGTGGCCGCGGACGCGAGCCTGGGGGACCGCACCTCGGTGGCGTACAAGGGAACGCTCGTGACCTACGGCACGGCCACGGCCCTCGTGGTGGTGACGGGCGCAAAGACCGAGCTGGGCCGCATCTCGAAGATGATCGAGGAAGCCACGGAGCTGATCACGCCCCTGACCCGCGCCCTGGAGTCCCTCGGCAAGATCATCACCGTCGCGATCCTCGTGGTCTCCGGCGTCATCCTCGCGTTCGGCGTCTATCGCGCGGTGGAAGCGGGTGTCGCGGTCGGACAAGCCCTTCGCGAAACCCTCATCTTCGCCATCGCCCTCGCCGTGGGCGCGATCCCAGAAGGCCTGCCCGCCATCGTCACCATCGCCCTCGCGATCGGCGTACAGCGCATGGCAGCGCGTCGCGCCATCATCCGCAAGCTGCCCGCCGTGGAGACCCTCGGCTCCACCGCCGTCATCTGTTCCGACAAGACGGGCACGCTGACCCGCAACGAAATGACTGTCCACGCCCTCTGGACCCCCGAGGACGGCAGCATCTCCGTCGACGGCGTGGGGTACGAGCCGACCGGGACCTTCACCCTCTCCGACGGCACCCACGAGCTGACGCCTTCGATCAAGCGTCTGCTGGAGAACGCGTCGCTGTGCAACGACGGGACCCTGGAGAAGGGCGAGGCCGGGTGGCAGATCACGGGGGACCCGACCGAGGGGGCGCTCGTGGTGGCCGCGGAGAAGGCCGGGATCGAGGTGCGTGTCCTGCGCAAGCACATGGTCCGCAAGGACGCCATCCCCTTCGAGTCTGAGAACCAGTACATGGCGACGCTGCATGCGGACGAGTGGTCGTCGCGGGTGGTGGTCAAGGGAGCCCCCGAGATCCTGGCCCGGCGCTGCACGACGGTCGAAGGGACGAAGCTCGACCTGGGCCCCCGGGTGAACGAGTTCGCGACCAAGGGGATGCGCGTGCTCGCGGTAGCAGAAAAGACCTGGACGAAAGAAGGGTTCGAGCTGACGGAGAAGGACGTAGAGAAGGGGCTCACGTTCAGCGGCTTGGTGGGGATGATCGATCCGCCACGACCCGAGGCGATCGAGGCGGTGCGCGCGTGTCACAAGGCGGGCATCCTGGTCAAGATGATCACCGGGGACCACGAGGCCACGGCGCGGGCCATCGGGAATCAGCTGGGGCTTGCCGACGACGTGAAAGCGATGCAGGGCAAGGCCCTTCCTAAGCTGTCGGACAAAGAGCTGCACGAAGCCGTCGACCAGACGTCGGTGTTCGCGCGGGTCGCGCCCGAGCACAAGCTTCTCATCGTCAAGACGTTGCAGGAGAACGGCCACGTGGTGGCGATGACGGGCGACGGGGTCAACGATGCGCCGGCGCTCAAGCAGGCGAACATCGGTGTGGCCATGGGGATCACGGGCACGTCCGTATCGAAGGAAGCGGCGGACATCGTGCTGACGGACGACAACTTCGCAACCATCGTGGCGGCGGTCGAGGAGGGGCGGCGCGTCTACGACAACTTGGTCAAGAGCCTTGCGTTCGTGCTGCCGACGAACCTGGGGCTCGCGTTCATTCTGATGTACGCGGTGATGTTCTTGCCGTTCGACCCGGTGTCCAAGGCGTTGCTGTTGCCGGTGCTGCCGACGCAGCTTCTGTGGATCAACCTAGTGGCGGCGGTGGCGCTCGCGTTGCCCTTGGCCTTCGAGGCCAAGGAGGTGAACGTGATGAGCCGGCCCCCGCGCAGCCCGAAGGCGCCCATCATGGGCAAGCTGGTCGTGCGACGCACGATTCTGGCGTCCGTGCTCATGACGATCGGGGCGGTGGGGCTGTTTCAGCTCGTGCACGGGGGAGGTCTCGGAACGGGCGCGGGGGACCACACGCTTGCGGAAGCGCAGACCATGGCGGTCACGACGGTCATCTTCTTCCAGGTGTTCTACCTGATGAACTGCCGTTCGCTTCGGGACTCGGTGTTCAAGATCGGGTTCTTCTCCAATCCGACAATCTTCCTGGGGATCGGAATCACGCTGGCGCTGCAGGCGGCGTTCATCTACGCACCGCCGTTGCAAGCGGTATTCGGGACGACGGCCCTGGACGCCAAGGAGCTTGGGTTGTCGTTCCTGGCAGGCGTTGTGACACTCCCGATCATCACGCTCGAGAAGTGGATCAGCGCGAAGAGCCGCTGAACCCGCACGTTGCTGCCTCATCACCACGATGGTAGGCACCGTGGGATGGGACGTCTTGCATCGTGTCTCTCGTGGGCCACGGTCCTCATCCTTCTGTTTTCGCAGTTCTCTGTGGCGCACGCCGCGGACGCCGGGCCTGCCAAAGGAGTCGATGCCGGGGGCGATGCTTCGGTCGAGGAACTCGAAGCCGGGCCCAAGACCCCGGAAGGGCCGGACGCTGGTCCCACCTTGGCCGAGCGAGCAGCGACCTTGCGCTCCACACTCGCCAACCTGCTGCTCGTACTCGACGGCAAGGTTCCATCGGACGGCTTCATCGAGGACCTGTTCCCCTTCGATCTCCGCGATGAGAAGGCGGTCGACGCCGCACGCAAGGTCCTGACCGAGGACATTGCGAACTGGAACAAGAGATTGAAGGACCTCCGGGCGGTCTCCGACGCTGGCCCGCGAGACGCCGGCGTCGACGCGCAGGGGGCCGAGAAAGACGGCAAGGGGGCAAAGGGAGCAGCCGGCACGCAGGAGGATTCTGCACCGGACGCTGGAATCTTGGACGCGGCCAGGACCGTCGATGCGACGGCTGAGGATGCGGGCATCGACCGGCGCGTGGACGAGGCGACGGTGCTGGGGCTCGAGGTAGAAGTGGCCGGGGCGCGGCGGGCGTTCCTCGAACTTCCCGTGGACCAGCGACGCGCGCGGCTCGAGCAGGACGCGGAGCGCAAGCGCGTGGCCCTCGAGAAGGAGCGCGCCAACGAGGAGCGCGAGAAGGCCCTGGCGGAACAGAGGCGGGCCGAAGCAGCGCGTCAAAAGGCGCTCGCGGAGGCGGAGCGGGCGCGCGATGAAATGGGGCGCGTTGTCGCGAACGAACACGCCCGCATGGAGGGGGCTCGCGGGGCCCAAGCCATCTACCGTCGCGAGCTCGCGGAGCGGCGCCAGGCATGGGCCGCGCAGGCCTCCGCGCAGCAAGAGCGGGTCAACGCGCTCATCGACCGCGCCGCCCGGGTCGCCCCCATGTCTCCAGAAGCGAACGCACTGTACGACGACATCGTCGCGGAGCTGGCGACCCTGAGAGGTCAGGTCCGCGAGGGGCTCGGCGCCTACCGCCAGGCCCCACCGGCCGCGCGGTACACGCCGGACGCCAGCTTCGACGCGATCCGCAGCAAGCTCGCCGAGAAGGACCGCTCCGCGGTCGAAACGAGCGTCAGCGAGCTCACCGCGTCAGCCACCGACCTCGAACGGCAAGCCCGTTCCCTGGCATGGGACACCCTCGAGGCCTCTGTAGCGAAGGAGCGGGAGCTCAACGCAAAGCGCGTCGAGTTGCTCGACGTCATTTCACCCGCGAAGCGAGAGGACGTGCTCGGGTTCGGCCCCGAAGGCATCGCACAGCTTCGTCGCGAGCTCGACCGCATGGTCCTCGAAGGCGGTTGGTATCGCGCGCATGGCGAGGTCCGTATCCGAGGGCTGAAGGACCTCTCGAGCAACCCCTTCTGGATCGGACAGGTCACGTGGACCGCCTTGCTGCTGCTCGGCGTGCTCGGCGCGGTGATCTACGTGCGACGCAGGGGTCCGGATGCGCTCGAACGTCTGCGGGTCGGGATCGTTCGATCGATTCGTCGTCCCAGCCTCGCTCGCCCCGTGGCTGCGATCATCGACGCCCTGGTGGCGGTGCTTCCTCCCCTGGTGTTCCTGCTCGGCGTGCTCGGCGCGGAAAGAGCGCTCGGAAAGACAGCGGAGCTCGTGGAGTTCTCCGTCCCGCTGCGTCTGATGCTGTGGTACGCGAGCTACCGACTCTTCATCATCGCATCCCATCGGCTGCTCTACCGAGCCATCTCCCGCGGCGCCAAGGAGGGTCCTTTGGGAACGGCGAGCCGCCGCAGCGGGCTGGTCGCCCGGTCGGTCCGCATGGTCGCTCGCTACGGTTTCTCCGTGGCCATCACGCTCATCGTTGCAGCCGAGGTGTTGGGCAAAGGATACCTCTACCACCTCGTGCTGCGTTTCGCGTGGCTCGGCGCCTTCCCCATCTTCTTCGTGCTCGTCCGTCGATGGCGTGGAGACATTGCCGATGCCTACCTTGCGCACCGCACGGAGGGGCGTTTCGCCGACCTCGTCCGCTCCACGCGCGATCGTTGGTTCGGTTTCTTCGTGGCGGTCGCTGCCTTCGCCATGGTCCTTGGGCAGGTCTCCTTGCGTGCGGCCCGCCGCTTCGTGCTTGGCTTCGAGCAGACGCGCAAGGCGCTGGCCTTCCTGTTCCGCCGACGGCTCGAGAAGCAGGCAGCCGAGGTCACCAGCGCCCCGACGGAGGAGCAGCTACCCGAGGACCTACGCGCGTGGTTCTCGGAAGACCCAGTATCGGACGAGACCTACGCGATCACGGACCTCGCGGGAATGGATCGCTTCGAGGCGCAACACGATCGGTGGGTCCAGGGCATGAAGTCCACCGCGTTGATGGTCGTGGGAGAAACCGGGTTCGGCAAGACATCGTGGCTGAATGCGGCCCAGACGCGCGTGAGCGGACCGGTCCGGCGTGTCACGCTGCGGCGGAGGATCGTGCGCGAGGACGAGTTCCTCGCCTTCCTTGTGCGCGAGCTCGACCTCGAGCTCGATGGGTCGGAGCCGGCCACGCGATCGAAGGTCATCGACGCAATCGCAAAGGCCGAGCGGCAGGTGATCCTGGTCGACGATGCGCACCTCCTCACGCTGCGCGGGATAGGCACGCTCGATGCGTGGGACGCGTTCTCGGATCTGGTCGAGCGAACACGCCACAACACGCTCTGGGTTGCGTCCATGAACGGATTTGCGTTCCAGCATCTGGCCTGGACGCGGGGAGGGGTGGAGCCGTTCCGCGAGAAAATTCACCTTCGATCCTGGTCGGAGGCACGCATTGCTTTGCTCCTCGACTCGCGATCCCGAGAGAGCGGCTACGAGATGGTCTACGACGACCTCGTGGTGGACAAGCTCGAGGGGGTGCAGGGCGAAGCCCAGCTCGTCAGCACGCAGGAGGGATACGTGCGCCTGATCTGGGACTACGCCGACGGGTGTCCGCGGGTGGCGCTTCATTGCTGGAAAAACTCCCTCGTGCCCGACGGGCCCAAGCAGGTGCGGGTGCGGCTGTTCCGCCGCCCCAAGTCGGACGAGCTCGAGTCGCTCGACCACACGGAGCGGTTCGTGCTGGCGAGCGTGGTGTGGCACGGGTCGCTGACGCGGGACGAGGCCGTGACGTCACTGAACCTGAGCTTGCCGGTGTGCGAGGACGCGTTCGACAAGCTTCATGACCAAGGTGTGGTCGAGGAGCGGGAGGGGCGTTTCCACGTCGTGACCCGGTGGCTCTGTCCCGTGCTCCGTTTCCTTCGACGAAAGCACCTGATCGAGGACTGATGCTGCTTCGACCCAACAGGGAGGTCTGACATGAACGGTCTTGAAAGTCCCACCGACGCAGGCGCTGCCAGCGTGCTCGACACCATTCGGCTGGGAGGCGTGATCACCGGCATCGTGGTGCTCATCGTCACGTGGTTCGCCGTGCGCATCCTGACCGGGACCCTGTCCACGCTGGGCGACCGGTTTGCGGCCAAGCGTTTGGTGCTCGCACAGATTGCCACGCTGAGCCGGTTCGTCATCTACCTGCTCGGTCTCACGCTCGCGGTGGGCGCATCGATTCACCTTTCAAAAGAGGTCATCCTGGCCCTGACGGGGACGGCGGCGGTGACCATTGGGTTCGCCCTCAAGGACCTCGCTGCCTCCGTGCTCGCGGGCATCACCATCATCGCCGACCGCCCCTTCCAGGTCGGAGACCGTGTCACCTTCGGCGGATACTACGGCGAGATCACGGAGATCGGGCTACGGTCCGTCCGCCTCGTCACGCTCGACGACAACGTGATCACCATTCCCAACAACAAGTTCCTCACGGAGGTCGTGTCCTCGGGCAACCTTGGCGCCCTGGACATGCTCATCCAGCAAGACTTCCACATCGGGATCGACCAGGACTTCGCCCTCGCCAAGCGCCTCGTCACCGAAGCCATCACGAGCAGCCGGTTCGCCTACCTCAAAAAGCGCTGGAATGTGACCGTGAACCAGGTCGTCGTGGACAACTACTTCGCCATCCGGATCCGCTCCAAGGTCTACGTGCTCGACGTGCAATACGAGAAGGCCCTGGAGACCGATGTCACGGAGCGGGTCATGACGGCATTTCGAGAGCACGGTATCCGTCCGCCCGCGGTGCTTCACCGGAGCATCGAAGGCGGCCGTTCGGACGTGGGCGCGGCAGCATGAGGCGAGCAGGGCGTCGAATTCCTGCTGTTCTTCGTTACTGATTCGTTGGATGTGGAATGTTGAATCCTCGCCGTCCCTGACCACTGCCACCCACAACGTACGGAAATGGGCAACTTGTTCCTGGACCCCTGATCCGGAGCGAAGCGACGGACCGCGGGGGCAACCTCTGGATCTTGCTGTACCAATGGCAAGGCGGCCCGCCACCAACAAGGTGGGCGGCGCGTGAGAGGGCTCCTTCCCCCG
>Ga0066601_10000558_pt1 | contig 14709 bp, 7 predicted proteins | sample Medcelwee11metaG_FD_59487 | JGI IMG/M metagenome (GOLD analysis project Ga0066601, IMG submission 59487) | Freshwater pond sediment microbial communities from the University of Edinburgh, under environmental carbon perturbations - Medium... | ecosystem: Environmental > Aquatic > Freshwater >... | reverse complement strand
CAACCTGATTAATCAGGTTCGTGCCCGTGCAAATGCAACGCTGTGGGATGAAACTTCGGTCAGTGGTAAATATGCTGTTTTGTTTAAAGCTCCTCAGGTAGCCGATCTTGCTTATATCGACGATTCAGATTTGAAAGGAAAAGTACGTACAGCGCTTTATTGGGAACGTGGCTTTGAATTATGTTTCGAAGGAACGCGTAAGTACGACCTGATTCGTTGGGGTATACTATCCGATGCTATTCAGTTACATAAAAATACTGCGTTCGGCACTGGCTATGCAGCTCCCAGGACTTTCCTGAAATTTAAGCATGAATTATTTCCAATTCCACTGAATGAGATGCAAATAAACTCAAAGCTGGATAATAAAAATAACCCGGGTTATTAAATGATTTGCTTTTAGCTTGATGATTATTTACTTTCAAAATTAAACACCATGAATAAATTAATAGTTTTCATTTTATCTTTAGTATTAGCAATACCAATGCATGCACAGGGATTTGCTTCTTTTAATGTAGAAGGTTCGTTGCAACCGGCTGTGATAAAATATGTTGTCGAAGGCCCTTCTCTTATTGAGGTGTTGGTCGATGAAAAAACCGACATCAAAAATATTAAGTTTAAATATAAACTGAACGGCGGATGTTCTCTGGCCAAGGAGTTGACAGCAGATTTTACCCAACCGCAAACAGTTGTTGTGAACAAAAATGACGGCACTTCAAAAGAATGGCTGGTAAATATTAAGCAACTTAAAGCAGCATCATTGCCTCTCGAACTCATATTTTCCAACAATAATTTGTCCATATGGGACTCAGGTGTTGTTGGTTGGGCAGGTATAGGCATTGATCCACGAATCACCAGTGTTATCCGTTTTGGAAACAAAGGGATAAGTTTTTGGGTAGCCATCAACAAACCGGCAACTAAACTCGATTACCAGTTAAAAATGGTAAGCAAGGAAAATGTCAGTTTCGACGGCGAATTTGTTGTTGAGACTTCGAAGGACGGTAGTAGCTGGGAACTGCTTAAAGAATTTAACGAACAAAATCAAATCAGTATGGACGGTAATTACCGTCATGATATTACCAAAGAGGTGAGGTTTATCCGTTGGACGTATGTGTCGCGTGTAAAACTAAACCTTAATCTCAACAATGTCTATGTAACGGCCCAATAATATATTTTGATAATACCTGATAATCTGATGAAATACGCTATCGGCGTCGATTTGGGCGGAACAAACATTAAATTCGGTCTGGTAGAAACAACAGGTGAGTTGATTTATGAAAATATCATACCTACAGAGGCTGATAAAGGAGCGGATATCGTAACTGAACACATAATTTCAGCTGTGCAGGAAGTTCAGCAATATGCCCGTAAATATAACATTGTTCCCGTAGGCATCGGTATTGGTACACCCGGAATTGTCGACCGTACCAACCGGATTGTATTGGGTGGAGCTGATAATATCGCAGGTTGGTCGCAGGTACATTTGTCCGACAGCATAGAAGCTGCCTGCAACTTGCCGGTTTATGTAAATAATGATGCCAATCTGATGGGGCTGGGCGAACAGACTTTCGGTGCCGCCCGCGAGTGCACCGATGTGCTGTTTATTACTGTCGGAACCGGTATCGGTGGCGCTATCATCATCAACAATCAACTATTTGGCGGCTACGATAACCGGGGAACGGAGTTAGGACATATTCCGCTTTTTGCCGATGGTATTCCCTGTTCCTGCGGAAGTGTGGGTTGCCTCGAAGCTTATGCTTCTACAACTGCTCTCATTCAACAATTCAGGGAGCGTTGCAACAGCATGGGAATTCTTTTTCAAGATGAAATAACAGGTAAACTGATCATACAACTTTACCTTCAAAATGTTCCCGTAGCTATTGAATCGATACATGAACATTGTCGGTTTTTGGGACACGGTATTGCCGGTTTGGTGAATATTTTCAGTCCGCAACGGGTAGTCATAGGAGGCGGTATCTCAGAGTCAGGTAATTTTTATATTGAAAAGGTAAATGAATATTACCAACAATATGTGATGCCCGATTGCGGGGTAAATACGCACATATGCGCAGCTGCACTGGGTAATCGTGCCGGAATGCTGGGAGCGGCACAGTGGGCTTTAACTAATTATTAAAATCAACATCCAATGAAATGTAATTTCTGCATATTAGCAATTACAAGTTCTTTTTTCATGCTTTCCGGCTTATTTTCTCAGCCAAAGCCGGATGTGATATGGAAGGAAATCAATGGTGTAGAAATGCCCATACCTCCACCGGTGCATCCACGGCTCTATCTCAGAGCTGAACATGTGACCGCGCTACCTGCCCGCATCAGCGATAATGATTTGGCAAAAGTGTGGGGTGATTTACAAAAAATGAAAATCGATAAAACCCCTGAAGAAATACCTCAAACAAAAGACTGGCGGTTTTATTTCGATACAAAGGGATTACTTAACAGGGCTGAGCTGAAAGCCATGGATTATCTGATGACGGGTAACGCGCTAACAGGTCGTGAAGCAATCACGATGATTATTGATACCCTCGAAACCGCTGAATATCCCAAAATAAGCGATATTTCAAGAGCCATCGGACGCCTGATGGTGACGGGATCAATCGTCTACGACTGGTGTTATGCTCAGTTAACTGCTACCGAAAAAACACGTTTTATCAATGTCTTTATTCGATTGGCAGGAATGCTCGAATGTGGTTATCCGCCTGTAAGAGGAAATTCTGTGGTAGGGCATGTTTCGGAGTGGATGCTGATGCGCGATTTATTATCGACCGGTATTGCCATTTATGATGAATATCCGGAGATGTATCACCTGACAGCCGGTCGATTTTTCAGTGAACATCTCCCTGTTCGTAACTGGTTTTATCCGGCAGAGGCATATCACCAGGGCATGTCGTACCTGAACGTTCGCTTATCGAACGATTTGTTTGCTCTGTGGATTCTCGATCGCATGGGAGCCGGCAGTGTATATCATCCGTCGCAACAATACGTGCTCTATGACATGATTTACAAGCGGCGGCCTGATGGACAAATAATGGCAGGCGGGGATGTGAACTATTCCAGGACGAATATAACCAAATATCCTTTGGCAACCTTGCTGGCGGGGAGCTATTACAAGGATTCGTATATTAATTATGAATTCAGGAAAGACCCGAGGATGCCTGATAATCAGGCTAAGTTATTTGATTTTCTCTGGCGGGATACCAAACTGGCAACTAAATCCCCCAACGATTTACCGCTTACCCATTATTCGGGTTTCCCTTATGGCTGGATGATTGCCCGTACCGGCTGGGGAGCTGAAAGTGTCATTGTAGAAATGAAGATCAATGAATATAATTTTGTGAACCATCAGCATAACGACGCGGGCGCTTTTCAGATTTATTACAAAGGTCCGCTGGCTATAGATGCCGGAATGTACGAAGGTTCTTCAGGCGGATATAACAGCCCGCACAATAAAAACTTTTTTAAACGTACCATCGCGCACAATAGTTTATTGATTTACAATCCTAATGAAACTTTTCCTGCATCGGGTTATGGTGGCGAGGATAAATCTGAATTTGTAGCCAATGACGGAGGGCAACGGTTGCCCGGATTAAACTGGGGCCCACCTTCCAACCTGAATGACATGCTGACAGGAAATTTCAGAACCGGACAGGTACTGGCAAGCGGTTTTGGTACCGATAGTCTTGCACCAGATTATTCCTATCTGAAAGGTGATATCACGAAAGCATATTCCTCAAAAGTAAAAGAAGTGAAACGCTCTTTCATGTTTTTGAACCTCAAAGAAACACAAATCCCTGCTGCACTCATTGTGTTTGATAAAGTGGTTGCTTCCAAACCTGAATTCAAAAAGTATTGGTTGCTCCACAGTATTGAAGAACCTGCAATTGAAGGAAATACAATTACCATCCTTCGTACCCTGAATGGTGACAGCGGCAAACTGGTCAACACAGTTTTGCTACCGGTAATAACAAATGCCGCAATTGTTCCGGTAGGTGGACCGGGAAAAGAATTCTGGGTATTTGGCACCAACTATCCGAATGATCCGGCGGATGGAAAGGACGAAGCCAATGAACGGGGTGCCTGGAGAGTGGAAATTTCTCCTAAAAATGCAGCTACTGAGGATTATTACCTGAATGTGATGCAAATTACCGGTAATAATCAAAACAACCTGCATGAAGTAAAATACATTGATGGTTATAAAGTTGTGGGTGTGCAGATCGCCGACAGGGTCACTACTTTCAGCAGGAACTTCTTACCTGTTGGTTCTTCATTCAATATCTCTGTTAATGGATCGGGAACATTTAAGTTTGTACTTACCGATTTAATGCCGGGTACATGGCAGGTGATGAAAGATGAAATACAATACATACCGGCTGCTATTGTCAGGGAAAATGATGGGATTCTTGCTTTTGAAGGACTTGCCGGTGAATATCAGTTGGTAAATAAATCCGACACCTCAGGTGGAGAAATCATCTCCAACAATAATACTGAAGTGAAGCTTTATCCAAACCCGGCAACGAAATTATTGAATATAGATCTTACCAACTACGGCAACCAGAAAGTTGAAATTACGGTATTTACAAGCCAGGGAAAAAGTATCACAAAGAAGACGATAGATAACAATAACCCTATTGAAAAACAATGTATTATCAATATTGATCATTATCCTGCAGGTGTTTTTTTAGTAGAATTGAGATCTGCTGACTTTGTTAAGTTCGGTAAGTTTGTCAAACAGTAATAATAAAAAAATATAGTAGTAATAACATAATTCTAATCAAACAAAATGAAAAGAAATCTAAAATTCTCCGTGATGTTCATCACCGCTTGTTTTATCATTATGTCTGACCTGTTTGCGCAGCCCAAAGCAGATGTAATCTGGAAAAAAATCGATGGCGTAATGATGCCGGTACCTCCGCAGAAAGTACATCCCCGCTTATATCTCAGAGCAGAACATATAGCTGATCTTCCTGTACGCATGAAAGATCCTGCCTTAAAAAATGTATGGAACGATTTGCAAAAAATGCAGACCGACTGTACACCGGAGGAAGCTCCAAAAGTAAAAGACTGGCGGTATTATTTTGATACAAAAGGATTACTGACCAGAGTAGAACTGAAAGCCATGGATTACCTCATTACGGGTAAGCAAGAGACGGGACGTGAGGCGATCAACATGATTATTGACACGCTCGAAACGGCAGTTTATCCTGAAATAAGCGATATATCAAGGGCTATCGGACGGTTGATGATAACGGGTTCCATCGTGTATGACTGGTGTTACGACCAGTTGACACCAGCGGAGAAAGATCGTTTTATAAAAGCTTTTGTGCGTCTGGCCGAAATGCTGGAATGTGGCTATCCTCCGGTGAAGGATAATTCTATCGTGGGACATGCCTCGGAATGGATGATCATGCGCGATTTGATTTCGACCGGTATTGCCATTTATGATGAATATCCTGAAATGTATAACCTTTCGGCCGGACGATTCTTCAGGGAGCACTTGCCTGTACGCAATTGGTTTTATCCTGCTCAGGCGTATCATCAGGGTATGTCGTACCTGAACGTTCGTTTTTCGAATGATTTATTCGCTTTGTGGATACTCGACAGGATGGGAGCCGGTAGCGTTTATCATCCGTCACAGGAATTTGTATTGTTCGATATGATATATAAACGCAGACCTGATGGTCAGGTAATGCCCGGCGGAGATGTGAATTACAGCCGGAAAAGGCCGCAAAATTATTCTTTACCTACTTTCCTCGCGAGCAGTTATTATAAAAATGAATATCTGCAATATGAATTTCTGAAGGAACCGAGATTGGACAATCAAAATAAACTTTTCGAATTCCTGTGGCGTGATACGAAATTAGCCGCGAAAAGACCGGATAATTTACCTCTTACCCGTTATTCACCTACACCTTTTGGCTGGATGGTTGCCCGCGCCGGATGGGGAGCTGAAAGTGTTATTGCTGAAATGAAAATCAATGAATATAATTTTCTTAATCATCAGCATCACGATGCCGGGGCTTTCCAGATTTATTATAAAGGTCCCCTGGCCATTGACGCGGGAACTTATCAGGGGTCTTCGGGAGGTTATAACAGTCCGCACAACAAGAATTTCTTTAAACGCACTATTGCCCACAACAGTTTGCTCATCTATGATCCTAATGAAACTTTTGCCGCGTCAGGTTATGGTGGCGCTGATAAATCCGATTTTGTGACGAACGACGGCGGTCAGCGTTTACCCGGTAATAACTGGCGACCTGCAAGTAATCTGAATGAACTGCTAACCGGTGATTTTAAAACCGGACAGGTACTGGCTACCGGTTTTGGACCCGACAGCGTTGCTCCGGAATATTCCTATCTGAAAGGCGATATCACGCAAGCCTATTCCTCGAAAGTAAAAGAGGTGAAACGTTCGTTTGTGTTTCTTAATTTAAAAGAAGCTAAAATACCTGCTGCCCTCATTGTGTTTGATAAAGTGGTTGCTGCGAAGCCCGATTTTAAGAAGTTCTGGTTGCTTCATAGTGTTGAGGAACCACAGATAGCCGGAAATACAGTCACAATTCGCCGCACTAAAAATGGGGATACCGGTATGTTGGTCAACACCGTTTTACTTCCTGAAATCAATAATGCTGATATTGTGCCGGTGGGTGGTCCCGGAAAAGAATTCTGGGTGTTTGGCACCAATTATCCAAATGAACCGAGAGATGGACAGGATGAAGCCAATGAACGGGGCGCCTGGAGGGTGGAAATTTCGCCTAAGAAAGGGGCAACGGAAGATTATTATCTGAATGTGATACAGGTTGCCGATAACAATCAGAAAAACTTACACAAGGTAAAACGTATCGACGGTGATCGTATTGTGGGTGTGCAGATAGCCAATAGAATCACCACGTTCAGCAAAAACTTCCTGCCGCTGGGTGGAAGCTTTAATGTAAAGGTAGGTGAGAAAGGAACTTATAAGGTTGTACTTACCGATTTAATGCCGGGTACATGGCAGGTGACGAAAAATGGAAAGTCATATATAAAGAATATTACTGTGAATAAAAAGGAAGGAGTACTAACTTTTGAAGCAACAAAAGGTAATTATAAGTTCACCCGGCAATCAGTTGCTACGGATAAACAAATTCAATAATTGGAAATAAGATGAAAAGAAATTACGGGATAGTTGCGCTGATCATGTTGTTCTGGTTTGTAATATCGTTTATTACAAACATTATGGGACCATTGATTCCGGATATTATAGCCAATTTTAAGTTATCGCACATTGGTTTGGCGGCATTTATTCCCACATCTTTTTTTCTGGCTTATGCCGTGATGTCAATTCCTGCAGGAATTCTGACGGAAAAGCTAAATCAGAAAACTGTGCTTTTAATTGGTTTTTCATTGCCATTCGCGGGTTCTTTGCTCTTTGCGCTCAATCCTGCTTTCGATTCCCTTATGGTCTCTTCTTTTATCATCGGCCTGGGAATGGCAATGCTACAAACGGTTATTAATCCTCTGACACGCATTGCAGGTGGAGAGGATAATTTTGCCTTTTTTTCGGTGATGGGACAATTGTTTTTTGGCGCGGCATCGTTCGTTAGTCCGTTTTTATATACCTATTTAGTGCGTTCACTTTCTGTGCCCGATGAACCGAAAAACTGGTTTGTTCAACAACTTGCCGGGATTACTCCTCCCGGATTGCCCTGGGTTTCATTGTACTGGATTTTCTGTCTTTGGTTATTGATTATTATCGTACTGGTGTTTACGGTCAGGTTTCCGGCCATACAACTTCAGGACGATGAAAAATCAGGGTCGGCGGAATCCTATAAAACATTACTGAAAAACAAGTATGTTTATTTGTTTTTCATAGCGATGCTTTCCTATGTAGCCACCGAGCAGGGCATTGCCAACTGGGTTTCCCAATTTCTGAAAGACTACCATGGAATAAACCCTCAGGTGCAGGGTGCTGAAATAGTCGGTTTATTCTGGGGATTAATGTCCATCGGATGTTTGGTTGGCCTGATAGCTCTGAAGTTGTTTGATTCTCAAAAGGTACTTCGTGTTTCGGCTATACTTTCAATTGTATTACTGTTGATTAGCTTGACAGGGTCTACAGCTGTTGTAATGGTAACATTCCCGGCTTTGGGTTTTACGATTTCTGTCATGTTCTCCATCATCATGTCTTTAGGTTTGAATTCTGTTAGTATCCATCATGGATCTTTTGCCGGCATTTTATGTTCTGCCATCGTGGGTGGCGCTATCGGTCCGCTGGTCATAGGTAGTTTGGCTGATATGATAGGACTCAAATTAGCACTGTTTACTTTATTGATTCCATTATCCTATATTTTAAGCCTTTCTTTCTGGGCAAAGCCATTGATAAAAAATAAAACTGTAAAACTAACGAAATTGCTGGTCAATAAAGAAAAATAATTATGTTTTGCTTTTTTGGAAATGTATTTTAGCTCATTGATTTTAATTGACTTACATTAATTATGTTAAAAAAATAGCCTATGAATACCAGGTATAAGTTTCTTGCCGGATCAATTGTTTTTGTGAGTATGGGTTTATCTTCAAAAAATACTAAAGAAGCATCCCAACAGCGACCTAACATACTTTGGCTTACTTTTGAAGATACAAGTGCTTCCGAATTAGGCTGTTATGGTAATAAAGATGTGCATACCCCTGTCATCGATTCATTGGCCGCGAAAGGAATTCAATATATGAATACCTGGTCGGTAGCTCCCCAGAGTTCACCTGCACGGTCATCATTAATCACGGGTTGTTATGCCACAACATTCGGCATGGATATCCATCCGGTAGAACAAATTACACCACCGGATATTTTCTTTCCTCAATTACTTCGCGATGCCGGTTATTACTGTACGAATAACGATAAAACACATTATAATAGTACTTCCGATCACAGTAGCTGTTGGGATGAATCCTCTAAAACAGCCAGCTATAACAGCACAGCAAGAAAAAATAATCAGCCTTTCTTCTCCGTATTCAATTGTGTTACGTCACATATGGGGCGGATACGAACGTATCATAACGTGGGTCGTCGTGATTATCGTAACGAAGGAATTTTTCCCGATAGACTAAGTTTGCCTTCCCATGTACCCGATTTACCCGAAATCCGCTCCGATTACGCAGGTCATCTCGAAGCTGTGCAGGACATTGATAAATGGGTGGCTATTTTTCTGAAAGATTTGAAAGAAAAAAAACTGGATGATAATACCATTATCTTTATATTCAGCGACCACGGAGGTTGTATTCCCCGAGGTAAAGGCTATTTGTATGAAACAGGCTTAAGGGTTCCCCTCGTTGTTTATTTACCGGAGCGCTGGAAACATCTGGCTCCATCAACTGCCATCGGGACAAAGGATTATTCACTCATTAATTTTACTGATTTCGCTCCCACCATGTTAAGTCTCATCAGCAAAAAGGTGCCGGAGAAATTTCAGGGTCAGGCTTTTTTGGGAAAATATATTCCTAAGCAAAAGAAAAAAAACCATTTTGGTTTTGCTGCCAATCAACTGCATCATTTTATGCCTGTTCGTGTAGCGGGTGACGGCAGGTATAAATATATACGCAGTTACATTCCCTACAAACAGTTTGCTCTCCGTAACTATTATCAATGGGGAATGCCATCGAATATGGCATGGGACAGTTTGATCATAAACGGAAAAACTGATAATAAGGCATGGCAACAGCCTTATCTTCATCATCCTGCCGAAATGCTGTTCGACCTGGAAAATGATCCCCTGGAATTAAATAATCTGGCAGATAATCCTTCGTATAGCGCTAAACTGATTCAGTTACGAAATGCTTTGACAGCTCATATACGGGCAACAGGAGATTTAGGCTTTTTTATTCCTTCCTTTCGTCAGGGAATAAATCTGTACAATAAAGTCAGAAAAGAAAAATATGACTTAAAAGAATTACAGGCTTTTGCCGGGTTAGCCGGAAATCCGAGAGTGACTGATATGAAGAAGATTAAAAAACAATTAGTAAGCACAGATCCAAACATGCGTTATTGGGCAGCCGTGGCTATGGCACAACTGGGTCTGAAAAATCAATGTGATGAATGTCCTGAAGAACTTTTGAATTTATTGAATGATAAAGACGAATACGTCGCCGCAGAAGCAGCCTATGCATGTACTTATCTGGGTAAACCCGATGTTGGCATAAAAAGATTGATGGATCAAAAGAACAAGGAAATAATAAAAATTGACTATTCCCAGCTCGAATGTATTTCTCTCGATAAAAAGATGCGCCCTTACCTTCTAAAATATCAAACTCAACTGAAAGATGATGCTGATAATCTTGCCCATAAAGATAATGAAGATGCCGGATTAATGGCTCGTGGAGTTCTTATAAATATCGGTGCAATGAATATTAGTGATTTGTATAAAGAACAGTATGATGCCGGGATAAAATTTAATCGGGGTAGGAGGCCGATTGTTCCACTTCCCTGACAGAATACTGGTTAGCTATATCAATATATTAACTTTAAATTTTTTTATAATGAAAAAAACAATTATTTTTTTAATGCTATTTGGTTGTCTAATTCAGGTGTTTTCTCAGCCTAAGTCAACAATTTCAGGTGTAATTACCGATAGTGATAACTTACCTTTACCTGGTGTTAATGTTGTATTAAAAGGTACAAGCACAGGTACTATCAGTAATATTGATGGTTATTATAGTATTACCGTACCAGGCAGTCCAAATACAACACTGGTGTTTTCTTTTGTCGGATATGATTCAAAAGAAATAGTTGTAAACGGACAAAATACAATTAATGTGGTTTTAGGTAATTCCTCTGTAGAGTTGAATGAGATTGTTAAAATTGGTTATGCTACAACAAAACGTAAAGATTTGACAGGTTCGGTATCATCTTTAAAATCAAACGATTTGATTGGAACTCCTATTACTGATGTAACACAGGCGTTGAGTGGAAAAATTGCCGGAGTACAGGTAATTAAATCACAGGGTTCTCCTGATGCTGAAACTTCAATACGCGTGAGAGGGGGAACTTCAATTACTCAAAACAACGAACCTTTATATATCATTGATGGCTTTCCATCTGAAGATGGATTAAAAGGCATCGAATCATCAGATATTGAAACCATTGATGTTCTTAAAGATGCTTCCTCCACAGCTATTTATGGATCACGTGGTGCTAATGGAGTTATTTTAATAACAACCAAAGGTGGTAAAGATAATAAGATGACAATTGATTATGACGTATATGTTGGTTTAAAAAAGATCACAAAAAAATATGACTTGTTAAATGTTAATGATTTTGTAAAGCTTGAATATGAGAGAGCTATAAATGATCCGGACAAAATGAGAACCACCATTCTTCCTACCTACGGTGAGTTTAGCGAATATGAGACCTTGTACGGAAATCGTCCGGGTATTGACTGGCAGGATGAAGTCTTTAACCGTCGTCCGGCAATTACCCAACAACATAAAATCAATATCAGCGGAGGCAACAAAACATCACAATATTTACTCTCGTATACTCATAATGATGATAAAGGTATTTGGTACGGAAGTAATTTAGCGCGTGATAATTTTAGAATAAAATTAAATCAGAAAACTACTGATTGGATGAATTTATCGATGAATGTAAATTACATTGATGAAAAGACGGAAGGATTAGGTTCTTTACAGGAGGGAGGAGCTTTTAGTAGAATGCAGCATGTAATTCAATATCGTCCTACAATTGGTAAAAACGGTGAAGATCAGGAGCTAATTATCAACGACGATGATCCTCTGCTTTTACTTGAAGGTGCAAGTCCAATGCAAAGTCCTATTGCTTCGATAGAAGGTGAAACAACTAATAAAAGAAATCGGATTTTAAATTTAAACGGAGATGTCGAAATAAAATTATTAAAGAATCTGACCTACAGAGGATCCTTAGGTGTGAGAAAAAGACTCTATAACCAGGATATTTTCTTTTCGGAAAGATCAAAACAGGCTAAGAATGCAGGTGCGCCCTATGGATGGAAAATAATAGATGATGCAGAGAGTATGATGTTTAACAATGTGTTAAGTTATTCTAAAACATTTAATTCAATAAATCAACTGGATATTATTGCTGGTCAGGAATATTTATACGATTATTCATCTTATTTAAAATCCGGAGCAGCAAACTTTCCCGACATCAATTTTGGACTCAACGATATGTCATTAGGAGGTACGCCCGAAATTCCTGTTACAAATATCGCCGAAAATAAATTATTGTCTTTTTTTGCGAGAGCAAATGTTAATATAGATCAGAAGTATTTGTTGGCAGCATCCATTCGTGCTGATGGATCGACAAAATTCGGAACAAACCATAAATGGGGATATTTTCCTTCCGCTTCTTTTGCGTGGAGAGTCTCTGAAGAAAATTTCATGGAAGAACAAGATCTATTTTCCAATTTGAAATTAAGACTCAGCTATGGAACATCAGGAAATAACCGTATTGATAATTATCTCTCCTTATCTTTGTTAGAAACCTTATGGATACCAAGTGGTAATGGAACATTGCCGGGATTGGGTAGTCGTCAGTTGGAGAATCCTGATTTGAAATGGGAAACGAATATCACAGGGAATGTGGGTTTAGATGCGGGATTTCTCGACAACCGAATACAGGTTACGTTAGATATATATAACACTGATACGAAAGATTTATTACTTAATGCTCCATTGCCTTTAATTTCAGGATTTTCATCAAGAATGATTAATGCAGGGAAAACAAACAATAAAGGGATAGAAGTATCAATCACATCACACAATATCAATAAAAAGAATTTTAATTGGACAACTAATTTAAACTTGTCACACAACAATAATACGGTTAAAGAATTGTATATGTCCAATTACATGGAAATTGTATCTAATTGGGCGCAAACATCCGAATTTAATAAAGGAGATTATATGATTCAGGTGGGACAACCTTTAGGACAAATGTGGGGTTATGAATTAGAGGGTATCTATACAACCGAAGATTTCAATTTTAATTCAACAACGAATAAATATGAAATAAAAGAAGGTATACCTTACGATCCTTCAAGATATCCGAAACCCGGATTCTGGAAATATAAAGACGTGAAAAAAGATAAAGTAATTAATCTTGATGATAGAAAAGTGATTGGTAATGCAACTCCAAAAATATATGGAGGTTTAAATAATACATTTATATACAAAGGATTTGATTTGAGCGTCTTTATTAATTTTTCAATTGGTAATGATATCTACAGTGCTAATAAAATGTATTACACAAAACTAAATAACCAGTATAGAAATAGCTTAAGTCTTGCGAGAAGCAGATATACAATTATCGACGCTGAAGGAAACAATATTTTTACTAATCCGGTTCAACTGGCAGCTACGAATACCAACAGTACCTTTGTATCAATTGAAGGCAGCTCAGTGCTCGATTTTCATTCCGGTTATGTAGAAGATGGTTCATTCTTAAAAATCAACAATATCTCGCTTGGGTACACTATACCTAAATCTATGGTAAATAAAATTCATTTTTCGAATATTCGTTTCTACGGGACGTTGTACAACCTTTACACCTTTACAAAGTATTCAGGATTCGACCCTGAAGTAAATACAGTTTCAAATAATGGTATGACTCCCGGAATTGACTGGGGAGCTTACCCATCGATTATTTCATTTGTATTAGGTGCAAATATTTCTTTCTAACACTATAAAACAATTACATATTATGAAATCAAAATTATATTCAAAAACCTGTATTGTAATAGTTATGTCAATATTAGGTGTTGTATTTTCTTCTTGTTCAGATCTTTTGGAGGAAAAAACATTTGGCTATTATAACGAAAAGGAGTTTTATACAAACAATGCAGAACTGTCGTTGGCAGTAAATGGTGTATATGAAATTTTTAGTGATAAAATGACCTACGGACATTTTATGCTCGTGTCAGATTGTGATACAGATCTTAGTCATATAAAAGGTGCGGGCATAGGACACACAGCAAGAGATTTAGGTCATTACAATGCTTATGCAGAGCATACATGGATTCAAAGTGCCTGGGAATTATATTATAAAGGTATTGATCGTGCGAATCGTATTCTTGACAATCAGGACAAGGTTGTTACCAAAGATTCGATTGAAAGAAAGCAATTTAGGAATCTCATTGCCGAAGCACGATTCTTAAGAGGTTTATGTTACTTCGATTTAGTCAGAATGTGGGGAGATGTGCCTCTGAAATTGACATCATCAAAACCGCATGATAGTTTTTTAATTTCGAGAACTGATCGTGAATTGGTATATGACCAGATAATCCTTGACATGGAAACAAGTATTCCTGATTTACCATGGCATAATGAAATGAATCCTTATCTCGGAAAAATATCAAAAGGTGCAGCAATGGGTTTGCTGGCAAGAGCTTATCTCTTTCGTGCCGGTTATTCTTTACATCAGGATGGTACAATGAAAAGACCTGCTAATTATTTGGATTATTATAAAAAAGTTAAGGAAATTACCGCTGCTATCATTACATCAAATAAACATTCATTAAACACAAGCTACGAAAAGGTTTTTAGAAATGTTTGCGAATATACCATGGAACCTAAAGAAGTGATGTTTGAAGTGCAATTCTTTAATCCGACCGGAAAAGATGAACACTCAGGTAAAATAGGTTCCTATAATTCACCGGAAATCGACAGAAACTCTTCCTACGGTCTTGGTAACTC
>Ga0066601_10000536_pt1 | contig 14965 bp, 5 predicted proteins | sample Medcelwee11metaG_FD_59487 | JGI IMG/M metagenome (GOLD analysis project Ga0066601, IMG submission 59487) | Freshwater pond sediment microbial communities from the University of Edinburgh, under environmental carbon perturbations - Medium... | ecosystem: Environmental > Aquatic > Freshwater >... | reverse complement strand
CGCCTGGATGATCAATATGGAGGATGAAGAATTCACGCCATATTGCTGTGAGGAGCAATATTACTGGAACGGTTTCGAACCGACCTATTGCAATGAGGAGAATTTCTATGTTTGTGACGGTTCACTTGATGAGTGCAACAACAGCGTGGTCGATCCAGGGGAGGAATGCGACGATCCGACAGATCCTGGCTGCGTGGATTGCGAACTGGTGACCTGTGGGTCCAACACGTTATATCAGGGGTTGAAGATGAGGCCCTGCGGGTGCATGCCGGGTTACGCTGACTGTGATGGCAATCTCAGCAATGGCTGCGAGATGAAGCTTGACCAGATGGATAATTGCGGGGGCTGCGGGGTGACATGCGAATATTACCAGGATTGCATGGATTTCGGAGGAGGAGATTTCGGATGCTATCTGCAATGGTGCATCTTTGATGGTTATGGCATGATCCTCATCCCACCTGGAACCGGAGAGAGCGCGCCTATCTGCACGATGCAATGCACATGATTTTCTCATATTCCGCTTTCAGGAACTAGCAAAGAGATCGGGCTTAGATATTAATCGTTTAACCAAAAACTTATTATACTCTTTTTCTGTTAATCTGTTATCATGGTCCTGAAGCCTGCAGTCATCCATAAAAAAACGTCTGATACCAGAGAGCAGGCCATCTTCATCTATCATCTTCCCTCCAAGGACAAGTCGAAAAGGGTCAGGTTCGTCTATGCCATGAAAGGGAGGGATGGTGAGGAAGGGATCGTCAAGAGCTATAAGGGCGAGTTCATCGCTCCCGCGTGCTTCATGGTCCCTTGGGATAAGTCAGACGCCATCAAGGAGGTCTTCGGGAGCTGGGGCGTAGGTTACAGGATGATGAGGGTCAGGGTCATCGAGATATTTAAAGCATTAACAAAAAACCGGAAATAGTATTTATCTATTAATACATTAACCATGTCGAAAAAGAGGGGAGACGGCATCCATTCCTTGTTCGCGAAGCTAGCGCGCTATGCTGTCACGTTCTGGATGCTATTCAATGTCATCGCTTTCCCGCTCGTGCTCGCGGAAGGCGAGAGTGAGACTGTGATCTCTGTCGACAGCGATGAGCCCTCTCCTGCTGGGTCATGGGGAAAGACCGTCGCCTGGGGGCTGCCTGATGACGCACTTAGGCTAGATGGTGAAAAGGAACCGCCAATCAAGGAAAAGGATGCTGGATCCCTCGCTTTTCCGCGGGCGCCCTGGAGGGGACTAGTTTCACTGATCGGTGTAGCAATTTTAGCTTCTCTCGGGATCGGCCGCATGGGGAAACGAAGCCAGATCACCATCTTCATATTGCTCGGGCTCGTCACCCTCATCGTCTTTTTTTTCATGTTCTATCTTTCCTCGTCCCAGCATGGTCAGGTCAAAGATGGGCTTGAATCCGCGACTAGGAACACCCTTGAGACAAGCGCCATCAAATATTATGTGTATACCTGCCTTGATCAGGCTGGAGTGGAGGCTCTGGAAAGGCTGGGGCATCAGGGGGGATTCTTCTTCTCTGACCAGAACGGGAGCATCATATCCTGGGAGGTCCCTCGGTATGAATTCACCCTCGATAATGTGACCTACAATGTATCCTATCAGATTTATTCCTCGACCACAGGTGCGCTTGAGCCAAAAGACACTTTCATCAGGGACGACCTGCCAGGGGATCCCCATAATTATTATCCCTGCAAGACCGGTTATGCAAGCGCATTCTATGATTCTGTACAGGGCGAGCAATGCCTGAAATCCTATAACCATACGCTCGAAGGGTTCGGGAGCCTGGGCCAGAAGATCATCAGGTCAGGTGAGACCGGCCTGCAATCAGAGAAAAACCATAGGGTGATCCCTGATCTCTGTACTGATCCAGTCGACCTGAATGTCTATGCCTGTTCGTGCCCGGCCAGCCATGAGTGCAATTATTCTATCCAGCGCCAGCTCGAAAGCTATATCCTGAACAGGACCATCGCATGCCTCAATTTCACGGACCGCTTCAGCGGGTATACGGTCACCTTCACCGATCCGAGCATCAATGTCACCATCGATACTGATGATGTAGGGGTCATTCTCACCCTCCCTCTCACCATCAGCTACAAGGGCGGGATCCCGGTGACAAAGATCAATGAGTTCCATACCCTCTTCCGCGTCCGGCTCAAATCTATTCATCCACTCCTCTTCGGAGGCAACCTCATATTGCCTGACGGGATGAGTGCCCTTGACAATATCACCGGGATCGTCAATGATGAGCTCAGGATTGACCATGACCTCATCTATGACGGCCAGCCATCCCTCAATATGGTCGGCGGGATGATCATCAAGACCTATGAACCGGACACCAATGTCACCATCGTCGTCATCAATGATACTGAATCAAATCTCAGGGGATATCCGTATCTTTTCCTCTTCGCCATGGAGAACAGGAAGCCCGCACTCGATTGGTACAGCCCATCGACTTTTGTCTGGGAAGGCAACGAGTACCAATACAAGGTGGTCGAGGGAGAGCCCATCAATATGACCCCTTTCGCCATGGATCCGGATTCTGATCAGCTCATCTATTCCTATAAAGGTTGGAAGGCGGGATGGGATGATGTCTTCAATGACATGGCAATAGGCTTCTCCGATATGATGACCACTGATGATTCATATAGCAACAATGACTGGCAGGAGTCAGATTCTTATATTTTCGGTTGTTCGGGGAATCCTGCGGATACCGGAAGGTGCGCTTCCTATATGACCGATCACCAGGATGTCGGCTACCATAATCTCACTATCAACGTGACCGATCCCAATGGAGAGCAGGACTGGCAGAGGGTGAGGGTGCTGGTCGATGACCGTCCCAGGATCGCCTATGACCTCGAGAATTTTTATGGCGATGTCGATAACACGCATGCCTCTATCGAGGACCATTTCCGGATCGATGTCTCAGCGACTTCTGACCTCATCGGGTCAGGGCCTATCCTTTTCCTGTGGGAAGACCTGGATTATCCGGACAGCATCCCTGTATTCTACCGGGAACTCAATAGCAGCCATACTGCTCTTGACTTCCCTTTTGAAGGGAACCCTCCATGGGATATCGTTAAGATCCATCTGGATTCTCATGCGTTCTCTGATGTCGGAACGCATTCCATCAGGGTGATCGCGAGCAGGGATCTCGCCCAGTCCAACCGGACTTTCGAGGTCCAGGTGCATAAATGCCTCCCCCACCGCTCGAATGCTGCGCCATATCCCTGGAATGATCCGGTCCATACAATACAGAATACAATCCATTATGAAATCCAGGGTGACCCATTCCAGGCAGACCATACCTGCTGCGCGCCTGATTTCACTATCACGACAGGCAATGAATGCTACCATCTGACTGATTACGGACCTTATGAGATCGCAAACGGACCGCCGACATACCTTTCATATCAAAGTCCAGGCATCATGCTGGTCGCTCCTTCCTCTAAACAGATAACTCAAGTCATTGGCACTATCACTCCAACACCGAATAATTATGAAAGCTTTGATGTCTACAGGAGGGATTTCGTGGTGACATGCGATGGGACGAGCGGGAACACCTGCAATTCAACGAATGCCAATACAGAGCATACCCTGACAAAGGTCCTTGACTGTCCGACAGACCTAACGAAACATGAGGCATGCTCATATGGGGTATACGGCACCACGCCGCAATGCGCCGATATCACAACGGGAAGCGCCATAGACTTCTCGACCAGGAGGGTTACAGTCGGGTTCACCTGCGATGACACTTTTTCATGCAGTTCTTATGGTATAAATAGTATCATCGGGACCACGACTCCGGGAGGATGCAGCGGAGGTTCCTGTTATCGCTGCCAGAAGACCTGCGGTCCGACAGGAAAATGCGATTGGGGGGTCAATTGCTTGCATTGTGCAACCTGTACGGATGGAGCTTCGGGTGCGGTGTGCATATAAACGGTTATGAGTTTTTTTGTTGATAAGTAATTATTCTTGTTTCTTTCCTCTTCTTCACTATTTCCCTCTTCCACCATAGAAGCTTTTTTATAGGGCTTAGAGTCAACTGGCAGGAGGGGATGGGCTTCAACATCAAAGGGTATCGGTACGGAGCGCTCGCGGGAGCGTTCATCCTCTTGGGTTCCTGGATACGCCTGCTCAATCTCAAGATTCTCGACATGAGGTATCTTCTCGAGCTCGACCCATACGTCTTCCTCAGATACGCAAAGGAGATCATCGAAAATGGGGCTGTGCCTGCGATTGACATGATGAGGAACTATCCTCTTGGATTCAATACCCAGGGAGAGAACCTCCTGGTCTCGTATGTCATCGCATGGATGTACAAGGCGTCAGCTTTCTTTTATCCTGAAACGACCCTTGAGGCGGTGGCTATCTATTATCCTGTCATCTTCTTCGCATCGGGGTCTGTTTTCTTCTATCTTCTCGTGAAGGATCTCTTCAATCCGAAGATCGGGGCAATCGCGACAGGAATCCTCATCATCATGCCCGCTTATCTCTTCAGGACCATGGCAGGTTTCGCAGACAAGGAGCCGCTCGGGATGTTCTTCATGTTCGCAGCCCTGTATTTCTTCTATCGATCAGGGTTGAGGGTGGGATGGAGATCATGGCTCAACGCAGCCCTCTCTGGAGCAATGACCGGACTCATGGCCATGGCGTGGGGAGGGTTCAAGTTCCTCATCCTCATCATCCCTTCATACATCCTCATTCTCTTTTTTCTCGGCAAGATCAAGAAAGAGGACATCATATCGTATGGTATATGGGTCGCTGTCTTTACCCCAATCGTCATCGCCTCGACATCGAAATATGGGGGGTTCCTCGGGCTCCTGTTCTCATCAACAAGCGTGGTCGCATACGCCACTTTGATACTCCTCATAGCGAGCGTGCCACTCAGAGGGAAAGATCTCCGGGCATATTTTAAGGGGAGGAATCTATGGTATCTCTCCGCAGGGGCTGGCGCATCGCTCATAGCACTCCTCGTGACCGGGATCCTCTCGCCATTTCTCAATGATGTCCTGTCAGTGCTCTCGAAAGGGATGGGAGGAGACAGGCTCATGATGACAGTCTCTGAAGCGAGGCTCCCTTTCCTCACCGATTGGCTGTCGGTCTTCGGGATCTTCTTTTTCGTCATCTTGCTCGGGTCTGTCTATCTCTTCTATCGGATGTTGAAACTGCCGCTTCGAAGCCCATGGGCAGGCATACTCACCGCATCTTTTTCAGGGCTTATTTTTGGGATCATCTTCAGCAGGGTCTCATCCAACCACGTCCTTGACGGTTCATCTATGGCTTCGTCACTGGTCCTTTTCATCCCAGTCGCGGCATTCCTTCTCTTGACAGCGGCGGGGTATTGCGCGCTTTATCTCTTCTCTCCGCATCAATTCGAGAGGCTAGAGAAGGCTGATCGTCCGCTCCTGCTTGTCTTTATCTGGCTCATGGTCATGCTGGTCGCGGCAAGGAGCGGGATGCGGCTATTCATGGTGCTCGCTCCCATAGCGAGCGTCGTCACTGCATATGTCATGGTCGATGCGGCAAAGAGGGCGCTTCGCATGAAGGACGCTTTCTACCGCTACGCGGCATTGGGGCTGATGGCTATCGTCATAGTCCCTGGTGTCATCGGATACACCTATGAATCCATCAGGCAGGCAGGGAGCTTCAGCCCCTCGCTCAATCCGCAGTGGCAGGAGGCCATGGGCTGGGTCAGGGAATCGACTCCTGAAGATGCGGTATTCGCACACTGGTGGGACTATGGGTATTGGATGCAGACTGAGGGAGGGAGGGCGACCCTTACCGACGGCGGCAATATGATACCCTATTGGAACCATCTCATGGGGCGCCATGTGCTTGCCGCTGGATCGACAGAGGAGGCGCTCCAGTTCCTCTCTGTCCACAATGCGACAAACCTCCTCATCATCTCTGACGAGATCGGGAAATACACCGCGTACTCGAGCATCGGCTCAGATGAGAATTTCGACATCTTCTCCTGGATAGGGACGTTCGTCATGGACGCGCAGGCGACCACGACAGGGGAAGGGGACATCTATAATTATCATTTCACCGGGGCCGGGGCTCTCGATGAGGATTTCATCTTCGACGGCCATGTGTTCCCGGCAAGGGAGGCGTATATCTACAGGATCAAGATCCCTGTCCGGGAGACCGATGAAGAGATGGAGGTCCTCCAGCCTGTCGCTTCGGTGTATCATGACGGGGTCAGAAAAGAGATCCCGATCACCTGCATCTATGATGAAGGGATCAAGGAATTCGGGGGGGAGGGATTTGATGGATGCCTGAGGGTCTTCCCGCGCTATGTGGACAGCAGGCATATCCAGGAGAACGGAGCATTGCTCTATGTGTCAGGGAAAGGGAGGGAGGCATTATGGACACGGCTCTTCCTATTCGGGGAGGAAGACCCGGCGTTCAGGCTGGTCTATGATGACAGCCCTTACCATCCGCTCATCTATTATCAGGGCAACATCTTCGGTCCTCTTCGGATATGGGAGATCGCATATCCGGACAATCTCACGGTGACGGATAGCATGCGGGAGGAATACCTGAGCCTGACGACGCCTGAGTGGATGAACCTGACGACGATATCGGCTCTTGACGAATGACTTTGAAAGGGATAAACCTCTGAAAGGGATATGCCTCAGAAAAAGAATTGACAATGAAAATGAGAAGATAATGATAAGAAATGATATTGAAAGGGACCAGATAATGAAGATGATCAGATATTGAAAATGACCTGACAATGAAAAGGAGAAGACCATGAAAGGGACAAAGAACATCCAGGCACCAGGTGGCAGGAAGTCATGGCTGGTCCTCTCGCTCCTCCTCATCGCTGTCGTCGCTTTCATCATCCTCGCAAGGACACAGTCACGGGTGAAAGAGGAGGTAACGATCGAATTCTCGCCTTATCCAGGGGAGGCGATGGGTGCAGTGGCTGTCGCGCTCTATTATGATTCCCCTGATATCGATTACCTGAAGATGGGGGAGATCCTCGGAAGGGCCGCCCAGCAGGGTATCCCGGTGACTCTTTTCTTCACACCCCGGGGGGAGACCGATATCGCGACCCTCCTCTCTGAGGAGCCAAGGCTTGATTTTGATATCGGGGAAGTGCTTCGGGTCATCAATGCATCAGGCGCGAGGGCAGAGATCGGGACAGGCGGGTATGCGGACATACCCTACCCGACACTCACCTATCGCCAGCAGGAGGAGCTCATGCGGCTCGCGAAGCAGGCATGGAAGAAGGAAGGCATCAGCGTGACTGCTTTCCTCCCGCCATCGCTCCAGGTGACCTATGACACCATCCTCGCGGCTGAGAACAACAAGATGAAGGATGTCATCATCCCGGGAGAGAATTCATCGTCTCCTCTCCATCCGAAGGCGGTGGTAGGCGGGCTCATGAATGTCATCCTCCTGCCTTATTCCAAGGAGGGGACTGATCAAGGGGTGAATATCGTCTTCATCTCGCTGAGCGGAGATGATTATTCAGAGGTCGACAAGGCTTTGTTTGATCTCCGTAATGACCGGTCGGTATGGAAAGCGACGGTGTCAGAGATCGATGAGAGGGTCCGGGACGCTGAAGCGATCGGTGCGACACTTGTGACTGATCCTAGCAAGGCGTCGTCAATCCTCACGTTCAACGGAGCGAAAGACGGAAGCAAGGCAGTGTTCAGGACTGTGCTCGGGGTGAAAGGGATCCTCATGGGGAACGAGACCAGAGAGTTCCACAGGATCGAAGGCGGGTTCTATATCCTCCTCAACTCCTCTGACAGGCAGGCATCGATCGAATGGGACATCGAGGATTGACCACAATAATGTTTTTATCCCTATTGGGGTATACGGAGTCCGATGGACATCCTTCTCATCTTCACCCTCACCCTCGCGTTCTGCTCGACGTTCCTCGCCACCATCTGGTGGAGGAAGAGGGCAGAGAAAGCGGGGCTTGTCGGGAGGGATATGAACAAGCACGGGAAGAGGCTCATCCCGGAGATGGGTGGGGTCCCGGTCCTTTTCGGGTTCATCATCGGGACGATGGCATTCCTCGGCTATAGGACCCTGATCCTCAAGTCGACGGAATTCAATATCGAGCTCCTCGGGGCGATCGGGACGATCTGCATCATCGCCATCATCGGAATCCTTGATGATATCCTCGGCTGGAAGCTCGGACTGCGCCAATACCAGAAACCTCTGTTATGCCTCATCGCGGCGCTCCCCCTTGTCATGGCAGGGGTGGGCAGTCCGATTGTCACTTTGCCTTTTCTCGGTACCATCGATCTCGGGGTCTTCTATTTCCTTTTTGTCATCCCCATAGCGGTGTCAGGGGCTGCAAACGCCTTCAACATGGTAGCAGGGTACAACGGCCTCGAAGCGGGGATGGGGATCATCATCCTCTCAACCCTCGGATTCATCGTCTGGACAACTGAAGGCCTCAGCAATGTGGCCATGCTCGCAGGGATCATGTCAGCATGCCTTCTCGCTTTCCTCTTCTTCAATCTCTATCCGGCGATGATCTTTCCAGGGAACTCTCTTTCTTATCCAGTCGGGGCGCTCATCGCTGTGGTCGCTATCCTCGGTAATACAGAAAAGATCGCGCTCTTCCTCTTCCTGCCTTATTTCCTCCAGTTCTTCCTGAAAGCGAGAGGGGGATGGAAGAAGGAAGGTTTCTCAAGGGAAGGGCAGGACGGAAGCCTCATGGTCCCTACAAAAAGGTCGTATGGCATCGAACACCTCATCGTCAGGATGAAGAGGAAGCTTGTGGGAAGGGTGAGTGAGATGGAGGTCGTCATCTGGATATTTATGGTCGAATTGTCTTTGGTCATCCTGGTCCTCGCTGACATCGGGTTCGGTTGATGGATAATATTGGGAAATGTCGGTGAGAAATGAGACGATAGAAGGGGTGGTAATCGGCTGGATTCTGGCTGTGGGTCTCTTGTTTTTCCGTTTAATTCTTTATCCGTTTTGTCTTTTTTCCGTTCAGTATTTTTCCTTTTTTGTCTTTTTTCCGTTTTGCACTTTTCTTGTTTTGTCTTTTTCCTTTTTTGTCCTTTTTCCGTTTAGTTCTTTTCCTTTTTTACCCTTTTTTGTTTTGGGCTTTTCTTGTTCGGTTCTTTTCCTGTTTTTCCTTTCCCTGTCTTGCCCTTTTCCGTCATACCCTCTTTCGTTTAGTTCTTTTCCCTTTTTCCCTGTTTTGTTGTTTTCTGTTTGATTATTTTCTTTCTTTTTCCTCACTCTGTTACTTTCCTGTTCCAAACCCTTCCTGCCTGGTTTATCGCATCCTTCCTTCTTCTTTCCTTCCTTCGTTTCTTTCTTCTTCCTTCCTTCCTTCCCTTTCAGGTTTTACCGACGAGGTTTCTCGAGGACAATCATGCAAAGCTTTAAATAGTAGTTTTTCGGATTCAACCTCTGGGTCATTTTAGTGAGAAGACTCATGCGCTACACCATGGGAAAAAGAGGACGAGCAGGCAGGGTAGTCTTTCCAGGCTTCCTTATCCTCATACTCATCATTTCTCCGATGGCGTTCAGCCAGGAGACGCCGGAACATGAAGTCACGGATGTGCGTCCAGCGTATTCCATGGTCCAAGGTGATTGGGGGAAGGTCCAATCATTCCAGTCCGAGGGAGAGCGGGTCATCCTGAAAGGAGGCCTCCTTGAAAAAGCGGTCAATATCTTCACTATCGTCCAGCCGGTCCAGGCGCAGAGCGTTGGTTGCTGCAAGTCAGAGTCGCATTGGTGCGATGACGTGAGCGAGAGCACCTGCTGTGGAGGGACCTGCCCTTCAGGACTCTTCACTTCTGAACTATGCAGCGCGACAGAATGCATGCAGACCATGGGGTGCTGCATCGATGACTGCGAATTCAAGACCCTTTCAGAATGCGGATATCCTGGCGATTCCACTGTATTCGACTCCGAAACATATTGCGAGGAGAATTACGAATGTGAGACAGGTGTTTGTGCGGTCACCACAGGAGGGAAGACTATCTGCACTGAAGGGACAGCAAGGAAAGATTGCCCTTATTCAGCGACCCAGAATTTCTACCCTGGTTTGCTCAAAAAAGATGTATCCGCATGCATGGGAGGGACGGCCTCGACCGGGACGATATCAGGGACGGTGAAGGATCTGTCAGGGAACCCGCTCGGCGGGGTGACTGTCACGGTCCAGACCGGGCTCAGCAAGACAGCGACGACAGGCTCGACAGGGACTTACTCCATCACCGGGGTGCTCATCGGGACCTATAAGGTCACCGCACAGAAGCTTCCTTATAATGCGGTCACCAACGATTCAGTGACTGTCGTACAGGACGCGATCGTGACTGTCGATTTCGAAATCGACACCACATCACTTGTCACTGCCGGCACTATCACCGGTCATGTATGGGATGAATCCGTCAACATCCCTTTACCTGGCGCCTATGTGTATTGGTCAAGCGGGGGTAGGACAGCCTCGGCATACGCCGATGCCCAGGGAGCGTATTCACTCGCTGGGGTCGATTCTGGGTCTGTCTCCATCACAGCGACCGCAGGAGGGTATGATCCTGAGACAAAGACCGGGGTGACGGTGACCGCGGGAGGGTTGACGAGCGGCCAGGATTTCATTCTCGACCCATCCTCATCTTCCGGCATATGCGGGAACGGAGTCATCGACTCGGGGGAGACCTGCGATATCGGTGGGGATAATGAAACAGGAACCGAGGATGATGTCGATTCATCATGTAACAACTACTGTACGTCATCTTGCAGGTGCCCGACATCCTGTTCAGAGGTGCAGGGTTTCGGGGACGGACATCTCTGCTACTTCAAAGATTACCAATGCACCACACAGGGAGGATCGTATCTCCCTACACTGTCATCACTTACCATCCCCAAAGCCTCAACACCTCCTTTTGATGACCTCCCGGGGGATTCCATCATCGGGATACCTGGGAGCGAAGCAACAGTCGGCTGCTGCAATGTCAGCTGCCGCGAGGTCCCTGACTGCCTGGTCGAGCAGGTGATCGCCAATTCCTATGAATCGACAGGCGATTATTGCAAATGCGGAGACCATTATTTCGAGACTTCAGGAAACCAGTATTATTGTTGTTCGTCTGGTGATGGGTCGGAATTCTCCGCTTATACCTGCCAGAACATCGTCCTTTTGAAGGGCAAGGTCATGAACAAGACCAACAGCGCGGCGATCGCCTCAGCCCATATCAGCCTCTACGAAAATGGGAATGTCATCGCGACCGCGACCAGCGGGGCAGACGGCAACTATACGCTTCAGGTCAATATCGGGAGGACGTACACCCTTCTCACGACAGCAGGGGATTATTACGAGGAGAATTCAAGCCAATATTCAGTTGTAGACGGCCAGGACCCCTATACGTTCAATATCTACCTGACACCGACCGATCCCTGCACCACCGATCCCATATCGAAACCGACGCTCACCCTGACGAATGTCATGGGAAAGCCCTCAATCTCTCTCCAGTGGGATCAGAAGTGCCTGTATCGTGTCACTTCTTTTGAGGTCATGAGGAGGGTCCAAGGCGCGGGTTCATTCAGTTTGGTCAGTTATGTGAATCCGGAAACGACTACTTATATCGATTCGACGTCTGAGTGGGATACGACATATGAATATTATGTCACTGTCCATGCGACAACCGGGGATAACCAAAGCGCCACGCTTTCCATCTTCACCGGGAATGAGATCTGCGAAAACAAGACTTCATCCAGCATCGAGTTCTGCGTCAACGGGACAAACGGACTGGAATCTGACCTCACGAGAAGGGTGGTCTGCGATTCCCAGAATACCCTCAAGCTCATCCACAACGGCGTGATGGGACATGAATGGGGAGACTGCGTGGTCTATGGCCAGGCGGTCCTCGGGGAGAGCGCTTATTGCAGATACATCGATGCGACCCATACCGAATGCACCATCCCGGACGGCTGCGAGGAACTGGGCCTTGGGGTCCCAAGCCCTGATGAACGGTCGAATATCTTCGGGCTCTTCTATAATCATGATTACAGCAATTCAAGCTTCAGCATCTTCAATTGCACCCATGAACAGCCGAAAGGAGGTTCAGTCTCAAAGAGGTTCTGCTATTATGACCACTCCATGACGAGCGTCGACACCTGCAGTTCCTGCAAAGGGGCAGGGACGTGCTTTGATTACCTGTCAGAGGGGGCATGCCTCGAAGACAACTGCGGCTACGGAAGGAAGACTGGTACTGAATGTGCATATTATTCCTCCCTTGAATATTTCAAGGAGCTCGGGAAAGGCATCTGCTATCCAGTGATCTATGAAAAGACTGACAAGTGCACAGATTTCTGCGGGTCTCTTGCTGATGGGCTTTTCCGGAACAAGGGATGCACCGAGGAATTATGCAGGAATCTCGGGGACTGCTATTCTGGAGGGGATGAATGCATCGCCTGCACCTCAGCCTCGAAATGCAGCACCTATAAGACCGAGCTCTCCTGCGAGGGACCGGACGGCATCCCGTTCAGTTTCGACTTGGATTGCGGGAGCGATACGGAATTCACTATGAGCGACGATTCCTGCGGGCTTGGGAGATGCCGATGGAGCGGGACTTCTTGCATCAAGGACGGGGACGCCAATCAAGCCGATGATTGCCTTGCAGCGATATCCCCTGAGACTTGCCAGAGCGACAATTCACCGCCCACATCTCTCGTGTCTTATCTCCCGCCTTATATCAATATCGCAGGGGCATTTGTCAATTTCACGATCACCGACGGGGTTTTGGAACAGAAGAATCTTTCGACCTATGAATGCATCAGCGTCGGAGATTGCTGCCCGACGGGGAAAATCGAGAATGACGGGAAAGCTGGCTTCTTCTACAGCAACGAGACAGCCGGACTCTCCAATGTCGAAAGCATGATGAATATCAGCTATTATTCAAAGGACAGGCATAACAACGTGGAGAGCATCAAGAGGGTGTCGGTCCTCGTGGACACCATCGCGCCAAGGATCACCGATTTCAGCTATACGGTCACGAACTATACAGGGACAGAGGATAAGTCACGGGTGGACGCGAATGTCACCATCAGCGATTCGAAGAATTTCACCTATTGCGAGTTCTCGCTCTCAGGAGGGCCGGGGAACATCAATCTCCCTTATTCAAAATATTTCACCCTGGAGAAACCCACAGTCACCATCCCGTTCTCTAACGCTGGGGCGACCAAACCAGGGCTTCTAGACGGGACTTATCTTTTCCAGGCGAATTGCAGGGATACCACCAATAACTCCGTCACTTTCCAGGAGAACGTGTATGTGAACAGGCTGAACAAGATCTATTGGATCTCCCCCAATTCCACCAGGAGCGGAAACTCATTCAAGTATGCCCTTTCCGCCTCGGATGAATATTACAGATGCAAGGTGGAGACCGATGCCGGTGACGTGGAGATGATCAAAGACGTCTTCAACAGCTTTCAATTCTTCTCTTCAGATGTCACCGGTTATGCGGACGGAACCTACAGCTTCCCTGTCTATTGCTATGAGACGGATGCGGCATATACATCGGACCAGCCTTCGGCAGGAACGTCAGTGCTTTTCACCATGGACAACACCCCTCCTGAGACCAATTGGAAGCGCTCAGACGGGGGTTCAGGCTATGTCGACCTCAATCTCAGCAAGACCTACGCGCCCATGACCATCAAGGGGTTCTGTGTCGATCCGGATATCGATGTCAACGGGCTTGATGTCCATTTTCCGCCATTGGGAGAATTCGGATGCAATGCCACCTATTCCTGCACCAGACCCTATGCCTGTTCAGTCCAGAACTGCAGCGGGGGTCCGTTCGAAAAGACCACACAATATACCCTCAGTTCCACAGGGACGACATGTCTCTGCTCTTATTCACAAGACAAGGGAGGGAACAAAGAGGGGGTGCAGTGCCATGATTTAAAAGTTGATAACCAGGAAGCCTATATCGTCGTCACCGCTCCCTATGACGAGTTCGCGACCACCCTTTCCTATCAGCTTATCGAGTTCGAATGGGACCATATCGTGCCTCCAGCACGGGTTATTCTCACCTGGAGGTCAGGGAACATGATCGATCATGGGTCCGCTGAGACCATGGTGTATGAAGGGAAAGGGAACTCAACCCTCATCATCGACGAACTCTATCCAGGGAAGAATCTCGTGGAGGTCACCATCTACGGGGATAATTATGTGGGGGGAGCGCAGGGACAAGCTTCATCATCCCTCACCATCTATTATGATACTATCGGGCCGAACCTGTCATCTGTCCAGATACTGAATGACAAGGGGAAACGGATCGACAACTGGACCGCCCAGCCTCTTGTCGCGGGGTTCAATACCAATGTCTCGTTCCAGGTGGATGCCAATGATATCTACTTCAGGGATCCTCTGGGGAAAAGGGACGATGATATCAGCAGGGTGTATATGGAGATATACCCTCCTTCATCCATGGCAAAGAAGGGGCCCTATGAGATGAATCTCTCCGGGGGTTCGACCTTCAAGTATGTCTACGACCCTTCGATCGATGGGTATCTCTTCTCGGGGAAACATACGGTGGTCTTCACTGCCATCGATACCGCGTATAATCCGAATCAAGAATATAACCTGAATACCACCCAGGCGACTTTCACCATCAATGAGACCCTCATCTTCACCCCTGCCATCTATAATTCACAGAACAAACGCATCGATAAAGGGGGGTTCTCAGAATTCGGGACGCCAATCACCATCAATGCGACTGTCTCAAATCCGGTCTATATCACCAATATCGATGTGGGGATCACCTGCGTGACTGATTGCCTGAGGAATTTCACAGGGGCGTATGTCATGGGGAGGGCTTCTCCCACTGATCCTTCATTCACTCTCACCATCCAGCCTGAGAAGCAGGGGGACGGCTCCTATTCACTCATGTCAGGGGTCTATAACGTGACTTTTGTCCTGACCAACATGGATACCCTCACTTCCAACCATTACCTGACGTTCATGAT
>Ga0066601_10000526_pt1 | contig 15127 bp, 12 predicted proteins | sample Medcelwee11metaG_FD_59487 | JGI IMG/M metagenome (GOLD analysis project Ga0066601, IMG submission 59487) | Freshwater pond sediment microbial communities from the University of Edinburgh, under environmental carbon perturbations - Medium... | ecosystem: Environmental > Aquatic > Freshwater >... | reverse complement strand
TTTTTTTTAAGAGGGATGTCTTGCTAAAATAATCGGCTATCACTTATAATTCGCCGTTTTATGTAAAGCGCCGAGCCGCTTTAGTTTGCTAGAATTCGACGAGGTAACACGATGAAAAGAACTTTTCAACCCAGTAAGCTGGTACGCAAGCGTCGCCACGGTTTTCGTGCGCGGATGGCCACCAAAGGTGGTCGCTTAGTCATCAAGGCCAGACGGGCTAAAGGCCGCGCACGGTTAAGTGCCTGAGCAAAGCGTGACCGGGCCGTTGTTACGCCCGGATTCTCGTCCTTCCCTGCGCTTTCAGCGTGATTGTCGGTTGCTCAATGCTGTTGCTTATCGGCAGGTGTTTGAGTGCAAACCGGAGCCACGCAAAACCACGGATCGTTACTGGACTATACTGGCAGCCCCCAATGGCGGCGGCGGTGCGCGTCTGGGATTGATCATGATGAAAAAGCGGGTCAAATTAGCGGTTAAGCGAAATCGTCTTAAGCGTTTGACTCGTGAAAGCTTCAGGCAACACCGTCACAGCCTGACAGGGCTGGACATCATCGTCATGGCGCGGCAGGATGCCGCAACAGCCGATAGCCAGTTGTTGGGCAAAGCGCTGCTCAAACACTGGCAGCGCCTGGCCAAATATTCCACTCCCGCAGCCTCAGCGACATTGCTCCCGCATGGATAATCTCAGACTCGTCTTGGTGATGACCCTGGTCTTCATCTCGTTGCTCTTGTACCAAGCTTGGCAAGCCGACTACGGCCCGAAGCCCGGCATTGTGCCAACCAGTAGTACCGGCCCCGCTGGCCCAACCGTGACCACCCCGGGTCAAACCCAGGTGGATACGCCGCCGGTCAGTGCATCAGGTAGCACCGATTTACCTGTGACTCAGGCGCAAACCGATAATCTCTTGCAAACTGCTGGGCGTGTCTTGGTTGATACCGATCTGTTGCGTCTGGAAATTGATTTGCAGGGCGGCGACGTGCGGCGTGCCGATTTGCTCCAGTATCCTTTGATGATCAATAGGCCAGAAGAACCCGTGCGTTTGTTGGATGATCAGTTACCCCACTTGTTTGTGATGCAATCGGGGTTGTTGTCAGACACACTGGCTCCCACTCACCAAAGCCGGTTTACAGCGGAACAAACCCAATATCGCTTGGCAGCGGGAGCAGAACAGTTAGAAGTGCGTTTGCATTGGCAAGCGCCGTCTGACAGTGCCGCTGCGGGTTTGCAAGTCACCAAGATTTATCGTTTCAAACGCGGCAGTTATGCAATAGACCTGGACTATGAAGTGACCAATCAAGGGACTGCCCCTTGGAGTGGGCGTTTGTATGGACAATTACAGCGCACATCCACCAGTAATATGCCCTCTAGCTATTTTATCTACACATTTTTGGGCGGTGCGATTGCCAGCCCGGATACCCGTTATCAAAAAATTGCGTTTGACAAAATGCAAAAGCTTGGTGCCAATGGTCATGTGGGGCCTGATGGCACGCTCTACCCTGCCGCTCAAGCGGGTTGGGCAGGCGGCTGGGTGGCGATGCTCCAGCATTATTTTGTCGCCAGCTTAATTCCCGTAGATGACCAGCCTTATCAGTATTACACTAAGACCTTGGGCCAGGGTCAGGGCGACGTGCGCTATGCGCTAGGCTTGTATGGTCAGCCTGTGAGTGCCGCTGCTGGTCAACAAGCACGCTTGTCGTTCCGTTTTTATGTGGGGCCAAAGTTGCAGGACAACCTAGCCGCCGTGGCACCAGGACTTGAATTAACGGTGGATTATGGGTATCTCTGGTTCATTGCCCAGCCCTTGTTTGCTTTGTTGAAATTTATCCACAAGCTGTTAGGCAATTGGGGCTGGTCGATTATCATGCTGACGGTGTTGATAAAACTCGCATTCTTTCATTTGTCAGCCACCAGTTATAAATCCATGGCGAATATGCGCCGCATTCAACCGCGCTTAGTTTCGTTAAAAGAGCGTTATGCCGATGATCGGGCTGGTTTGAATCAGGCCATGATGGATTTGTACAAAAAAGAAAAGATTAATCCACTGGGTGGTTGTTTGCCGATTTTGATTCAAATCCCTGTGTTTATTTCACTGTATTGGGTGTTATTGGAAAGCGTAGAAATGCGCCAAGCCCCTTTTATGCTGTGGCTCAGTAATTTATCAGCCCCCGATCCCTATTTCATTTTGCCGTTGATCATGGGCGCAACGATGGTGATTCAGAATAAGCTCAATCCGGCTCCGGTAGACCCGGTACAGCAGAAAGTTATGATGATGTTGCCACTGATGTTTACGGTGTTTTTTGCTTTCTTCCCAGTCGGTTTGGTGTTGTACTGGACGGTGAATAATATCTTGTCGATAGCCCAGCAGTGGTATATCACCAACAAAATTGCCCCGAACACTTAAACTCGCCATGCCGTTTGCGTGTGAGACCATCGCCGCGCTCGCCACCCCGCCAGGGCGTGGCGGGATCGGCGTGATTCGCATTTCTGGCCCCGATACCCCGCACATCGCACAACTCCTGTTGGGTAGCCTGCCCACTCCCCGCCAAGCGCTGTTTCGACGCTTTTGTGACAGCCAAGGCGAATTACTGGATGTTGGCTTAGCGCTCTATTTCCCGGCACCTCATTCGTTTACCGGCGAACCCATCCTTGAACTGCAAGGACATGGTGGCGTGCTGGTGATGGATCGGCTGCTGCGTCGCGTGCTGGAGTTGGGCGCACGCTTGGCACGGCCTGGGGAATTTTCAGAACGGGCTTTTCTGAACGGCAAGATTGATTTAGTGCAAGCTGAGGCCATTGCCGATCTGATTGACAGCAGCACGGAACAAGCCGCCCGTTCTGCTTTGCGTTCTTTGCAAGGTGACTTTTCCATCCAGATCAATCAACTGGTGGTCACTTTAACGGAATTGCGCAGCTATATCGAAGCAGGCATCGATTTTCCCGACGAAGAGATTGATTTGCTGGCAGATGGGCAGGTTGTGGCGCGCATTCGTGAACTGGCGAGGCGTCTTGATCACTTGCTTGGCCAAGCTCGCCAGGGTTATTTGCTGAAAGAAGGGATGCAGTTGGTGATCATTGGCCGTCCCAATGTGGGTAAATCCAGTTTACTCAACCAATTGGCGCAACGCGAAACGGCGATAGTCACCGAGATTGCGGGCACTACCCGCGACCTGATTCGCGACAGCATCAATCTCGATGGGATGCCTTTACATATCACCGACACGGCCGGCCTGCGTCACACCGATGATCCGGTGGAGCGAGAAGGTATCCGCCGTGCCCGTCAAGCCTTGCAACAGGCAGACACCGTGTTGCTGATGGTCGATGACACTGACTCCGATCCCAGCGCACTCGAATGGCCGGTAGAAACGCCCTTGCAGTGTCCCCGTTTGGTGTTGCGCAATAAATGCGATTTAAGCGGACAAGCGGCTGGATTTGAGGGCGATCAGGTGCTACGCCTGTCGGTGAAACAGGGCGAGGGCATCGAACTGCTGAAAACCTGGCTAAAAGCCCAAATGGGCTTTGTCGGCGGTCAGGACAGCAGTGTATTCATCGCCCGGCGGCGTCATTTAGACGCTTTGCGTCATGCCCGCTTGGCGCTGGACAACAGTTTGGAACAGGCACAGGCTGGTCATGGCGAATTGCTGGCCGAAGAGCTGCGCTTGGCCCAAGGCAGCTTGGGCGAAATCACCGGCCAAGTCACTGCTGATGATTTGCTGGGACAGATTTTTTCCAGTTTTTGTATAGGCAAATAGCAAATTGTCAGGCATTTCAGAAAAAACTGTCTCAAGACACCTGCTTACCACACATTTTTGCCGCATTGTCGGCATCTTCAGCCGCATGAAAAGCGATCATCTTGGTCGGTTCATAGACTAGAGCGATGACTTTACCCGCCGGATTGCTGATTTCTTCTAGTTCACCGACTTGCTGACCTTGTTGAGTGGCGGCCTCAAAAATTTGTGGCACACTGACTACCACATAATCGCAGAGATTAAAGGGTTTTTCGGGGCTTGCGGCTGGTGCGGTGGGGGCAACTGGCACCGCTGAGGGCGTCACACTTGGCTCGGCGGCCCAGACGGGCAAACAACAACCCAAGCCCAAACTCACGCTCAATATCAAATAACGCATCCTAGTACTCCTATCGATAAAAGGGGTTAAACACGGCAAACGGTTTGCGTCAGTGACTACTGGCTAACAACATGTCACTGAGTACTTGCAGCAATTGTTTTTTCTGCAACGGTTTGATCATATAGTCATAAAAACCTGCTTTTTTAGCTTGTTGTAGCGCACTGCTGCTATCATCGGCACTGAGGCCCAAGACCGGAATTTCATGGGTGACTGGCGCACTGCGCAGGCGCTCTAACACCTCAAATCCGTTAATCCCTGGCAAATTGATGTCAAGTAAAATCACATCAGGCCGATGTGCGCGGGCCAGTTCCAAGCCCAGTTCTCCCGTGGGTGCAGAGATGAAGGCAATATCGGGACGTTCGCGCAGAATATTGGCCATGAGGCTGACATTGGTGCGGCTGTCTTCAATGTAGAGCAAGAGATATTTGCGGGAAGCTTCGGGTGCGTTCGCACTCACTTTGGAGGTTTCGCCGGTCGGCAGTTCAATCCAGAAAGTGCTGCCCACATTGGCTTGGCTGTCTACGGTGATACGCCCGTCCATGATTTCGAGCAACTGTTTGGCGATGGTTAAGCCAACCCCGGTGCCTTTGCTGAGATTGCGTCCACTGATCCGCAGAAACGGGTTGAAAATCTGGGTTTGCTGTTCAGCGGTCATCCCCACGCCAGTGTCTTTAACCTGCAAGCGCACCCGTTCGGCACTGGGCGAATCGAGTTGCAAACAGATATTGCCCCCTTCTCGATTGTGCTTGACGGCGTTAGACAGCACCTGATTGAGGATTTGTCGGAGTCGATCCGCATCGGCCAGCACATAAACCGGTGCTGCTAACAAAGTACCGATGTCCAGTGTGAGATTTTTTTCCGCTAATTTGGGGCGCAGTTCTGCGATGCAGCTTTTCAACACGGTGACGACATCGGCACGGGTGATGTTTAATTCAATGTGGCCCGACTCAATGCGAGTCAAATCCAGCACTTCGTTGATGAGTTCCAGTAAATTGCGCCCGGCTTGGAGAATATTACTGGTATAGTCACGCAAGTCGCTGACGAAATCGGGATCGCACTGTTCAGGGGCTTCGCTGAGATCGTCGAGCAAGATTTCCCCGTAGCCCAAAATGGCATTCATCGGGGTGCGCAATTCGTGACTCATGCTGGATAAAAATTCAGATTTGGCTAGGCTGGCTTTTTCTGCCACCTCTTTTGAAGCCAATAACGCCGCAGAGACCCGTTGCTGTTCCGTGGTGTCGCGAAACACCAGTACCGTGCCAATCACATGCGAGGCTTTGTGCATCGGGTTAATGGTGCAAGCCACCGGCAACACCGTGCCATCCAATTGCACCAACCGCGCTTCGCAATCATGCAGGGCGCTGCCTTCGCGCAGCAAAGCAGTCAGCGCGTCGGTGCTGAGATAATGACCAGGCCGCCATTGATCATTGATCCGAAAACAGGACAGTGCCCGTTGACCATCTAAGCTGCCCGTTTTTGGAAGCAAAATTTGGCGGGCTGCCGCATTGAGAAATAATAATTGGCCTTCACGGCCAAACACGCACAAACCATCGCGCAGCGAAGTCAAGATCGTTCTGAGCTTATCGCGCTCAGTCACAACACGTAAAATTTCTTGCTGGGGACTGGCATCCTGTGTGGCGTAGGTGTGTGAAGCCAGCCGAAGAAATTGGAGCCAAGCCTGCTGATCGACGGGAAGCTGATCGGCGTCGAGTCCTGCCTGATGCAATTGCTGGCGTAGCAGTGGGTGCATGTTTCCTACCTTAAAACCGGGTCTTTCAGACAACATTGGACGCTGTTGGACTGATAAGATCGAAGCTACCCAGCAGTATTGGGTCATTATTTTGGGTATGAGTCACCAGATGAACTGGGATAACAAACTCACAGCATAACATAGCGTCTCTGTCTGGGGTAACTCAAACCAGCAAGCTGGCCAGGGTAATCGCATTAAAAGTTGGCATGAATTTTAATGCGATTGCCCTGGGGTTCTAGGTTTTGCGCCCTCGTGTTGCTTATCCACTACCCAGACCCACCAAGACCGATATAATGAGGAATCAGGCTGATTTTGGCGTTGTTTGAGCAAACGGATATCCGCATGTCTTTTATTCCCGCATTGATTCCCCCCGCAGCGTATCAGGGCCAGACCCATTGGCTGGTGTTTGCCGGTGCGCAGTTGTTGATACAAGCCGATGAGGCGGCGCTTCGTTTACCGACGCTGGCACAACTAGAGGCGGCTGAGTTGCCGTACTTATGCCAACATTATCTGGGCACTTGGGAAGGACAAGCTTGTTATGTACGGGCCACCACCGCCAGCGCTGCACCGCCGGGTTTGGTGTTCAAATCCTTGCGCACGCTGTTGCCGTTGCTGTCGCACGATTTGTTTTCATTGACTGGACGGGCAGCGCAAGTGGCTGCCTGGGACTTGAATCACCGTTACTGCGGACGTTGTGCAACACCGATGCAGCAAGTGGCGTATGAATATGCCAAACGCTGTCCCGCCTGCGGCTTGGTCAATTATCCGCGCCTGGCTCCTGCTGTGATCATGCGCGTCACGCGGGGTGATGAGATTTTGCTGTCGCGTGCGCCCCATTTTGCGCCAGGGATGTACAGCGTACAGGCGGGTTTTGTCGAGCCTGGGGAAACTTTGGAAGACGCAGTACGCCGGGAATTGCGTGAGGAAGTCAACTTGGAGGTGAGCTTGCCACAGTATTTTGGCAGTCAGCCCTGGCCGTTTCCCCATTCGCTGATGTTGGCTTTCACGGCTGAATATGCGGGTGGCAAACTACAAGCCCATCCTCAGGAAGTCGAGGAGGCGCGCTGGTGGTCTGTCGATGCGCTGCCCGCTTTGCCGCCCGCGATCAGCATCGCTCACCAGTTGATTGCAGATTTTGTGGCAGAGGTACGCAATCGGCGGGGTTGAGGCTTAGCCGGAGGTCAATTTCAAACCCACCAGCGAAGAGACCAGCAGCGTCAAAAACACGATACGCCACGGCGTCACCGGGTCACCAAAATAGAGGATGCCGACCATCACCGCGCCCGCCCCGCCTATGCCCGACCACACCGCGTAAGCCGTGCCGATGTGAATAGTTCTGACCGCTTGAATCAGAAACACAAAGCTCAGCAGGGTGCAGAGGTAAAAAGCCAGCGTCCAAGGTAAGTTTTTGTGTCCGTCCATGAGTTTCATCGACACGGCAAAGCCTATTTCAAAAAAACCCGCCATGAATAAATATAACCAGCCCATCAAACCTCCTTAGTATCAGTGTGTTGCTGGAAATTGCCGGGGCAAATATCTCAACCACGTCAAGGGAGGCGCGGCGTTCAGCCAAGCAAGCAAGCAAGGGGCTGCTAATCACCAACTACACACAGTTTTTATCGGGTCAGGATACAAACACAGCCGATTAAAATCCAGTTAAAACAGCGGTTAATTCATACTAAACCACTTTGCAGTCGCCTAAAAACCGTTCTGTTACACGCAGTTATACGGTATCTGGCAATACCATGAATTTTTACCGCAACGCACTCGGGCAAACCAAAGCCAACACTGTCCTTTGCAGTTCATAAAACTTCAAATTGTTACCTGATGCAGTATAAAAAACTTGGGTTAAAAGTGTCTCTTGATTATTACAAATAACCTGTCATCCTGTTGATGAGTAGCGGTTTTTCCACAAAAATCTTGTACACTGTGCGAACCTACTTATAGACTGATCAGGACAATAAATAAGCACAGCGGAGAAACAAGATGGCCGAGATCAAGGGGAAGTTTATTACACTTACCGGTTATTTAATGGGCTTATACGCCGCTTACCGTCAACAAGCAGACGATAAGCTGTTTGCCGAGATAGGCCGACATTGGAACGAACTGGGTGCAGAAGACTGGTACGACACCCGTTATTTTGATTTGTTTATCCGCACTTACGCCACGGCTTCCCCCACCGGTGAACAGGCGATCATCACCCTGGGCCGCCATGTGTATCCCACCATTCGTGAAACGGTTGGTTTGCCTGCCCACTTAAAAACACCGCTGGATTTTATCCAATACGAGACAGAGAGCTTTCTGCGTGACCATCGCGGCCCCGAGGTGGTACCACGTCGCTTTATTCAATTAAAAGCAGGCGATGTGATTGTGGAAGCCAACGCCCCTGGTTATCCTTCCAAGGTGTATGCCGGGGTTTACTTGGGGATACTCGATCTGTGCCGCGTCGTCGGTGGCGAAGTCGAACAACTCCAATCCCAGGAACAAGGCGATCCCACCTCGGAATTTAGGATACTTTGGTAAAAGGACTTTCATGTTACATCCTGTCATCTTGTCTGGCGGCGTCGGCAGCCGTCTTTGGCCTTTGTCACGCGAGCATTACCCCAAACAATTGCTGGCGCTTACCGAAACCCATACGCTGATTCAGGCCACGGTGCGGCGCTTGTCCGGGCTGGCGCAGCTTGCGCCTACGCTGGTGGTGTGCAACGAAGATCACCGCTTTTTGGTGGCAGAACAACTGCGCCCACTCGATCACGCGGTGCGCATAGTCCTAGAGCCGGTGGGCCGCAACACCGCACCGGCAGTGGCTTTGGCCGCTTTGTTGGCACAACAACAAGACCCGAACGCTTTATTGTTGGTGTTGCCTGCCGATCATCTGATTCAGGATCAAGCGGCTTTTCAGCAAGCCATCGCCAAAGCCGTGCAACTGGCTGAACAAGACAAACTCGCCACTTTTGGGATCGTCGCCAAGCGCCCGGAAACCGGTTATGGCTATATTCAAGCGGGTGCGGCTTTGAGCGTCGCTGGCACTTACCAAGTCGCTGGTTTTGTGGAAAAACCCAACGCAGACACTGCCGCCGCTTATGTCAGCAGTGGTCAGTATTATTGGAACAGCGGCATGTTTTTATTCAAAGCACGCCGTTATCTGGAAGAACTGGCCCTGTTTGCCCCAGAGATTTTGCGTGCCTGCCAAGCGGCCATCGCCGATTGCACTTTGGATCGGGGTGGTGATTTTCTGCGCGTAGACCCGCCCAGTTTCAGCAGTAGTCCGGCGATTTCTATTGATTATGCGGTGATGGAAAAAACCCAGGCGGCGGCGATGGTGCCGTTGGATGCGGGCTGGAACGATATTGGTTCCTGGTCGTCGCTCTGGGAAGTCGGTGCGCAAGACGCGCAAGGCAATGTCGTGCAGGGCGATGTGTTGCTAGAAGGCGTGAATAACAGCTATTTACGCGCCGAATATCGCTTGCTGGCGGCGATTGGGCTGGATGATTTGATCGTGGTGGAAACCGCCGACGCGGTGCTGGTGGCGCACCGTGACCAGGTGCAAGCAGTCAAAACCATCGTCAACCGTTTGAAACACACCGAGCGCCGCGAAGCCGATTTGCACCGGAAAGTCTATCGGCCCTGGGGTACTTACGAGACGATGGATAGCGAGTTGCGCTTTCAAGTCAAACGCATCATGGTCAATCCGGGAGCCAGTTTGTCTTTACAAATGCACCATCACCGTTCTGAACACTGGATTGTGGTGAAAGGCACAGCGCTGGTGCATCGGGATGGAGAAAGCTGTTTGCTCAGCGAAAACCAATCCACTTATATTCCGCTGGGGGTCAAACACCGGCTGGAAAATCCCGGAAAAATTCCCTTGGAAATCATTGAAGTGCAGTCAGGCACCTACTTGGGTGAAGACGATATTGTGCGTTTTGATGATCATTATGGGCGGGTTGAACCCGCTGCTTGATTCCTAAACCACCAAATTAACGGCAAAATCTCAGCCGATTTTTGTTAAAATGCGCCCAGGTAAAAGCACGCCCAGCGTGCTAAAACGGAAAAAGTGAAACGGCGGCTGTGCCGGAAGGTCAGCCGCCGTTTTTTCTTTCGTCGCAAGCCTGTGTTTACCCATTAAGTAGCAGACTCTAATTATTCTAACATCTAGTACACCACAGAGGCACAAAGACACCAAGGTACACAAAGACTGACTTTGCAAATAACTCGTTATTAGTGTTTGGTTTTCTTGCCTTTGTGTGACTTTGTGCCTTCGTGTCTTTGTGGTGAATATCTTATGTTAAATGAGTTATGCTCATGTACTTATCCATCCACGTCGCCTTAACCGGGGGAGTTCACCCTATGCATCCGATGCTGAATATTGCGACCCGCGCCGCTCGGCGCGCCGGCGATATTATTGTCCGGTCGCTGGAACAGCGCCAGCACTTGCGTGTAGAAAGCAAGGGTCACAACGATTTTGTCAGTGAAGTGGATCGCCGTGCTGAAGCGGCGATTATTGAAACCCTGCTCGCCGCCTATCCGCAGCACGGCTTTTTGGGCGAAGAAAGCGGTCAACACTCAGGCAGCAGCCCCTTTGTGTGGATTATTGATCCGCTGGATGGCACCACCAATTTTTTACACGGTCATCCCCAGTTTGCCGTGTCGATTGCTTTGAAAAATATGGAATTAGATCGCTTGGAACAAGCGGTGATCTACCAGCCTTTAAGTCAAGACCTGTATACCGCCAGTCGAGGCCAAGGTGCGCAGCTTAACAATCGACGGATTCGCGTCAGCAACGTGACGCAATTATCTGGCGCGTTGCTGGGCACCGGTTTTCCGTTTCGCGATGACACCTATTTGGAAACCTATTTAGCGACTTTTCGCAGCTTATTGCCGACCTGTTCCGGGGTGCGCCGTTGCGGCTCAGCCGCGCTGGATTTGGCATTTGTGGCGGCAGGCTTTTTAGATGGTTTTTGGGAATTTGACCTCAAATCCTGGGATATTGCGGCAGGCTGCTTATTAATCCAAGAAGCCGGGGGCATGGTGACTGATTTACACGGTCAAGGCGACTATTTACGCACCGGACATGTGCTGGCAGGCAATCTTAAAGTCCATAAGCACATGTTTGAGATTTTACAAAACTGTTTACCCAGCAGCGTAAAGTGATAGAATAAAAAACTTTTATACACCCAACACAGCAGCTATGGCTACAAGGCGACCTTGCTCGGTGTAGACAGTGGTTCGCACTGTCTCCAAAGGGTACCGGCGTACCGTTTGCGCCTTGATCAGGCTGATAGTTTTATGACGACTACTGATCTCCCGGTCGCAACGCCGGGAGTGAATTGAGACAAGCACCCAGACCAGCCATGATTATCGACCGTGAAAGCGCGCTTTATTACCACCGTCATCCCCATCCCGGCAAAATTGCCATTCAACCCACCAAACCGCTGGCTAATCAGCGGGATTTGGCCCTGGCTTACTCGCCTGGCGTTGCTGCCGCCTGCGAAGAAATCGTCCGCGACCCCGCTGAAGTAGACACCCTCACCTCGCGCGCCAACCTTGTCGGCGTCATCACCAACGGCACCGCCGTGCTGGGTTTGGGCAACATTGGGCCATTAGCCGCCAAGCCGGTGATGGAAGGCAAGGCGGTGTTATTTAAAAAATTTGCGGGCGTCGATGTGTTTGACATCGAAGTCAACGCCTTAGACCCGGATCAACTGATTGAAATCATTGCCGGTTTAGAACCGACTTTCGGCGCGATTCAGCTTGAAGACATCAAAGCGCCCGAATGTTTTAAGGTCGAAAAAGCCCTGCGTGAACGGATGAAAATCCCGGTGTTTCACGACGATCAACACGGCACCGCGATTTGTGTGGCAGCCGCCGTGATCAACGGCTTGCGCCTGTTAGATAAAAACATCGGTCAGGTCAAACTGGTGTGTTCTGGTGCGGGTGCGGCGGCCTTAGCCTGCGTGGATTTGCTGGTGGACTTAGGTCTAAACCCTGATAACGTGATACTCAGCGATATACGCGGCGTGGTGTACAAAGGCCGCGTCGAAGAAATGGACGAATACAAGGCCCGTTTCGCCATCGACACTACGGCGCGCACCTTGGGCGAAGTGATGGATGGCGCGGATATTTTTCTCGGTTTGTCCGCACCCAATGTGCTGAAACCCGAGATGGTAGACAAGATGGTGGAACGCCCGCTGATCATGGCCTTAGCCAATCCCACCCCTGAAATTATGCCCGATGAAGCGCGCAAAGTGCGCCCAGACGCGATTATCGCCACGGGACGTTCTGATTACCCAAATCAAGTCAACAACGTACTGTGCTTTCCCTTCCTGTTTCGCGGTTGCCTGGACGTAGGTGCCACCCAGATTAACCGGGAAATGGAAATCGCCTGCGTCCATGCGCTGGCCGACATCGCCACCAGCGATGTGTCGCATTATTCCTCCGCCGAAATCAACGACACCTTGGCGGCGGCCTACGGTAGCCACGAGTTAAAATTTGGCCCGGCGTACATCCTACCTAAGCCCTTCGATCCGCGCCTGATCACCATGATTCCGCCTGCGGTGGCAAAGGCCGCGATGGCTACCGGTGTGGCACGCCGTCCGATCACCGATTTTGATGTCTACCATGAATCCTTGGCCCGCTACGTGTCGCGTTCTGGCAACGTGTTGCGCAGCGTGTTCAATCTGGCTAAAGAAAACCCGCAACGCCTGCTGTTCTCAGAAGGCGAAGACATCCGGGTGCTACGGGCCGTGCAAGTGCTGATCGACGAACAGTGCGCCATTCCGATTTTGATAGGCCGTGAAGAAGGCATCCGCCGCCGCATTCGCGAAGCCGGTCTACATATCCGGCCAGGTTTGGATTTTGAATTGATCGAACCGCGCCGTTTTACACAACGCAATGAATTAGCAGAAGAATATCATGCCTTGATGGGACGGCGCGGCGTCTGGCCCGCTGAAGCCAACGTGGCAGTGCGCACCAATCCCACCGTGATGGCCGCGCTGCTGCTCAAACGCGGTTATGCCGATGCACTGCTGAGCGGGCCGGTCGGCACCTTTCAAGAACACCTGCGCCTGATTGTCGATATTATCGGCTTGCGTGAAGGCGTGCGGATGCCCGCCGCGATGCAAATGTTGATTCTGGACAAAGGGACGTATTTCATCACCGATCCCTCGATCAACTACGACCCCAAAGCCACCGAAATCGCCGACATCGCCCTGCTGGCCGCCAATGCCATGCGCCTGCTAGGCATGACGCCGAAAGTAGCGCTGGTGTCACATTCCAATTTTGGCAGTCACCCGACCAAATCCTCGATCAAAATGCGCGAGGCACTGGAAATCATCACCGCTGCCGCCCCGGACTTGGAAATCGAAGGCGAAATGCAGACCGATGCGGCGATCATGGACGACATCCGTAACCGGCTGTTTCCCAATTCCCGCCTGCGTGGCGAAGCCAATTTGCTGGTGATGCCCAACATCGACGCCGCCAGCATCACCTTCAACGCCTTAAGAGCGCTGAGCAACGGGGTATCCGTTGGCCCGATCTTGTTGGGCTTAGCGAAACCCGTGCATATTCTCAGTCGCACCGTGACCACTAGGGGCGTGGTCAACCTCAGCACGGTCGCCGCAGTCGATGCGCAGGTGACGAAAAAATAAGCGAAATGTGATTGCTGACCGGCAAGTTACCGCGCTTGCTGCTGATTGTGTCCCCGGCGGGGCGACACGCGGTTAAACACGGTAGCACGGGGTTCCGTCCCCGTGCCCAAACGAAACAAGCCCACAAAAAAACCTGCCAGGTTTCTAAAACCTGGCAGGTTTACTGTTTTAACTCCTACTCAACACCCCTCACTGAATGGTACGCACCGCACTCATATTCGTGAGAATATTGCTCTGCTTAGAACGAATCATCCCCATCAGTTGAATCCCGCTGGTTGGTTCGCTAATCACCAAACGTGCGCGTTGCGTCCAGGGCTGATTAGAACCGCTGCGCCGTTGTAACGTCAGCATATCCAGCACCTGAGTTTCGCCGGGTTGCAAAGTCGGAATCAGCACCGCATGGGCATTCCCCAACACCGAGCCATCCTGGCTATACAAGGTGCCGATGACCGTGACAGCTTGACTGCTGGTGTTGGTAATCCGCGCATAGGCAACGTCCTGGGTGCTATTGCTGGGTGGTAAGTTGTAGAGCTTGCTGCTGTCCATTTCGCTGGCACTCACCAGTGCGCTACTGCGCAAGGTGGGACTGCGAATAGTGCCAATGACTTGCACTGCCCCGTTGGGTGCGGTCAGGGCTAAGCGCGAACGGCCCGCCCAAGGTCTCACACCAAACAAACGTTCCAAGTCTGAACTACCTAATACCCGTGTGGAACGCGCTGGCAAAGTGCTTAACAACCGGCTAGGCGTGCCCAACACCGCACCATTTAGGTGATAGAGCGTCGCATAAAGGGGTAACGGCGCATCCGTGGTGTTGGTGAAGCGCGTATAGCCCTTGTCGGTGCCATTGGAACTGGGGATATTGTAGTTACCATCGGCACGGGCACTGGTGAAATTACTCACCACCGCACTGGTGTCAACCACCACATTCATCATCACCAAACCGCTAACCGGCTGGAGACTCAGCCAAGCACGACCCGTCCAAGCCCCAGTCCCGGTCAATTGTTCCAAGTCGCGGGGGCTTAATACCCGCAGAGCGCGTGCTGGCAACGCATTCACCAACACACTGTGGGCTTGTCCCAGCAAATAGCCGTCTTGATGGTACAAACTGCCGACCACTTCAACCGGCACCGCACTGGTATTCACCAACACCAAACGCGCCGCGTCTTGATTAACACTGCCAGGCAACAAATAAGCCGCGTTCTCGCTGACGCTGGTCATATTGGTGAGCGCCCCATTCTCATTGCGGTAAGTATTCATCACCGTGATGCCGCTGCTGGGTTCACTCAAGGCCAGCCAAGCCAACTCATTCCAGCCACTACCCACCGCAGTTGCTAATGCTGGCATAGACAAAGCCACCGTTTGTTGAGCCGCCAACGGAGTCAATAACGCATTCGCATTGCCAATCACCGCGCCATTTGCGTCATACAAAGTGCCTTTGACCGACACTGGATTGTTGGTGTCGTTGGTGATACGCAGGAATGCCGAACCCGAATAATTGCCGCCCGGCAGATAGAAGGCCAGGGGTTTGCCAGTGCTGGCCCCTTGCACCACGCCTTGCAGGGTGAAATTAAACGGGTTTTCGTTGCCGTCGTTGTTAGTCACCGAGAACTG
>Ga0066601_10000507_pt1 | contig 15511 bp, 14 predicted proteins | sample Medcelwee11metaG_FD_59487 | JGI IMG/M metagenome (GOLD analysis project Ga0066601, IMG submission 59487) | Freshwater pond sediment microbial communities from the University of Edinburgh, under environmental carbon perturbations - Medium... | ecosystem: Environmental > Aquatic > Freshwater >... | reverse complement strand
GTTGCGACTGAAGATGCTCTCAAGACAAAAGGTCGCAAGATGAGGTCGTTCCTCACGCTAGCGGACCTCGGCGAAGACGAGATCCTCTCGCTTGTGGTGTCAGCAGCAAAGATAAAAGCCAAGCCAGGACCCTTTTCTAAGGCACTGTCTGGAAAAATACTTCTCATGATCTTTGAGAAACCTTCGCTACGCACCAGGGTGTCATTTGAGGCAGCGATGAAGAGCATGGGCGGCTCGGCGATAGTGGTCGACACGCAGCACCTGCCGATCGGGAAGAAGGAATCTGTCGAAGACACAGCAAAAGTCTCATCACGGTATGTCCATGCCATCATGGCGCGTCTCTACAGCCATGCTGAACTCGAGACCATGGCAGAATGCGCAACCATTCCCGTAATAAACGGCCTCACCGACGACCACCATCCTGTCCAGATCCTCTGCGATCTGCTCACTATCAAAGAGAAGAAAGGGAGACTTGCCGGGCTCAAGCTCTGTTTCCTCGGGGATGGGAACAATAATGTCACGCATTCACTTATCGAAGGATGCAGCAGGGTAGGCATCAACATCGCTGTGGGATGCCCGAAGGGAATGAAGCCGAACCCGGTGATCGTCGCAAACGCCTTAAAGATCGCGCGGTCTGAGGTGCTGGTGATCGATGACCCGAAAAAAGCAATCCGGGACGCAGATATCGTCTACACTGACACCTGGATGAGCTACCAGACTCCTGAGGCCTATAGGAGCGAGCGTATCAAGCAGCTTTCACCTTACCAGGTCAATGCAGGGATGGTGAAGCACGCTAGGAAAGATTATATATTCATGAATTGCCTGCCAGCGATGCGGGGTCTCGAGCAAACCGCAGACATCATCGATGGTCAGAACAGCGTGGTCTTCGACCAGGCAGAAAATCGTCTGCATATGCAAAAAGCTTTGCTCCTCTGGCTCCTGGGAGGGAAGGAATGAAACTCTGGCAAAAAGGGATCGACGTCGACAAGCAGGTTGAGGACTATACGGTCGGAAAAGACCATCTCCTTGATCAGCGTCTCGTCCCCTACGATTGCCGGGCATCGATAGCACACGCGCGCATGCTCGCGAAGATCGGTATCCTCAGCAAAAAGGAATTGCATGACCTGGAGGTCGGCCTCACTGGCATCCTTTCCCTTCATGGGCAGGGAGATTTCACCATCACTAAGGAAGATGAGGATTGCCATACCGCGATCGAACGCCATCTTACAGATTCATATGGGGAGACCGGGAAGAAGATCCATACCGCGCGCTCAAGGAATGACCAGGTCCTGATAGCGATCAGGCTGTATGAAAAGGATGCCCTTGATACCATCTCAAGCAGGATGACATCCCTTCAGGAAGCCTTGGCAAAGCTCGTCGCCGCTTATGGAAATACACCAATCCCAGGGTATACCCATATGCAGAAAGCGATGCCGACGACAATCGGATGCTGGCTCGGCTCATATATCCTGTCATTAGAGGATACCAAAGGGCTCCTTCCAGGGATCTTTTCAATGGTGGACCAGTCACCCTTAGGGACAGCTGCGGGATTCGGTGTTCCGATCCTCAAGATCGACCGCGAGATGACAGCAAAAGAGCTCGGTTTTTCCCGTGTTCAGGAGAATCCCATGCATGCGCAGCTTTCGCGGGGGAAAACTGAGGGAGCGATCACGCATCTCTGCTCACAGGCATCGCTCGACTGCAACAGGCTTGCGACTGACCTCATCCTCTTCAGCACACCTGAATTCGGCTATCTCAGGCTTCCGGAGAAATTCTGTACAGGAAGCTCCATCATGCCGCAGAAGAAGAATCCTGATGTCCTTGAGCTTGCACGCGCGAATTATCATGTGGTCCTTGGTGAGCAGGCTAAGATCCAAGGCATCATCGGGAACCTCATGTCAGGATATAATAGAGATCTCCAATTGACAAAGGAACCCCTATTCAACGCGATCGACATGACCCTATCCACCCTTTCCATCATGTCTCTTGTGGTCTCCGGGCTGGTGATCGACCATGAGGCGTGTAAAAAAGCGATGACTAAAGAGCTCTACGCGACAGAGGAAGCGTATAAGCTCGTGAAAAAAGGGATGCCCTTCCGTGAAGCTTATAGGGAGATAGCGCGGAGGATGTGATGGCGGCACTGGACACCTGACCATCATGTATTTATACTTCTCAGGTTTGGGTTGGGATCATGGAAGGAAAGATCGAGAAAGTCAGGGAGTATGTCCTTGAAGAGATCAGGAAAAGCGATGGCTGGAACTGGGAAGCCCATATCCTCGGTGTCACCAGGAACGGAAAAGAGCTCGCTAGAGAAGTCGGGGCTGATCTATCGGTCGTTGAGCTTTCATGCCTTTTGCATGACATCGCCAAGATCCGCGGAGACAGGATCGATCATCACCTTAAAGGGGCTGAGATGGCTGGAGGCATCCTAGCTGAGTTAGGTTTTGATGCCGAGATCATCGATAAAGTCAAGGAATGCATCGTGACGCATTCTTCTGACGAGAAATATCCTCCGAAGACCCTTGAGCAGAAGGTGGTCGCGAGCGCAGACGCACTCTCCCATTTCGATATGTTCTTTGACCTCTGCAGGTATGTGTTCCAGATCCGCGGGATGGGCACAGATGAAGGCAAGGCCTGGCTGCGGAAAAAATATACTGCCGCCTGGAAAAAACTCATCCCGCCTGCCCGGGAGAAAGCAAAAAAGCGGAGGCAGGCAATCCTTTTCCTTTTAGAATCCTGAGCCCGATAGGACCTTTCTTATCCTCACTATGCTTTCTTTGTTCTTGCTTACTCAGATCTCAATGCTTCGACAGGATCCAGATGGGATGCCCTTATCGCTGGAAACAATCCTGCAAGGATACCAACTATCGTTGTGATTCCAATGACGCTGACAATTAACCATAACGGGAATGAGATAAGATTATTGATAGGTATACCCTCACTCAAGGCAATCTGGTTGCCGATAGTATTCCCTATCTTGGCAAGACCGTAACTAACTCCAAGACCGATCAGCCCTCCCATAAAACCTATTATCCCTGCTTCAAAAACGAAGAGGTTTCGAATATCTTTCCGAGTAGCGCCACATGCCCGCATGACTCCTATCTCCCTTGTCCTCTCATACGTCGCCATGACCATGGTGTTTATTATCCCTAATGACGCAACGAACAGGACTATCCCTCCAATCGTACCTATTATGAGCCCGACAAGATTGAAGATCTTTTCTATTTCATCCAGCATCTGTTTCGCTGTCTGCGAACCGTATCCTAGCTTTTTTATCTCCTCGCCGACTTTCTCCACATTCTCTGTACTATCTACTCTTACTAATATGGACCCGTAACCTCTCTCTGATAACATATCATGCTTGATGAGGGTGAGGAAATTTGTTTGGTTATATCCCATCGTCGTCATTCTTTTTTGTATCTCCGTTTCCATCTCATTTCGATAATTCTGTTCCACTTCTTTTCTTTCCTCATCACTTGCATCGTTTTTTATCCCTGCATAGAGTTGCTGCTTTTTTGATTCCCACTCTCTACTGACCTGTTGTTCAATACTATTTCGGGTTTGTTCCATTTGTTTTCTTTTTTCGTCATCCCACTTCCATTCCTTTTGTGTCATCAGCTTCCTTGCCCAGTCAAGTGTGATATAATTTTGACTCTCGTCGGGTCCGTTTGAGACAATGCCTATTATCTCTGCTGTGATCTCGCGAGGTTTCTGCAGGTTTTCCCAATAATCCTTATTATCTCCTTCAGGGGGCTTTGGTGGATCAGCTTCCCAATCAGTATAGCCTCCCTCGACATATAAAACCAGATTTTTCCCGATGAGATCTTCAGGATTTTCCGTGTAACCTAGACTTTTCACTAGACCAATCCCAATGACAACTTTATCCATGTCCCCTTTCTTTAACGATCTTCCGACATCTGGATTGATTTTAAGTACCTGAGATCCGGTATCATAGGCCAGGATATTCGCTCGGTATCTCTTTTCCTGACCTTGAAGTTTCACACTTTTTACCCAGATCCCGATTAGAGGGGTCGCGTCCACGACATTTTGGATATTTTTTAACTTAACAATATCAGAGTCATTGATTATCATTTCGGAATCCCCATCTCCTGAGTCTGTGCTCAAGAGGTTCCCGCTAGATTCCATCTCAGAATTTGCGGAGACTGAGACTAATGTGAGGCCGTCAATGCTCTCAAGCTGTTTGGTCGCCACATTCTTAGCGCCAATTACTAGAGAAAGCATTATGATGATGGAGAGTGCGCCGATAACCACTGCGAAAATCGTCAGGAAAGACCTCGATTTACGACGCCAGAGGTTCCTGAAACCAAGTATCACATAATCCTTTGTTTTCATGATTACCTCGTGATTACCCCATCATTCATCTTCAATGTCCTGTCTGCTTCACGAGCGACATTTGGGTCATGGGTAATTACTATTAATGTTATTTTTCCCTGGCGGTTCAATCCCTTAAGAATGGCTATAATCTCAGAACTCTTCTTTGAGTCAAGGTTACCTGTGGGTTCATCTGCAATTATTATCTTTGGGTCATTCGCAAGGGCTCTTGCGATACTTACCCTTTGGCGTTCACCACCTGAAAGTTGTGTCGGCTTATGGTCAGTGCGGGACTCTAAACCAACGGCTTTTAGATATCCGTAAGCCTTATCCTTGCGCATTCTTGATGGCATGCCTGCTATGATGAGTGGAAGCATGACATTTTCAAGTGTCGTGTAGTTAGATATGAGATTGAATGACTGGAATACAAAGCCGATTTTTCTGTTGCGGTATTCTGAAAGCTCTCTATCATTCAATTTTCCTAATTCCTGACGGTCAACCTCGACGTACCCTGAGTTTGCGCGGTCAAGGCCACCTATCACGTTGGCAAGGGTTGATTTACCACTGCCCGAAGGCCCCATAATCGCAACGAATTCACCTTCTTTGATGTCAAGGTCGATACCGTCAAGTGCTGCGACAGTCTCTTTACCCATCATATAGGTCCTGCGGACGGACTTGAGCTGTATGATATTTTCTCTTGGGCTTGGCATGGTTATCTTTTCAATTTCTGTATCTATCCCTTACTCTCAACGGAATATGATACTCCCCATATGTATTATCGATTATATGCGTTAATAAATTTATTGGTATTTTTTAAGCTGATTCTTGACCGATTTGCTGAATGATGAGAGAGGAGGGGTTGGAAAAAAGCAGGAATTCTATAAACCTGGCTTACAATTTAACACCTTCGGAAATATCTATTCTTGTGCACCCCGAAAACACTCATCTACAGCTGGTCTGGTAGCTATTCTGGAAACTTGTCTGGTAGCTATTCTAGTAGTTATTCTGATAACTATTCTGATAACTATTCTGGAAGCTAGTCTGGTAACAATTCTGATAAATGGACTGCTTCTATTCAATCCTTCTTTTGAACAATACGACTTTATGCCCCTGGTAGAGCCCCATGGAGGACATCTGCTCGAACTGGTCTAGGGTGAGGGTGAGGGAATGGATGGAAAAACCGTATGCTGCCTTGATGTCCCCGCATATTTTCTTGATCTCATCAGGATCGACATCCTTTCCGATTATGAGGATGTTGGCTTTGTCCTCCCTTTCCTCGCCATGCTGGACGATCATCTCGATGCCGCTCAGGTATCTTGCCTCATCGACGAACTGGTCTATGATGCGCCTCTCTTCTTTCAGGATGCTATCGAGGTATTCCACGTTCTTGTTCATGTTCAGGACATAGAGTTTTGAGGTCTTGACTGACATCTCTTTTATGATATTCAGCCTGACAAGCTCTCTCAATATCCTGAAAGTGGTAGCGGGGGGGATCTTTGTCAGCCTGCTCACCTCGCGGAGATAGAACTCCTCTTCTTTATTCCTCAGGAAAAGCTTGATGATGCTGATCTTTTTCCTGTCAAAGAGCTCTTCAAGGATATTGATGTTCTCCATTCATAGTCAGTAAGCTATTTCCGTATAAATAACTTCTCATTTTTGGAACATTGTTCCATTTTTAGAACATTCCTTCCTCTTCTCGACGAGAAATATGCATCATGCTCGTTTCATAATTACTGCCTGATCATACATAGAAAGAGGAATACTTATGTTCCTTTACTCAGCGTTCGCCTCGGAGGAACGCCCTGCGCTTTAGCGCAGAGATGAACGAAAGACGTGCGAACGCTGAGTTCCGAAGGCGCGACGCGAAGCCGAGCAACGCCGTGGGCTTTAGCCCACGGATGGTCGCGCCTGAGTTTACATATCTTTGAGAACAAATCTGTAGCTAGAAGCCACCTGTCATTTCCTTTGTGAATGGAACAGCTCTTCGACCTGTCTCATGGTCGAGGCATCTTCTGCGAGCCTGTCCTCCCTTATCCCTACTACCCTTGGGAATCGGAGGGCATAACCAGAACCATAGGTGGGTGACCTCTGGATTTCTTCATAGTCGACCTCCACCACGATCTTCGGGATGATGGTCACGCTTTTCCCTTTCTCTGCTATGATCAAAGGGGTGAGGAGTTCAGTCATGTCGTGGAAGGTCACTTCTTCTTCTGATTTCTCCTTGATGCCTGTCCCGACCTTCCCTAGCGGGACAAACCTTCCGTCTTCGTCGACACAGGCGAGGGTGAAGGAAGAGAGCCATCTTGCACGTTTGCCTTCTCCCCATTCAGCGCCGATGATGACGAGCTCTAAGGTCTCCATGACCGGCTTCAGCTTGACCCAGTATCCCACCCTGGATCCTGGTTTGTACGGGGCGTCAAGACGCTTTACCATGAGCCCTTCGTTGCCTTTCTCCAGAGATTCCTTAAAAAACGCATCCACTTCCTCTTCTTCTGCAATGACTTTCTTGACCGCTAATCTGATGCCCAAGGGATCCTCGATGATTATCTGTTCGAGGAGTTCCCTCCTTTTTCCGAAAGGGGTATGGATGAGGGAAGAACCATTGTAATAGATGATATCAAAGACATTGAGCTCGACCGGGAACTCCTGGGCCATCTTCTCGATGTCGTATTTCCTCCTAATCCGTTGGGATATATGCTGGAAAGGCATATATCGCCCGGTCTTCGGGTTGTAGCCGACAGCTTCAGCATCCAGGATGAATGTCTTGCCTGACACGAGCTGGGCGACTTTTTCGATGACGTCAGGGAACTGGTCGGTGACGTCCTCAAGCCTTCTTGTGAAGACCCGTATCCGGCCATCTTCCTGCTTATGGACCTGCATCCTGAATCCGTCATACTTGAATTCAAGCTGGGCAGGCAATCCAACGGTCTTTATTGCATCCTCAGAGCTCAGGGCTTTCGGACCCAGCATCACTTTGATGGGATTGCCCAGGGAGATGGATATATTCCTCACTCCAGAAAGGCCTTTTTCTCTCGCCACACTGGCGATGTGTCCGAAATCATTCGACAGGTCAAACGCTGATTGGATGGTATCGGCGATGGCATTATACTGTTCCCGGTTTTCGACAGTGATCTCTCCTTCATTATAGATGAAACCCATATCATCGCCGAACATGGCCCAGGCTATCCCGTCACGAAGGGTGCCATCGGCGATGCCGACCCGCAAATCTTCTAGGACAGTCCTTACGATATAGACCGCTTCCCGTCCTCTTGCGCAGGAGAGGAGCTCAGCGATTAGTTTTATCTTCGTATCGACCGATCCCTGGCCATCAGTCGAGGCGAGCTTCCTCACGTTCCGCAGGACCTTTCCAACTTCCAGGTCCTGCTGGAAGAGGGTCGACTGGGTCTTTTTCCTGGTCAGGATGAGCGCGACCTCTCCCAGATCACCGATCTCTCTCCATTCCCTCTCGATGGATTCGGGGGAGTTGCCTGTCGCAAGGGCGATGGCCTTGAGGACAAGCCTTGAGGAGACGCCGAGTTTCTTTCGGTCCCATACTGGGAAAACCTTTCCCTGAAGGAGGAGAATAATATCCTCCAGCTCTTCTTTTTTGACTTCCTTCAGGAACTCATGGATGATCCAGGTCTTCTCCAGGCGCTTTGGCGTCGCTGCAAGGCGGTCATATACAGAAGCGAGCACACTGTATTCCATAGGGAAATATTAATATATGAATATATTTAAATATTCGTGTGCCCAAGTCACACAGACCGGTGAGATAAACCATGGATGTCTTTGAAGCCATCTTCAAGAGGCGCAGTGTCAGGAACTACCTTGAGGTCCCTGTGGAATGGGAAAAGATAGGGTATATCCTCGAGGCAGGAAGGGCCGCGCCTTCTGCCGGAAATCTCCAGAGCTGGAAATTCATCGTGTGCACCAGGGGGGATCAAAGAAAAGCCCTGGCGTCTGCAGCACTCAACCAGCGATGGATGGAGACCGCTCCGGTCCATATCGTGGTTTGCGCTGAACCAAAACGTGTCGAGATCTTCTATGGGATCAGGGGAGAAAGGCTCTACTCTGTCCAGAACTGCGCTGCAGCTATACAGAATATGATGCTCGCAGCCTACGCACAGGGTCTTGGGAGCTGCTGGATAGGGGCATTCGATGAGGATATGGTCAAAAGCACCTGTAATGTCCCTGATTATGGTAGGCCTCAGGCGATCCTCACCATCGGATATCCAGCAGGAGAGACAAAAGACCCAGGGAGGGCTGCTGTCTATTCAGTCACTTTCATCGGTGGTTATCATTCCAGGATCAGGGACTTCAACAAGGTGATGGGTTTCCATTCCCATAAGGTCCAGAAAGCTTTCACCGCAGGGAAAGAGATGATCGAGCATGGGAGCGGCAGGCTTGACCGTTTCCTTGAGAAGAGCAGAGGTCTGTTCAGGAAAGACAAAGAATGATGTGATCCTGCTTAATTCTTCTTCATAAATCCGGGTTATGTTTCTTCGGATTCATGGAATGGGCATGGGTGAGGAATGTTCTTTCTAATAGTGGCTTTGAGAGATATATTAATCGTTCATATTTAAGTGGCCGGATCTTCTCCTCGATGGACCGGGGTTTTGTATTCCGTAATCTCTATTTTATCAAATATATTTTAAAGATTAGAAAGATTTAAATATTACCGGAGTATGAATGAAAACAGAAATTCAAAGAAACTTTTTGGCGAAAGTTTGTTTGGTTTTGTTGGCAAAGATTTGTTTTTTCTCGACTTTGGCGAGTCGGAAAAAACGGCGTTGGCGTTCGCGTGAAGCTTGTTGGCGCAAGCAGACACGAGTTGTTCTGGGAGTAGCATAACCACTACACCTTTATTAACATATCGCATTCACAATATATATTTTCAAAGATATATTCGTGATGGACAAGAACAAAGGAGATACAAAGACGGGGTGAACGTAGATGAGCATGGATTTTATCGTGGACAATGCGGTCAAGGCCGCAGGGGCGCAGCAGTTCCAGGGCATCGAGGTCGGACAGGCCAATATCAAAGTCATAGGATGCGGCGGCGCAGGCAATAATATGGTCAGTTGGCTCTATAAGAAAGGGATCAAAGGGGCGGAGATTGTCGCTTGCAACACTGACCAGCAGCACCTCAATATCACTGAAGCAGACAGAAAATTCCTCATGGGAAGGGATGTCACCAAGGGCCTTGGTTGCGGGGGATACCCTGAAAAAGGGGCTGAAGCCTGCCAAGAATCCATCAATGAGGTCAAATCCGCGCTCAAGGACGCTGACATGGTATTTGTCTGCGCAGGGATGGGAGGAGGGACAGGAACAGGATCAGCACCTCTTGTCGCTTCGGTCGCCAAGGATATTAATTCAATCGTCATAGGGACAGTCACTATGCCCTTCAAGATTGAACGGGCAAGGGTTGATAAGGCGGAATTCGGCCTCCAGCAGCTCAGGCAGGTCTCAGACACGGTCATTGTCATCGACAATAACCGGTTAGTCAAGATCGCAGGGAACCTCCCAATCCAGCAGGCCTTCGCGGTGGCCAATGAGCTGGTCGCAACCATGATCAAAGGCATCGTCGAGACAATCGCAGTCCCCTCTCTAGTCAACCTTGATTACGCTGACGTGAAGGCAATCATGACCAACGGCGGAGTAGCGGCGATAGGAGTAGGAGCATCTGATACTAACAATAGAGTAGATGAAGCGGTAAAAGGGGCCTTGTCCAACCCGCTCCTGGATATCAGTTATCAGGGAGCAACTGGGGCACTGATCCACATCTGCGGTGGACCAGACTTGACTCTGGATGAGATCAACAGGATTGGTGAACTCGTCACAGAGAGCCTCGATGACGACGCGAACGTGATCTGGGGTGCCAGGGTGTCGGAGGAGATGAAGGGAAAACTGACCGTAATGACCATCATCACTGGTGTGAAATCTCCGTGGATACTGGGTAAAGTGGATTACTCAAGACCCTCCGTCAGGACTGAGCAGCTCGGTGAAGAACTCGGCATAGAGATCATTAAGTAGGGAAAAAGAGGCAGGTGGTTATTGCGCGAGCAATAACCATTCATTTTCACCTAATCTTTGTGGTGAACTTCTGCCTTCATTTTTTTCATCACCCCCCACGAAGAACCAAATGAAGGCAACTGATTCCCCCGAACGGGGGATTTTTTTTTCTTTTTTATTTCATTTGGCGTCCTCATAGCCGGGATGTTTTCTGAATCTTTTTTGGATAGACTCTCTGAGGGCGAGGGATGTATCGGATGGTGATCCCAGAGCCGTAGCAGAAAAAGCCATGAGTGAAATCCTGTATCCGTCCGTTGTCATGTATTTCCGCAAATCCACCATTGCATTGCCCTATACCTATCAATCACACTTCAAGCTGCTATTGTCCACCTAAAGGGAGATTATTTATCCAATCTTGTCCTATCCTCATAGATGGAGCCTGTACAAAACGATGATGGCTATGTCTGGGATGGCGAAGAATGGGCCTATCCGGTCAAAGGCAAAACGAGGAGAATTGATTGCGATGTGTGTGTCTTTTCCTCATATCCCTTGAATGAAGATTGCGCTCTTTGCAGATTTTTACGATAATGTTATATAGGCATGCGCCAGAAATTGATACCATGACCCCGAAACATATCACCCTTCAAGCGCTTAGGAAGATTCTTCAAGGCCTACAGGCTGATGATGAGTCTTCTATCGGGAGCTATCTCTATCATGGGTTCCATATCCAGGTCAGCAGGTATCATCTTCCTACGTCTGAACGCGTCTCGCTCCTCTACAGGAGGAGGAGGGAACAAGGCCTGTGCGTTGTCTGCGGAAACAAAGTGATGCAGAAAAATCCGCGAACCGGATCCCTTTACCGATTATGCCAGAAGCACAGGAGGAAGCTTGACAAGAAGTGAATATGTTTCTTAAGGTCGTAGGGTATTCTCAATAATTGTTTCTGTCATTCTTGAGAGGTTCCTATAACCGCTGGATGAGTCCCTGATAAGCCATTATCACTTCCAGCTGTTTCCCGGAATTCTCTGGCACTGCCAGGGACATATCCCTGAACCTGCATGCATCAACCAATATCTTCTCTAAACCGAAGTCATCTCTTGATGGCTCGTGGTGCCCGAGCACTACAGTTTTCACATCTGCCGCAAGGGCGAGACGGATATTTTGCTCATAGGTGCTGTGCCCCCACCCCTTTTTAGGATAAAGTCCGTTTACTCCTGCATATTCTTCAGGGGTATACTGAGCATCGATATAGAGCAGGTCTGCATTTCTCGCCAGTCCAACGATCGATGGTATTTCGTCATCATTCGGTTCGATGTCAGTCGCGCAGACAAATTTTTTTCCGTATGCCTCTATAGAATACATGACTGACCTTCCGGGGTGATCGACTTCTCGATAGCGGATAAGGGCTTCTCCGATCGGTATTCCTTCTTCTGATGCCTCTCTGAGGTCGGTAAACTTCCTCCCGAATGGCATGGCGCGGAATCCGACAGGGAAATTTTGACAGGACTGCTGCCTTTCAAGGATATCCGAGACTTTCGTATCTGCTTTAGGACTTCCATAACAATGGATATCGATGGCATTCTTGCCAGGAATGAAACCAGGTACAAAAAAAGGGAATCCCTGGATATGATCCCAATGATAATGGGTGAATAGCAGGTGCATCTCCTTTTTTCTCTCAGGGTCTTCATCCAAGGGGTTGAGATTCTGACCTCTATCCATCCTTTGCATCATGGCATGCCCAAGGTCCCTCATCCCGCTTCCTGCGTCGATGATGATCAATGGCGAGTCCTTCACCTGGATCTCGAGGCAGGTCGTATCGCCGCCATAGGTGCCAGATATCGACAATGGCAGTGTTCGGAGATAGGCATCGATTCTTTCAGCTGTCCTTTCATCACCGAATAAACTGTTGATTCCACCATCTTTTTTCACCCTCTCTAATAGCGCTATCTGTTTAGTGAGAATATCCCTTGAGGTCAGGGGGCTTGGGATGCTTCCTCTCACACCCCAATAGGTGATTACCATCGCGTCATTCTTTTCTATGGTGGCCATCTGGGCGGATGAATGAATCCATATATAAAAATGTTACTCCTATTAAAGGGTAACTTATAGCCTCCCCTTTTTTTCCGCTTCGGGAATAAGCCCTACGTGATGGATGAGCGAAGACTGAGATAGGAAAGAAGTATGCGTTTATGAGAAATATCACTGGGGAAATCGCGTTGAGGATAACTCCTGAGTTAAACTCCTCAATACATTTAAATATTCTTCCTATCAGGAAAACACACATGGTATTCAATGATTTTTTCTCCCAACTTGATAGTATCGATGGCTTAAGGCGGGCTATCCTTATCATTGCCATCCTCATAGGGACGACGATCGTCGCGAGGATTTTCAACCATATGCTCTTCAAATGGAATGAGAGGGCGACAAAAAATCTCAAGGTGGATGTCACTCATTTCACTTTCATGAGGCATTTCATTACCGGTTCGACCTATACCATCGGTTTCGGTATCGCGATATTCCTCATCCCAGAATTGCGTGCTCTCTCTGTCTCGATCCTCGCTGGAGCTGGAGTCCTCGCAGTCATCATCGGTTTCGCCTCCCAAGCGGCATTCTCTAATGTGGTCTCCGGGGTATTCATCGCCATCTTCAAGCCATTCCGTGTGGGGGACAGGGTGCAGGTCGGGGTCGATATCTATGGTGTCGTCGAGGATATCGATCTTCGCCAGACCACCATCCGCAATTTCCAGAATAAACGTATCATCATCCCTAATTCAGTCATCAATGAGAGCATCATTGAGAACTCGACAAAAATCGATGAGAAGGTCGCCAAATGGGTCGAATTCGGCATCAGCTTCGACTCCTCTGTCGATAAGGCGATGGCTATCATGAGGGAAGAGGCAGAAAAAAATCCCCGATGCCTGGACAATCGCTCCCCTGAAGAGAAAAGAAAAGGGGTCCCGAAAGTCATCGTCCGTCTTATCGGATTTGGGGATTCATCAGTCAACTTGCGTGCTGTAGTCTGGGCTAAAAATCCTGGAGACGCATGGGTGATGGGGACTGAACTCAACAAATCCATAAAAGAGCGATTCGACAAAGAGGGGATAGAAATGCCCTATCCTTATCGCACGGTCATCATAAAGGATGCGAAATCCCTTGCCGGGAAGCTGAAATGATAGAGATTTTCGCTGATGGAAAACGGATAGATCACCTCGCCCCAGGGCAAAAATGCTGGATTGATTGCCATTCCATGACCAAGGAGGAGGCTGAGTCGCTCCGTCTCACCTATTCTCTTCATCCAGTGACTGTTGAGGATCTCCTCAATGTGGATACCAGGATCAAGGTCGAAGAATTCCCCGAGTATCTTTTCTGCATCTTTTATGGGCTCCAAAAAAAAGGGGTCGCGGAGCTCTATGAGATAGATTTCATCATCGGGAAGGATTTCCTCATCACCTCCCATCTCACTCCTATCCCTTCATTTGAGGAGATTAAAGGAGATGAGGAGCGATTGTCGCGTCTCCTCCATAAACCCATCGATATGATCTTCCATCGACTCATCGATATCGAGGTCGACCTTTATTTCCCGGCGCTCCAGACCTATGATGAATCGATCGAGGAACTTGAGGAGAGAGCTACCTCAAAGCCAGACCCCTCGATCCTCCAGGAGATCCTCAGGATGAAGCGGGAGATCATCGCCATCAGGCGCGCAGTCATCCCCCAACGGGAGAAATTCTCATTCCTCGCAAAGACCGAAAACAAATTCATCTCGAAAAAAGCCATCCCTTATTTCCGTGATGTCTATGACCACACCATCCGTGTCACTGATATGGTCGACAGCTACCGTGAATCTGTCGGAAGCGCATTTGATGTCTATATGTCAGCGGTCTCGAACAGGATGGCTGAAGTCATGAAGCTCCTTTCCATGATCGCAACGATCGCTCTCCCACTGACCGTCATCTCAGGTATCTATGGGACGAATTTTAAAAATATCCCTGGTGCCGGAGGAGTCTACGGATTTTGGGTCATGATACTTGGGATGGCCTGCTTGTCAGGGACCATGCTCTTTTTTTTCAGGAGACGCGGGTGGTTTTAGCATTGGATAGCTTCTTAAGCAGATGTTTAAATCCTGGCATACCAATGCGATAGTCAGCCTGGCTGAAATCCATCTCCTTGGTCTCTCTTGAAGGGATGGCAATGACTATCATATGGGCATCTTTCGCAGCTTTTATGCCGATAGGAGAATCCTCCACCACCAGGCAGCCCTCTGGATTTTTCCCCTGTTTTTTTGCTGCTAAGAGGAAGATATCGGGGGCTGGCTTGCCTTTTTCCACATCGTCGCCTGATACCAGGCAGTCGAACATTCTTTCCATCCTTAGGGCATGTACGATCGCCTTGATCTCAACCATGCGTGAAGAGGAGGCGATCGCTGTCTTCATATTCATGTCTCTTGCCGCTTGCACCGCCTCGAACGCTCCGGGAAGCGGAACAATATTCTCTTTTAGGAGTGCCAGATATTTCCTGTCTTTTCTCTCGCGCAGTTCATTCGGAGTCATGGACAATCGCTGTTCTGATATCAGGATCTGACAGCATTCCCTGTCTCCCCTCCCGATGAAACGCGCGAAATCGATCTCCTTATTCACTCTTCCCGACAGCGCTTCTCTGTACGCCCGCTGGTGGAGGGGCTCAGTGTCGACGAGGACTCCATCCATGTCGAATATGACTGCTTCAATCATCTTTCATTTTTTAGGTTACTTCTTATTGAATATTTGGGTTTTTTAGGAATTATGAGGGGATGTCAACTTCTTGTTGCTTCTGTGTTTCATATTCCGATTTGCCTTTATTGATTTCTGCCGGTTATTGTTTAGGGAACAATCTTTTATCTTTCCTGTTTCCTTCCTTTATCTTTCCTGTTTCCTTTGTTCCTTCCTTCCAAACTGTCTTGCCCTCCTGCAAGATTCCCTGAGACGGGCTTTAGGTTATTTCTCTTCCTTCGATCTTCCTTCGAACTCCTTTCGATAATCGCCTGAACTCATGCATTTTCAATACCTGCCTCCTGTCTTAGTGGTATTCCCGGCCATCCCATTTTGTCCTGTTTTTGTTTTCATCCTCAAATGACATCGATATATTTATGAATCTCCAATTTTTAGGGGACAAATGGGGGATTGCACCG
>Ga0066601_10000502_pt1 | contig 15642 bp, 9 predicted proteins | sample Medcelwee11metaG_FD_59487 | JGI IMG/M metagenome (GOLD analysis project Ga0066601, IMG submission 59487) | Freshwater pond sediment microbial communities from the University of Edinburgh, under environmental carbon perturbations - Medium... | ecosystem: Environmental > Aquatic > Freshwater >... | reverse complement strand
TGGTGGAACGCCGCCACCGACTTCGAATACGAATCCGGGTTCGGTCTCACGGGATGGGCAGGGTTCAGCCGGGTCAGGGACTTCGTGATGAAGCGCGACGCCGCGGGCTATAGGAAGAGGGAACGCCAAGTGACGTCTGAACCCTGCAAGTGAGGTTCATGTCATTGTCCGTGCGTGGCCCGGGCGCTCAGCGACTCGCCGGTGGCGCCACACGCAGACACGGTTGCGCCTTGTTGCGCGCGTCGCCACCCGCATCCATGTGGGCAGCATCTGGGACCGGGCTTGGCTCCGGGGCGATCGTCAGACACGGCAGGGGCGGCGCGGCGTCGGGGTCCATGGCGGGCTCGAGGCAGGTCTGCGGGCAGCACCCCTGTGCGTGAGTCGATAGCCCGGCGCAGGCCAGCGCGGCGGCGACGAACTTGGCTCGCCTGGCGAGAATCGCTTCTCTTGGCGGTGACTTGTCGGTCATGGTGAGGCCTGAGCGAGGGGTCACTGGATTGTGTAGGGCACGGACATCACCAGCTTGAACGTCCCCCCGGGGGCCGGCTCCATGATGTCAATGGCGCCCACGCCGGGCTTGAGCGCGCGGAACGGCAGCTGAAAGCGCACCTCGGGCATGGTGGACCCGTCCGCGTTGGTGCGCGTTCCCGACGGCAGCGTGCGAATGGCAAGCTTGCTGAGTTGTGTGGGGTTCTTGTCGTCGCCCACCCGGTAGAGGCCGTAGATTGGGGGGACCACCATCATCATCTCGGTAGCCGGGCTACCCGATACTTCGATGATCAACTCCTCGCCGACCTTGACCGTGGTCCTGCGCGCCACCCACCGCACCCCCATCGAGTCAGTCCCCTGCGGGTGGAAGAACATCGGTCGAACGGGTCCCTTCACGTCCTGGGCTGCCGCCTCCTGGGTGAAGATCGAGCGGACGAAGCCCTTGGCATTGAGATCCAGCTTGATTCCGTGCACCAGAAGGAAGCCTTTGCCCCCGGTTTGCGCGTTGTGGGACCAGGTCGCCGGCGAGCTGACGTTGACGGTGTAGGTACCCGCATTGAAGACGAGGTTCGGCTGGACACACCAGTGGTAGGGGGTGCAGGCGGTCGCCTTCCAGCTCCCGATTTGCTGGCCGCTTCCATTCAAGATCGTGATGAACCCCGGCGCGGGCGGGCGACCGCCGTTGTAGTGGTAGACCCTCACGAGCGGTATCTTCATCGGCTCCGAGAGCGTGAACGAGGGAGCTACGGCGGCTCCCTGGGTCACCGCCGCACCGTTCTCGTTGTAGAACACCGACTCCACGGCACCTGCCGCTTCGGCGTCACGGCCGAACGGAAGCGCCAACAGCCCGAGCAGTCCCAGCACGCGCCACTTCAAAGCCATTGTCCGTCTCCTTCCTAACCAGAAGTCACTTCGACACCAATCGGTGAGAATACTCGTCCCTGGGGCCTTCCGTAAAGAGGCCGCAAACCCCCGGATCCGGAGGCGCGGGACTTTCGTGGTGTCGTCTCACACTACGCGCCGACGATCCACGCGATCGCTCGCACGACGACGGCCAGCACGAGCCAGGGCCAGACCCAGCGGACGGCCTCCGTGAAGCCCGCCTGCGCCGTGACGGCCAACCAGGCGAAGCGATTGCCCGCGTGACGAGCCATCGCGCGCGTTGCTCGACGCGCGAGCCGTCGCAGCACAGGGTCTGGAGGCGAGGACACGGGCATGCGGCCCAGGCGAATCCTCGCCATGAGCCAGCGTTCCTCGGGCGGGTGGCCTTCCTTTCCTCGCGCGACCAGGACGGCCTCCGTGGCGCAGTGCAGCGCGTGCTGCATAGTGTTCGGCTCGACCGGCAGTGCTCGAAGCAGGTCCTTGGAGCGTTCGGCGTCCCCATCGATCGCTTCCTGCAGCGCGAGCCAGAGCTTGTGATCCGCAGCGGTGTGGTCCGGCGGGAGAGCCAGCGCCCGCTCGTGGATCTCTCGCGCTCGCTCGTAGGCGTACACGCGTCGGAGCGCAACCGTGTAGTTCAGCAGCATCCAAGGGCGCAGCTCCTCCCTGCGCTCGAAGCCGCGATACCAGAACAGTGACAAGGGCTGCAGCAGAAAGCTGCGTAGAAGCATGAAGCCGAATTGCCCCCAGCAGAGGTCCTGTTTCCACGGGAGGGGCCAGAGCCAGGCGGCCAGCCACAAGGCACCGAACTGGTTGCCGTCGTTGCCGAAGGACTCGAATACCATGCCGACGGCGCGGACGCCGGAGCGTGGAGCGTGCTTCAGCAGGCGTCGGAGCTCGGCGACGGACGGAGCAGGACGGAAGAAGCACGCTGCGCCGGCCCACATCTCCCCGAGATAGTCGGCGTCGGGAAAGTCGAGGGCCAGCTGCAGGAGCGGAGCCCGAAGGGTCGAGGGGATTCGTCGTGCGGCCGACTCGGCCGCGTCGCGCACCAACGCTTCGCTCGCCAACGCCTCCAACATTCCGCGCAGCGCGCCCTCGAGCGCTTCGCCGTCGCGCCGCGCAATCACCGTGCGCGTCCGCCAGTAGGCTGCCAACGCCCTGTCGATGTTCTCGAGTCGGTCCAGCAGCGGCCCGACCGGACCGAACTCGTCTTCTGCAAGATACGCACGAATCAAGCTCGTCAGTGCTCGTACGTAGCCAGGGTCGAGCTCGCTCGCCCGCTCGAAGGACTTGCGTGCCTCCGCGGTTCGCCCCGCTGCCGTCTGCGCCTCACCCAGCACCACGAACGCTTCCGCCTCGAGAGGCGCGATGCGCGTGAGCCGGATCGCCTGAGATACCGCACCATCGTGGTCCTTGCGAGCCACGAGCCACTCGATCAGGTTGCGAATGCCCCATACGAAAACCGGACACTCCCGCACGACGTCGGACATGCGCGCGATCGCCTCGTCATCGTTGCCGAAGACATGGTGGATCCATGCTGCCCTTCCGCGCAGCGGCAGCGACATCCCACGGGGAAGCGCATCGGCCATCGCACACACCGCAAGGGCCTCGGACTCGTGACCCATCGCCGCGTGGATCCTGGCACGCATGTCCAGGGCATCGATGAGGTGGCCATCGAGCGCGCTGGCCCGCTGCGAGGATTCGAGGGCACCGTCGAGGTCACCCGTTTCCGAGCGAAGCTCCGCGATGCGAACCATCAGCTCCGCGTCCCACGACCGCTGCTCCGCGAGCTTCTCCGCGAACGCGAGCGCCTCGCCCGGTCGACCCAGAGCCGCCTGCCGCTGGGCGAGAAGACTCCAGGCACCACTGTGCCCCGGCTGGCGTTCCAACACGGCCTCGACGGAGGCGACGGCATCCTCGTGCTCTCCATCGGTCCACATCATCCACGAGCGGAGCAACGCGAGATCAGCGTGCAGCGGATGTCTCCCGATCGCACGGTCCAGCAGTGCTCTTGCTTCCTCCGTGTCGTCGGCATCGAGGTGCGCGTGACACAGAGCGGCAGCCGTTTCGGGCTCCGGTGCGAGCCGGTACGCGGCCTTCAGGCTGCGAAGCACCCGATCCGGTGCGTTTCGCGCGCGGTGCACGAAGGCCGCGTCCAGAGCGAGGCGCGCGACCGTGGGAAATCGACTCCTCGCCTCGCGCACGAGCGCGAGCGCCGTCTTTCGCTTGCCGAGCGCGCAGGCGTTGCGGACCGCGACGGACCAGGCCGTCCACAGATCGGGGCGCTGCTTGCGCATCTGGTCCACGCTCCGGGAGCATTCGGCGGGCGTGGCGCCCGATCGCATCGCGCCATACCAGGCAGGGATTCCGTTTCCGTCGACGCTTCGCGCTCGGATGGCATTCGACACCGATTCGAGGGTGGTGCGCAGCTCGTCCGCGTCGCTTGCGAGATCCGCCAGCGTCGCGATCGCAGCAGGGTTGTCCGGGTTCGACACGATGGCCTCGAGCAGGTGCCGTCCGGCCTCGTCGTTGCGACCCGCTCTCAGGTCCACGAACGCCCTTGCAAGGAGGAGATCTCCGAATTCCGTCTCGGTCTCCGCGGCCTTGTCCAAGGCGCTGCGCGCTGCTTCGATGTCGCCACCGCGAGCGTGCAGTTCGGCGAGCTCACGCCACGCCCACGCGGCGTGCGGTGCGTGCTCGAGGTGCTTGTCGAGTACCGACCGCGTTCGATCCGGGTGCGTGCCACGCAACACCTGCACCAAAAGGCGCACGAGATCCTGACGGAACGGATGAATCTCGACCGCGCTTTCGAGGTGGGCTCGTGCCGCCTCGACGCCCTCCGTGCTCATCAGCAACCGCGCCGTGGCAACGTGTCCGTCGTGACCGAGCGGATCGTGCTGGACGACCCGCCGCCAACGACCGAGGGCCTCCGCGGGGTGCCCCGCGGATTCCTCCGCCTCGGCCAGCGCCTTGAGCTCGTCGAGCCGCGAGCATCGTCCGCTCGCACGCTCGAACAACTGCCGGGCGCGGGTTTCGTGGTGAAAGCGCGCGTGTGCGCGCGCCGCGAAGAGGAGCAGATCGCCGTCGGTGGGCCTGGCTTCGATCGCCGTGTCGAGCTCATCGAACGCCTCGTCGACCCGATCGAGACGCTCCAGCGCTTCGAACAGCGTCTTGGTCGGCTCCGCCGACCTCTTGCGATAACGCTCCGCCCGACCCCTGAGGAACGCCAGTCCTTCTTCGGTCCTGCCCAACCCCATCGCCGCCAGGTGCACGTGCATCGCCTTGGCGTCGTCGGTCGGTGCGAGCCAGGCGGCGAACTCGAACAGCTCGAACGCCGTGTCGAACCGCTGCGCCGACCACGCGATCCTGCCGAGCTGGTTCAGGGCCCCCGCGTGAAGAGGCGCCGCCCGTAGCATGCGATGCAGCAGTCGCGATGCTCGAGCGTGCTCACGCGCGTCGAGCGTGAGCTCCGCCGCCACCAACTCGAGCATCGCCGGGTGCAGGTCGGCTCGAGCCAGGAGAGCCTCGATGCGCTCCAGCCGCTGCTTCCGGGGCTTCAACACGGTCATGGCCTGCAACGCTTGCGCGTGCGCGCCCCAATCGTTGGCGTGCGCTTGCACGAGGCGTTCGCACACGCTCCAGACGGCGGCCGCATCACCGTCGTACATCGCCAGCGCGCGCTCCGCGAACAACGTGATCCGATGGTCGGGTGCGCTCTCGCGCAGCCCGTCGAGATGCTCCACCGCCCGTGTGCGATCGTGCGACGACAGGGCAGCGTGAAGCCCGGAGAGGTCGTCGTGCAGCGCTTCGTCGGGTAGCTCGATGCCCTCCAGCGCTCCCGCCTTCTCCGCCGGGACCATCAGCAGCGCTCGCGGACCGAAGGGCGCCTGTTGCTCAAAGAACGCCTCGGCGTCGACCTCCACGTAGATGCTGATCGCCGGATCCCTCAACAACAGCGACTTCCTGCGCGCGTCGTATCCGACCACGGCCTGCATGTGCGCCTGCAACCCGTCGACGGAGACGACCGCGACTGGCAGCCCGGCATCGAGCAGCGCCACGGTCGTTTCCCAGTCGAGCGTGAGCTCGCGCGCGACCCAACCGTTCTCCTCGGCCCACGCCCGATCCAGATTGGGCTTCGTTCCGTCGTAACAAATCGCGTCGGCGACCTCCACGTGCTCGATCTCGCGCTTCCAGAACTGCCCGATCGCCGCGAGCGTCGCCGGCGCACAGGTCGCGTGATGCTGGCGCACGAAGGGCACCTCGAGCCGCACACTCTTTGGGTTGCCGCTGAGATGCTCGACGCGTTCCGCCACACGAACGAGCGGTGCGTGTTTCGAGGCGCGCGCCAGCTGCACGAAACGAGCGCGATCTCCCAGGTTGTACGCGCAATCGGCCAACATCGCCTGCAGACTCGCCAACCGCTCGTCTTCGATCGCAGGCTGGCGCGCGAGAGCGCGTTCGAGCGCCTGCTGCGCGATGCGATACCGCCGCAGGTCGAGCGCGACCGCGGCGAGCGACGAGGAGATGAATGCGCTGTCGAGCTCGTCGTCGGCTCGCCTCAACAGGTCCAACGACTCCTCGCTCCGGTCGAGCGTGTGCAGCAGCCGTGCGACCATCTCGATGGCGTGCATGTTCCTGGGCGCTTCGGCGAGCACGCTCTGCGCCGCGGCGAGCGCGTCGGAAACGCGCTCTTCCTGCTCGAGCAGAAAAGCTCGGGCCACGCTCGTCCGAACGCGCTCCTCCCCGGTTTCGGCTGCGCGATCCAGAAACGCGTTGGCGTTCGCGAGATCGCGGAACAGTGCCGCGATGTGGCCGCCGAGGTTCCAGTACAGCGCACGAAACCGCGCGGGTGCGTCGTCGGGGATCGTGGAGGCACGAAAGGCGCGCCACGCAAACCACGGCCCGCGGTGCTCGAGAACCTCGTGCACGTACGCCGTGCGAAGCACGGGGTCCTTCGGCCTTCGACGATAGGCGCAGAGCAGCAGGCGGCTGTCTCTCCGAGGTGCGCCGACGTGGTGCAGCACGCGCGCGGCCTCCCAGATCGCTTGGGAGTCGACCCAGGTTTCCGGATCGGAGAAGGTCTGCAGCAGCTCGTACGCCTTCGTGAACGACGACTGGTCCGCGAGGTCGCGGAGGATCCGGATCGCATCGGCTTCGGGAAGAGCCGGCGGTGTGGGGGAGCCCATGGGTCGAGGAAGCGTGCCCGCACTGGGTGCGCGGCACAAGGGGCTGAGCTCCGCACCAACCCCACCCCTTCTGTGCCCTCTGCGCCTTCTGTGGTTCTCCGGCCGGCCCGACCAACCCGCCTCACTCTCCAAAGGCCCCCTTCAACAACTCCGCAAGCTCCTCATCCTCTTGCGTCGGCTCCACCGGCTGCGACGGTCGCGACACCGGAGGCCGCGATGCCTTCTTCTCCGGCGGCTTCGACGCCCGCGGGAACGTCGACTCCCCGAAGTCCTCGAGAATATCCTCTCCCAGCAGCGGAAACTGCGACGCCTTCGAGGGCCTCTTCGCCGGCGCCTTCGGCTTGGGCTTCGCCTCCTCCGTCACACCAGGCTTGACCCGGTCCCGCGATCCCGCAACCGGAAGCTCGTCGCCCCTCCACAACCCGAGCACCGTCCTCACCGCGCGCCGTGGCCCCGCCTCCCGCACATCGACCTTGTGCGACGTCGCCAGCTTCTTGCCGGCCCCGTCCACCAGGACTTCCACCTCCGGCTCGAAGGGAATCCCTTCGATCGCCGGCGACAGCACCACCCCCACCTCCCGCGAGTTCAGCTCCACCACCGCCCCCCGCGGCACCACCCCGAGTGCCGACAGCAACAATCGCATCGCAAGCTCGTCCGCCTCGTCCGCGCACTCACCCCGCAACGCCGCGACGGCCCCGTCGGCACCGCCCTCGGGCCGCTTGGCGGACAGCTCGAAGAACCGGATCGCCGTCGCCAGTGCCACCGCGGGGAACGACACACCGACCCCGTTCGCCGACCCGAGGTGCCGGTACCGGCGCACCTGGGTCTCCGCCGCCAGCGACGCCGCCAACCGCGCGAGCCGACAAACCCGCGGAATCCCCACCAAGAGCCCCAAAGTCCGGGCCGCCAACCGGTCCGGAGCCCCCAGCCGCCCCCCGCGCGTCACCGACGGCGGCCCGTCCTGGTCCACCGCCCCGCGTTCGTCGAACGGCGCCAGCGATAGCAGCAACCCCGCAAGCGCCACGTCCCGAAGCTCCACCCGGTCCGGCTCCAAGAGCGCGATCATCTCCACGGCCAGCAGCGTCGCGTCCAGCCATCGCGCAGCACCGTCCTCGCGCAACCGCCCACCCGTGGGCGTGGTGGCCGCCAACCGCCGCGTGGCCGCCAGCTCCACCACCGTCTGCGACGACCTCAGCAAGCGCTCCAGCTGCGGCATCTCGCCCCGCGTCATCCCCGCGCGGGCGTCCCACAGCGTCGAAACCACCGAGGCATATGCGGTCCCGAGCGTGCTCGAGGGCACATCGCGATCGATGGGGACCACGGTGGCGAGGTCTCCGAGGGTGTCATGCCCGAGCTGCACGTGAGGCACGGGAGCGCTCGGTCCCAGCTCGGGTGCCTTGGCAATGGCGGCCGCGAGCGCGATCGCGTCGTTGGGGCTGAACAGCGGATCGACACGCAGGTCCCACCACCCTTGCGCGTGCAGTGCCGCGGCGAGCGGCTCGATCTGACGGAAGACCCAGGCGGCGGCCCGCATGGGCGTCCTGCCCACGAACGGCACCCCCGCGGCCAGCGTCACGTGCACCGTTCCGCCGGTCTGCACGTGCTGTCGCACCGCATCCACCGTGCACGCCGCTGCATGCCGCACGACGTCGTCCGCCTTGCCTTCACGCACGAGGGCCACCAGGCGCGCGAGGGCCACGAGGAACCGCGCCACCTGCTGGAGGTCCACAGCAATGCCGAAGTCCGGCTGCGAGGGCGCGCGTTTGGCCGCACCTCGGAGCGGCGGGACCGAATCCAGCCGCTCCCGCGGGGGCGGAGGATGGGACGCGACAGGTGGCGGCAGCGTGCTGAACTTGGGGCCGGGACGCGGCTTGCCGCCTTGTTGCTCCGTGGCGCGCGCCTCGACCCGCTTGCGCGCCGCACGCGCGGCCTCACGAACCCTGGGCGGGTTCCACCACATCGGCGACTCCGCCCCGCGCAAAGCCTCCACCGTCGCGTCGCTCGCGGACATCTCTCCCAACAGTTCCGCGGCCACCATCCTGCTCTCGTCGAGCATGTCGTTTCGGATCAAACCATGCCGACGCACCAGCGCCTGCGCCGCAAGTTCGGCCGCGTCCGGGGATGCCGCGTGCAGCGCGCGAAGGGTCAACACACGCTCCTCCCGCGTCCGGCGGTGGAACCCGGCGTCCTCGATCAGCTTCACCAGCACCGGCTCCGCCGCCACCAAGAGATGGTCCTGGACCATCCGGAGCGCCACCACGCGTGCGCGCCACCCGGGCGCATGCAGTTGCTCGAGCACGAGCGGCTCGGCGTGCTCGATGCCGTGGAGCGCAGCGTCCGCGGCCACGCGCAGGGGTGAGCTTTCGTGTCGCGCCAGATCCTCGAGGGCATGGCCCGCGACGTCGCTGGCCCGTTCCACCAAGGCTCGCACCATCCGGTATCCCGTCTCGCCCGTGAGGTGCACGAGCACTTCGCCCACTTGCTCCACGTGCAGCGGCAGGCAAGAGGCAACATGCCCGACAACCGCGTCGCTCACGCGCGGGTACGAGAGATGGGGAAGCACACGCAGGCAGCACGGAACAACGGCGGGCCCCAAAGCGCCGAGCACGCGCTCGAGCACCGTCGCGTCGAAGTGCTCTCCCCGACGACGCCCTTCTTTCGCCGAACGATCCACCGACGCGAGGAGCGCCCCGATCGCGTCGGGCAGGAGCAGCGCCGCCACCGCGCCAGGAGCGTTCGAGAGCTCCGCGGCCACGAGCAGCAGCAGGTCGTCGCGGCCGTCTTGCAGGAGATCCTGCGCCACGGTCCGGAGCAAGACCGACGCCTCATGCTCGGCCGCAGGGGAGGGGACCACCTCGCGCAACGCCGCCACGAGGTGCCGAGCGAACGCCATCTCGCGCTCCGTGCGCGGCAACAGCCCTTTCCACGATGCCCTCGCCGCCTCGTCGAGCAACACCTCCGACGCCGCGCGCGCAGCACCCAGCGCAGACGGCCGCTCGCTCACGCCCCCTGAGGCCTCGAGGATTCGCAGCACCGTGCGACGCCCGTCCTCCACCAGTCCCACACAGCTCGACGTCGCCCCCAGCATCCCCCACGCTACGCCGGTGCGGATACCCTCGGACTCCAGCGGCCAGAGCGCGCACACCAGGTCCGTGCGCTGCGACGGCTCCAGCTCCGCATGCCGCAACAGGCTCCGCAGCAAGGACTCGACGCCGCTGGTGGAGAAGCCCGGCGCGGTCTCGATCGACCGAACGCCGTCGGTGAACATCCGCTGCAGCACATCCGCGAGCGGCCCGTCGGGCACCCAAACCGTCTCGTCGCGGAGTCGCAGACACCACGGGAGCACGGCAACGCTCCAGCCGGCGTCCCCTTGCGCGGCACGCACGAGCCCTTCCGCGGCCTCCCGAACCGTCTCCTCCGCGCCGAGCCCACGCTCCTGCGCATGCCACGCGTCCTGCAACAGCCCAAACGCCTCGGCGCACAGCACCCCAGCCTCCGACTCCACCTGCGCCTCGTCGCCCGACGCCGCGTCCTCCTCGAACGGCACGATCACCGGCGCATCGTCCTCGTCGAGCCCGAGCGCGATCAGCTCGAGCACCTCCTTCATCGCGCCGGCGTCCGTGAATCGCGATCGCTTGTCCCACTGCAGCGCACGGTCGACGAAGGTGATGATTTCCGTCGGCAGGTCCGGCGCCGCGGTCGCCAGAGAAGGGGCTGACCGTGTCGCCGCCAGCGTGAAGGATTCCGCTTCGGTCTTGCCATGATGCAAGCGTCTGCCGGACAGCAGCGTGAAGAGCGTGGCGCCGAGGGAGAACACATCGGCACGCGCGTCCACGTGTTCCCACGCCCCCATGGCCTGCTCGGGCGCCATGAACGACGGCGTCCCCAAGGCCACACCGGGCCGCACGAAGTCCGAGCTCATGCCTTCCGCCGCGGCCACGCCGAAGTCGAGCACCTTCATCTTCCCGAAACGCGTCACGAACAGGTTCGAGGGCTTTAGGTCTCGGTGCACGACCCCCTGGCGATGACACAACGCGATCAGGTCGAGCACGTCGACGAACAACCAAAGAAGGTTCTGCAACGAAGGACGGTGCGCCGACTTGAAGTAGTCCTCGATCGTGCACCCTTCGAGCAGCTCGAGCGCGAGATAAGGGCAGCCGTCGTCGGTCGTCCCCTCGCCGAGGCAACGCACCATGCCGGGGTGGTCGATGCGCCTGGCGAGCACGCCCTCTCGAAGGAAACGTTGCAGCGCACCGGGCTGAAGGACGTGATGGGGGCGCATGACCTTGAGCGCCGCGCGCTCGCCTTGCAGTCCCGTGGCGGCATGCACGGTGGCCATGCCCCCGGCGCCGATCACGTCGCCCACGAGCCACGTCGCCGATAGAACCTCCCCCGCAGCCGGACCGTCGGTGCGCTCGTCCGTGCGCTCGCTCTCGAGGTCCGGGGGGGAAAGCATGGTGTGTTTGGAACCTAGGCAATTCGGGGCGCGGCGTCCACGGCGGACCTACGTGCCTACGTTCGGGACCAATGGCTGGCACGAGTTGTCGGTCATGCTTCGTTGCATCCGCTGGATTCCCCTTGCGCTGGCAGGTCTCCTGATCCTCGCGCCCTCGACTTCAGGGCCCATCCGGGTCCTGGATGCGAAGTCCTTGGGGTGGGGGACACGGGCCGGGCGGAGGAGGCCCGGCCGTTAACATGCGAGGGAGAGCGCGACGTCGATGGCGCTGGTGTCCCGTCGGGGTGCCGGGGGTGCTAGGGTACCGAAGCGCGTTTGTTTCATGAATCTGCGGAGGTCAACATGAGCACTCGATCGGTGGGCAAGACCTGGATGTGGATGACCTTCGCACTCGTGTCGGCGTGTGGCTCGGATGGATCGGATCTGCCGAGAACCCAGCCTTCGACCGACGCCGGATCCGACCGGGAAGTCGAAGTCGATGGTTCCAGTGGCGATGCCGGCGCTCAACTCGACGCCCCACTTGACGCTGCCGCCGACGTCGGGGCGGATACCCCGAGCGACGCGCACGGCGACGCAGCTACCGACGCGGTGACCGACACGGGCGCCGTCGAGGCAGGGCCGGCCCAACCGGATGCTGTGGACGTCGTTGTGGCTCCAACCCTCGTCGATGGCGAACAGGGAACTTGGTCTGCGTCCGCCTCGCGCGGCTACGCGACCCAGTCGCGACTGCCGTACCTCAACGGTGGCTTTGGCAGCACGACGGCGGAGTGCGGACTTCAGGGCCAGATCATCAGGGTGACGAATCTGAAGGATTCCGGCCCCGGGTCCTTGCGTGCAGCGGTCGAAACACCGGGAAAGCGAACGGTTGTGTTCGAAGTATCCGGGGTCATCAAGCTGGAAAGCTTCCTGTGGATTGACGAGCCCTTCCTGACGATCGCGGGCCAAACGGCGCCGCCTCCGGGGATTTCGCTCTACCACGAACAGATCAAGGTGCGCGCCAAGGAGGTGTGCATCCAGCACCTTCGCGTGCGTGTCGGTGATCGACAGGCGGATGGCTCACTCCATCCCGCAGGCTCCGGCGATCAAATCGATGGCGTGAGCATTGACAACCCATCTTCCACCGAGCCGATGTCGAACGTCATCCTTGACAACCTGTCCGTGAGTTGGTCGAGCGACGAGGCGGTGCCCATCGGGGGAACGAACGTTTCGGATGTTACTGTTCGCGACCTGCTCGTTGCGGAGCCCCTGAATGACAACTTGCACGAAAAGGGGGCGCACGCCTACTGCCTGCTGTCATCCAGCTACGGTGCCAACCCGAAGCGCATCGCGTTCATCGGGAACGTCGCTGCGCAATGTGTCCGACGGGCCCCGCGGATCGACGAGGGGACCATCGTGGTGGTCAACACGCTGGTGTACAACCCGGGGGTCTACGCCATTCAACTGTTCGGCAACGACCCCAGCAACGACCTGCACACGACCATTGTCGGCAATCTGCTTCGGTTCCCGTCCGACGACGCAAACCTATGGAAAGGGGTGCCCGGCAACATGGGCTTCGTCAAGGCGTTGGTGCAGAACTTCTACGAAGGGGCCCCCAGGGATGTGCGGGTCTACCTGGCGGGCAACAGCTCGGCCAAGGGCCTGCCCGATCACCTCGACGAGGGCGCCTTCGGGGAATCCACCACACCATCGCAGTTGCTTTCTGCTGCAGAGGTGTGGCATCCGTCCATCTTTCCCATCGCCCCGAGCGATGCGGAGGCGGTCATTCTGTCCAATGCCGGGGCGTTTCCGAAGCACCGCGACGAGGTGGACCAGCGCATCGTCGCCGACATCGAGGGCGGCACTGGCACGTTCATCAACTCCCAAGACGAGGTAGGTGGATACCCCCTCTTGGCAGAGAACCATCGAGCCCTGACTCCACCGTCAGACCCCTCCGGAGATGCCAACAACGACGGGGTGAGCAACCTGATCGAGTGGCTGCAAGGTTTCACCGACGCTGTGGAGTAGCCCTGCCGTTTTTGACCTCTGGAAGACCCGACAGCAAGAATTCGAACACGGGATGGGCGATGCGGGCGCAGAGACGGAGCGCGTGGCCTCGCCTTCGGCCTACGGCGCGATCCCGGCCAAGGCTCGTCCGGCATAGCCATCAGGCCGGTCATCATTCTCTGTTCGCATTCCTGTTCGCCGCTCCTCGTTGATGACTGGCATCCGTCCATCGGCTGCGCCGGGCCTCAACCGGTGATTTCGGGGCGCGGCGTCCACGGCGGACCTACGTGCTTGCATCCGGGCCCGATGGCTGGCACGAGTTGCCGGTCATGCTTCGTTGCATTCGCTGGATTCCCCTTGTGCCGGCAGGTTTCCTGATCCTGGCGGGCTGCACGGCGCCGCCGCCCCCCCGCACCGTGTCCCTGCGCGTCCATGGCGCAGCGTCCGACGCCACGGTTCACATCGACGATCTGTACATCGGGGCCTTTTCGATGGTCGAAGCCCGAGGGGTCGCGCTGCCCCCGGGCCAGCACCGCATCACGGTGGAGAAGTCCGGGTACTTCCCGTGGGACAAGCTCCTCGAGGTGAGGGAAGGGGACCCGCTGCTCAAGCTCGACGTGAAGCTGCAGAAGATCCCGGACTGAGCGCACGAGCCCGATCCCAGAAAACCACAGAGGGCGCTGAAAGCACAGAAGGGGCTGGGGCGGAGCTTGGCAGCCCGCGTGAAGCACGGTCGTGACAACTCCGCGCACGAGCGACTCGACACGTCGAGTCGAGCGCTGTGCGCGGCACCGCCGCGCCGTAAGTCATCCGCCGCGCCTGAGTGGCTGCGCAGAATCAAGTGACTCCGTCCCCGATCAAGCCTCCAAGGCTATGTTCCTCAGCCCGACCGGCGCGTGACCCCGCTTCCCCCGCGCTTCCAACCTCCGCACCAACCCCAAAGCCTTCTGTGCCTTCTGTGTCCTCTGTGGTTTCTGGCGGGGTGGAAGGGGGTGCCCGCGCGCCGCAAGTCATCCGCCGCAGTGAGGCCATGGCTTCCATCCCCGCCTCTGGAACAGGCGATGGGCTTGCGCGCTGTTGTGGGCCGGGTCGAACACGGGGCCTCCCCCTAGCTCGTTCCACGTGGCCTCGGAGAACTGGAACAGCCCCGCGTACTTCCCGTTCGGCGACGTCGCCCTGGGGTTGCCCGACGACTCGCAGTGACACACTTGCGCGGCCTTCTCGGGATCGGGCCAGCCGAACTGCGCCTGGTAGCCCGGCGAGCAGAACCCGTTGGACGGCACCGTGGACGGCGCCTGTCGCACGCACCCGGTCCCCGTCCCGAGCGCGAACAGCGCGACCCAGACGAGCGAAGAGCTTCCAAAACGCATGACGTTTCCTACTCACGGCGTCGCTGCCCTGGCCAACTGATGGGACACGGCGCTTGCGGCCCCCCATCGCGGCGGTCCACAATACCCATCCACGACACGAGGACGCACCATGCGAAAAATGAGCTTCCCGACGTTCATCACGGTATCCGCGGTCTCGGCCTTCGCCATGGCGGCGGCTTACGGTTGCGGCTCCAGCGACGATGACGCGAACACCGCAGGGACTGGTGCGGCATCGGGCTCCGGGGGCAGCGGAGGCGGTTCGAGCGGCACGGGAGGTACGTTGAACATCGACAGCGGGATCGGTGGCTCCTCGGCGGCCGAGTCGGGCGTCGGCGGGTCCGGCGGCACCGACCCTCTGACCGGGTGCGGGAGCAACCTCACCGGCATCGTGCGGGACTTCCGGTCCGACCACCCCGACTTCGAGTGCTCCAAGGAAGTCCCCGAGCCCTACACCGACCCCTACGGCAAAGACTGCGGCCCCTGGGACCCCGCCATCGTCGGCGCCATCGGCTCGCTCATCGGCGCCGATCGAAAGCCCGCCTACGCAGGCGGCACGGACACCCCCAGCACCACCGGGGCCTCGCACTTCGACGAGTGGTTCTCCGACGTGCCGGGCACCAACCTCGGGCAGGACTTGCGCCTCGACCTCCTCGCCGTAGGCGGCGGCAACTTCGCCTACGACACCGACCGGTTCTTCCCCATCGACGGGCAACTCTTCGCCGCGGACCCTGACAACCCCGATAAGGACAAGCACCGCGACGACGAGGGCACGGTTCGCAACTTCCACTTCACCTACGAGCTCCACACCACGTTCCGGTACGAGCCCGGGAGCGTCTTCACCTTCCGAGGGGACGACGACGTGTTCGTGTACATCGACGACAAGCTGGTGGTGAACCTGGGGGGCATTCACGTGCCGCTGCAGGGGAGGGTGGACCTGGACGCGAACCGGCTGGAGGTGACGGCGCCGATGGGGTCACCGGACTTGCCACTGGACGGGTCGCTCGGGTTCACGGAGTCGATCGAGGGTGGGGTGGCGGCGAGCCTGCCCCTCGACCTTGCGCAGAGGCAGGAGTACACGCTGGACTTCTTCTTCGCGGAACGGAACACGAGCGGCTCGAACTTCCGCCTCGAGACCAACCTCGTGTTCACCGACTGCGGCGTGGGCGTGCCGAAGTAAGGGGCCGACAACGAAAAGAGTGCCCCAGATGGCAGCGCGGCGCCGTCCCATCGAGGCGCGACGAGGGCGCATGCTGAAGCATGTAACCGAGGAGCAACG
>Ga0066601_10000499_pt1 | contig 15673 bp, 9 predicted proteins | sample Medcelwee11metaG_FD_59487 | JGI IMG/M metagenome (GOLD analysis project Ga0066601, IMG submission 59487) | Freshwater pond sediment microbial communities from the University of Edinburgh, under environmental carbon perturbations - Medium... | ecosystem: Environmental > Aquatic > Freshwater >... | reverse complement strand
AACCCGGCGGGACCGTCCGCCATGGAGATATTGGGAATTCCATGGGTTTTGAATAGTTCCGGAGTCGTGTTTCCGCTGGCGCCAATCGCATTGAACTGCAAGGCTTTGGGACGGATTCCCCCCCCGACGACCAACGTACACAATTCCTTCAACGAAAGCCCTTCGATCTTGGGACGAATGGCCTCATCCGCAGAAACCGGAAGCGAGTCGTACCGATTCTGTTGGGCCACCAATAAGGCGGGGGACAGGGGTACCACCGGTTTTCCGGTCCAATCCTCCGCTTTTCGGGCGGGAGGAACGATTTCGACCAACCGACTTTTCGGAGGGCAGATATTGACGCATTGTTCCGTCACGACGTCCGTCGGAAGGGTCAGAACCGCCGCCACCTGGGTATGGCGGGACGAATTCCCGACCCGAAGGACATAATTTCCCTTCGACAGGAGATAGGCGGCTTTCCATTCGACATAACTGGCGCAGGCGGAGACTTCAAAGGATAAGATGACCTGTTCGGTCTTCCCCGGCGGAATCAAGGGGGTTTTGACAAAGGCCACCAAACGTTGGAACTCCTGACCCAAAGGCGTAAAGGGGGCGGTCACATACGCTTGCACCACTTCTTTGCCCGGAACCTTTCCGGTGTTTTTCACCGAAACGGGAAGTTTGACGAGCGTTTTTTCGAGAGACACGGTTCCGATTTTCAGATCGAATTTGGTATAGGAAAGGCCAAAGCCGAATTCATGGCGAGGTTGGAGGTGGAAACTGTCGAAATACCGATACCCGATGTAGATGCCTTCGGTGTAATCGTCATGGGTGACGTCGTTTTTGTTGTGGCTAAAGGTTGCGGAGTTCGAATAGTCCTCGTACTTGGCGGCCCAAGTATCGGTTAATTTTCCCGAGGGATTGGTTTTTCCCGAAAGGATATCCGCGAGGGCGTTTCCCCCCTCGGCTCCTCCTTGAACAAAGTACAATAACCCTTTCAGGTTGGCAATGGCGTCGGCGAACGAAAGATCAATCATTCCCCCGGCGTTGAGGACGACAATGACGTTTTTGTAATGGGAGGCCACTTTTTGAAGATTGGAATACTCCAAATCATCCAATCGGAAATCGCCTTGAACATTGGAACGGTCTTTTCCTTCGCCCGCTTGCCGGGCGATGACATAGATCGCCGTATCGGTGACGGCGGCGTTCAAATGCGCATCGGTGATGGGAATTCCGGTCGGGTAATCAAAGGGGGTTTTCCCCACGGTTCCCAGAATTTTAAATATCGAGAACATGCCTTTGACTTCCCGTTCGCGGGCTTCTTTCCAGTCATGATAGGCTTGATGAAAATAAGCGTCGAATTCATCGATCCATGATTTGGATACGATCGAAAATCCCGAGGCTTCCAGACCTTCTTCAATGGAGACCGCCTTGCGAATGCGGGTATCACCGCTTCCGGTTCCGCCTTTGATCGTCATCCGGGCTCCGGTGCCGAACAGGGCGATTTTTTTGTCGGTCAAAGGGAGAACGCCCTCATTGCGAAGCAGGACGATCCCTTCCGCCGCGGCGTTGCGGGCCAATAAGCCGTGCGTTTTCTCGCGTTCCGATATTTCCGGATTTGACCCGGCCAGAATGTTTTTTTCCATGGATCCTCCCAATGTGGCGGTTATTCTTTGACGCTTCCGAGAAGAACGCCTTTTTCAATATACTTGAGGAAAAACGGGAATGCCCCCAAAATCGGGGCGGTGGCCGCGACGATGACGGCATATTGAATCAAATAGCGGTTGTAGTCGGGGTTGGCGGTTTGCAGAAAGCCGACGTTCTCGGCGACGATTTGTTTGACCCACAGTTGCAAAGGCCACAAATTGCGTTGGGAAGGAACATAAATGGAGGCCGGATACCAGGAGTTCCACATGCCGATGACGCTGAAGAGGACCGTGACGGTCGCCAAGCTCAGCGCTTGCGGAAGGATGACTTGAAACATCGTGGTAAGGTGCCCGGCTCCGTCGATTTGAGCGGCTTCCACCGTGGATTCGGGAACCGAACGGAAGGCGTTGGCCATGACGAGAAGAAAGGCGGCATTGGTGCATCCCGGGATGATGATCGCCCACATGGTTCCGACCCACCCTAAAGAACGGATGACCAGATACGTCGGGATCAATCCCCCGCCAAACATCAAGGTGAACATAATGAGAAGCGAAACTGTTCGGTTATACATCGAAGGCCGGCTGACGAAATAGCCCCCTAACACGTTGATGACAAACCCGAACGCGGTGGATCCGATGACGTAAATAATGGTATTCGTGTAACCGCGAAGGATGTTCAAATCGGCGAACAGCAGTTTATATCCTCCCCAGTTGATATCCCCGATGGGCATGAAAACCAACCCGCTGTGAGCGAGGAGGCGTTGGCCGTTGGAAATCGACGACATCAAAACGTGCCACATCGGAACGATGCTGACGAAAATGGAAACGCACATGATCAGGATGATGGCCGTATCAACGACAATGCTGACGGGGCTGGCTTTTTCGATCATGCCGCCTTTGAACCGGTAGTTGTATTCTTTGGAGCCAACAATCATTTTGCGATGCCTGATTTTGATTTTCATAAGGGCTCCCTTCTAGAACAACGCCGACTTCGTGATTTTTCGGTTCAACGCGTTGGAAATGATCAACAGGGTCGTCCCGACGACGGATTGAAACAATCCGGAGGCCGAAGCCACGCCATAGTCGACATAGGATCCAAACGCCATGCGGTAGGTGTAGGTGGCCAGACAGTCCGCGGTTTCATAGGTAATGGGTTTATACAACAACAAAATTTTGTCAAACCCGACCACGAAAACCAAACCGATCCGAAGCGTCAGCATCATGACGACCAAGGGCATGATCGTGGGCAACGTAACATGAACGAGACGTTGCCACCGGTTGGCGCCGTCCATGGCGGCGGCTTCATGTAAATTAGGATTGACGTTGGAAATCGCGGCGATATAAACGATGGCGCCGTACCCGCACCCTTGCCAAATGTCGGTAAAGGTATTGATCAGCCAGAAAACGGGTACTTTGGGGTTGGCGAGCCAGTTTTGTTGCGGAAGACCCAGCCACATTAACAATTGTGTGACCGCGCCTTCCGATGAGAGGAACTCGGTCACCAATTGGGCAACGACAACAGCGGCGACGAAGTAAGGCAAGTAGGAGATGGTTTGGACGGTACGTTTGAATTTTTTGAATTTTACCTGCGATAACAATAAGGCGAAAATGACGGGCGCGAAAAAGCCGACGGTCAAATTCATCAGCGCCATCGCGCTGGTGTTCCGCATGACGAGCAGGAACGTGTCTCCGGTAAAGAGGGTTTCGAAGTTTTCAAATCCCACCCACCGGCTCCCAAAGATGCCTTTGGTGACGCTGTACTTTTCGAAAGCGACGACAATCCCGATCATCGGGATATAATGCAAGACGACGAAATAGGCCAGGACCGGGAGAAATAACAAATACATGATCCAGTTCTTTTTCATATCTTTGATAAAGCGGACTTTAAAGGGTTTTTTCGGGATTTTTCGAATGACGATCGGGGCTGGTGCCGACAACATGGCATTATTCGTTTCCATTTCGACCTCTCAAGTTTCGTCGTGTCCGTCCGTGAAAAAAGTCGACGGCAGTGCATACAATTTCATATTACTCTATTTTAACAAAATAGCCAACACAAGTAATGTAATATTTTGTAAATTATTACAGTATTTTAAGATTATTGCGGCATTTCCCAAAGGGATCGCTCGCAAAACAAAAGGGGCGTTTCCGCCCCTTTTTTGGAGAAAAGGCTTTTTGGTGGTCGGCTGGGATTAGGCGGCCGGTTTGACCAAGGTGAAGGTAACGAGGTTTCCGCTCAGATCGATGACGGTCGTAAACGTCGTCGTATTGTCGGTGACCACGAGTTCGATGCTGTTCAGGGTGATCGCCCAAACTCCTCCGACATAGGACCAAGTTCCGGTCTGGATGCCGACGCTCGAAGCGTCATGCATGTCCAGAGAGGCGGTGCCATCGGCGTTCAAGTTCAAATCCATCGAGTAAGCGCCGGCGGAGAAAGCGAAGGTGACGACCGGTTTGGCGCAGGTGAAGGTGATCAGGTTGCCGCTCAGGTCGATAATGGTGGTCCAAGTGGTGATGTTTTCGGTGACGACGAGTTCGTTCTCGCCCAAGGTGATCGCCCAAACGCCTTCGGTTAGAGTCCATGTTCCGGTCTGGGTGCCGACGGCCGATCCGTCATGCATGTCAAGGGAGGCGGTGCCATCGTCGTATAGGTTCAAATCCATCGAGTAAGCGCCGGCGGAGAAGGCATAGGTGTAAACCAGTTCGGGTCCGGTATGGTACGGAAGGTCAAGGAGGTCGACGACGTCATCTTCGGTGCCCGCGATTCCGTCCGCCCCATTGCTCAGAATATAGGAGAACGACCAACTGTCGGCGTCCATGTTAACCGTTTGTTCGATATCCATAATGATGACGGTGAAGGTGTAGCCATTGAGTTCCCAAGAAGCGCTGGAGGAGACGGCGGCGCCATTCATCATCAAGGCGGCGGTGCCATCTTCATAGCACTCGAAGGAAATCATCGAGCCGACCCAAGTATAAAGCGTCGGGGAGACTTCTTCGACATAGAGAACGACGTCGAGCGGCTCTTCGTCCGGAGCGTCGTAAACGGCGGTGAGTCCGTCTTCCGCAAGAGTCAAAACGAATTCATCGGAGGTGCCATCAGGAGTCAATGTGTAAACCAGTCCGTCTTTGACCCAAGTGCCTTCATAGAAGGAGACGAGGGTGTCGACATAAGTGCCGTTATGTTTCAGAAGGAGGGTGCTGTAATCGTCGCCTTCGATCTGATAGGTAAACATGGTCTGGCCGGTTTCATCGGCGGGAGTGTGGACGACTTCGAGGTTGTGGACGAATTCGGAATCATAGAATGTCGTGACGTTCCAAATGGTGTCATCGTCGTAGGCCCAATCGCCATAAGGTTCGCCGTCAAAGGTCGTAAACACGATGTGTTGGGAAGCAGTGGCGGTGACTTCTTCATCGACTTCCGTGGTCACGGGGTCGTCCGGGGTCACAATATATTCGACTTCTCCATCGACGATCTCATACGTGCCGGCGACTTGGCGGCCATCGTTATATTGAGAAAAATAGAAGATTCCGTTCTCGTAAAATGCGAAGTAGCTCGTGTAGGGTCCGGTATGAGTAATGATGTACTCATAATAACCTTGGCAGATCAGCGGGATCTCCTGGACGGTCGTTGTGGTCGTCGTGGTCGTCGTGGTTGTCGTAGTCGTGGTCGTGGCGGTTGTCGCGGTCGTGGCGGTTGTCGCGGTCGTTGTCGTTCCGCAAGCGGCCAATCCGAAAACAAGGCTCAGAAGCGTCAAAAGCGTCAAAACTCTGAATCTGTTTTTCATTTTGGTTCTCCTTTTCATTATTTTTTTGTTTTTTTTGAAAGCGCATCCATATTTCCTCCCTATTTTATATTATCGGGCGAGGGGAAGTATTGTAAAATTTTTATAATTCTTGCAATTATACAAACAAAATTGGTTTCTCCAGGATCGGAGGGCTTGATAGTAGGAATAATATGTTTTGAGATTCGACAAACCGTGAAAAATGGATAGATTATTGTAATTTTCTAGAAAAAATTGTATAATTTATATTAGTTAAATTCCATGGGAGGCCCTCATGAAAAAAGAAATCCTGGAGTATTTGTGCCGGACGACGATGTTTCTGTCCCGGATTCCCATCCGGCTTTACGACAAAGACGTTTTGGTGGAAACCTATGAACCATTCCCCCTTGATTTCGACTTGTCCGCCATTTATGCCAAGGAACTGCTCGGGGCGCCGTTGACTGTTCACGCCGTGCTGTCCCCGAGGCTGATGATGTACGGAAAGGTCCGGGATGAAAACTCCGATTTCTCGATGATCTTAGGACCGGCCCGGTCCGTACCGATTACCGACAACGCCATCAAAGACATCATTTTGGAAAATCACCTAGACTTGGCCATGGCTGAACCGATGAATCATTATTTCTCCTGCATGCGGGCGATCCCGATTGAAAATTTCATGTTGATGCTCAGCATGCTGAACGGATTCCTCAATCAAAAAATCCTAACCCTTGGAGATTTTTATCAAACCAAAACCCCGTATGACGTGAGCGTCAACATTTACCAGGAAATGCTGGGACATTCCGAGCAAAACGTCTATGTCGACCACGACACCACTCCGGAAATGAATTTTGAAAAAACCGTCCTCTTCTTTGTCCGACATGGACAAACGGAAAAGTTGATTTCCCATCTGCAAAACAAATATAGCGGGGGACGACCCGGAACCATCGCCTATGACGCCTTGCGGCAATATAAAAACCGTTGCATCTCGATGACCACGCTCGTTTCCCGAGCCGCGATGGAGGGGGGAGTCGATGCGGATACCGCCTATGAGCTGTTCGACCTTTACCTGCAAAAAGTGGAAATGAACAACGAAATCGCCAACCTCAACGAAATTCTACGGGCGATGCTCACCGACTTTTCCAATCGCGTCCGGGCGTTGCATTATGGGAACACCGAAAATCCGACGATCAACCGGGCGATCAGCTTCATCAATGAGCATTTGAACAGAAAAATGCTCGCCTCCGAAATCGCCAAAATCCTACGCATCAACCCCGGATACCTCTCCGTCAAATTCAAGAAAACCACCGGCGTATCTCTTCCGGACTACATCAATCGGCAAAAAGTGTTGGAAGCGAAACGCCTTCTCCGTTTCAGCGAGAAATCGCTGGTCGAAATTTCCAACTATCTCTCCTTCTCTTCCCAAAGCTACTTCCAAAATCTGTTTAAGAAAAATACCGGGATCACCCCGACCGAGTATCGGAGAAATCCGATCGATTAACCCGGCTCCGACCCCTTTCGAAACGCTGTTCTTTTCCCAATCAAAAACGCCCCGGTTGGCTTCGTGCCTCCGGGGCGTTTCTCATTTTCGGATGTGATTCAAAGCCTCATTGACTTCAAAAACCTGTTCCGTCGTCGTGTGGAACCGTTTGGCGGCGAGGTGGATCAAATGCTCCAGACTCATGTGGCTCATCATGCCAAACAGTCCTTCTCCCATCGGGCTTTCGGGTTCTTGGCTCGAAGGGGGGGGATTTTTCCCCAGAAATGAAATCAAAATCGCTTTTCCGCCCGGATGGGCCAGAATGTCGCCGATTTTATCTTTGATGGAAAAGCATCCCTCCGGAAACTGCAATTCCCGAACGACGCCGTCTTTCTCAAACCAATTGTTTATGCCATGATCGTGCTTCAGGATATACCGGGGGTTGGGTGTTTTCACTCCGCGGATGACCGATTGATCCGACTGCGACTCGCAGGCAGCCCTCACATGGTTGATCCCCGACCGGATCGCGATCCGGAAGGTGAAGACATGGGAGCCGGTTTGCTCCTCGAGGAAAACGCCGTTGACCCATAAGGCCACCCGTGTCTGATTGGAATAGACTCTGACCTCCGTCGATTTTCCAGTCCGATCCACGAAGCGTTTTCCACAGAGGTGGACAAAGGGATCCTTGCTCCACCAGGCCTTATAGATAAAGAAACTGTCTTTTTTCGTTTTTCGATCATAGGTGACGAGGCCTTTGTTGTTGCGGCCCTTTCTGCCTCCTTCGTCCCGGGAATCTGCGGCGAAGTCGAACATGTTCCACACATATGTCCCCCAAAGAAACGGCCGGGTGGAAAATGTTTCGAGCATTTTTTCATGGTAGTACGCCTGATAGGTTTCGGAATAATCTCCTTGTTTCGGATCGTCGTTTTGCCAGGAAAGGATTCCTTCCGCCCCATATTCAGAAATTCCCAGGCATTTTTCGGGATGGTTCTGGTGAAACAGATCAAACCAGGGCCCGTTATCCTGAACCGTTCCGACGTACCATCCCAAATAATGATTGTACCCCAAGATGTCGGAGACCTCGAGCAAGGGACTGTCGGTCGGCAACGTGAAGATGTGCGCCATCGTGGTCAGTCGACTCGGATCGAGGCGATGACACAAGTCGTGAAGGACTTGATTTTCCGCAAGGATTTCGGGGCTCTCCCCCATGGCCGTGATCTCGTTGGACAACCCCCAGCAAACGATGGACGGGTGGTTGATGTTCTGCGAAACAAGCTCGGTCATTTGGGAAACCGTGTTGGCCCCCCCTTCTCCCAAGCGGCTCGTAATGAAGGGGATTTCCGCCCAAACGACGATCCCGTGGCGGTCGCATAAATCGTAAAAATACTGATTATGTTGGTAATGGGCCAAACGGACGGTGTTCGCTCCGGTCTCCAAAATCAACTTCATGTCTTCTTCCTGTTCCCGTTCCCCGATCGCCCAGCCACGGTCGAGCCGGTCCTGGTGACGGCTGACGCCGTGCAGAGGATAGCTGGTTCCATTGAGAAAAAAGCCCAGATCGGGATCGATTCGGACCGTGCGGACTCCAAAGGGGGTCTTCACGCAATCCAGGATGCGAAATCCGTCCATGAGATGGATTTCGACCGAATATAGGTAAGGGTTTTTCGTTCCGTCCCAAAGTCGAGGAGAAGGGATTACGACATCGAAAACGGTCTGGGATATCGGTTGTTCCTGAAAAATGAGCTGATTTTCCTCCCGATCAAAGATCCGCAATTGGATCGTTTGCCCAAGGACTCCGTGAATCGGATGGGTCTGAACGCGGACCAAGGCTTGATTCTTCTCAGGGACGGCGGTCACCTCCACTCCTTGGCTCCCGTGATTCAGTAAATCAAAATGACTGTCCTCGACTAGCAACAACGCGACGTTTCGATAGATTCCACCGAAGAAGGTGAAGTCCGCGTGTTGCGGATAAACCCGGTCATTGGGGCCGTTGTCGACGGAAATGAGGAGGGTGTTTCGGGATTTCAGGTGATTCGTCAGATCCGCTCGGAAGGTTGAAAAACCGCCTTCGTGGCGAAGGAGAAAGATCCCGTTTAAAAACACTTCGGCAGTGGCGTTAGCCCCTTGGATTTCCAAAAAAAGCCGACGCATGCCCAAGTCGACCGGCGTCCGGAAAGTCTTCCGGTACCAACGGATCCCCCGGACATAATCGCCTCCGCCGTCCTGGCCATCCTGATTATTCCACGTGTGCGGTAGATTGATCCGTTTCCCCGGGGCGCGCCGGATCCGGTCCAACGAATCGTCCGCCGGGATAAAGACCCATCCGCGATTGAAATCCAATTGTTCTCTCAAAGACAGCACCTCGATCGATATCTCCCGGAAAACCCCCGGGCGGGAAAGTTCACTCGATAGTATCAAGATATCATATTTTGCCCCTGATGTATTGTAAAATGATTGAAATTTGTGTAAATAATTGTCCTCCTCGGTCCACACGGGCTTTTCATAAACCACGAGCAATATTTGGAATAATTTACATAAAAGTGCGAAAAATTACATTACTTTTGGGGAGTAATTGTTTATACTGAGGGTATCAGATATCTGTCGATTCATCCCGAATCCCATACGAAACCTCGGAGGGTCCATGAAAAAAATCGATTTCAATCGGAATTGGCTTTTCTACCAAAACGGAAAAGAAACCCAAAAACAACAAGTGACCCTTCCCCACGACGCCATGTTGCGCGAACCCCGGGATCCCCACATCCCAATGGGAAGTCAGGAAGGCTTTTTTCCCGGCGGAAAATATGTCTATGTCAAGCACTTTTCCGCTCCCGAAAACGCCGGAGACCTGGCCCACATCTTGGAATTCGAGGGCTCTTACATGAATACCGAAGTCCTCATCAACGGCCGCTCCGCCGGAAGCCGGGTCTACGGGTACGCGGAATTTCATGTCGACATCAGTCCCTTATTGAAACCCGGCGAAGACAACGAAATCGAGGTGCGGGTCGACAACTCGGTCCAACCGAACGCCCGTTGGTACTCGGGAAGCGGTCTGTACCGTCATGTCAGCCTCCTTGTCGGACCCAAAGAACACATCGCCGTCAATGGCGTGAAAGTCACCCCCGTTTCGATCTCTCCGGCGGTGATCCGGGTCGAAACTGCCGGTTGCGAGGCCCCTGGTTTGTCGGTTCTCGTCGAAATCCTTTGGGAAGGGAAAACCGTGGCCAAAGGAAAAGGATCCTCTCTGGAATTGACCCTTTCGGAGACCAAACCTTGGACGGCCGACCACCCAGATCTCTATCAGGCGAAAGTCACCTTGATCCAAGCCAAAAAGGTCCTCGATGAACAGGTGGAAACCTTTGGCTTGCGAATCCTCGCCTACTCCCCCACCCAAGGATTGCTGCTCAACGGGAAGCGGATTTTGCTCAAGGGCGGTTGTATCCATCATGACAACGGCGTCTTAGGGGCCGCCGACAATCGTTATGCCGATGAACGAAAAATCCGGATCCTGAAAAAAATGGGGTTCAACGCCATCCGCTCCGCCCATCATCCGATGAGTCGGACGCTGTTGAATCTGTGCGACCGGTTGGGAATGTATGTTTTGAACGAAGCATTTGATGTGTGGACCCTCCGGAAGTCGCGGTACGATTACGGAATCCATTTCCACAATCATTGGCAAGAAGATCTCGAAACGATGGTCTTGTGTTCCTACAACCACCCATCCGTTCTCCTTTACTCCCTCGGAAACGAGATTCAGGATACCGCGTTTCCCCACGGCGCGGCGAGGGCCAAGGAACTCTTCGACCACCTGAAATCTCTCGATGCTTCCCGTCCCGTGACCCTGGCCCTCAGTTTCACGATGAACCTGATGGCCAAGGCGGGTTTCTATTTCCAAGAACCCAAGGCCGGCCAGGCGGAACAACGCCTCGATTTCCCGGCGGACGGTTTCGCCCTGAAATTGGTTATGTTTTTGATGAACCTCTTTGAAAAACAAGCAGATGGCCCGAAAGGGGACCGATTGTCCCGCGAGACTTTCCAGGCTTTGGACATCGCCGGTTACAACTACGGAACCAGACGGTATGCCAAAGATCATCGGAAATATCCGGAGCGCGTGATTCTCGGGACGGAAACGTATTCCCAAGACATCGCCAAATCGTGGAAATACCTGATGACGCACAATCACGTCATCGGCGATTTCATGTGGACCGCGTGGGACTATTTGGGAGAAGCCGGCATCGGAGTGTGGGAATATGGGGCGGTCAACGGCTCGCGGTTCAAGCCGTATCCCGCCTTGACTGCGGGTTGCGGCGCCATCGATTTGAACGGACTTCCCGGTTCCCCCGCTTTCCTCGCCTCCACCGTCTGGGGCAATGAAACCATCCCCTACATCGGGGTCCGGCCGGTCCAACACGCCAACGAAAAAGCCCATCCGGCCAAATGGCGCGGAACCGACTCGGTCGACAGTTGGAGTTGGAAGGGATGCGAAGGTTACCCAGCGCACATCGAAGTGTTTTCAGATCAATCCCGCCTCGAGCTGCTTCAAGACGGAAAATCGCTGGGAACCAAAAAACTCCGCCATCATGTCGCCCATTTCTCAACGAAATTCTTCCCGGGAGAACTGGTCGCCATCGCCTATGATCGAAATGGCATCGAAACGGGCCGTCGCAGTTTGAAATCCGCCCACGGGCCCTCCCTTCTCTGCCTCCATCCCGAAAAAACCGTCCTGAACGCCGACGGCGAAGACGTGTTGTATCTTCACATCTCGATCGCCGATGACAACCGGGTGATCCGCCTGCTCGACGATCGACCGGTGACCATTTCCGTTTCTGGGGCGGGGAAACTTGCCGGTTTCGGAAGCGCAAACCCGGTCAACGCCGAAGACTTCCTCGGAACGCGGTCCACGACCTATCTGGGTCGGACGCTCGCGGTCGTTCAGAGCGGATGGGAGCCCGGTGAAATCCTGGTGAAAGTCGCTTCCGAGGGATTGCTGAGCCAAGAGGTTCGGATCACGGTTCGTTGACACCGAAGAAAAAGACAGGCAAACGCCCGAAAAATCCATTCATTTTCCGTCGTTTCCTTGGTATAATGATCTGGTAATCGTTTCATGGACTCCCCGCTTGAGAAATTTTTCCGATGACAGGTGCCTAACATGCCGAAACTTGATGCCTTACTCCAAATGTCCCGCCATTACGGTTCAAATTCGGACTATGTTTTGGCTGGGGGAGGAAACACCAGCCTCAAGATCGATGATATCCTTTTCGTCAAGGCTAGCGGAACGACTCTCGCCACCATCGAAGAGGACGGTTTTGTGGCCATCGACCGCCACCGTCTCCAACAAATGTGGAAAAAACAGTACAGCCCAGATTCCGCCCGCCGCGAATCCGAGGTTTTAGCCGACCTCATGGCCTCTCGGATAGAAGGTCAAACCGGCCGTCCTTCCGTGGAAACCGCCTTACACGACCTGATGGAGTATCGGTTGGTTCTCCATCTCCACCCCGCCCTCCTCAACGGCCTTACTTGTTCCCTCAACAACCGCTCTTGGGTTGAAAAGAACCTGGGGGAAGAAGCGGTTTGGCTCGATGCGACCAAACCCGGTTACCTTTTGGCGGCGGCTTGCCGAACCTTACTAGAGACCGCCAAAGCCCGGTCGGGAAAATGTCCGCAAACACTATTGATCGAAAATCACGGCGTTTTCTTCGCCGCCGACCATTTGGACGACATGGCGGTTTTGGTGGATGGGCTGATGGGAAAAATCCGCAAAGCGGTGAACATTCATCCCGATTTTACGCCGGTTCCTTCCCGCAGAGACATCGAACCGATCCTCCGTCAAATCCACGCCGTATCTCCGGACACCTCCATTGTTTTTGACGCCAACCGGGGCATCCGCGCCTTGTCCGATTATTCCGGCGGAGAACCGGAAATCCGATTCCCGTTTACCCCCGATCACATCGTCTATTGCGGTCCCTACCCCTTATATACCAACGAAGATCGCTTGACCGAAGATTTCCGGAAGTTCGTCCAAACCCACGGCTTTCCCCCGAAAGCCATCCTTGTCCGCGACGCCGGACTGTTCGCGTTGGGAAAAAACGAGAAAATGGCGCTTCTTTCCCGGGATCTATTCTTGGATGAAATCAAGATTTTGGCCTATTCCAAAAATTTTGGGGGTCCCCGGTTCATGACCCCGGAGGACATCGACTTCATCATTCATTGGGAAGTCGAAAATTACCGCGTGAAGGCCACCCAAAAATGACTAACCAACTCTGGCACTTGAACCAACCCACCACTCAACAGCGATTGACCGCGCTCGAATCCCAACTACGGGAAGAGCGGAGTCTGGCGGACCGCCCGACGATCCGTCCTTATGATGCGAACAACCATATCCATACTTTTTATTCCTTTTCCCCTTATTCCCCGACCTTGGCGGTGTATCAAGCGTACCGCGCGGGACTCCAAGTGGCCGGAATCGTCGACCACGATTCCTTGTCCGGGGCCATCGAATTCAAAAAAGCGGCCGCCCTTGTGGGGATCGGTTCGACCGCGGGCGTCGAGATGCGGGTCCGATTTGAAAAAGGGTTCGGGACGCTGAACAACCCCGACCAACCGGATTGCATGTATATGGTCGCTCACGGCGTCTGCCAAAACAACATCGAATCCTTCAACGAATACCTCGCTCCGTTTCGCGCTCACCGGGAAGACCGCAATCGGCGGATGTGCGAGAGTCTCAACCACATCCTGGCCTCGGCGGGAATCGTCCTTTCGTACGACCAGGACGTTCGTCCCCTCTCCCAAGCGGTGGAAGGCGGTTCCGTTACCGAACGCCATCTGCTGTATGCGGTGGCGATCCGTTTGGAACAACGGTTCGGACGAACCCCGGAATTGCTCCACTTCCTGAAGTCCCATCTGAACCTGGATTTGAATGTCAAACAGATCGGACTGCTTTCCGATCCGGGGAACCCATGGTTTCTGTATGACTTGTTGGGCGTTCTGAAAACCAATACCCGCCCCTATTACCTCCCCGCGGACCGGGAGATGCCCCAAGCCGAAGCCTTCGTCGCCAAAGCGAAAGAATTCGGGGCGATTCCCTGTTATGCGTATCTTGGCGACGTTGCCGAATCGGTGACTGGGGACAAACGGGCGCAGACTTTCGAAGATGGCGTTTTGGACCGTTTGATCGTCGAACTGAAAACGATCGGCGTCCCCGCCATCACCTACATGCCCACCCGAAACACCAAAGCCCAATTGACCCGAATCCGGACCTTGTGCGACCAAAACGGGTTGTTGCAGATTTCCGGAGAAGACATCAACTCCCCGCGCCAGAGTTTCCTTTGCGCGGCGTATTCCGATCCGGAATACCGGAATCTCATCGATACGACCTGGGCGTTGATCGAACACGAAGTGGAATGTCAGGAAAAAGGCATCGGATTCGGCCTCTTCGGCCCGATCCGCCATCATCTTTCTTTATCGGAAAAAATCGAACAATACAGTCGTGCCGGAAAAGCGCGCTATGGGGTGAAAAATCATGAGTAATATCAATTTAGCCGGAAAAGTCGCCGTCGTCACCGGAGTATCCCAAGGACTCGGGGAGGCTTTGGCCAAACGTTTGGCCCGCGAGGGATGCTTTGTCGCCGCTTGTGACATCAATTTCGACGGAGTTAAAAAAGTCTGCGAGACGATGGAGAATGCCACCCCCTACGCCCTGGACATCACGAATTACGATCAGTGCCTGGCCGTCCAGCAGTCGATTGTCGCCAACCACGGAACCGTCGACATCCTGATCTGCAATGCCGGGATTTTGAAGAGCGGGGACATCTACACCCTCGCCTCTTCGACCTTCCAACAGGTGATCAACGTCAACCTGGTGGGCTATTTCAACACCGTCAAGGCCTTCGCCCCGATCATGCTCGACCACAAAAAGGGAAGCATTATCCAAATCAACAGCAAATCGGGAAAAGTCGGATCCTTCAAAAACGGGGCCTACGCCGCCAGCAAATTCGGGGGCATCGGTTTGACCCAGAGTTTGGCTCTCGAGTTCGCGGAGTTCAATGTCCGCGTCAACAGCATCTGCCCGGGCAACCTGTTGAATTCCCCCCTGTGGGTCAACAGTCTTTTCAAGCAATATGCCACTAACCAGAACACTACCGAAGAAGCCATTCGGCAAAAATACATCAACCAAGTCCCGCTGCATCGCGGCTGTGAATACGAAGACATCGAAAACATGATGGTGTTCCTCGCTTCCGACCTGTCATCCTATATGACCGGACAAGCCATCAACGTCACCGGCGGACAAGTCATGCATTAAGGAAAACGTCGCCGGCGAACCGTATCGCCAGCGACGCTTTTTATTCCGGAAATTTCAATAGGCATTCGGTCTTTGATACCATATCAAGGTAAGCGGGGGACGGTTTTTTTTCGGTCACCAGGAAGTCGACGTCAGTCAAGTGGAAGGCCGTGTTCATCATCGTCTGGTTGAATTTGGTGCTGTCGCAGAGCAAGGCGACTTGCTGGGAGTGCCTGACGATCCGGCGTTTCAATTGGGCGGTCTCTAGACTGTCGTCGGTGATTTCCCCTTTCGCGTTGATCCCGCTGCAGGAAAGCAACGCCAAATCGGCATTCAGGTTATCATAGTAATCGAGGGTCATGCTTCCAAGAATGGTGTTGGAAAAATTCTGAATCCGGCCCCCGGCGACATAGACGTCGACGTTGTCTAGTCCGGACAACATCAGCGCGGTGCGGATTCCGTGGGTGATCACCGTCAGATGTTGAAATCGCTGAAGCAAGGGCACGAGGGCCAACACGGTCGAACTGCTGTCAAGAATGAG
>Ga0066601_10000493_pt1 | contig 15775 bp, 21 predicted proteins | sample Medcelwee11metaG_FD_59487 | JGI IMG/M metagenome (GOLD analysis project Ga0066601, IMG submission 59487) | Freshwater pond sediment microbial communities from the University of Edinburgh, under environmental carbon perturbations - Medium... | ecosystem: Environmental > Aquatic > Freshwater >... | reverse complement strand
TATAAGTTATTGTCTACTCTTTAGTGATGACAAAAATCACCATCTGGTCTGGGCGCATTTAATTCTCATCCCCCTATATGAGATGCCCAGACTGGTTTTTTTTTCATCCATGACAAAGGTGAGATGAATGGAACAAGAGGACGATTTCCTGTTGGATGAAGTGAGCGGAAGGAAAAGGAAGCCCATCATGAGCGTCCTGAACAAGACTAAGCTTTCCACCTATGAGATGGATGAGCTGTTCTGCGACGAACTTTAATATAACTTCTCTATTTATCATCCCCCATGGCAGACGAACTCTCGAATATCATCGATGCCCGGGACAGGTTCGCTGAGAGGAGGGAAGCAGCGAAAGCCAATTCTCAGGAAACACGAGAAGAGCAAGCTTTGAATAAACGTCTTTGGTCCCTTCTCATAGAATACGCGAGGACCTTGCATGAACTGAGATCCCGTCATCCCTCCAACCAGCACATCCAAACATACGAAAAACTGAAAGAACATTTCGATATATTATCCACTCACTCTGATACCGCGAAGAGATATTCAGTCAAAGTACGGTATGACCTGGGGAAGGCATACTCAAGACAGGCTGAGCTTATAGCAACCCATAGAGATACCCTTTATCAGGATAAGGTCAGACCTATCACCGGCAATCTAGATAGAATGGTGTGGAAACAAAAAAGCTCACTTGAAGCAGCAATGAAGAACTACAGGGAAGCGTGGTTGAGATCCGAGTGTGAGCAACAAAATGACGGAAGGATGAGGGCGTTCGGGATAGAATCAAGATTGGAAATGCTGGACCTCGCAGGACAGCATCTCAGTGATTTATTCCAGGATACACCAATAGAGGAACTTTACCGATTGCATTCTCTGACTGAAAAGGTCCAGGACTTCAGGAGCCATAGCAATCCTGAGCTGACCTATAATCAGTTCGGAAAAAAGATTGTCCAGGCATGCAATACCATCCTTCACTATATCGACACAGAAAAAAGGTAGTCGAGAGCTCAGCCTTTTCAATGATCAGAAGATCCATATTACATATCGGTCAAGCGATTGATATTGTGATGACGGGTTTACGAGCAGGACATTTCAGCGCTGAAATGAAAACAGACTCGAACCAAAATCATCCGATCGACCACCCTCATTTTCTTTCTTCCGACATATTTTTATAATGACCCGCATCCTGAAACATCATGTCCCCCTATGAAGAGAATCTTGAAAGGAAAGAGGATTGGAGGAAAGCGGGAAAGATCGCCGGAAAAGCCCTCCATTACGGGAGGTCCCTGATCAAGCCTGGCGCGTCCTTCCTTGAGGTCTCAGACAGGATAGAAGAGAGGATACTCTCTCTCGGCGGCCAGATCGCATTCCCTGCCCAGATGTCTTTTGATCATGTTGCGGCGCACAACTGTGCTGATCCCGATGACAAGACCCTTTTCAGTTCCCAGGTCGTCTGCCTCGATGTGGGAGTCCACGTTGATGGAGCCATCGGCGACACCGCGCTCACCGTCGACCTATCAGGGAAGCATGCTGAACTCGTTAAAGCCTCTGAGGACGCACTCAAAGCCGCGTCAAAGATCCTTGCCATCGGCACCACCTTGGGCGAGATAGGGAAAGAGATAGAAAATGCAATCATGTCCCATGGATACACCCCCATCCATAACCTTTCAGGCCATGGTCTTGGGTTCTATAGCATCCACACCCCTCCGAGCGTCCCGAATTTCAATACCAGGGATGACACACCGCTCGAGAAGGGGATGGTCATCGCGATAGAGCCCTTCGCGACAGACGGCGCGGGGATGATATACGAGACAGATTCAGCGAATATCTTTTCATTCGCCAGGCAAAAACCGGTCAGGAGCGCCATAACGAGGGAAGTGCTTTCTGCGATCAAGCTCTACAGTACCCTCCCCTTCACCACTCGCTGGCTCACGAGAAAGCTTCCCGCATATAAGGTGAACTTCGGCTTGAAGGACCTCCTCCAGAACGGTATCATCAGGAAATACCCTCCTCTCCCAGACAGGAACAGGGGACTAGTCTCACAGGCGGAGCATACCTTCTTCATCGATGACAAGGTTGAGGTCCTCACCTCGTTCAAAGAAGGGGATGATAATTAGAGGCGTCGAGCTCGAAATGCTCTTTGACGCTCTTGAAACCCTCTGAGTGGTTGGCGCATTCCTTCTTCTCTTCCCAATAGAACCAGCAGGCGTCGCCGAACGCTTCCCAGTTCATGCAATCCTTGCAGAGCGCTGAAGGCATCTTCTTGGTATCAGCCATGATGGACCAGTTGTGCGCCTGTCCTATTTATTGCTTGCGGTCGCCGCGTCTCCTTCTCGAGCACCAGTATCCTCTTCGTCATCGACTTATGGATATACCATTCGAAATCATAGATGACTGTCAGGCGGGCTGCCGCATCAAGGTAGGAATAATGCGACGGCATCCCCACAACAGCTCTTCCCTGTAGCCTCCTCGCAAGGAGCGAGAAGAATCTCTTGTAGACCATATCCAGCCCTTTCTCTTTCCCCTTGGTGTTCTTGGCGTAAGGGAGGTCTGTCACGACTGAAGAGAAAGTCCTGTCAAGCGTCAGGCTGTCTTTAATGAAAATCTTTCCCTTTAATCCAAGATGAGCGAGGTTCTTTTTGCACCCTGCGACCATCTCCGGTTCGATATCATATCCCTCGATCGAAAACCCCATGAGACCAGCCTCGATGAGGATCCCTCCTGACCCGCAGAAGGGGTCGATGATGGTCCCTGACCTCCTCCCGGTGAGGTTGACCATGCACCGCGCGAGCGCGGGATCCAAGGATGAGGGGTGGTGGAACGGCCTCCTGTCAGGCCGTCTCTCCCTTCCGGTATCCTCGTTCCTCCACTTCGTGATGCCCACAAGGCAGGTATCCTGAACCCCATAGGCCATGACCCTCGTCCCCGGGTTCTTGAGGTCGACCGCTGGACTTGGGAGGGCGTTCCAGATGACGCCTGCGAGTTCCTGCGATGAGAAAGGCGTCCCTTCTGCCCTGACGCAGAACGATCTCTTATAGTGATCCTCCCAGGATACCATCCCCAATCGTTCTTTTGTCTCATCCACCGGTGAAGACAAGAGATGGAGAAGGACCTCGCTGGACTGGGACAGTCTTCCCATGAGGCTAGGCCGATTCGTCTCGAGCACGAGGAAGTTCTCTCTCTCAAAGAGAGGTTCCGCCCCGAAGAGGGCGCAGGCCTCTGCCCTTGCCATCCCCAGGTCCCGTTTCTTCAGGACGACAATAAGCTTCATTTACGCTTCTTTGTCTCTTCCTTCAGATCCCCGAGTTTCTTATAGGCGAGATAGACGATGAGCGCGAGCTCGACCAATATGACTATTGGCCTGATGATCTTGTCCATCTCCTCGAAATACTTCGCTGTGCCTATGAAAAGGCATACGAAGCCACCCAGCATGAAGCCGGTGCCTATCCATTCATGGAGCGGGTTCTTCTGTTTAGGGAGGAATACTCCGAGAGCAACCCCGATGGTCGCGAAAAGCGAATAGAGGAGGAAAGTGATCAGTTCATATCTCGCCTGGGCTGCCGGATAGCCGTCGCTGCAGGAGCACCGATAGGAGGTCGCGCATCCGTTCGCGTCATATTCATAATAGAAGTACCCATTATTATCGACGCAATGCTCCTGCTCCTCTGCTGTTGGCTGGATGGGTTTGCAGGTATCAGCTTGGGCGATGAGCGGTTTTTCCGCATAATACATGTAGTTCTGTTCATTGCAGTATGTTTCCCTTGGGTCGGTCACGACTGCATCGATGGTAGAGAACGCGAGAATCGCGAACAATGCACCGATGACAAAGATGATGGCTATTTTTCGGATGTCCATACAAGGCCTATGGGGAGGATTATATATAAGATTTGTGGAAGTGGAGACTCTCGGAAGGGCAACTGCGGACATCAGCATGTTCAGTTATTTGACAGCATTATTCTTCAGATCTCCATGAGAAAGGAAAAACTTTGGAATTCTGTAACCCTTAAAGTAACTTCAATCCCTTCAACCATTCTTTATCTCTTTATTCAATATTTATCCCTTCAACCAAAGTTTTTCCCTTCAACCATAACCTTATATCCCTGGAGTGTGGTTCGAAGAGGGATGAGGCCCATAAGACTGATGAAATGTGCTGTGATGATAATGGCTCTTGCCCTTGCGGGTTGCGTCTCCCCTGGGACAATCAGGCTCGCGGAAGGGGAAGTGAGGGAATATGAGGGAGAAAGGCTCTCTTCGATAAGCGATTTCAGGGAGAACTCTATCAAAGGCCCCCAGGTCCTGGCAGAAGAGGACTATCGCTTGGTGATCGACGGGTTGGTAGGGCATCCGGTCAATCTTTCCTATCAGGATGTCCTTCGCTACCAGAAGTATTCAAAAGCCGTGCGGCTTGACTGCGTGGAGGGATGGAGTGTCGATATCCTCTGGGAAGGTGTATTGGTAAGGGATATCCTTGAAGAGGCAGAGGTGCTGCCCCAGGCAAATACTGTTATCTTTTACGCATCAGACGGATACTCGACATCGTTCCCCATCGAGTATGTCCTGGAAAATGAAATACTGCTCGCAGCAAAGATGAATGGGGTGACCCTCCCTCCTGAACGCGGTTTCCCTTTCCAGCTGGTGGCAGAGAGCAAGTGGGGCTACAAATGGATCAAATGGGTCACGAGGATCGAGCTGTCTGAAGATGCCTCCTACAAGGGGTATTGGGAGCGCAGAGGATACTCGGATTCAGGTGATCTTGACAGTCACTTCCGCGATTGAAGGGACGGAATCGAAAATTAAATCACCTTACCTTTTCTGGACCATGGACACCACAAAACACACCGACGGATACTGGAAGAAGACGCTCACCAAAGAAGAATACTCAGTCCTCCGTGAAAAAGGGACAGAGGCGCCGTACACCGGAAAATATGTGACCTTAGACAGCGAGGGAAAGTATCTCTGCGCCGCCTGCGGCAACCATCTGTTCGACTCACAGGCTAAATTCGATTCTTCATGCGGCTGGCCAAGCTTTAAGGAAGAAAAAAAAGGTTCAGTCATCAAAAAAGAAGACAACAGCCATGGGATGAGAAGGATAGAAGTGGTCTGTTCATCCTGCGGTGGGCACCTCGGCCATGTGTTTGATGATGGACCTAAACCTGGGGGCAAACGGTTCTGCATCAATTCTGTGGCTTTGGATTTCGAGGGAAGAAGATGAACATGAAAGCGACATTCGCTGCCGGATGTTTCTGGCATGTTGAGGAATCTTTCAGGGAAATCCATGGGGTCATCGCGACCAGGGTCGGCTACATGGGAGGGAAGACCTGCGATCCCACCTATGAGGAGGTCTGTTCTGGTGATACCGGACACGCCGAAGTGTGTGAGGTGGAATATGACCCGATGAAAATCTCCTATGAAAGCCTCCTTGAGCGGTTCTGGAAGATGCATGACCCCACACAAAAAGACAGGCAGGGACCGGATATCGGGAGCCAGTACCGATCCATCATTTTTTTCCACCATAGGGCCCAGGAGACAGCAGCGACCCATTCAAAAAGAAAAGAGCAGAGTCGGCTTGGGAAAACGGTCACGACTGAAATTATTCAAGCTGCGGCATTTTATGACGCAGAAGGGTACCACCAGAAGTACTTCATGAAGACAGGGAAGAATGCGTGTAGATAATGATAGCACGGACTGAAATACAGGTCTGATGCGCCTGCGATGTACTGTCCTCTCATCCCTTCCGTAAACCGCCAATATCCAGCTCTAGATCTTCGATGCGGCTCATGATGAGTTGCCTGGAATCGTCTATACCTTTATTGTAGATATCTATACCGACCGTATACAAAAAGAAATCCAACATCTCTTCTGCGCTGATCATTCCGATCTCTTCATTGCGCTGTGTCTTGAAATAGGTGATTATCTCATCGATGGCGGCTTTTCGTCTCTCATCTGGGATCATATCCCAAGTCCGTTTCACTTTTTCCATTCTCCCTCATTGAATAATCCCATAGATATTAATTTTTGTTGTTTTTATAATCTTATTTTTCCACCAGTGTATCTCTCTCGGATCTCTTTGTTGTTATATCCCCTTAGGAAATATAGGCAGGAATGAATGACAGGAATAGTCCAAGGTGCCCGATAACTATATTAACGTCTCGATACTAAAGATCGCCATGAAAGCAGGAAGGCCGGTCGGCTCACCCGTGAGGCAGAATGTCATCGAGATATTGTTCCTCCTCGGGTCAGGTTATGGGTACGAGGTCTCATCCATCTACCAGCAGGTCTTCCCGAAAGTCACGAGGCGCCTCATCTACTATCACCTGAAAAAAGGGGTGGAGATAGGCGAGATAAAGGTCGCTAAAGTGAAAAAGGAGAAAGGCGACTACACCTGGGGGAGCATCGCAGAGAAGACCTATTACGCTCTGGGTGAGAACGCGAGACCGAAACTGAATGAGAAAGTGAAAACGTATCTTGATTCCCGGAAAAAATAATGAGTCGTACTCTAGAAAATCATTTCTCTATTGTTTTCACTTCAGCTTCTTGAAGAATCCGATAAGGGCGAAAGCCTCCCTTTTCGTGAGGAACGCCTTTCCCACAACGCGCTTCCAGACCTTCTTCTGTGTCTCAAACTTGTCAGGGGTGGAGAACTCTGTCTTCTTGAGGACAAGCCCGATCTCATTGAGCAATACCTCTTTCTCTTTGGCTCTCGCATACTCTGTTTTATCTTCCTTCCCTGGCATCCCTTTACATAGTTCGTAGCAGAAGATCGCAACTGCATGAGAGAGGTTGAGCGTGGTGTAGGACTCAGAGGCCGGGATGGTAGCGATGAAATCACACATCCTCACTTCAGGATTGGTGAGCCCCTTCCCTTCCCTCCCGAAGAGGAGCCCGATATTTGATTTCGATCTCATCTTCCTCCCGAACTTCTTGGCGAGAGTCTCAGGCTGGAGCGGGCACCGGGGGATATTATAATCTGTCCCTGTCTTCGCGGTAGTCCCGATGATGGTGTCAAACCCGCTGAAGAGTTCCTTTTTTTTGATGACCCTTGCTGATCTCAGGACAGAGAGCCCGTGCTTCGCTCTCTTGCACGCTTCAGGGTCGAGAGGGTCTGCTTTAGGGTCCACCACAACAAGATGTTCAAAACCGAAATTGCTCATGACCCGCGCGACAGCCCCTATGTTGCCTGCATGCTCAGGCTCGAGAAGGATGATCGATATCATTGAAAGAAGAGGAACGCTATATTGACAAATATGAGGATGAGGAAGAACGCGCTCACTATCCCCCAGATCTGCTTCGCCTTTTTCTTGTCGAACCAGTGTTCCAGGGTGACAAGGAGGATCCTCCCGCCGTCAACGATGGAGAGCGGTGTGAAATTGAAAAGCCCGATCCCTATGTTCAGGAGGATGAGCCAGCCGATGAGCCCGATATCCATCATGTTCTCCCGTGACCCGAAGAGCCAGAAGGTCAGGGCAAGGCCAGTCTTTCCCATCCTCTCTTCCGCGTCAGCCTTGACACGCTTGGTGTCTGGGTACACCCCCAGATAGCTCTGAGAGGCATTCTCAGGATGGTTTCCCAGTTGGATATCATAGGTCCCTTCATCTGTTTCGAGATGGACTATCTCTCCGGGAGATTTTTTGGAAAGTATTGAGAGGAACTCCGACCCGTTGGGGACCGCGTGGCCGTCGATCGCCACAACGAATTCATCCTCAGATACCCCTCCCATGCGTGCGGGAGAAGAAACGTTTTCGACTGGTGTTATGTAGATGCCTTCCACATCATAGACCGCGGAATAAATCGGTGTAGAGACCGCCAGCATCACCGCCATGAGCAGGAATCCCAGCACCAGGTTCGAAGTGGGACCTGCGGCATACACCGCCAGCTGTTGCGATGTTTTCGCCTTGGTGAGCTTCTTCTCATCCGGCTCTACGAATGCGAGGGGGAGGACAGGGATGATGAGGGCGATGAAGCCGAACCCTGACGCGTTCACCGGGATGCCGTATCTTCTCGCGACGATCCCATGAGCGAACTCATGGACAGTCGCAATGATGAAGATGCAGATGATGAAATACAGGGGAGGTACATAGAATGCCCAGGATGCCTTGATAGGCAATACCGGCATGACTGCAGGCGGGGCGTTAGGGATGAGGAATTGATCGAATACAGCTTTCACGAGGAGATAGCCGATGGTCGCCATCCCTGCATAGGAGATTGCGATACCGAATACCGCAAACCCAGAGATCAGCTTCGGGAAGCGTTTCGCCCATGATTCCATTCTCGCAAGGCCGTACTTGCCTTTGAAGAGGACTATATAGATGATGTAAGAGATGCCTTTCTGGATGATGAGGTGCTTTCTCTTGATGATGAGAAAAACAGTGAAGAAAAAAACGATGGTCAGGGCGAGGATATTCTGGATGCCGAGGTCGGCAAACCAGCTCATGATGCCAGTATCTACACCCATTTTTTTTTATTTCTTCCTGACCACTCTAAGCGCCTTGCCGCCGCAACTCCTGCAGGAGGTCTTGCCCTGGAGGACTTTCATCTGGGAAGAGCGGGTGACTGACTTGCAGTTCCTGCAAACGAACTTCCCTTTGAATAGGCGCGCTTCAGCTTCTGGAAATTTTGCCATTATGAACACCTTTATTCTGATTTGACCTGCTTCATGACCTTGTCATCCATGATGATCCAGTAGACCACAGTGGATCCGCTGGTGACTTCTCCTTTAAGGTCTTCCGGGATCGCCAGGTCGAACGTCTCGAAGGAATCAGAATCCATGACATTCGCCGAGTCTCCTGTTATCGAGAGCACCTGTGCGTTCCTCTTGTCGATGATAGGAGCCTCGATATTATCGTGCCCTGGCATGACGATGACTCTCTTCTTTCCATCGAGCATACCGATAGCATCCATCCTCACCTTTGCGTGCCCATGTTTTCCTGGGCGCGAGGTCTGGGTATCTGATACTGTGCAGGCGACACCTTCTATGACGACATAGTTGCCTTTCTTCAACGATCCTACCGAAACAAGCTTGATATCTCCCATAACGATCACCGATTTTGTTCTGGTTATCAAAGAGGCTTCAGCCTCTTTATAAATGTTTTGGTGACCCCGAGACAGGTCATTTTTCGAGATTCTCTCCCAGGTAATGTTTCAATCTCCCGATTGAATGATCATGGCTTAACCATGGGGTTGTATCCAGGATATGGCTCTAAACAATCTATCATTTCCAACATATATTTATAGTGCGCCTCGCTATTCCCGGACCATGCCGAGGGAATCCACGCCAGGGATAGAAGAGAAGATCGAGTTCAAGGAGAAGTTCGTTGAGCGCTACTCCGCCCTGACTGATTTCCAGGAATTCAAGTCCTGCTCTCTCTCCTTCCTCCGCAGGTCGATCCGGGTGAATACCCTCAAGACGACTGTCGAAGATATGAGGCTCAGGCTTGAAAAAGAGTGGGAACTTACCCAGGTCCCCTGGTGCAAGGAGGGGTTTTGGATCGAGCACAGAGGCGAAGGGGATGAGAAGAGGAGGGATGTCGGCAACCTCCGGGAGCACCTCCTTGGTTATATCTACATCCAGGAGGCTGCGTCCATGATCCCGCCGATCGTCCTCGGGCCGAAGCCTGGCGAGACCGTCCTTGACCTCTGCGCTTCACCTGGATCAAAGGCTTCTCAGCTCGCCCAGCTCATGGATAACAGGGGTATCCTCATCGCTAACGATATCAATGGCGCCCGCATGGCTCCGCTGGGCATCAACCTCCAAAGAGTCGGAGCGGAGAACACCATCATCACCATGATGCATGGCCAGCAGTTCGCGAGGGGCGGGATAACATTCGACCGCATCCAGGTGGATGCCCCCTGTTCCGGCACCGGGACCATCAGGAAAAGCTTCAAGACCCTCCTCATCTGGAACCCCGGGATGATCCGCAGGCTCGCCCACACCCAGAAGCAGCTTCTCGAGACTGCCTGGGGGATCCTGCGCCCCGGCGGCACCCTTGTCTATTCCACCTGCTCCTGCGAGCCTGAAGAGGACGAAGGGGTGGTCTCTCATCTCTTATCGAAGTTCCCTGAGGCAGAGATCATGGATATCATGCTTGACATTAAGAGGTCGCCCCCTGTCCTGTCTTTCGACGGCCAGGATTATCATCCTGGTGTCAAGAAAGCCCTCAGGATATGGCCCCAGGACAACGACACCGAAGGGTTCTTTGTCGCAAAATTCATGAAGCGGGCTTAAGGGAGAAGAGCAGCACGATAATCTATATTCAGGCAGGAAAAAGTGGCGAATTCCTGGATGCGCCTTATAGAATTGAGTAAAAGAATGAGTAAAAACGCTTTTCGCTGGCAGTCTTAAATGCAATAGGTGAGCCATCCTCATAGATCTCATCCGCACTGAAATTCCCTTGGATTTTCGCCGGTGACCTGGCATACACCTGTCTTGAATCCCCTGCGCCGAAATAGCGCAGGGTATCCGATGCTCCCTTTGTGATACGCTTAAACTTTTGGACCGGCGATGTGCGACTGCATCGCTCTTTTCTCCACGCCATCGAAACCCTTTTATTGATGTGATGGTTTCTCTTATCTATGGCAGAGCATATAGGAGGTCAGGCGCTCATCGAAGGGGTGATGATGAGGAACGGGGACAGGATCTCCTCTTCTGTCATATCCGATGACACCATCAAGGTGAGAAGCTACCGCTTCACCCCTCTCGCCAAAAAGAACCGTGTTTTCGGGCTTCCCTTCATCCGTGGCATTTTCTCCCTCCTCGAGATGCTCTATCTGGGGATGAAAGAGATGACCTGGTCTGCGAACGAGTCGCAGGGAGTGAAAGGCGAGAAGCTCAAGACTTCTGAGATCGTGATGTCAATAGTCCTCTCCCTGATATTCGCCATCTTCCTCTTCAAGGCAGTCCCTCTGGGGTTGACCAAACTCATGGGCGGTTCGGTCAATGAGAGCCCTTTCCTATTCAATCTCACTGACGGTCTCCTAAGGATCGCCATGTTCAGCCTCTACATCTGGGTCATCTCGCTCATCCCTGATATCAAGAGGGTGTTCCAGTATCACGGGGCAGAGCATAAAGCCGTGAACGCCCATGAGCACGGAGAGAAGCTCACGATAAAAAACGTCAGGAAATACAGCACCGTCCATACGAGATGCGGGACATCATTCCTCTTCATAACGCTCATCCTCGCCATACTGATATTTTCCATCGTCCCCATAGAGCTTCCCTTCCTCCTCCTCCTCTTCATCCGCCTCCCTCTCATACTCCCCATCGCCGGGATCTCCTATGAGGTCCTCAAGCTCTCATCGAAGTTCGAGGGGAACATCGTCTTGAAGGTCCTGACCTATCCTGGCCTCCTCTTCCAGAAAGTGACCACCAAGGAGCCTGATGACCGCCAGATCGAAGTGGCGATAGCCGCGCTCAAGGGCGCGCTTGATGAGTGAGATGCTGGAACTCTTTAATGCGATCGAGGAAGAATCTCTTAAAAAAAATCCAAAAGGATAACAGAAAGAAAAACTGCAATGTTTTCCTGAAATATTCCATTTGCACATGCTCACTGGGATTAAGGAGCGATCAGAGCCTGTTTGAGAGCGAGATGCTGCGGAACCTATTTTTCTGAATCGCTGATCTCGCCTAAGTGTGCTGGATTGAGGAGATTTTTGCATGCATTCCTACAAAGAGCCCTGGGAGAATGCACTTTTTTTAGATGAATAGAATTTCCTGAAGAATCCGTCAGCGATGATACCATAACCTCCCTCTCGGACTGCTAGCATGCTCGTATCCAGGTCGGAATTCCCGCAGGACACCAGGAAAACCAGATCCCTATCCCTGACATTGTGGTCTTCCAGGATCCCGCCATCTGCGCAGATCTCGATGCCTATCTTGAGATCACACCACTGGAATCTCCCCAATCTTTTTCCATAAACAGGATTGAGATTATATTGTTCGGCGATGCTGGAATCACCCCCATCAATGGACTTGTCATATCTCAGCATGGTCTCTCCTTTGTTGAACACATATGCTGTATTGAACATCTGTTTCCCGCGTTTCCAAACAAACGTCCCAGGGATGATCATTGTCTTATCACTTGCCCCTTTAAACAATTCAACATAGTCATCTTTCATTCCTTTGGATAATGGGCCTTTATCAGTAATATAAGCATACTCCGGAGCGAGTACGATATGGTATTTCCCAGAACCAGAAGCTTCAAGGATCCTGGAGGTGATTGATTCGCTATCGGAACCGCAACTCGAAGTTCTTTCAGGGACGATTGCCACTTTCAGAGGTTCATGGGATTCTGGATGCAATAGGTCATCCAAAGTGATCTCGACTAATGTTTGGTCCATTCCATATCACTGTCTCTTATCGATGCTGTTGGAAAAAAATAAAAAAAAGAAATGTTCTTACTGGCAGTTGTTGCACTCGATCATGGTCGGTACGAATTTGACCGTGTAGCCATGAGTGAGTTCGAAGCCGTCGACGCGGTTAAGATCGAATCCGCATTTCTCCAGGTGATAAGGCGTGGCAAGGCCGCTTATCGCCATGACGCCGTTAGCGTACTTATGGACTGCATTGATGAGGCCGTAGTTATTGCCTTCATTTCCCACGGCAGCTTTTGCGAGGTTGTCGTTGCTGATGTTCAGCAGTTCGATAGCTCTTGGCTCAAGGGTATCCGCAGCGTTCCAGGTGAGCTTGTGGAAAGTCGCCGGATACTTGCCTTCCCGTTTTGAGAGCAGCTTATTGACATGGTTCACAATGACGGTCGCGTAAGGGACGAGGTAGGTCGATTCCACTGCGTCCATTGAGATCCCGATCAGATCGTTTTCTCCAGTGGGGGGATGAGTCGAATCAAGCATGCTGAAAAGCATGTGTCCAAGGTTGCATGGTTCAATCCTCTGAGCTGGGAAGTCGATCCCATCATCCAGACGGAGGAAAGGATACTTCTCTGAGCGCTTCTGTCCGCTCAGGACAGTGCTTGCGATCCTATCATAAAAATTGCTCCCTGCGTCGCTCCCATTGTAGACAAGGACAGCGTCTTCTGGACCTGAACCGAGGAGGAAAGCCATCTTGTCAAGGTATTCTTCAGTCATCGTCCCGCCGGTGATCTTGATCGCTGGAGTCAGTTTGACAGCCTCATAATCAGGGCTGCAGTTGATGCGGCCTTCGAGACAGTCATCCCCTTTCGCCTGTTTTCCCATCCCGAATATTGGGATGCTTGCTGCGCCTGCTGCTGCGAACTTTAAGAAATCCCTTCTATCCAATGTCTTTTCCATAGTGGTAACCCCCAGATGGTTTTTTATGGAGTCCATTAATCCTCAATTGATTATAAACTTTTAGGTAGTAAAAACTGGATTATCATTTTTTTTTAGCCATGAGAAAAAAAGGAAGTTCAGGATCATTTCTCTTTCCTTTTGTTTGGCTGAACAGAGATTAAACCGCTCAACCGAAAATGCTCTTCTTCGCGACCTGAGATACCCTCAAGAGTTTCTGCAGGTATTCTGACATAACCCGTTCCGGAAGGAATGCTGCCTTTCCCTTCCTCGAGAGGCGGCCGAGCCGGAACATGAGCCACTGCCTGACAATCGGGATATCTGACCCTGCTCCCTTCATGATGAAGATGGCGTCTTCAAGCATCCTTTTCTTCTTGGGAGGTATCCAGGGGACATGGGCTTCTTCCCAGTAGATGGACAGGAACTCATCAAGCGTCCCGGGCACTTTGAAACCATGTTCCAGGCTTTCCTCGAATAGCGGGGTTCCTGGGTACGGAGTGAAGATGGACGGAGGCCATATGCCTGCCCTCCTGTTCTCTTTCAATATCTCATGTGAGAGCCTGATAGTCTCAAGGATGTCCTCATTGGTCTCGCCTATGTACCCGAAAGAGAAATGGTACATGGCATCGATCCCATGTCTCTTCATCATGATGTTTACCTTCCGTGCCTGGTCGACCGTGATGTCCTTGTGGATCTTGTCAAGGATCCTCTGGCTCCCGGATTCGATCCCGAATGTGATGCCTACGCAGCCCGCTTTCTTGAGGAGCCGGATGAAATCATCATCATACTTGACGAAGTAATCAATCCTTGAATCGCAGTGCCATTTCAGCTTGAGGCCTTCCTTGATGATACCTTCGCAGATCATCTCCACCCTCTTCTTATCGACGAAGAAATTATCCTCCCTCCAGTTGAGGCCGTCGATATGGTGATCCTTCACCAGGCGCTTCAGCTCTTTTATGATGCGCTCGACGCTCATCGATCTCCATTTCCTTTTGTTGATATTGATGTTGTAGCAGAATGCGCAGCGGTGAGGGCATCCCCTGCTGGTATGGAGCTCGAAATTCCTTTTCGCGTGGCTTGTCTCGAATATATATCTCTCGATGTCGATAAGGTGGTAAGGGATTTCCGGCAGGGAATCCATGTCAGTGAATTCACGCCAAGGGGTGGTAATCACTTTCCCTCCTTCCTTATAGGCGATCCCTTTGATGGAATGGAGAGCTGTCTTGTCCATGATGGCGAGAGCGAGCTCCCGTATGGTCTCATCTCCCTCTCCTATCACGATGATATCGACCAGCGGGTGCTTGATGGTCTGGTCAGGGAAGGATGATGCCTGGCCTCCACCCCAGACGACCGGGACATCCCAGGCCGCTTTCACCATCCTGGAGAAGTCGAGGCTATGCTCGATCTGCGGTCCGCTCATCGAGGTCGTCCCACAGAAGAGCGGTTTTTCCGCGAGGAGCTCTTTCAGTCTCCCTTTCCAGTTCAGCTCCACATTCTGGTCTATTATGTGGACCTTGTATCCTTCCTTCACAAGGGGTGCCGCTACTGACAATAACCCCCAGGGAGGGATGGTGAAGCTTATCCTTGTCTCATCAGCGACTGGATTGAAGAGGATTATATGGTTCATTTTTTTTCACCGTTTCCGGCCGCCAGAACATATTGCGCAGCCATGTATAGAGTATGATAGAGCCGTCCTTGATCGGCCTCAGGCTTGATTCTCCGTGTCTTTCGTCGTAGGTGATGGGGAATGAATGCATGAGATAGCCGAGCTTCGCCATCTTGGTGACCAGCTCCATCTCGACAGAGAAGCCGTTCGACTTGATGTGTTTCTGTAATTCGTCGACCACTTCTCTCCTCCATGCGAAATATCCTGTGCATACATCGGTGACATTGCCGGAGTACACCACTCTTACGAGGAAGGTGAAAAGCCAGTTCCCTGCCCTGTTGAACGCGGTCATGGAATCGCTGGCCATCCTCCCGCCGAGTCGCGTCCCGAGGATGACGTCAGAGAATCCTGAATCGAGCGGTTCGATGAGCCTTGTCATCTCGTTCGCCTTGTAGCTGTTGTCGCCGTCGATCATGACCACGATTGCGGCTTCCGGATGCACATTCCTGAATCCGGCGAGGATTGCGTTGCCTTTCCCTTTTTTTGGTTCATGGATGACCCTCGCCCCTTTTTCTAGTGCGATGCTCGCAGTCCTGTCGGTGCTGTTGTTATCGATGACCAGGATATCCGCTTCATAACCGAGGGATCTCAGGCTTTCATGAGGGACAGAGGAAATGACATGGGCAACTCCCTGTTCTTCGTTGTAGCATGGTATGATGACTGTCAGTGTCTTCAAAGTGATCCCCCTATCTGCATCCTATTCTTGAATTAAGTGGTCATTATATAGTAGTATATATTGATTTCTATTACTCAGTACTAAATATAATCGCCTCACCCATAGCGCCCCATTAATATTTATCTCTTCCTGTCTTCTCGTCTTTGTTCCTCTCTTCCTGTCTTCTCGTCTTTGTTCCTCTC
>Ga0066601_10000476_pt1 | contig 16167 bp, 12 predicted proteins | sample Medcelwee11metaG_FD_59487 | JGI IMG/M metagenome (GOLD analysis project Ga0066601, IMG submission 59487) | Freshwater pond sediment microbial communities from the University of Edinburgh, under environmental carbon perturbations - Medium... | ecosystem: Environmental > Aquatic > Freshwater >... | reverse complement strand
CATTTTCCTTTTGAGAAGAACTTATTAATACCTTCTTGAGTAAAAGGATATTGTTCAAATTGTTTATAGCATCTGCCATATCTATAAATAGTATTCTCTGAAAGTTTCTTTTCTTTTAGATATTCAATATAAGGATTTTCTTGATTTTCCATTTTGGATTTTTGTTAGTAGGAATTTTTTGAATGCCTCACGACAATATAGTATTGTCGACTATGCCTCTGAATTTTGGGAAAATCCCTCCTACCCTCTAAGACCTTACTACATCGGCGACTTTTTCGTGAACAAAGGTAACCTTAGTGCATGAAAGCATCTAAAAAACACTCTGATTTGTTTTTTTTCTTGATATGCTTTCCCAGTAGTAACTTGATATCTGATGATTAATACCTTGCTTCTTTAATCTATCTGATAAACCTCTTTTGAAAGAAGAAGGATCTTTTCCATTTGCTTGTGCAAATCCATCGATGAATGTAGAATTTTTTACTTTTCCATCTTTAAGCATTTGTATTGCTATTAAATATGGATCTTTAATTTTATCTTCCTCTTCGGCAATTCCCATTTCTTCTTTTGCAACAAGATTTCTTTTTGCATTTTTAGTTAATTGATATTTTGCTTCAGCACTTGATCGTAGAGGAGGAAATCTCATTAGACCTCTAAATGTTGTTAGTTTTGTATAAGAAGGATTTTTTGCATTTTTACTCATCCACTTTCTTTCAATTTTTTCATTAGATGCTTGATCCCATTTATCTTTTAAATAAATAGAATGACAAGGAGTATGGATAACAGCAAGACCTCTTCGGACAATTGTAATTCTTATTTTGCAAAGATTTTTTATTTGATTATCTGCGACAGAAAAAGAAGGTAAACATGCAATAAATAAATTTCCATGATCTCTATTCATATTAATCATTTTAATAATATCTTTTTGTTCTTCTCCAAAAAAATCTCTATTGAATGCAACATTAATTAATTCATCGCCGATGCCAGTAGATTTCCATTGATGCCAAAATCTTTTTGTTTCTTTTTTTGTATAAACAAAAGAAGTTTTCCAATTAAATTTATAATCTTGTGATCCAAGTTTTTTAAACTCCCTCGCTACTCCTCTCGCAAGATGAATTGCCAATGTAGATTTTCCTAGACCTCTATTTCCATCGATAATAATAAAACAATCAAATTTATTTTGAAGGATCCTTACAATCATTGTGATCATTTTAATCATGCTCCATTGAAGAACTAATTTTCCCATATTATAATTTTATTTTGTAAACATATTTATAATAATAATTTTCTCTCACTAATTTTCTTGATACCTCTCCATATTTTGCCAATTTTTTTAAAGAAGTATTTGCACAAGAAAAACTTATTTTTAATTCCTTACATAATTCCCTACAATCAACATTTCTTTTTTTATTCTTATTTAAATAAGTTAATATTTCTCCCTGACCCATTTATCCTCCCTGCACAATATCTTCCATTATTTTATCTAAATTAATTTCTTCAGTATTTTTGAAAATAAGACCAGCATTATTAAGAGGAGTATTTAATTGATCTTTAATATCTTTTAAAATTTTTCTGATCTTTAAAAATAATTCTTCATTAATTTCAAAAACTTCTCCATCTAAATCATCCTCATCAACAGAATAAATTTTATGAATATATTCTTCAACTACATCCAATCTTTTCATAAGATCATCTATAACTTTTTGATCTGTTTTTTTTAAAGCAAATTTTACATTTCCCATTAATTGTTTTAATGCTGAATAAAATCTCTGAAGTGCTTCAACTCTTCTTTTTTGGATTTGTTTTTCTGTCATTAAATTTGCTTCATCAATTTCTTCAGATCCAAATTCAGAAATGGTTTCCCATCGATCAAGATAAATTAAATGTTTTAAAATTTTAAGTTTAGAATAACCATCTGCAACATTCCAAGCATCTGTTCCTAAAGGAATATCTGAACTACTATCACTTTTTTTAAATACCATTATAAAATAGTGTGTGTGTAATTATTTAAATGTTATGATAGGATAAATTTATATAATAGTTATACATCAATTATACATGGTCAAACTATCTCAACAACAAAGAGGAGGAATTATTTCTAGAACACAAAGAGTTATTGAACAAAGAAAAGAACAATTATCTCAACAAGCATTTCAAAGATTAAAACAAAAAGCAGAAGGAATACAAGGAGAATTATCTTCTTCAAAAACAATTGAAGAATATGAACTTAAATATTCACAATTAGATCCAGAGTTAAAATCTTTTTTTACATCTCCAACAGAATTATATTCACAAAAAACTCAAAGGATCTCTGAAGCAAAAACAAAAGTAATAGAAAAGAAAAATGATTATGAACAAAAATTAAAAGAAAATCAAAGTGAGTATGAACAAAAATTACAAAAGTTGGAAGAATGGTATTCAAGAGATGAGAATAGAGCAAGTAAAAAATATTATAAGGAAACAAAGAGAGAATATGAATATGATTTTGAAATAAGAAGATCTGAACTTTTTGGACTTATTAAAGGATTATCTGAAGGAATTACAAAATTAAATCAAGGAGAAGATTTATCTTATGAGAGCATCGAAGATTATTCTAATGAAATTGGACAAAATGAAAGAGATAGAAAAGAAGCACAAACTTATTCAAAAGAAAAAAGGATTGAAACAAAGATCCAAATTAAAAACTTAGAAAGTCAAGGATATGAAGCACAAGTAATTGAGAGCAGTTATAAAGGACAACCTAAAAAAACAAGTGTTACTTTTTATAATCCTACAACTAAAAAATTTGCAAATGTTGAAGGATTAACTTTTGATACAAAAGGAAATATTCAAGTTGCAGAATTAAAAAAAGTAGGATTTACAGAACCAGTAACAAGAACAATAGATTTTTATGGAAAGAAATTTCAATTTCAATCTAGATTGCCTTTTTATGAAGGTAAGGATAAAAAAACTTATGTTACTGCTTATGGAGATACAAAAGTTGAGATCCAACAACCAGTTACAGAAGTTACAACAACAGATATTCCTCTTTCTTCTACTACAACAACAATGCAAAGTTTAGAAAAAACAGGTTCTTATTTTACAGATAGATTAAAACCAACAGGAGTTAATTATTATAATAGAGATATTTTAAGGGCTTATGCTGAAAAAAAAGATGATATTAAAATTAAAGATGTTTGGGGAGATGCACAAAAAGGTTTTAGTATAAGAGATTTAACTCAAGGAGGAAGTTATTCTGATAGCACAAGTTTTTTAGGAGGAGAAGGAAAAGTAATTAATGTAAATAAATTATTTAGTTCTGAAAAAGATGCAATTGTTTCACATGAAGTTGGACATTCTCTAGCAGATATTTATCAAAGTAATCTTTATTCTCCTGATGGGCAAACAAAAGCAAGTTTAGATCTCTTTAAAGAAAGTTCAGTTAAAACTTCTGGAAAATTAGGAAGTTTTTTTGAAAATTTAGGATATGATAAAAATAATTTAGGAGAAGAATATTTTGCAAGAAGTTTTGCTACTTATATTAAAGATCCTAAATCATTTAAAAATAAATTTCCAGATCAAAGTTTAATTTTTGAAAGTTTATTAGATTATCAAAAAACAAGTAATGTTCCATTTAAATTTCAAGAGATAAAAAATCCTCGTGTTGAAACAATTAAAGTAGAAGAAATAACTCCAACAAATATTAATTTTTCTCAACAATCCTCTGTTGTTTTAAATAAAGATAATGGTATTCTTGGTAATTTCATAATCGACAAAGTTGTTCCTGCATTTTCTTGGGCAAAAGATAGAGTGCATTTTGATTTTGGAATTTCAAATAAAGATGCTTTTGGAAATAAACAAAAAATTCCTCAAATAAATGTTTTTAGTTTTGGAAAAAGAGATACTCCAACACTTTATGAAAAAGGAAGATTAGGATATTTAGAATTTACTGGAGAATTAAAAGAAGATATTAAAACAATTTCTTTAGGAGCAAATGAAATAAAACAAAGTGAAGCATTTTTAGAAGCAAAATATCAACCAAAATTTCAAACTGCTTTTGAAGAAAAATATTATGATCCAGTTACAAAAGGAGAAATAACTTTTGATCAGGCAGTTTCAGAATTTCAAGAAAGTGAAATTACTAAAGAATTACAATTAGAATATTCAAAAGAATATGAAAAAGAAATGGCAAGTTTATATTCAAAACTTCCTCTGGGAAAAAGAGTTTTATCTGCATCGGCTTATGGAATTGTTTCTTCAACAGAATTAGGATTTGATTTTGCAAAAGATCCTTTAACTGCTGGATTAGTTATTGGAGGAGCATCTGTTATAAATCCAGTTTTAACAGCATTGCCTTCTCCAGTTCTTTATGGAACAACTATTGGATTTGGAGCATATGGAACAAAAGCATTTTTAGATCCAACAAGTTCAATTGAAAAAGCATCTGCTGGATTAATTACTGCTGTTGTTTCTGGTGCAACTTTAGGATATGCTGGATATAGATATTTAAGATCTCCAAAAATTATTCGAACAGAAATTCCTCCTCCAAAAGCAAGTTTAAAAGCAGATAGAGTTGTTATGAAAGATTTCAAAATGGGTGCAAAGATATTTCCAAATCAAAAAGTTTCTATAACCTCAACAAAAGGTTATAGAACAATAGTTTCAACAAAAGGAAGAGCATTATTTAAAATGGATCCTATTTATAGAGGAGTTCCAACACAACAATTAGGAAAAACATATACTCTTTATGGATTTGGAAGATCTCCAGTAGTTTCTTATACAACAAGAAGTGGTTATGAAAAAGCATTTAAATTATTAACAAAGTATGGTTATACTTCTTCTCAAGCAACTGCAACTTTAAGATATACTGCTCCAAAAATTTATGAACAAACTCTAACCTCTGGAGAAATTTATATTTCTGGAAAGAAATATTATTCAAGAGTAAATACTTTAATTAAAAATCCAGTGATCTCTGTTGATAAAAGTTTAGGAATTAAAACAAGAGGAGGAAGAGATTTTGTTTTAACTGAAGATGTAAAGGGAAGAATTTTAACATTAAAAGATAAAGATCTAGCAGTATTAGTTGAAAAATTAACAATTAAATCTGGTTATGTTGGATCAAGAAATCTCAAAATTAATTTTAAACCAGCAATTAGAATGGGAAAAGCAGGAGAAATATTTGAAGGATCTACTAATTATTTGAAGGTTTCTAATACTGGATTAAAAGTTGCAGGAAAAATAAATCTTCAAAGAGTATCTGGAATGAGATTTTCTTTAAATGGAAGAAATTTAGATATAACAACTGGAAAATCTCTTTTAGTAAAAGATTTTAATCCAGAAGATGAAATAAAATTTGTAAAAATTATTGGAGGTAAAAAAACTCCTTTCTCAAAAACATTTGGACAATCATCAAATACAGATGTTAATCAAGTTACAAATAAAATAAGAGAATTAGAAAAAATTGGAGGAACTTCTCAAATAGGATCTCCAACAAAAGAGATTAAACAAATAATAAAACAAGTTTATATTCCTAAAAATCAAATAAGAGAATTTCAAAAAGTTACTCCTCTTCCAGCAATTAAATTAGGAATTACTAATGAATTAATTCTCTCAAATATTTTATCTTCTGGAATGACTTTAAAAGGAAATCAAGAGTTAAAATCTTCTTTAAACTTAAAAAATATTTTAAAAAGTATTCAAACTCCAACACAAGATGTAAAACAAAATCTTTCATTTAAATTTTCTCCAGCATTAAAAACTGCATTAAAAACAAAGATGAGTGATTTTGAGATTGTTACTCCAATAACTCCAAGAATAATTGATCCAGTTATTCCAGTAGTTCCAATTGTTCCTCCAAAAATAATTCCTTTTTATTTGCCTTATTTAGATCAATATGGTAAAAAAAGAAAGAAAGAAGAAGAGTTAGGACAAATAAATATTCAAGCATATCTTCCAGATTTTACTTCAAGAGCATTAGGATTAAAAGCAGAAACCATAACTAGATCACAAGCAAATACAAGATTAAAGAAATTATTAAGTGGATTTGAAATTAGAAGAGGAGTTGTTATTAAATGATAAAATATTTAAATAGCAAAAACATAATGTATACAAAATATACAAAGAGGTAATATGTCAGTTAAGTTATCAAAACAAGATTTTGAAGATTTGAAAAAGAAGGGATTTTCAGAAGAAGAGATTTCTAAAGCAGTTTCAGAAATAGAAAAAGAAGAATTAGAGGGTGTTTCTGGAAAACAATATAGAGATAATTTTGGAGGAGGAACTACAAGTGCATTTTCTTCACAGAAGATGGATGATATGGCAAAATATCAATTAGAATTAAATGATCTTCTTTCACAGACAGAACACATTTTAAATGGAGATATAATTGTTTGGGAAAATGGAAAAAAAATATGGAGAGATAATCCAATACCAGAAAATAATCCTTTAAATAAAGAAGGAGTTAGAAAAATAATGTTAGAACTTCAGAATTATATTAATCGACATATTATTCTAGGAGATTATGATGAAGATGATATTAATGTTATTATGAAAGATTATGGAAGAAAGATGGCAGATTTTTTATTTATGAAATATGAAGAGATGGGAATGGATACCGAAGAGAAAAGACAAGAATATGTTTCTATTGTAATGAATTTAATTAATTTAGTTTATGCTTCTTATTCAAGAGCAAAAGATGGAGGAGAAAGAAGATCATTAAGAGAGATGATTAGTATATCACAAAATTATCAAAATTCAGGAAATCCTCAAGGAATGATGATACAACAACAACCAATGAAAACTCGTGGACTATTAAATCCGATGAGATATATTGGAGGAAAATATGCTTCATAAAAATTTAATATCTTTTTCTTTTCTAATTCTTTTAATTCCTTTAATATCTTCTATACCTCAAGAAAGTGGATCTCCATTAACTCATACCATTGCTATAAATTATTCCACAGCAAATGTAAATAGTTCAGAATATTGGAATGGTTATTTATGGAGTGATACTCGTTGGTTAGATATAGATGGAGGAAATGCAAATCAACCAGTGGATATTGGTGCTTATTCTTTTTCTTCAGATGGATTAATTTCTTCTGGAGATATAACTCCAGATACTGATGCAGGAATAAATATTGGAAATGCTTTTGAAAGAATTAATCAAATATTTCTTTATGGAGATTTATCAAATGGTTTAATTGGAGGAGATATTAATGTAACTGAAATGATTAGTGCTTATACTCACTCTAAAGATAGTTCTCAAGCACATGATGATTATTTAAAAAATGATGCAAATGATATTCAATCTGGATATTTAACTAATAGAGGTTTATATCCAGAAACAAACAATACCTATGATATAGGACAAACAATTACTGGATGGAGAAATTTATATCTTTATGGAAGATTAATTTCTGGAAGTAAAAATATTTCAGTTGCAGAAATGAGGGATGCTTATTCATTTACAACTAATGGAACTTTCTTAACTTCATATACTGAAACAGACCCACGATGGTCAGCAAACTATACTGCTTATAATTCTTCTTGGAGTAATATGACTAATAGTTCTTATTTAACAGAAGTTTTAGGAGATGAAGATTGGATAACTATTATTGGATTAAATAATGTAACTTTTAATTCTTCAAAACTTTCAACAATTTATTATAATTCAACTCAAAGTGCAATAATAAATGGAGTTGTAGATGGAGGAACATTACAATTAACTCAACATCCAGATGGAAGTTACGATGGAGTTACATTTAATTTTTCAGAAGTATCTGGTTCTCCAGCATTAGATTTAAGAGTTAATTTTACAAATATTCCAGATTTCACACAAGGAATGATGAGATATAAAACAAGTGTATTAGCAGGAGAACATCCAATTATTCAATTATGGGATTATGATACTTCATCTTGGGAAAGTTATCCAGAAGTTACAGAAACTTTAAATTTTTTAACAATAGCAGAACCAGTATTTGATGCAAGTGGTCATATTCAAAATGGAGTTGTTCAAATGAGAATTTATAAATCCTCAAATGGAAATACAAACAATCATTATTATATTGATTGGTTAGCAATAGCAAAAGGTTTTGGAGTTCCAGCAGGACAAGAGATTGATCCACTATCGCACCACACAGGACAAAATATAAATTCAAGTGGATATAATATAACAGCAGATTATTATTTAGGGAATGGTTCTCAACTTACAAATCTTCCAAATCCTTTTGATCAGATCCTTAACACAACTTCTAATGTAACTTTCCAAAATTTAAAAGTTAATTCCACAGCACAAATAAATAATACTTTAACTTTTCAAAGTCCAATTGCAACATTAGTTGATGATGGTTTAATGAGAGTAAGAGGAAGTTGGGGAGGTGCATCTGTTTTTGCTTTAATGAGTTTTAAACCAAATGTAACACAAGGAACTATGTATGGTTTTCATATTAATCCTACAATAAATACAAACTCATCTAATTATGGAATTTATGACCAACCTTTATTTGCTTCAAATGTTCTTCATAAATTTATTGGACACAAAATGATTTATCCAGAACATACTTCTAATTTTGCAGATACTTTAGGGATGATTGAAGAAACAACAACAAGAACTTATATTAACACTTTAGGAAAAGTTGATATCAATGGAATAAGTCTTGGACAAGCAATTCTTTATGGAAACTTAGGAGGAGGAGAACCAGATTATGAAGAAAACATGATTACTCTTACTGGAGGAATTACTGAAATTGTTCCAGCAACTTTATCTCCAATTCAAAGAGGATTAAAGATTATAGGATTTGGAAATAAAGGAGGAACTAATGTAACAATGGAAGCAATCTATATGGATGGAGGAGATATTAATATTGATAGTGATGCTTCATTTATTAAAATGGGAGCAGACCAAGATGCTTTAATTAGATTTGATGGAACTAATTTAAATATTAATATGACTACAAATGGTGCATTAACAATTTATAACACAACTGGATTAGGAAAGATTAGAGCAAATCAATATGCAACTTCAACTCCAAAAGATGCAGATTATACAACTGATGCAAAATATATTGATACTCTTCCAGCACCAGAAAATCTTTTAGATGAAGATGGAAAAATAGTTATTGGTGCTTTAAGACAATCACAAACAACTTATTGGGAAACTGATTTTAAGAATTGTGAGAAAGTTGGAACTGGAAGATATTGGTATTGTTATGATGTTGTTGTAGATGGAGAAGTTCAAGAGAAAGAATTTTGTCAATATACACAAGTTGAAAAAACTAATAAATATTTAACAAAAGAAAGATATGTTGAAATTATGGAAGAGGTTTGTGGTCAAAAAGAAGTTAATGTTACTCTTGTTGAAACACAAGCATTTGAAAATACAATTATGATTTCTGAATTAAATCAAAAGGTTAGTTCTCTTGAAAGTGAATTAAAAAGAATTAAAGATTGCACAGCAATAGCAAAAGATTTTGAAGAGTATAAAATTTGTGTAGGAGCATCCTTATGAATAGGAATATATTCTTAATTTTAGGAATAGTGTTATTTATTAGTTTTACTTCTGCAACAGATTATCTTCCTCACAAAATTAATACAACTTTAGAATTTTCTTTTACAGATGATATTGCTTTATCTTGTAATGTTTCAACAATGAGTATTCCAAATGGTTCTGTGATCTGGATTAATCAAGAAATGGATAATACAGGAGATACTTTTTATGCAATAATTAATGAAGGAAATTTTTCTGAATTAGGAGTTTATTGTTTTAATATTGAATGTGAAGATGGTTATGGAGATGTTTGTAGAGAAGTAACTAATAGTGGAGAAATTGCAAGTGGATCTAAAATTGCATTGAGTATTGTTCTTCTTATTATTCTTGTTTTCTTTTTTATTTTATCTATTAATGGATTATTTAAGGTAGAAGATTATAAAGGAAAATTTGCTCTTTATTGGACTTCTCATATTTTAATGGTAGGAATTACTTTTGTTGCATGGACTACTGCTCATAATTTTTTAAATATGGATGGAGGAATTACTGGAGTTTTCAAAGTTTTATTTTATTTCTTTATTATTTCTGTTTTTCCAATGATCCTTTTCAGTATGGGATGGATCATTTATATTCACTCTTTTAATGAACATTTTCAAAAGATGGTAGACAAAGGACATGATACTGAAACAGCATTTAGATTAACAAAAAAGAAAAGAGGAGGATGGTTTGTAGGACAATAAAATGGCATATAAGAAAAGGGTTCCAATGCAAGTTGCTCCAGAATTTAAAGAGAGATTAGATAAGATCCAAAAAGAAATAATGAAAATAGAAGGTAAAAAAATAAGTATAAGAGATCTCACAGAAACAATTGCAAAAGCATCTGAAATAGAAAATATTCAAAAATTTATATTTGGTTGTGAAACAGAAAATAAAAAAAGTTTTAATGATTTAAGTTTAAATTTTGATCGGAGAACAAAAAAATGATTAAAGGAAAACATGGAGGATTTACAGATCTTTTCATATTTTTAATTATATCTTTTGTTGTGGTTTTAATCTCTGGAATTTTTATTTATATTGGAATACAAACAGAAGATAGATTACATGAAACTATGGATGATATGGATCTTAAAGATACAATGGGAAATAATGCTTCTGTTGTAATTGATAATACTATGGGAGTATTAAATGCTACTCTTGATGCTCTTCATTGGATAACAATCTTTTTAATTTTTGGAATGGTTATTGGAATATTTGTTGGATCTTATTTAGTTACAACAAAACCAGTATTTTTTATTCCTTACATTTTCCTTGTAATAATTGCAATTGTTGTTTCTGTTCCAATTGCAAATACTTATGAAGAATTATTAAGTGATGAAACTTTAGGATCAACATATACTGCTTTTACTGGAGCAAATTTCTTTATGTTAAATCTTCCTATTTTCATAACAATAATTGGTTTTGTTGGAGGAATTATAATGTATACTCAAATGGGAAAATCTGAAGGAGGAGTTAATTATGGATATTAAAAAAATATTTTTAATTTTTATTATTGGAATGTTCTTAATTAGTTTTACTTCTTCTCTCGACTTCGATAATGTTAAAGATGAAGTAACAACTACTTTTGATAATGTAACAGCAAGAGAAAATCCTTTATTAAATAAATATCCTGCTATCACAATTACAAATGCTTTTGGATTAGGAGATAAAATATTTGAAGGTTATATTTCACAACACACAGAAACTTGTGGAAGTTCTTGTTCTTCAACAATTAAAATTAAATTAGAAAAAGATGGAGTTTTAGTTGATGATATTATTTTCAAAACAATATTAGAAGATGGAGAAGAAGTTGAACAAAATATTAGAAATTATCAATTTTATGTTCATACAGAAGGAGAAGAAATAGAAGTTAATGATTATGAATTAGTTTGTGAAAAGGAAGGAACTACTTTTTTAAATGGAACAAAAAAAGATTTGTTATGTTCTTATGAAATAGTTGGAAAACATAAAGAACCAAAATCAATTTGGACAAAATATAATTTAGAAGAAGTTCCTGCTGGAATTTATACTTTAAAATTAGAAGGAGAGAAAAGACCAGACAGAAATGTTGATTGGAGAATTAAAACAAATGGAGAATGGTTAAATGAATGGGCTTTATGGGGAGCAGAAAATGGATTAGCAGGATATTGGAGTTTTGATGAAACAACTGGAACAAATATAAAAGATAATACAACAGGAAGTTTGCATAATGGAACTTTAGTAAATGGATTAGCATCTGCTTGGTTAAGTGGAGCAAGTTGTAAAGTTGGAGGTTGTTTGAATTTATCTGCTCCAGTAGATTATGCTTATTTTGGAACTTCCGATAGTAATGGGTATGATGATTGGAGTAATTATGGAAATGATTTTGCTATTAGTTTTTGGGTAAATCAAATAGATTATGAAGATAATGGAATAATAAGTAAATCATTATTAAAAAGTAATCCATCAAGTTATGGACAATTTGATTTTGTTGGAAATAATAATCCTATTTTTGATGGAAATTTAATTATGAGAATAAATAAATCAGGTTTCACTCAAAACAATACTGGTATAATTCCAAATAATCAATGGAGTTTTATTGTTGTTCAATATAATCAATCATATCTTAATATGTATATAAATGGAGTGCTTAATCGTTCAGATGTAGTAACTCTAAATGTTTTAGCAGAAGATAGTCCAATCTTACTTGCAATATATTATGATGATACTTATATGAAAGGTTATGGAAATTTTTCAATAGATGAATTAGCATATTATAATAGAACTTTAACAAATAGGGATATTGAATTATTATATAATGATGGAGTAGGATTAAGTTATGGAGAAACTGCGAATATTATTTTAAACTCTCCTTCTAATAATTATATTTCTCCAACAAATTTAGTTACATTTAATGTAACAGGCACAGCAGTGGTAGGTGCTAATCTTAAAAATATGAGTTTATGGACAAATGAAACTGGAGATTGGGAATTAAAAAATTCAACTTCTATGAATTTTTTAGAAGAAGGTTTAGTAAATTATTACAAATTTGATGATAATGATTTAAATGATAATTTATCTATTTTAAATGGAACAAATGGAGGAACATCTAATTTTACAGGATTAATTAATAGTGCAAGATATTTTGAGAATACAGAAACAATTAATTTTTCTACTTATCCTGTTCCAAATGCTGTAACTTATTCTTTATGGTTTAATACTAATGATACTCATGGAGCAACTGCTACAGATGGTGCTTCAATTTATACAAGAGGAATTTCAGATAATAAAGAAGTTATTTCTCTTTTAGATGGAGAAATTAGATTTTGGTCTAATCCACAAAGTGGTGCTGTAACAAAATATACTACAAATGGAGCAAACCTTCAAAATGATACTTGGTATCATCTTGTAGTTACAGGAGATGGAGAAACAACATCTGGAGAGTATAGTATTTTTATTAATGGTGTAAATCAAACTCCTCTTACTGAAAGCATTGGAGGAGCAAATACTACAAAGATTTCTGCATCTGTAACAAGTTATCTTGGAGAAGCAATCTCTGAATATGGATTTTTAGGAATAATTGATGAGTTTGGAGTTTGGAATAAAACATTAAGTGAAAGTGAAATTCAAGTTTTATATAATAGTGGAAGTGGAAGATATCCAATTGGAATAAAATCACATACACAAACTTGGACAAGATATATTACAGATACAACTTTATGGTCGGCTCAAATATGTGATAGTGATGATGTTTGTTACTTTTCAGATTCAAATAGAACTTTATTTATGGATACAAGTTCTCCAACAATAACAATTACCTCTCCTGCTATTCTTGAAAATTATGGGGTTGTCGGAGGAAATGAAACTCTTAATGTAACAATTACAGATAGTAATTTAGGAAGTTGTTGGTATAATTATAATGGAACAAATATTTCTATTGCTGGATGTTCAAGTGGAATTTCAAATTCAACTAATCTTACTTTAATTAGTGGTGATACAAATATAATTGTTTATGCAAATGATAGTGTTGGAAATACAAACACAACAAATTATGCTTGGGAGTATATTGTTTTTGAAACTAGTTCAGATTATCCAATAAATTCAACAGAAGGAAATACTGAAACTTTTAGTGTTAATACTACTTGGTTAAATAATACTTACAATGATATTAATGCTTATTTAAATTATAATGGAACAAGACAAAGCATTGCAACAAGATCTTCTTCTGGTAATACAGCAAATTTCACTTATTCTTTAGGTATTCCTTCAGTTGATGCAGATACTAATGTTACATTTTATTGGGAGTTTTTATTAGAAGGAAATTATTATAATTCAGATGCAGAAACCTTAACAATTTATAATGTTAATTTGGATGATTGTAGTGCTTATAGCAATACTCTTTTTAATTTTACAATGTTTAATGAAGAACTAAATGAGCAATTAAATGCAACTGGAAATAATACTTTAATTGATGTTGATCTTATAATTAATGTCGATGGAGAAGAACTTTTCTCTTATTCAAATACTTATTCTCAAGAAAATCCAGCATTAATTTGTAGTGAAGTGGATCTCTCTAGTTCAACATATTCTTATGATTTAGTTGTTGGATTTAGTGCAGATGATTTTGTTAATGAATTTTATTTTGTAGATAGTGGAAATCTTAATTCAACTTCAGTTCCAACAAATATTTCTTTAATGGATTTATTGTCTGCTGATAGCACCTCATTTTTATTTAATTATTATGATGAGTATGGATTAAAACCTTCAGGAACAATTGTTCATGTAATGAGAAAATATATTGGAGAAGGAAATTTTAGAGAAGTTGAAAGATCAAAGGCAGATCAAAATGGAGATACAATTATTCATTTAGTTGAAGAAGATGTTATTTACTACTTTATAATAACTTTAGAGGGAGTTGTTCAATATACTTCAGATACTTACACAGCATTATGTCAAGAACTTCCTTGTAGAATAGATATTTCTGCTTCTGGAGAAACAGCAGAATTTGAGCCAGAAGATTATTGGGATTTAATTGATGGTGGATCTTATACAATTACAAGTGATAGAGTAACAAGAGAAGTAACATTAACTTATGTATTAAATGAGAGTGGAACAATGAATTTCACTATTTATAAATATGAAAATGATGCTTCATATACTTCAATAAATACTAGCACTAGCACTGGAACTTCTGGATCAATAACTCTTAAAGCACCATTAGTTGCAGGAAATACAACATTTTTTGTAAGTGTAATTAAAGATGATGAGTTTATTAGTTCGGAATGGGTTGATTTTACAACAAAAACAAAAGATAGAATTGGAACAACATTAGCAGTATTTTTAGGAATGTTAATTGTTTTAACATTGGGATTGATGGCAGTTACAGAAGGAGTAATGACTTTAGTTGTAGTAATTTTTGGAATTATGATCTCTGGATTTTTAGGATTAACAGAAGTAACTATTGGAAATACTGGAATTAATATATTAATTTATCTTATCTTAGCAGGTGGAATATTAATTTATAAAATAGCAGGGAGTAGAAAATAAAATGAATGAAACTGGTGGATTAAAAAATAAAGTTTTTGGATTGGTTTTATTTACTTTATTTGCATGGCTTATTATTTCTGTTGCAATAAATACTGGAGAAGAATATGGTAGAGATACACAAGAAATTGGAAATGGATCTTTAAGTGGAATTAAATTTCAAGAGAGTATAGAAAATGTAAGTTCAACTTCTGAAGAATATCGTGAGAGTTTTGAAAGTGGACAAATCGATGATGTTGATGATGTAACTGGAATATTTTCCACAGCAAAAAAAGTTGTTAATTTTATTACTGCTCCATTTAATTTACTAGCAAATATTTTAGAAGCAACTTTTAAAATTCCAACAATAGCAACAAATGTATTCTTAGGATTATTATCACTATCTATTATCTTCGGAATTTGGAGGTTAATAAGGGCAGGAGATTAATTAAAAATGAAATATAAAATAATAAAACAAAAAATAGGAGGAAAAATATAATGGCATGGAGTTCTCCAGTGGAAGTGAATGCAAGTGCAGGTTTAGATAATTTTATTCCTTATCTTAGTGAAGTTACTCAATTCTGGTTTGGAAGAATGATGATCATTGCGATCTTCATGATCTTCATATTTGGATATATGAGATCTAAAGATGCAAATATCTGGGGTGCTTTTGCAGTTTCTTCTTATATTTGTTTTGTAATTGGTTTATTCTTTTGGGTAATAGGATTATTAACTGGTTTAGATTTTGCATGGGTAATAGGAATAACTTTAGTTTCATCAATACTTCTTTTACTTCAGAATAAAGATTAATTCGTATACAGCATATACATTAGTTTTTAAATAAAAAAAGAATTAATTTATCATAAAGAGATTTTAAATCTCTATTTTATATATAATTAAAAAGGAGGGATTAAAAATAAGAAAATGCTTTTAGGTAAACAAGAGAGAGGAGTTGCAGGATTAACAATTTTATTGTCTGTAATCGTTATGCTTTTCGTAATCGGTTTGCTTGTTATGGTATTCGCTTTAATGGGTGGAGAATTACAAGATGCAACTGATGATGCAACAGCAATAGATGTAATTAATGACACAGCAACAAGTATATCCTCTGTAACAGATTGGTTTAATATCTTCATTGTTATAACAGCAATGGTGGTGTTGATCTTATT
>Ga0066601_10000465_pt1 | contig 16305 bp, 14 predicted proteins | sample Medcelwee11metaG_FD_59487 | JGI IMG/M metagenome (GOLD analysis project Ga0066601, IMG submission 59487) | Freshwater pond sediment microbial communities from the University of Edinburgh, under environmental carbon perturbations - Medium... | ecosystem: Environmental > Aquatic > Freshwater >... | reverse complement strand
GCAGATCCTCAGGCAGAAGCGCGGCGCGCAATCTGTGTCGATCATATCCTCAAGTCTCATCCTCATCACCGGTTTTTTTATGGTGTCTCTCACCCTCAAGACCTTATTGATCGCGCTCGGCATAATGATTGTCTCTATTTTCTACCTATGGGTGGCCATACGCGCTGTCGAGAAATCCTGTATGATAAAGACGATTCCGGTCACAGCGCTCACTGAAGGTGATTGGATAGTGAAGGATGTCCAAGTGGGCAAGAGAAAGGTGTGCGGACCAAAAGACCTCGGTATATCAAAGGAACAGATCCTTCAGCTGAAGAAAGCCAAAGTGAAAGAAGTCATCATCAAAGAAGGCATCCCTTTTGTCCCGAGTTTTCTCATCGCCTTCATCATCACCCTTTCCATGGGCAATCTTCTTTTCTATCTCCTCTCATTCTTGTAGCCGATAGGTGTAGGCGAGATAACCGCAACCGAAAATAAAAAGCGGGAAAGAAAATAGCAGGAACTCCGGACGTCTCACCAGTATTGTCTCCAGGAACAGCGAAAGAAGGAATAGGGACATGAGATAGTACCCATACCGTTTTTCAGTGAATATCCCAGCGAGACCGAGGACCAGGGTCAGGGATGAGGTGATTAGCAACATCCAATCAAGTCCGCTGATATATGGCTTATTCAAGAAGACCAGGAATGAAAGCATGAGCCTCCAGATGATGTAGATGATAGCCGAAAGGAACCCGAAGACCAACAGATGCCGCCTCTTTCTTCCCATGGACACCGGATGATGGTCATTTCATTATATAAAGCTTCCTTTGGGGAGCAAAGGAGCAAAAGGTTTATATAACGCCTTAGAAAACTGAATTGCGTGATTATTTCATGGCAAAAAGACCGAATATCATCCCAAAAGCTCCTATCGCGAAGATACTCCTTGCGGCGGGAGCCAAACGGGTAAGCGCTGGCGCTCTTGACGTATTCTCAGAAACGCTTCAGGATTTCGCTGAAAAGATCGCCGAAAAATCCGTCAGGCTTGCCAGGCATTCCGGAAGGAAGACCATAAAGGACGACGATATCAAGCTCGCGGTTAAGTAAGGTTTTTAAGAGGGAGCGATTCCCCCTTCAGACAGATGGGCAAGTAATTCAGCCTGGTAGAATGCCCGGTTGGCAATCGGGTTGCCCCGGGTTCAAATCCCGGCTTGTCCATTTTTTTTCTTCATTCATTGATGTTTTGTGATTCAGGGGATTTGAACCCTCGGGTTCATGCTCAAAAATCAAAGATTTTTGGCACCCCGCGAATTTGCATTCGCGTGGAATCCCGGCTTGTCCATTTTTTTCTTTCTAAATGTATTTTAAGAGAGATATGGAGATTTGAACCCGGCGGAATTCGGCCAAGGGCCGAATAAAAACCCGGGTCACGCAAAGAAACCGAAGGTTTCTGGCGCATGGAAATCTTCGATTTCCCTTGAATCCCGGCTTGTCCATTTTTTTTTCTGAAGTTATTTTAGAGAGATATAGGGCTCTTCTCCTTAGCTGGTGGGCCGCTATCTATGGGACTAGGTACATCCGCAGGAATTGGTGAGGCGGCGATGCGGTAAACAGAATAAATGGGAATATTCAATTTTTTCAATCTGGCCAATGCCCCGAAATCTTAATATATCCCGCCCCTAGCGTATTGATGTGAGGTGAAAAATGGCTCCCATCGTCTTTCTGTTCACTTTTGCTGTTCTCATTTTCCTCGGCCTCATAGGATACCTTCTTTCGCATCGGTGGAATATTCCGCATTCAATCGTCCTTATCCTGATCGGCGCCATCATCGCAAGGCCTGGGGTATCTTATGGTATCCTCATCATCCCGGAGCAATTCCTCGATGTGTTGGTCAGATTCACCTTGATCCTTGTTGTGTTCGATATATTTTCCAGGTACGACCACACCACTCCAACTACTATGCATTCAAATGTCAGGTCATATAAACTCATCGCTATCCTCATCGGCCTGCCTTCTCTCGCTGCACTGTCTTATTTCATCCTCGGGTTGGAATCCTTCGCGTATTCTCTCCTCTTCGCTGCTGTCATCCTTCCAAGCTCCCGTGTATTTGTCAAGAGATTCCGGCCTGCGCGGAAAAGCGTCGCGCAATTCCTCGAGATCGAATCCATCAAGGTCACCGCATATGCTCTTTTCATCTCAGCCATCATGCTGTTCATCATGGGTTGGGAAGGCCCAGGTCTCGCTGTCGGCCTTTTTTTCGGGCTTGCCATTGGAGCTGGTACAGGATTGATCTCCGGACTTCTTTTGGCGAGACCTCTGAGGCACGAGATGCTCTCGAAAGTGAGACACTTCGGGCTTATCGCTGTCGCTCTTGTCACTTACTCGCTTTCCGAAGCCATGGGCGGGATAGGGATTGTCTCTATCATGTCGCTCGCTTTCTTCTTCGGCTCCCTGAAGACCAGCCGCCTGCCCTTCCTGTACGAGTTCTCATCAGATGTCGCTGAATTCTCCGAGATCAGCATGTTCATCCTCCTGGGCATCCTCATCCCCTTGCCGATATCTCCTGGTGTCTACATCATCTCTTTCCTCATCTTGATCGCTGTCTTCCTGACTAGATTTGCAATTTTTCAGATCTCATTCGGGGGATCCCGAAAGGAACGGCTTTTCCTTTCTTTGCTCGCTCCGAAAGATATCTCCTCCGCGGTCATCACCCTCCTGCTCATCACCGCATACGGGATCGATAGCACATCGTCCGTGCCTCAGGTCCTCTTCCTGATCATCTGCTTCTCAGCCATCGTCTCATGGGTGGCGAGTCTCCAAGAAAAGGAATCCTATGGGACTTTTTCAGGGATGCCAAAGTCCGAGCTATAAAGGATTATATACTTGGACATCTCCCGTAAAGATATGAAAATCGATTTCGGGCCTGGCGGGACTGAAGGATTAGGGTATGAAGAAGGCCTCAAAGCCATCGCCGCAAAGGGTCTCTCAGCACTTGAGATTGAGTTCACCCATGGAGTCTCCATGAAGAACGAGACTGCTAAAATCGTCGCTGGACTCGCGAGATCTTATGGGATCCGGCTTTCTGTCCATGCCCCTTACTATATCAACCTCGCTGCGAAGGAGAGGGAGAAACAGGAGGCCTCGGTCGGCCGCATCATGGATAGCTGCGAGAGAGGCCATCATCTCGGAGCCACCCATATCGTCTTCCATCCGGGTTTCTATCAGGGAAGGGATCCAGAAGAGGTCTACACAACCATCTCAAAGCACGTCTCAACCATGGTCGACAAAGTGAAAGAAGAAGGATGGAAAGTCCAGTTGGCCCCAGAAGTGACAGGCAAACCCAGCCAGTTCGGAAGCGTCACTGAACTCAAGAGGCTGTCTGAAGAGACAGGATGCGCCATCACTGTCGATTTCTCCCATCTCCTGGCGAGGTATGGCGGAAAAGTGGATTTCAATGATGTCGTGTCCGATCTTAATGGCTTCAGGCACATCCATTCCCATTTCTCCGGCATCGAATGGGGAGAAAAAGGGGAACGAAGGCATGTCCCGACGACCATAGAAGCGATTCTCCCCCTCGCTGATGCTCTCAAAAGCCGAAAGTTCTCTATGACCATCATCAATGAGAGCCCGCAACCTATCGATGATGCTGTCCTTATGAAGAAGGTCTTTTCCGATGAAGGACTATTATGATTCCATCTCTGAAGGATACGATGAGCTCCATGGGAGCGAACAGCGTAAAAAACTTTCTTTTGTAAAGAGGATGATATCCCCTTCACCTGATGACCTCCTCCTGGATGTGGGATGCGGGACTGGTCTTTCTAGCATGTTTTCCTGCAGGGTCATCGGTGTCGATCCGTCCTTCGGCTTGCTTGCCCAGGCAAGAAAGAAAGGGATCCCTGTTGTCAAGGCTTCCGCTGAAAGCCTCCCTTTCAGGGACAGTACTTTTGATATCGTCATCTCGCTCACCGCATCCCAGAATTTCTCTGATCTTGAGGCTGGTCTTCGGGAGATCAGGAGGGTCGGAAAAAAGACATTCGCCATCTCCATACTCAAGAGATCGAGGAAAGAAGCGAAGTTCAGAAAGGGGATCAGGGATATTTTCGGGAAGGCCGTTTTTTTCGAGGAAGAGAAAGACATCATCGCGATCATCGTGCCGTCCGCAACGATTGCCAGAGAGAATAAGACACTGAAATGATTGAGAAAGCCGCCCCTGATGACTCAGACGAATTCTAAAATCTGAATCCCCTCCAGGAACCCTGGCTTGAGGCTGGTAAACATGGCCTCTCCTGAAAAAAAGCATATCGAACATTTTCAAATCCTAAGTTATTTATAGGGGTTTTCCATAGGATCAATCATGGTGTTCCATGACGAACCGATACAGACCGTGCTCGTCACGACACGCGGCCATTCAAATATTCTCGGAAGGCAGGTGCAGAAAGACAATATCATCACTGTCGACTGGCATATGCCTGTCTCTTTTCGTCCTGCCATGTACGCGATATCCATCGGCAAGGATAGGTTCAGCCTTGATCTCATAAGGGATTCAAAATGCTTTGTCGTGAATTTCATCGGAGGCGGCATGGAAGCCGCTGCTCTGCATTGCGGACGTTCCTCTGGCCTCAACACGGATAAATGGAAGGAGAATGATCTTATCCCTGTCGATGCGGAGAAGATCGACTGCCCGAGGGTACGCTCCTCGATCGCTTACCTTGAGTGCGAAGTCGTTCAGGAGGTCGAGGCAGGTGACCATATCCTCTTCATTGCCCGTATCCTTGCGGGAGAGAAGATGGGTGAGGGTGGACGCCTTTTCCATCTATCAGGGGACAAGTTCATAACCATCGGAGGCTGATATCATGACGACATTCACCGTAGAACAGATCAAGAGCATCAACGAATTGGCAACGTCCCTCTACAAGAACGGAAAGGTGCCGAATCTTGCGAGAGGCATCGAACAAGCGAAGGAGATGCTCATCCCGGCCGGGCAGCGGATGAGATCAGCCAGAGAACTCGCTTTGGAAGTGGAGAAGATAAAAAAGGAGTTCAGGCAGGATTCGGGAGTTGGTCTCTCAGGCACAGATCTCTCATCCATGGGACAGATGGCGGATCTCGTTTCGAAGGGATCGGTTCTGGATGAAGATAGCCAGTCTATAGTGTCTGAACCCAGTGGGATGATTTCTTATGATACCATATCCCCAGCCTCTGCGCAAGTCGACAAAATAAAATATGAAGATATCGATGAAGATGAGACTTTGGACAATTTTGAAGACACTCAGGATATTGACGAAGCGATCGCCTTCCAGCAGGGGGTTTTTGTAGAAGTGGAAAAAGAAGACGAAGAGGCGGTGAAAGAGGAAGAAGAGGATGACAGGCCAGAGGATGGGAAACCTGGCGATGGATTGGTGACTGAAGAGGATATCTCTTCTGATAAGTTGTTTATTCCTCCATCCCTGGCTTTTGAAAAAGAAGAAGATTCTACTCCATTAGACGAAGCGATAAAAATGGACATCGACTCGGCTATAGATCTTGAGCAATCTAAGGATGATACAGCCATGATCCAGCCTATCAACCCGATCCTCGATCCGGATGAGATGAAAGAATGCGATATCCAACAGGCTCCTATCTCGCTTCCGGGCTTACTGGATGTTCCGTCAGGAACGGCCATGAATGAAACCAAAATACAGGACAAGGGAACGTTGCCTATGAAAGGCGATGGACCGGACGATTTTCCTCCTGATCCCGATGAGGTCCCGGTCCCGGATGTCTTCAACCAGGATATTCCAATTTTTTCTGAGGAGAGGAATGAAAATGAAGAGGAAGTTGCCAGCGACCAGAATCTCCCGATTTTTGCTGAGGCGAATAATGGAGATGAAGAGAAAGGACCAAGCGACCAGATACCTCTGAATATTGCTGAGTCGAAGCATGGAAATGATGTGGAGGCACCAGGTGGTCTCTCGATCTCTGACGGAAGGGGTCAAACAACCGCTGCTGAAAAGAGCACTAATGTCTCCGCTCCAAAAGAAAATAACCTTGCCGGTGGACAATATGATGATCCGTCATTTGACATCTCCAAGGAACTGAGGAACGTTGAAGACCTGTTCAGCGAAGAAGAGAAAAAAGAACACATACAGGAAAAAAAGGAGCGGTTCATCCGTGATGACGCTGAAGATTGAGTAGAGGTGAGGAGAGATGCTTGATTATATTGACCGGGAATATTCACCCAGCGAGAAAGATCTCATCTGCGAATATTATCTGGAACCGAATGGCGTAAGCCTGGAGAAGGCAGCCCAACAGGTCGCGGCAGAGTCATCAATAGGGACATGGACGACAATCTCCACAATGAGTCCTGAGATCGCTAAAAAACTCCGGCCATCCGTCTTCTCCCTTGACAGGAAAAAGAATCTCATCAAGATCGCCTACGACCAGGATCTTTTCGAGCAGGGCAACATCCCTCAGATCTATAGCGCAGTCGCTGGCAACATATTCGGGATGAATCTCGTCAATAATCTGCGGCTGGAGGACATCACCTTCCCAAAATCCATCGTTAAATCATTCAAAGGGCCTGCCTTCGGCATCCCCGGGATCCGCAAGCTGACTAGGGTGAAGAAGAGACCTCTTATCGGGACCATAGTCAAGCCGAAAGTCGGCCTTGATGAGGCCGGACACGCGAAAGTGGCGTACGAATCCTGGATGGGCGGACTTGACGTGGTCAAGGATGATGAGAACCTGACCTCCATGAGATTCAACAAGTTTGAGGATCGTATCCTCAGGACCCTTGAGATGAGGGACAGGGCTGAACTTGAGACCGGCGAGAAGAAGATATACATGCCTAATGTCACCGCTGACACAGATACCATGGTCAAGCGGGCGGAGTTCGTCAAGGAGAATGGTGGAGAATATATCATGATCGATATCCTAACCGCTGGATGGTCGTCCCTCCAGACCCTCCGAGACATGGATATGGGGATGGTCATCCATGCCCATCGTGCGATGCATGCTGCGCTGACGAGAGACCATCGTCATGGCATCTCTATGATGACTCTTGCGAAGACCGCAAGGCTTATCGGGGTTGACCAGCTCCATATCGGGACCGCGGTAGGGAAGATGGACGGCTCAGCATCAGAGATCACTGATATCGAAAAAGAGATCGAAAAAGATATCATCCATCAGGACATGTCGAGGAGGATGCTCGATCAGGAATGGCTCGGCATGAAACCTACTCTAGCTGTCTGCTCAGGCGGCCTCCATGGCGGGATGTTGCCGAAACTCATGAAGATCATGGGCAATGATATCGTAGCCCAGTTCGGAGGCGGATGCCACTGGCACCCTAGAGGACCTCGTTACGGGGCTAAAGGGATCAGGCAGGCTCTTGATGCGACCATGGAAGGTGTCTCCTTAAAGACCGCCGCGAAATCACATCCTGAACTGTCCGAGATGATCTCGAAATTCGGGGTGCTTCCTTAGAAGAGATGCCTCGCAAGTCCTAGGACTCTCGGCTCCGCTATCAGGCATTTAAAGAGGAGACGCACCGGTTCGTCTCTGTCAGCCTCTCCTAGCGCCTTCCTCAGCCCTGGTCTCCGGAACATCCTTATCATCGATTCATAATCTTCGGGTCCCATACGATCAAGTGCCTTTCTCATGAGGAGATGAAGCCTGAGATCATTTCCTATCTCTTGTTTCCATTCCTTTTCATAGTCCTTTCCAGTGGCGATCGCTCTCGATAGCGCTTTTGCGGCAGTGAGCCCAGGGATTATCCCGCCTCCGGTGGTCGCCTTCACCTGGCCTGCTGCATCACCTACAAGGAAGATCCTGTTTCCAATCTTGGTCTTGACACCTGGTGAATATTCAGGGATGAGACCTCCCTGCATCTCCCTGATAGCTGAACTGGCATCTGATCCCAATTGCTGTCCTATAAAACTCCAGAACACTTTTTTCGTGCCTGATCTTGCCATCACCCCTATCCGAACCGATCGAGGTGATTCAGGGACTATCCACCCGATGGTCCCAATATGGGGAAAAAATTTAACGCATCCGTCATTCTTCATTCTCACGATCGCCTGCATCCCCTGGAAATGTCTCCTTTTGCCGAAGATCCCTGCAGATTTCGCAACCTGTGACAGCGGCCCATCTGCGCCGATGATGTAATCAAATTTTAGTCGGATTACTTTTTTTTCTGCGCTGAATATGCAGTATCTGCCATCGAACCCCATGAAGCGGTGGCTTGTATGCATTTTGGCTCCTGCCTTGGTGGCCTCCTCTCCCATCCACCTGTCGAAACCCTCTCTGTCAAGGATGATATCAGGTCTCCTGAACCTGACGACAGCTGCGTAGCCTTTCGGGGAGATGATATGGGCCGCTCTCACATGATGCCTGATGCAGTGTCCAGGGATCTTCAGTAGTTCATTGATGCTGGAGGTCACTATCCCAGTACACTGGACCGGTTTTCCGATCGATTGGTGCTCTTCGAAGATATGCACTTCAAATCCGCGTCGGGAAAGGAGATTTCCAGAAAAGCAGCCCGCAGGTCCAGCTCCAATGACAGCCACGCTTCTCATTCAAACCATGAATGCAGGATGATTCATAAATTTATGCGCAATCAAAGCGGAATACTCATGTGATAATCAACTTGAAATGAAGTTGGAAGAGAATTGAGCGGACGATACCTCATAATATATGTCGATACGCACTGCCTTGGAATATCCATTCCAGCACATGAAAGCTTATGTAGCAGGCCTGCTTTATCGACTACGTAAAGGAGATGCTTATATATATTGTCGATGACAACAATGCTTATAAAGAAAATGTAATTACTGATTGATAGTTATAATAATTTTTCACTGCAACGTAATCAAATAAGAAAATTTTAAATACAAGAGAAGATTACTGCAAGAAAAATTAGCTCATCCATTGTGTGAACGATGGAGAGTCACCGACAACGATTATGAAATTGTTGAGGGGGGTATTAAACCATGAAAGGAAAAACACTTGGAATGGTGGCAGTCTTTTTGCTTCTTTCGATTGCCGGTGTTGCATCCGCTCTCCCGACCATCGATTTTGTCAAAATCAACGGAGAGATTTATGAATCCGGGGACAAAATTGTGGTCGAGCTTGGGGAAGACATCGAAATCAAAGTGAAGCTCCAGGCTGAAACCGGAAACGAAAGGAATGTAGAGATCGCGGCCGACATCCTCGGCTATGAATATAATGATTATGACAGGATCTCTGATTCAAGCGCAACATTCGACATGGATGAGAACGACACCATGTACAAGGACCTGACTGTCAGGATACCTACCGATGCTGATAAAGATGAGTATGACCTCAGGATCACTGTCGGCGGAAGGACCGGTTCGGCTTTTGAAGGGAGATATCTCCTTAAAGTCGATGGGGCAAGGCACGCCATCGTGATAAAGGATGTCGTCCTGTCACCTGAAAACGAAGTCCAGTCCGGAAGGGCCCTCCTCGGAACCCTCAGGATCGAGAATCTCGGCGAGAAAGATGAAGAAGGAGTCAAGATCAAGATGAGCATCCCGACACTCGGGCTCTCAGCCTCTGATTATGTCGACAATCTCGATGCGGACGATTCCACCACCTCAGAAGAGCTCTATCTCAGGATCCCTTCCTGCACAGAGAAAGGGACCTACACCGTGGTCGCTGAAGTGACCTATGATGAAGGGCATGAGACCACAAGGAAGGAGACCACCATCAGGATCGTTGAAGGCGATACTTGCGATGTCGGTACCACTACCGATAAGGAAGAGCCAGCTGACGTCAAGACCCAGACCATAATCAGCGTCGGGTCTACCAAGCAGGATGTCCCTAAAGGCGAAGGAGGAGTGGTCTATCCGCTCACCATCACCAACGCAGGGAAGACCAGCAAGACCTTCGTCCTCACTGCTGACGGAGTGGACACCTGGGCCACCACAAGGATGAGCCCGGCGAACACCGTTGTCCTCGGAGCAGGCGAGATGAAAGCCGTCTACCTCTACCTCACCGCCAACGCTGACGCTGTTGCAGGAGAGAGGATGTTCACCGTCTCGGTGAGCTCAGATGGCACCGTCCTCAAGCAGATCCCTTTCACCGCGAATGTGGTCGAAGGGCAGGAGAGTGGCAATGATTGGAGTACCCTGAAGCGTGGCCTTCTCACTGGCCTTGCCATCATCGTGGTCCTCCTCGTGCTGCTCGGCCTCATCATCGGTTTCAACAAGCTGAAAGGAAACGATGATGACGAGGAAGACATGGAAGACGAAGGGAAGACCTATTATTAGGTCCCCTTTATTTTTTTTTTCTTTTCTTTTGGAGATTTGTCATCAGACAACTAGTGAAAGGCATGACAGGATGACAAGAACAACCCCGATCACATTTCTTCTGCTCATCGTATTGATGAGCATCCCTGCCTTCGGTGAGGATTTTTTCGCTTCCGCGCCCCAGGCGACCATAAGAGCCTGCCAGTGCCAGGAAGTGATCAACCCAATTACTGTCAGGAACACCAATCTGCCTGAAGAAGGATTGACCATCACCATCAATGGAGGGGTCAAGGATACCAAGACGGTCTCTGCGGCCGGGAAAAGCTCATATACCATTATCCAGGACGGAAAGACCGCTGAATGGTCAACGCTTTTTCCTGGGTTCTTCACTTTGGAAGCAGGGGACACTCAGGTCATCGAAGAGATAATCACTGTGCCCTGCGGCGCTGAAGGGGATTTTCCGCTCAAGACCGTCATCACGACCCAGTCAGGCATGGAAAAGATCCTTGAACAGACTCTCGAAGTCAGGGAATGCTCGAATGTCCAGATCACATCGACCAATACTAGGGCAGAGAGCTGCCCATGCTCCCCAGTCCAGTATGAGTTCACCTTGAAAAATCAAGGGGAGTACACAGACACGTTTCTCATCGGAGCGAGGGGTAAAGGCGCGGGCTATATCACCTTATCTGAGAATGCCTTGACCCTGAATGCCGGGGAATCAAAGCTCATCTATGTCTTCCTGAATTCCCCTTGCTCCTATTCTGGTGAGCTCACATTTGAAATCCTGGTGGAATCGCAAAAGAACGACCAGCTTGAGATGCTTCCCATGCAGGCGTCTATCACCCCATGCTATGATTTCGAGGTCGAGACCGGAAAGCTCATCCATCTATACGAAGATAACGCATCATTTGAAGCATTCCAGGGTACATACGCCATCTGCGAAAAAGAGCCGCACATACTCATACCATTGAGGGTGAAAAACACCGCTGACATAAGAAACGATTACCTATTCATCCTTGATGGGCCCAAGTGGGCGAGCCTTTCCCATAACGTCGCCCCAGGTCTCGGGAAAGACGAATATTCAGAATTCCATATCATCCTCGAACCCTGGGCATATCTCGACCAGGATGAGACCCTCAGCCTTGAAGTCCGCTCATCGATAGGGGATGTGAGACAAACCTTCGAAATACCGTTATCAGTCAGCCGGTGCTCAACTCCATACCTGTTTCAGGACATACGTAAAATATCAGTGAATTATTCAGTAATCTCTACTCTCCTCTCTATCGAGAATGCGGGATCACAGGCTGAGACCTATGATTTATCGATCAATCTTGACTGGGCAGAAATCCAGCCGGATGAGATCACCCTGCAACCTGGTGAATCAAAAGATTTCGAGCTTATCACTTTCCCTTCAGAAGACACACGCGCAGGAAAATACGATGCTGTGATATCTGCTCTATCACGATCAAATGGGGTCGGATATGACAAGGACATCTCTATCAGGCTCAGCGGAGGCTCATTGTGGGATGATATGAACGCAAAGACTTCCGGATACCTCATGTATCTGCTCATCGGCCTGATCATCCTCATCCTCATCATCGTTTTCCTTTCATGGGGAAGGAAAAAAGGGCATCCAGGAGAGAGAATCGACGAACAAACAGAAAGGGTTGTGGAAAGCAAGGAAGAGAAGACGATGAAGAGCATCGAACCCATAGATGAGACCGAAGAGAAAAAAGGTCCATCCTTCTGGAAATGGTGCTGCCTCATACTGATCATACTCCTTATCGCTGTAGGCTTATGGTACGCTTACAGCAGGCTTGGTCTGGGTGAGTCCATGGGGGGCTGGTTCGAGAAGAATGAGACAGCCTCTGGGACCTCCGGATTGGAGAACGAGACATCAGAAGGGGCGATAGCAGAAGAAGGCGAAGGGGGCATCTCAGGAAAATTCTTCACCCAGCTCCTCGGATTCTTTACGGTGTATCTCTGGTATATCCTTATCGGTATCCTCCTTGCGATCATCATCATCATCATCCTGAGCCTCTCAGGGAAGAAAAAAGAAGGGGAAAAAGAAGACAAGGTCACTTCTGTTGATGAAGAGCCGGTAATCATCGAGAAAAAAGCCAAGACAAAGAAGAAACCTCAGAAAACTACCAGTGAAGAAGCCCTTGCGGATGAAAAAAGGCCAAAGGGAAAGCTTAGCTGGATCATATTCTCCTTGCTATTGCTCGCGCTCATACTGATAATCGCATGGCGCTTCGGCTATAGCTGGTACACCCAGCAAGAAGTGGAAGACACGACTCCTACAGTCGATTTCACCGGTGTCGACTGCCTAGCCACCTGGCCGAAGAACACTCAGAAGACCATCAATCTCACCATCGGATTCTCTGACCCTGATGGGGATCAACTCATGTTCAGCTCAAACGAACCCGAACACGTGAAGATCGCTATCGATGACCGGGGCATGGCAACCATCGATCCTGAGCTGGATTATTCAGGTGTCGTTGATGTCATCTTTTTCGCTGAAGACGGCCGCGGTTTCAGGGTGCCGACAGGTAACCTCAGCCTCTGCATCACTGACGAAGATATCGATCCAATCACCAAAGCCAGAGGATTCTACGAGGAAAACCGCACCATCCTCATCATATCAGGAATCATCGTCTTCCTCATACTCCTCTTCGTCATCTTCAACAAGCCTATCATCAATTTCCTTGAAGAGGATGATGATGTGCCGGACAGGAAAAACAAGCCTCCAAAACATTAATAAATCGGTGGCGAACACTTTCTCTTGCCTTTGGGGGCGTAGTATAACCTGGCTAGAATAGCTGGCTCCAGACTTTATGGAGCGACGAGACTTCGGTCGATGACTAATAAAGGGCTAAACCAGCGGATCTGGGTTCGAATCCCAGCGTCCCCATTTATTTTTCAATTTTGACCCGGTCCAGGTTGAATAAGATACCTCCTACTGAGTGTCCACAATGGACTACACAGGCGATCCTTATGTTATGAGGTCGATAGAGAAATCTTATCTCCGACCTTTGTCCCGCTCTTCCTGATTGTGCCCTCCGGCAATTCAATCACAGAACACGCGGCGGCCTTCGGATTATGGAAAGTGAAAGGCATGAACCTCTCTTTCTGCTCCACGACCTTCATCCCTTTGTCGAGCCAGATTACATCGATAGGATAGAAAACGAAGAACATATGAAGCGCAATCTTCTGCTCCTTATCGAACAGGAACACAAGTGGTTCCTTCATCCTAAAAGTGAACATGAGCCCTTTGCTCTTTGAGAATAAGCTCTCACAGGATCTATGCTTCCAGGCAAGAATCTTTTTCCGGGTGGTGTTCCGTATCATATGCGAATAATCGATGTTTTTTCGAAATGATTCATTGCAGGAAGGCCGATCAGGGGATAGAGCATCTCAGGAACCCCGATATCTGCGACATATTGTTCCGCATCAAAACCCCTGCAACCTGCTTTTGGGAGCGAGAGGGCAAGGATATGGGTCGCTTTTGCGAAGACATCATGGATTTGTCCGCCATCAGGATCGACCCCAGATGGAAGGTCGCAGGAGACGATCGGTTTCTTGGACGCGTTCATCATCTCGATGATTTCTGCATAATGTGGCTTGGGCGATCCTTTGAGGTTGTAGCCTATCAGGCAATCGATGATGGTGCCGCAGTCTAGCAATTCATCACCGAATTCCTCAATGGTCCCGATTATGGGTATCCCCATCTCTGTAGCGATGTCAAGGAAAGCAGAAGGATTCCCTGTGACCGGGATCGATGCGAGAAATATCTTCGGGGTATACCCGAAATTCTTAAGGTGCCTCGCTGAAGCGATGCCATCCCCCCCATTATTCCCTTTTCCTGCGCAGATGATGACTGGTTTGCTCTTCCTGTCGATTGTGCGGATGAACTCAGCCAGACGGTAACCTGCTTGATCCATCATGACCTGGGCAGGGATATGGAATCGATGCTCCATGAGATGATCAAGCATCCGTGCTTGCTTGGCGGTGATAGAGGGTATCATTTTATTCCCTTATCGCTCATTCTATAAAAAAGTTTGGTCGGTGTTATGGCTCTATCCTCAACGAACTAAGAAATTCAAGCGAATGGTCAAAGAGAATCAGTTTTCTCCTGAGGGATATGATAACCTGTTCTTGATCTACCAGAACGGAAAACATCGATAAAGAAAAGGGACATCTTGGATGGAAGCCGACGAAACCTTTATATAAGGAGTTCACCTGTTCAGGAGACTGGGTAATATGGGATTTTTCAGAAGCTCGTGGAACCGGCTTCAGGGAAAAAAAGAGGGTTCGATCCGAAAAGAATGGGCTTTTGATACCCATTCCGAGATGCTGGCAAGACCGCTCTCATTCAGGCACGACGGTAAATTGTATGTAGCCTTCGGGACAGCTTCCGGAACCTTCTATCTCCTTGGAGACCATGCTGAGGTGGTCTGGTCCTTCTCAGCGAGAAATGACCTGGGGAAGCTAGAGGGACTCTTCTTGGACAAATCCGTGGCTTCTGGGATATTCTCAACTCCCGCGCTTCTATATCTCGACAAGGCAACCGTCCCCATCTTCCTATTCGGTTCAGATGACTTCTCACTATATGCCCTGAATTTCGATGGCAGTCTTCGATGGAGATTCAAATCAAAGGGCGCGATCAGGACGACCCCGCTCATAAGGGATATCGATGATGATGGGAAGGAAGAGATCATCTTCGGGTCGAGGGATGGTAACCTCTATTCGATCGATCAGGATGGCATACAAAAAATGGGGTTCAAGGCGGCATCAGGCATCGATTCAAGCCCTGCGATCATTGGTGAAGGACAGGATAGGCGAGTGATATTCGGATCTGATGATGGGACAGTCTATGCGCTCGACAAGTCATTCTCCAGGGTGTGGGAATTCAGGACAGGAGGTAAGATCACTGCCCAGCCTGCGGTAGCGGACCTTTCTGGGGATGGGAGGCAGGAGATCATCATCGGTTCCTTCGACGGCAGGCTCTATGTCCTTGGCTTTGATGGATCCCTCAGATGGAGATACGAGACCGAGGGAGGGATAGCTGCCAAGGTATCTGTCTATGATGTGAATAGCGATGGCAAGCCAGAGATCCTTTTCGGAAGCTCTGATGACCGGGTATACTGTCTTTCCTGCACCGGAAATAAGATCTGGGATTTCGAGGCAGATTTCTGGGTGGTCGACACTCCCCATGTGATCGATCTGGACAGCGATGGCAGGCTAGAAGTGGTTGTGGGTTCTCTTGATTCGACCCTCTACGTCCTTGATGGGGAAGGTTCATATTCCCTTCAATACATGCCTGGGATTGCCGGTATAACCCAACAGAGCGGCCATTATAACGAGACGATCTCACAGGATGTCGGGGACTATGCCGGAAAGAGATTATGGCAGGCAAAGACCGATGGCATGGTTATAGGCGCGGATGTCCAGGAGGGATGCGTCATTGTCGGGACCAAGAACGGGACTGTCGAGAAATTCAGTTTCAATAGGTGAATAGGATGGTAGAAACGATCATTTCCAGGAAATCAGACATCAAGCGGCTCTCCCTCTATATCAATGGTCTTGATGACAAGATGGAAGGAGGGATACCTATCGGCCATATCACTCTCATCGCAGGCGCAGCCGGAACCATGAAATCCTCCCTTGCGTTCAATGTCCTCTATAATGAAGCGATGAAGGGACGGATCGGGCTGTATCTTTCGTTGGAGCAGACCTACGCATCGCTGCTCAACCATATGATCAATATGGATTTCGATATGTCGAAAGTGAACATCGTCGTCATCTCGGATATATCCAGGCTCGATGAGCAGATACAGGTGGTCAAGGACCTCAACCGTGGCGCCCTCATCATCACTGACCTCTCGGCGCTTCGCAAACAGGTGGCAGGGAGCGCTTTGGACCAGGGCGGTGACTGGCTCAATGCCATCAAGAACATTGTCCATAAATGCAAGGAGCAATCAGGCCTCAACCACTTCGTCCTGGATTCGATGTCTGCCCTCTACGCCCTCTCCAACTTCAAGGAGCCGAGGGTCAAGCTCTTCCATATCTTCGAATACCTGAGGGA
>Ga0066601_10000462_pt1 | contig 16363 bp, 26 predicted proteins | sample Medcelwee11metaG_FD_59487 | JGI IMG/M metagenome (GOLD analysis project Ga0066601, IMG submission 59487) | Freshwater pond sediment microbial communities from the University of Edinburgh, under environmental carbon perturbations - Medium... | ecosystem: Environmental > Aquatic > Freshwater >... | reverse complement strand
ACATATTATGTGGTTATTCTATAAAGAATTATATAAAAAAAATTGATATATAAACTTTATTATAGTAAAAGAGTTGGTTTTATTTTGAATTAAAATATGTAACTAAGTAATTAAATTTATTAAAATCTGAAAATAAAATGAATTTATTGATATATTTATTTATTATAATTACTATTAAGTATATTACTAATAATGAATTACGAAAACTATTATCCAATCCATACATCTTTAATACTTGAAAAATCAAATCCAATGATATGAACTAACAAATCAATGGAATTTAATACTATAACTGTATGAATAGATTCTTCTTGATACTTTTTAATTAATCAAATTTTCAAAAATGAGTATTACTATCATAATACTTGAATAACTGAACAAACTGCAATTGATAATATATATAATTCTGTTTTTTTTAAAAAAAACACTAGATTAACTCTTTTTAACGTATACTATTCTTATTTTTCTAAATTTAGGACAATATTAATATCAGATATAAATAAAAATATACCTAGTATAGACGTTTTATTTAAAAACTGTAATTGATTGGAGAGAGAGACTTCAGAAATGTATGGTATAAATTTTTTATTTAAACAAGATACTAGAAAATTACTTTTAGATTACTCTAAAATAGAACATCCTATGTTAAAAGATTTTCCTTCAGAAGGTGTAAAAGATGTATTTTATGATATATTAGATAATCAAGTAACCTATAGTAATAATGAAACAACTGAATTATAATTTATATGTTAGGTTGAATTGATTTTTTTATAATTTTTTTTTGATTATGTTTAGGTTTATTTTTTTTTAATATTAATAATTTTATAACTATATTATTATTTGCAGAATTAACATGATTAGTTTTATTTGTTCTTTCAAGTACTGTAGGTTCAATAATTAACGATATAACTTCAACATCTATAACATTTTTTATTTTAGGTTTTGGTGGATTGGAATTTGTTGTTGGTTTAATGTTAATAGTCTTAATGCGTAATTTAAATGTAGTTATGTCAAATAATGATTCTTCTTCTATTACAGATGATACCTCATTATCAAATAACACTAACGTAAAAAAATGAAACATATAAATAATATTTATGGGTGATGTTGTTATATTTTATTTAATTCATAATGTCTTAATTTTTGGTTTAATTTTTTGAGGTTTAACTTGAGGTGCAGAATATTTTTTTAAAAAAAAAAATCATCTATCTAAAAAACAATTTTATGAATGTGGGTTTAAAGCAATATCTGAATTGAATATACAAATTAATTTAAATTTCACAATGTTGTGTGTTTTTTTAATATTGTACGACGTTGAATTTACTATGCTTTTCCCTGTATTATTTAATTTTACACAAATAAGCATTTTTGAGTACAGTCTTTTCATAATTTTTTTGATGCTAATTTTAATATCATTAGTTTATGATTGACAAATGCATACTTTGAATTGACATTATTAATTTACTTAGGTAAGTATAGCTTAAATGGTAGAGCACTGGATTGTGATTTCAGAGGTTGTAGGTTCAAGTCCTACTATTTACCCATTGAATACTAACTATAATTTTATAAAAAACTACAGCACTATTTATAAAAAAAACAAAATTGTTTTAAATATATATAATAACAATAACAACTTAATTAAAAATATAAAAGTATTAGATAGTTTTAAACCATTGACTATAAAATTAGAAAATAGGATAAAAAATATAAATGTTGTAAGTATAACAAAACCAAAAAATCAATTTTTTTTAACTTTTTTTAACAATAACGTATTTACCTATTCAACAGGTATGATTATAAGATCATTGAAATTAGAAACTAGAGCAATAAGAAGAAATAAACTAGGTTACATGATTTTTTTATCATTTTTTTTAAAAAAATTTAAACAAAATAGTTTTTTTAATAAAAAAACTAATATTATTATATTGAAAAAATTTAATAAAATAAATTGTATAAAAAATACACTTATAAAGTTATTTTTTAATCAAAAAATAACTTTAATATTAAAAGTCTCTAAAAATTACAATAAAAAAAACTATAAAAAAATCAGCTATATTAATAAAAGATTGAGGGAAAAATATCATATAGAATAGAGTGTATTTAAAAAAAAACAATAGTATAAGATTATTAACTGTATTTTTAATATCATTTTATTTTTTAAGATTCGAACATACAGTAAATAATGATTATATTACTTCTTTTGTATGAAATTTTTGTTTGATGCTAATAAATTCGGATAATAACTGAATATTATTAATTTTCATATTATTTATAAATAGTAAATTTATTTATTTTTTGGTTTTTTTTCTAATAAATACTGAATTTTTAAATTTTGATGTTTGATTAGAAAAATTTACAAATATAACCCCGTCATTAACTAATGGTTTTTTTTTAATACACCCTGTATTTATTTTCTGCACATATATTTATATCTTTAAACTAATATTATACAAATCTAATATTTTAGACATTTTAAAACTTTTATTAACTTCATTTGTAGCTATTGTTCTTGGTGCTTGATGAGCTAACCAAGAATTAGGTTGAGGTGGTTGATGAAGTTGGGATATGGTTGAAATTATAAATTTAATATTAATGATGATAAGTTTAAAAAAAGTACACGAAATTTATAAAATACCTAAAATAAAAAAAATTAAAATAAATAGTGTTATGGTTATTATCTATTTTCACTTGTGTATTAGATATGATATATTTAATTCTATTCATTCATTTGTATCATCTTTTATATTAGAATACACTAATATACTTGCATTTATTCTAGTAATATTTAATTTTTTTAAATTAAATAAAGTAAAATTTTCAATAATTGATTTTAATTTATTATTATTTAAAATAATAATATTCGTTTATATAGTAGAAACTTTATGAGTTGAACTCTTTTTTTTTAAAAATTATATTATATGATATATTTATTGTTGTTTTATTATAGTGTTTTTAATTTGAAATCTTTTAAAAGATTTCAAATTAAACAACACTATAATAATAAATTTCAATATATTAATGTTTTTAATTATTAATTTTAAGTTTTTTTTAAAAAACTTAAAATTAAATAATTTACATTTTTTAGTTATAACAGCTTTATTGGTATTTTTTATAAAAACACAGTTTGATTATATATTTAATTATCAATTTAGCAATTGGAATTATATTTTTAATACTTCAGACTTTTTTTTAATAAATAATTTAAATTATCTAGAAGCTTGATTTAATATAAACATATTAAATGAAAAGAATTTAAATAATTTAAACTACATATCATTTTATAATTTTTTAAGCTCATTAAAATTATTTTTAACATCAAATTTCACTAATTTTTCATATTATTTATATTTCTATGATCTTATATTCATATTTATACTATTTATAATAATAGAAATTTTAAAGAACATCATAATAGTTTATACTAAATATAAAATATGATGTATATAAATTAAAATAATATTTGAGGTATGTAAATTTAAAAACAATAACGCAAAGATCTCAAAAAAAACGTTATAATACTAGATATATATTAAAAAATAATAAATTAAAAAAAACAATTATAACTCCTAGAGGTGGTAGATTTGAATATATTTATTTTTTTTTTATTAAAAAAATATTTAAAAAAATATGTAATAACAATAATATAAATAAAAGACGAGTTTTTTTTTTATGTAACTCTAATATGCCTTTAACAAAAAAATCTAAAAATTCACGTATGGGTAGTGGTAAGGGTTATTTTTTAAGATGAGTTTTTTTTTCTAAAAGAAACTCTACAATAGTATTAACTGAAAATATACCTTTAATTATATTAAATAGAGTTGTTAAATGATGAAATTTGAGCATACCGTTTAAAGTTAAAATTTTATAGATGTAGAATTTGTTAAATGTTTTAAAAATAAAAATAAGGCGGGTCTCTCTTTTTCCTATTTATACTAATAAAATAAATGATAGTAAAATATATGTAAAACATATTTTATATCTAATAAGTTTATTAGAATTAAATAATAATTGTAAAACAGTTAAATTAGTTTTAAATAAGAATAAAATTGTTTTTAAAAAAAATAAGAATAAAATTCAAATATTAAGATCTCCAAATAGACATAAAAAAGCCCAATTTCATATTTGTAAAAGATTCTATTTTTTAGTATCTTATTTTCAAATATCATGGTCAAAAATAAATTTAAATAACTTATATTTAATAAACTACATAAACAAAATTTTATTATCTTTTGAATCATCTACAATGTATATAAAAAATATAAAATCAAATCTTCAAACTTACTTAACATTAAATAAAATCTATAAATTGTCTAATTTAATTAAAAGAATGGATAGATTAAATAAGTGTAATGACGTAATTTTAAAAAAAATAAATATAAAAGAATTTTTAAAATTGTTTTTACAAACCTATATATATAATTTAACATTAAATTACTTCTTTAAAGAAATTTTAAAAAATAACTATTTATATTAATTCTATATTGGTGCTTATAAATTTTTATGATGTTTCATTAGTATTGTTTATTTTTTATTTATTAAGCTCTATTATTGTATTTTTTTTACTAATAAACATCCGATCATCTAATTTAAATAAATCAAAAACAGCATTAACAATTAAAAACTCAGTAAATAAAATTATACCGAACGATTTAATAATTAGATACGGTATTGTCATTTCTTTCTTAACTATATTGTTTTTATTAAATTTTAAAGGAGATTCAAATACTTCATGATTTAGCCACTTAAATATTACTAATATGAATTTATTCCTGTTTCTATTTTTTAATATTATTTTCTTTGTAATATATTTTATTTTAATAAAACTACCAAACTTGAAAAATATACAATTCGAGTACTTTATATCAATTATCATTTTAAACTTAATTCTACCATTATTATTTTTTTCAAATAATATTTTAACCTTTTTTTTTATTTTAGAATTGGTTTCTTCTTTAATATTATTTAAATTTGTAGTTGGTAGAGATTGAGAATTGTTAATTTCTTCAAAAAAAAATAATTTTTTTAATTTTTCCAATAATTATAAATCAAATTCTTATATAAACATAATTTTTTTTCAATATTGAATTTCATTTTTTAGTAGTGTATTAATAGTTTATAGTTTATTGATGTTTTTTTATTTTTATGGATCAACAGATTTTGTAATATTAAATTTTTTAACCTCAATAGATTTTAATTTAAATTCATTGGATTTTAATATATCAATAATACTAACTTATATAGCATTTTTTATAGGTTTTTTTTTAAAACTTGGATTAGCACCTATACATTTTTATAAAGTTGAATTATACAAAGGATTACCGTTTATAACAATATTAATATATACTATATATTTTTTTTTTATATTTTTTATATTTTTTATTTTAATACTAACTTATTATTTAAACAATATTTCAATTATATGATATAATATAGGTATTTTAATTTTAACAATAGGGGTTTTTTTAGTTTTTTTTTTATTATTCGATATTTATAATTTAAAAGCGTTCTTTGCTTATAGTACAATAGTTAATAGTATGTTATTTTTAGCATTAACATTAAGTTTAATTTAAATAAATATAATATTTGAAGTCATATACTTTTTATAATTTTAAAAATAAAAAAACAATATACAATAATGTAATTTATAATAATTTTTTTAAAAAAAAAATAAATTTTAATTATATTTTAAAATTATCTAGTTTTTTATATAAAATTGGTTATAAGAAAACCTTTTTAAAAAATATAACACAAAGTACTAAAAACATATATAAGTTAAAAATCTCTGATGAATTTAATTATAATTTAGAAAAAGATGTGAAATTCAGAAATTTTAATTATTTAATAAATTCAATATTTAAAAAATCTGAATTGAATTTTAAAATTTCATGTATTGAGGTAGATAAAAAATATAGAAAAAAATTAAAAAAAAAATACACTTTTCAATTAAATTATTTAAATAGTGAAAAAAAGAATTTATTTTTTTTAAAAAATTTATCTCATATAATAAATAAAGATTTCAATAGAAGTTTAGGTATAAAAATTGAAAATACTTTATCTTTGTTATTAAAAGATTTTAAAAAATCTGAATTATATAAATTAAAAATTTTAACTTTAAAACAACTGTCGATAAAAAAATAAAACATGTTATTAGTACTTGCTGTAAAAGTCTTAGTATTAGGTGGTTGTATGTTACCAATTGCTTTTGGTGTTTTAGGAACTGGTATTTTATTTGCTGGTTATAATTTAGCTGTTTCTCGTAATCCTGAAGAAGTTGAAAACTTATTTAATTCTACATTAATGGGTTTCGCTTTAATGGAAACATTCATTTTCTTATCATTTGTTGTAGGTTATGTTATTTACGCTATGTAATAAAAAATTTAATGAATGCCTTATATATTATTAGTATTTAAAGTTATAGCTATGTGTGTTTTTGCAATTGCAGTTCGCGGTACATTACCAAGATACAGATTTGATCAATTTACACAATTAAATTGAAAGCATTTTATTTTTGTATGACTTTTTTTTTTAACACTTTCGAGTGGTTATTTAGTTTTTTTTTTATAATTATGCTTAAGTAGCTCAGTGGTAGAGCGTTAGGCTGAAAACCTAAAGGTCGTTGGTTCGATTCCATCCTTCGGCACAAAGATTAGATTAAATATCTAAGTGTGCTTAAATTATATGGTTTTTATATATACAACTTTTTTTTATTTATCATTGTATTTTTTATCATATTTAGTAAATATAAATTCATTTTTATTAAATTTTACAAGTGTTTACTATTCTAATTTTTTAATTTTATCATGATTTTTAATTATAATTGCAGTTTTATTTTTTTATAAATCAAATAGTAGTTGAATTACTGATATAGTATTATACGTATTTGGGATATACAGATTAGTAAATTTAAATCTTTTTAGCTCTTTATATCTAATTGTTAACAATTTTAAATTATTCTTGTCATTTTTATCATATAATTTTAAAAATATAACTATTTTGATCGATTCACAAATTTGAATACCTTTATTTAGAAGAGGTGGTTATCTATCCTTATTAAATTCTTCAAGAACACGTTGACAATTAAGTAAATCTAATTCTATTTTTAAAAATAAATAAAATTTATAAATTTCTAAAAAAAAAATTATACATAACTTATTGAAAATTTATACATTAGATAAACCAATTACTGATAATGTAGTTATAACAGATTTTAATTTTGAAAAAAATCATATATTTGATAGTAAAAAACATAATTATACTTTAGGATTAAAAAATATAATCGATGTTTATTTTAATAATTCATTAAAAAATAAAAATAATTCGTATTTATATTTTTCACTAGGTATTTTTTTAGAAAATTTAATAAAAAAAAAAATAACAATTTTCAATAGAATACCATTATTTTTATTTAGCCAATTATACTTAAATTTTATTAATTTATTTTATTTAAATATTTTAAAAATTTACAAAAAAAGTTTAAAATATTTAAATATTTACAATCTATTAATAATAATTTTTCTATCATTAGTTTTTAAAGATTTAGTTATTTTAAAAAATTATTTAAAATTAAAATTTAAAGTTATAAGTTTTAAAAAACATAAAAAACTATTACTTGTTTTTAGACATATTTTAAAAATAATTAGTTCTTTTTTAATTGAAAATAATGAAATTTTAGGCTTTAAAATGACTGTAGCGGGTAAAATAGGTATGGCTGGTAGCTCAAAAAAAAAAAAATGAATTTTTAAAAATGGTGAGATAAAAATCTCTTCAAAAAAAAACAAATTTAAATTAGAGGTTTTTGATGTTTGAACTAAGGCCGGATCTTTAGGTGTAAAAATTTATTTATCTTTTAAATAAAAATAATTTTTAATTAACTAGTTATAGTTTTACCTTTTCTTTTATAAACAATTTGTCTTTTAAATCTTAACCCATTATAATTGTATATATTTATAAAACGTTTATTTCTTATGTTATTACTCATGTTAATTAATTTTTTATAATCCCAATTCATCAATAAAAATCTGTTTTTGTTAGTTTTTTTTATTAAAGTTTTTTCACCTATAAAATAGCTAATATGAGAAAAATTAAATAAAAAATTCAATACATTATTTTTTTTTGTTAACTTATAACCTTTACCCTTAAACTTTAAAGTTTCGATATTTATTAAACTATATGATTTAAAAAATAAAAATAAATTTAAACTAAACTTATTTTTATTTAAAATAGTATTAGAATACTTATTTATTTTTATAAAACCAGTAACAGGTAATATTAATTTTATAAAAAAATCATTTAATATTAAAAAATTAATTTTTTTTCTTATTAATGTGATTTTGAAATTTTTAGGTATAAAGTATATATTACTTATCATGAATTTACAACTCAAGAGTTTATTTTATTAGATCGACATAGTTTATGAAATTCATGTCTATTAAAATTTGTTTTTTTATTTAAGCTATTAGATTTTGATGATAAAAGACATATATCGTTTTTTTTAGTTAAATTTTTAGTAAAAAAATTATATTTTATAAATCATAAACACCTTTTTTCAATTAAAATTCTATTATTATGAATAATACTTTTTAACATTATGAATTTTAATGTTTTTTTTATTTTTAAACTATTTATCAGTTTGTTTTTTATATATAAACGATTTTTTAATTTTAGCATTATCTATCAATTTCTCCAAAAACTATATCAACAGTTCCTATTAATGCAGCTATATCAGCTAAAAAATGACCTTTTGAAACAACAGGTATTATTTGTAAATGATGGTACGCAGGAGACCTTACTTTACATTTATATGGATTTGATGAGTTATCTGACATTAGTAAAACACCAAACTCACCTTTAGGTGATTCTACTGATTGATATGTTAACCCAGTAGGTACCTTTATACCTTCACTTCAGTATTTAAAATGATGAATTAAATTTTCCATAGAATTATACGAGTTTTTATTTAAATGTTGATTTCAAGAATTTTTATTTAAATAATTTAAAACATTATGGGGTAGTATATTACTATTTTGATTTTTATATGTATTATTAGGTAATTTAAATAATACTTTATTAATAGCTTGATTTATTATATTTAAACTTTCACACATTTCATTCATTCTAATTAAAAATCTATCAAAACTATCCCCATGTTGACCTAAATAACTTCTAAAATTTAAATAGTAATAACTAGCATAAGTTTCTAGTTTCATTAATCTTAAATCTCTTTTTATTCCTACACATCTTGACATTACACCAGTCAAACCATAATTTACACTTGTTTGATAATTATAAACCCCTATATTAACTAATCTTTGTTTTCATATTTTATTGTATGTTAATACATTATGCATTTCATTTAATGTTGTTGTAAAATTTCTACAAAATTCCAAAATATCTTCTAATAAAAAATTTGATATAGCATTGATATTTACCGAATTTGGTCTATAAAATGCGGCATGCATTCTTGCTCCACATACCCTTTCATAAAATTCCATTAATTTTTCTCTTTCTTCAAATGCTCAAAAAACAGAAGACATACTACCTATATCTAATGCATGACATGCAACTGCTAATAAATGATTCATAATTCTTGTTATCTCATCGTAGATTGTTCTTATATATGAGAACGTTGAATTATAATTTGTAGTTTGTAATAGTTTTTCTATAGATAAACAATAAGCATGTTCTTGTGCTAGCATTGAAACATAATCAAATCTATCAAAATATGGTAATGATTGTAGATAAGTTCTATCTTCTATTAACTTTTCACTACCTCTGTGTAGTAATCCAATATGTGGATCTAATCTTTCTACTACTTCACCATTTAATTGTAATATTAATCTTAAAACTCCATGTGCTGCAGGATGTTGTGGACCTAGATTTACGTTCATTGTTTTTAATTTTTTATTTGAATTAGCTAAAGCTTGTTCATGTGGATTCCATATTTGAAATATACTTCTATTCATGTATTAAATATGAGTTATTTTTATGAATATATTACATTAAATTCTTCAATTTCATTAATAATATTTAACATATGCGTTTATATTTTTTTAACTTTAGGTATTTTTTCTTCTATATTATTAGTAGTTGATAAAAGCTACTCAACATTAAATAAATTTAAACAAATACAAGAATATTATTTTCTATTTATATTTGTACTTGTATTTTTACTATCATTAGCTGGAGTACCACCATTATTAGGTTTTTTAGGGAAATTTTTATTATATATACAACTTTTAGCATATAAATCATATTACTTATTTTTAATATTTTTATTATTTAATATTTTTATTCTGTATTTTTATATACAAAATGTTAGATTTATGATTAGTAAAAACACTAATAAAACAACCTCTTCATTTTTTTTATCTAATACTATATATGAAAGTATTTTTTTTTTTTTAATTATAGTAATGTTTTTTAATTTATTCGGTATATTATATTTTGATAATTTTTTAGTTTATATAAATTATTGATTTTCATTTGATTTAAATTGTTAAATTTTAATTCTATATATTTGCTATTTAAACTAAAGATTTTTTATAGAAATGTTTTACAAGGTAATCCACAAGTTAGAGGTACTGTTATTAGAGTTCGTATTGCAACTCCAAAAAAACCCAATTCAGCTAGAAGACCTGTTGCTAAAATAGTTTTAGTTAATAAAAAAAACGTAGTTGCTCATTTACCTGGTATTGGACATAATTTAAGAAAACACTCATCAGTATTAGTTAGTGGTGTAGGTGCAAGAGATTTACCTGGAGTTAGACATTCTTGTATTAGAGGTGTAAAAGATTTTTCTGGTGTTGTTGGTAGAACAAAAAGAAGATCAATATATGGTATAAAAAATATAAATAATAAAAATAAAAAATTAAGACGTAAATTAAGGAAATTATAAATTATATATGAAAGCAGATTATATTATTACACCTTTAAATGCAGTTATATCTTGAGCAAGACAAGGGTCATTTTGACCATTAACTTTTGGATTAGCATGTTGCGCTGTTGAAATGATGCATGCAACTGTTAGCCGTTATGATTTTGATAGATTTGGTGTTATTTTTAGAGCAACTCCTAGACAATCTGATTTAATTTTTGTAGCAGGTACTTTAACAAATAAAATGGCTCCTGGTTTACGTAGATTATATGAACAAGTAATGGATCCAAAATGAGTTATATCAATGGGTAGTTGTGCAAATGGTGGTGGTTATTATCACTATTCATATTCAGTAGTTAGAGGTTGTAATCGTATTATACCTGTTGATGTTTATGTTCCTGGTTGTCCACCAACAGCTGAAGCTTTAATGTTTGGGGTTTTACAACTTCAAAAATCTTTACACCGTCAAATAAATGAAGAAGAAGATAAACTTTATTAAAATTTCACAAAAGTCATTGTATTTTTTTTATATTTTAAATAAAAGAAATAAAGATATAAAAAATAAAAAAAAAATTACATTTTTTTTTTTAAAATACTTACGTTTTTTTAAATTTATATTTTTAAAAAATCATTTAAATTTTTTAAAATATTTAAGTTTTAGAAATAATTTAAACTTTAATTTTGTTGGGTTGTATAAAGAAGTTAATTTAACTTATAAATATAATAAACAATACACTAAATATAAACTGAAAATAGAGGGGATTAACAACTTTACTGATTTAAATTTAAATTTTTATATTTATTTAAATAATATATATTATTTAAAAAAGTTATTATTAGTTTTAAATAAAAATTATATGTTATTGATAAAAAAAAAACCTACAAATAACGGTTCTAGATGAGTAAATTTATATAAGTCGTTTTTAGATAAAAAAAAAATAAACAATTTGTATAATTTAAAAAATAAATCAGGTAGAAATAATACAGGTGTTATAACTGTGCGTCATAGAAGATCTATAAAAACATTTTCAGTTAAATTTTTATATAATTATTACTCTAAATTTCTAATAGTTTCATCTTTTTTTAATTTAAAAAGACGTTTTTATCCTGTTATGGAATTAGTTGACTATAATAAAAATTATTATTATTCTAGAAGAATATCTGGTTTAATTATAGGTGATATTTTAAAAAATTTTCCATTGTTTATAAATAATGAATTTAACGAGGCTATAGGTTACAATGTTTTATTACATAAATTACCTTTAGGTTTCATATTTTGTAATCTGTCATCACAATTAACTATTAAAAAAGTAGCTTGTAGTTCAGGTACATACTGTGTTATTATTTTAAATGATAGTAATAGTTCATTAATAAAAGTATTATTACCTAGTGGTAAATATAAAATACTAAATCAATCATATACTTGTTCCGTAGGTAGAATTTCAAATGAAAATTATAAAAATTGTAATTTTGGAAAAGCTGGTAATGTTTTTAATCAAGGTTTTAGACCTACAGTTAGGGGTGTTGCTATGAATCCAATTGATCATCCTCACGGAGGAAGAACTAAAACAAATAGTCCAGAAAAATCACCGTGAGGTTGAGTTACTAAATATAATAAATAAAAATTATATTTGAAAAAAAAATTCTCCAAATCAATTTTAAAAAAAATTTTATTTTTAAAATTAAATACGTCATCAAATTATAAAAATTTTATTTTTTTTAATAAATCTAGTACTATACCACAATGTTTTATAAAATCAATTTTAAGAATTTATAAAGGTAATCTATTTAAATCATTAACTATTGATAAATTTAATACGCATTTAAAATTAGGCTTATTTGTATTTACACGAAAACCACATACTTTTATCAATAAAAAAAAAAAAAATTCAAATTTAATAAAACGTTAATTAATTTTATGGGATTATCAAGTTTACCTGTGTTAAATAAATTAGGTTATAACAATTATTGAACTAATTTTAATTATTCTAATAAATTACAAATAGAAGAATTTTCGAATATTTTAACTATAGAAATTTTAATTTTAATTCTATCTGGAGAACGCTTTTTTTATAATTATTATAATAGAATTTATAGTAATAAAAATTATAAAAGTTACATGATAAATAAAAAGAATATAATTTTTGATAAAAAAAAAATAAAAACTTATACAGGTGAATTTTGATTTTTTATTTATTCAAATTATTTTTTAATATCAACTTTAGTATATAACTCAAACGTAGCTAATGAAAAATCAATAAAACTTAGAGTAAATTATAATATTCTCTCTTTATTTTATTTAAATTATATAAATATTTTTTAAATAATTATAATTTATAAATAAATGTTTATATTTTTAAAAAAAATTAAAAAAAATTTGTACGGATTAAACATAAATTCAATAAAAAAATTTATGCAACGTTCAGAATTGAATTATAATGTTTATAATCCAACTCAATATTTATTGGAAAATATTTTTTTATCAAATTATCAGTTTAATAACTCATCTTTTAAAACAAGACATCTTTTAAATATATATCTTTTAAATTTATTAGGCACATATAGAGGTTGACGTCATTCTAGAGGCCTACCTGTTCGTGGTCAACGAACATGATCAAATGCTTGAAGTTCATATCGTTCAAATTTACTTTTACGTTCTTATAAAATAAATATATCTAAAAAAATTTACGGAAGTAATTTTTCTAATGATTATTTCACAGCTTATTTAGCTGAAGAGGTAAACAATATGTGAAGACTTCAATGAGGTTCTGAATGATTAGAAGCTAAAAAAAAAAGAGTTAATCTTCAAAAAAATGTTAAAAATAATTTTAAAGTTGATTTAATTTCAATGTCTAAATTACAAATCGATGCTATATCAAAAAAAAAAGATGCAAATAAAATAAAAAAATCAAAACGAAATGTTTTTACATTAGGTTTTGATCCAGGTTTTACAAAAAATATAATAAAAAATAACTCACAAAATAAATTAAAATAATATATGTATTTTAATAATGAAATTATACTTCAGACTTCCAGTTACTCATATTCATACTCCTCTAACCTACACAATTTAATTTATCAAGATATGTTATATAATATAAAAAATTTTAATAAAAATTTATATTTTTTATTTGAAAAAAATAAAATAAAATTTACTAATAATTTTTTAAAAATTAAAATTAAAATTAATTTTAAAAAAAATTTAATTTTTAGTAATTATATAAAAACATCTCTAAATACAAAAAATAATAATGAACTAAAGTATTTTAAATTAAAAAAAAAAACATTAAATCAACCACTATCATTAATATTAAAAAATAGACGTTTATTGCGTTATTTTTTTAAATATAGTAAAATTAAATCAAATAAATTAAATAATAAATTATTACTATTTTATAAATATTATAGATTTTATAAAAATTTTAATATTAATAACACACTCGGTTTAGTTTTATTAAATACAGGTGTTATTTCTAATTTAGTAGATGTTTTTTATTTTTTAAAATCTAAATTAATAAAAATAAATAATAAAGTAATAAGTTCATTTTGATATGTTATTAAACCTAATGACATAATCTCGTTCAATCAAATTTTGTTTTTTTCTAAATATTATTTATATTTTAAGAATTTTAATTCAAGGTGATTAAAAAGAAAAAAAAAGAAAAACCACAATATTTTGAAACGTTATTTAAATTTTAATAAAAATTCAATAAACATTTCAAAAGTTGTAAAACGTTGATTATTTGTTTCCGGTTTTATAAATTTTAAAAATTCTTTTTATGAAATAGACTATCGAATAGGTTTAATATACTGTTTTTTCAACTCATATAAGAATACTTTAACACTAAGTTTTTTTAATTTGTATTTTAATCAATTTATGATTTTAAATTTATGATATTATAATTTTTAAATTAAATTTATGGTAAAAAATTTTATTCATATATTAAGAACTTATTTAATAACATTCCGTTATTTAAAAAAAAATGAAATTAACCACCTATCTTCAATTAGTTTTTTCTTTATTTGTTTATATTTAACTCTATTAATGAATTTGATTTTAGTTTCTATTATTTAATTAAAATTAATAATGACATCATTAAACGATCTCATTCTAATTCCAGAGTCTATTTTTCAACATTCAACTAATTCAATATTAAATTTACAAAATACTTCAGTTATTGATATTGCAGGTAACTCTATTATGCATGGAATTGATTGATTATTTTCATACGTTGAAACCATTTGCCTTTTTGATTATAAAATTATATACTTTTGATTTTATAATTCTATTTTTGATGATTCATTTGACTTTTTTTTTACTTCATGTTGATATAGTACATTAATTTTTGACTCTTTTCAATTATTCTGATCTGTTATTTTAGATTCATATTTAGTTTCAGATTTAATATGCAATCATTATAATGAATATTGATATAAAACTATGTTATCATCACGTGACGTTTCTTTACTTTCTATTTATCATCCTGAATTTACTTTTATTGCTAATCAATGCTCTTACTCTTTTATAGCTAAATACCTTGGAAGTTTTAATTTAGCATTACATGAATTAGTAGAAACAGAACGTTTAATAACTCCTATTTCTACTATTATTGATTTTGTATTTTTAACCTTTATCATAACTTTTTTCTTAACTATATATTTTTCATATTTCACCACCCCTGTTAAAGAAGAAGTGACTATTGATTATGATTACATGGCTGCATCTGGTACTGTAGAAGCAGAAAAAGAAATTACAGCATTAGATGATATTCTAATGGGAATTATAATTGTTTTGTACTTAATAGGTTGATATTTTTATGTTCATTGTTGAACTTTAATAACTAATTTACCTGAATTAATGCTTTTATTTTATTTATTACCTGGTTTATTTTTTATTATAATATTAATGCCGGTAAATTTAATTTTCGATTTTGGTGGTTTATTTTTAGCTTATTTAAGAGGTGTAGGAGCTACTCCACTAATATTGTATGAACTAATGTTTGATTATATTGCTGTATTAATTTTCGGTGTTAGAATTTTAGTACAAGGTGTTCGTATTATTTTAATGGTTTTTACTTATGCAAGTATGCATGATTTAGTTATGTTAATGTATTGTGGTAATTTTACATTTTTAGTTTATGAGAATTTTTGAGATGAGTTAGCTGCAGTATCATTTAATATTAAATCAGTTTCTTGATATTTAATTTCAACTTTACCTGCTAGATTAATGTATTGAATATATGAAGTTTTACATACATTTTTTGTTTTAACTGGTCAATGTTTAGCTTTTTTCGCTATAGTTTTTTGATTATATTTATTTTTATATACTTTTTTTGTTATTGAAAAACAAGAAGATTATTTTTCAGTTAAACGTCAACAAATTAAAAAATATTACTCTAATTTAAATGAATTAAAGAATAAATAAAATTAATAACTACAATATAGATACTTATGTCTGATGTGTATAACTACAATATAGATACTTATGTC
>Ga0066601_10000430_pt1 | contig 17046 bp, 13 predicted proteins | sample Medcelwee11metaG_FD_59487 | JGI IMG/M metagenome (GOLD analysis project Ga0066601, IMG submission 59487) | Freshwater pond sediment microbial communities from the University of Edinburgh, under environmental carbon perturbations - Medium... | ecosystem: Environmental > Aquatic > Freshwater >... | reverse complement strand
GCCCCTCAGGGCGAGCATGCCACCGGTCTGTGACCGGTGGTGGGCGATTTCGATTGACAATCATACCCTGTTTATTTTTGTGGTTACTCCCGAGAATTTGTGTCTTGCTGAGGCCGACCAAGCCAGAAGGGATCAACATCACCCACTTCTAAAGTCCAGTGTGCCGATTCTCGTTCGTCTGCCGCTTTCTATCCTCATACTGGCGTGGTGTATACTGGTGGAAGACGATATTTTGTGCACAATATTGATCCATGGCAGAGATATCTCTCAATCGGTCTCCCAATTCCCGCCTCTCTTCGAGTCTTTCCAGCGATGCGACGACATCTATCTCAAGCCCTTTCTCGGTTTGATTGACGATGACATACTGTATTGACTTATTATACACCGGGATATATCTCACGGCTTCAACTATTTCAGGTATTGTTGTTTCCATGAGGATCCTGTCCCAACATACTTTAACTATTTTTATTGTTAGCAATGGATATTTTCTGATATATAATCCTGCTCATAACATAGTAAATGGTTATTACCGCTTAAGTATTCAGAGAAATACATAAAACATTCAGATATGGTTCCGACGCCCACTCTTGTTTCAGCGTAAATCTATTTATGATCCGCCTGCTCGATCAGCTTGAGCATGTCCTGGTGGCCTTTCCAGTCGAGCGCCTTTTTCCACACATCGATGATGGTGTCGACCGGGATGATATTGATCTTCCCGATCTGGTCTTTCTCGACGACAATGTCTTCCATGTTCGATCTTGGGACGATGACATTCTTGATACCTGCGGAGATTGCTGCCTCGATCTTCGCTGAGACCCCTCCGATAGGAAGGACTTCACCCCTCACAGACAGGCTCCCGGTCATGGCGAAATCCTGTTTGATAGGCAGTTTCTTCAAAGCGGAAAGTATAGCTGTAGCGATAGCGATGGACGCCGAGTCCCCTTCCACACCCTCGTGCGTCTGGAGGAACTGGACATAGATGTCTAGGTTCTCTTTTATGTCTGTCCCGAAATAGCTCATGATGATGGCGGAGACATTCTTCACCGCTTCTTTAGCGATCTTTCCGAGCTGTCCTGTGGCGACCACATGCGCCTCTTTCCCGCCAGGAGTGACCTCGGCCTCGATAGGCAGGATGATCCCTGAGAGCGATGAACCCCCTCCGATGACTGCGAGTCCGTTCACCCTCCCGATCCTCTCGCCTTCAGTGACGATGACCGCGTACTCTTTCTTCCTCTCGATATGCTTATCCGCGATCTGCTGCTCAAGGTTCCTCGCGACATACTTGGCTTTTTTGATATGCGACACTTCGACCAGCTTCGCCTTCTCCTCGGTCGCGATGTCTCCTGCTGCCCGAACGATCCCTCCTAGCTCCCTCAGTCGTACCGTGAGATGGTTCTTCCTGTTGGCCATCCTTCTTGCTATCTGGACAATCTCCTGGACCGCCTCTTTTGAGAAATGAGGGATCTTCTTGTCTTTTGTCACTTCCTGGGCGACGAACCTCGCTATCCTGTTGCGGTTCTCCACATTGTCTTCCATGGTCTCGTTCATGAAGACCTCATAGCCGTAACCGCGAATCCTTGAGCGGAGGGCAGGATGCATATTCTTGATGGTCTCAAGGTTTCCTGCTGCGACCAATATGAATTTGCAGGGGACTGGTTCAGTCCTCACCATGGCCCCAGCGCTCCTTTCTGACTGGCCGGTGATGGCGTACATCCCTTCCTGGAGCGAAGTCAGCAGTTCCTGCTGGGTCGATGGCTGGAGGGTCGCTATCTCATCGATGAAGAGCACCCCCATGTTTGCCTTATGTATCATCCCCGCGACGACCCGCTCATGCGCAGGTGTCCCGAGCCCTCCTGATTGGAAGGGGTCATGGAGCACATCTCCGAGGAGCGCTCCTGCATGCGACCCTGTCGCGTCGAAGAACGGCGCAGTCTTCTTGTTGAAGTTGTCGACGATGACTTTCGGCACCGACACCTTGGTATTCACCATCTTCCTGCTCAGGTTTATCATGATGAAATAGAACCCTATGATGATGATGCCTGATAGAAGGGAAGCGGCGTAGATGATATCTGAGATGGTGCCTTTCCTCCACATCCACCAGGGAAGGAGGTTCATGGCGAGGATGATGATGAAGAGGAAGATGTTCTGGCTCTTGAACATGGAGACCGATTCGATCCTTGCCTTGTTGACAAGGTTCCTGCCCTGGCCCGCAGGCATCGTCCTGATGAGTGGCATATTCTCATCATTCGGGTTCGGGAATGAGATGATATCCCGGAGTGTCTCCTTCGGTAGGAGCTGGGCGAGGGCGAGACCGAGCATGGATTTTCCGGTCCCTGGCTCTCCGATGAGGAGGACATGCCTCCTCTGGGCTGCCGCCTTCCTGATGATCTCGACGCCGTTCTCCTGTCCGATAACCTGGTCCACGATCTGTGATTCGACCTTGATCTCCTCAGTCGACTTGAACGCTAATTCTTTCGTTGGACTGTCAGCGGTTTTCACCCTCTTGGCCATGGGAAGGCAAACCCCCAACTGATATTTAAATCTTTGTGCCCCCATTTCCGTCAATTATTTAAATGGAATTTTCCTGAATCGTCTATGGGTGAAAGAGAAAAGAGGAGTGGTAGTGAAACAGATAGCCTTGCTTCTCCTAGCTGTCGCCCTCCTCATACAATCAGGGCGCTCCGGGTATGAGGCAGCAATCGATCCTGAAGTAGATGAGATCATCAGAAGCGATGGTCACGTCCAGGTCATTGTCAAGCTGAAAGACGCACCTCTCTTAGAAAACGCTTCCGGGACAAAATTGGATGAAGTCATAAGCCCATCTGAGGCGATCCTCTCAGATCTTGATCTGAAAGGGGACAAAGATCCGATGGAACGACTGCTCGGCGAAGGGGCATTCGATCTTGAGATCGATGCGACGTTCGAGGTGTTCAACGGATTCTCGGGGAATCTCACTGCCCAGGGATTAGAGGCCTTGAGGAACGATCCAAGGGTGGAGAACGTATTCATAGAGCGTCTCGCGAGGGTCGCGCTCGATGTGAGCGTCCCCCTCGTGAATGCATCCTATGCCTGGGAAAATATCATCATCAATGGGGAGGAGCATAGCTTCAAGGGTGAGGGCCAGACCGTCTGCGTCATCGATACCGGCGCGAATTATTCACATCCTGCTCTCGGGGGATGCACGACCGCCCAGTTCCTCACTGGAGATTGTGGAAGGATTCTCGGGGGAAAGGATTATGTCAATTCTGACAATGTCCCCCTTGATGACCAGGGGCATGGCACCCATGTGGCAGGGATCGTGGGGTCATCTGACGCGACCTACCGCGGAGTCGCTCCGGAGGCAGGGCTCATCATCATGAAAGCCTGCGACAATCTTGGCGATTGTTTCTCGACACCTCTCCTGAAATCGCTTGATTGGTGTATCAACAACTCAGCCACCTATAATATCTCGGTCATCACCCTCAGCCTGGGTGACGGAGATGAATACAATTCTTCCAATCCCTGCCCCCAGACCTTCAATGCCATCTTCGCGAGAGCGAGGGCAAGGAACATCTCTGTCTTCGTAGCTTCAGGGAACGAATATCATAATCAGGGGATCTCCTGGCCCGCGTGCGACCCCAATGTCACAGCGATAGGAGCGACCGATGATTCTGGGGCGGTGACCTCCTACTCGAATCTTGGTCCCGGGCTTTCCCTGGTCGCTCCGGGAGGGACAGTCACAGGCCAGATCAGGTCCCTGGATCACGACAGTTATGGTTTCGCAGACTCTTCTGGGACCTCCATGGCAGCCCCTCATGCGGCAGGCGCTGCAGCCATCCTACACGGATTCCATCTTCAGGAGACAGGACACGGGCTTCTTCCCTCTGTTCTCAGCCTCGCGTTCAACAATACCGGGAGTCCTTCATTTGATGCCTCCACCGGAAGGTATTACCGGCTGATCGACGTAGGCGATACCCTTGAGTCTCTGAGAGTATACCCTGTCATCACGTTCTCCTCCCCCACTCCCTCTGACGCTGCGGTCATATCAGCTGATTGGACCATCATCAATATCACCGCGGATCTGCCGCTTTCTTCCGCATGGGTACAATGGGAAGGGAGCAATGTCACCATGGAGGGTTCAGGGACCGATTGGTCAATCAATCTCACCGGTGATGGCACCCATTCCTTCATTGCGTTCGGGAACGATACCGATGGAGATATCGGGAGGAGCGAAGAAAGAACAATGTTCCTGAACTCTACCTGCCTCTCCCCTGTCGCAGGCCTCCATATCGTCGGGAACGCCACCTTCTGCAATGGCACATTTGTCCTCGGTAACCAGATGGAGATCGATGCTGAAGGCGCGGTCATTGATTGCAACGGGAGCGTTCTTGTGGGAGGCGGCATGAAAGTCTCGGGCCAGAATCTCACCCTGCGAAGATGCTCCCTCAATGACGGTAATCTCTCCATGAGCGGTTCATCCTCTCTCCTTATCGAGTCATTCGTCCTCAACTCATCGGTTCTAGAAGCTGTCGATTGCGCAGGGGTGGACCTCTCTGGTTCCTCATTCATCGCTTCTTCCCTGTCCTTCCTCCGCGTAAACCATAGCCTCATCAGGAATTCTTCCTTCCCCGATTCGCACATCAGAGGAAGCTCATCCCTCAACATGACCCTGGAACAGCTCTCTCCCGTTGCTGGTGGTTCTTTTCAGGATGTCGAGAACCTAACCATCATCCATTCATCTGTCTCAGGGACGCTTGTCTTGTCGGGGATTGAAGGAGCAAGGGTGATAAATGATACGTTCACCGGATCAATCGGTCTACTTATCCAGGGACAGTCAGGAGGCATCTTCCGCAATAACACCCTTAACTCAAGCCTTTTCCATGTCTACCTCAACCATTCATCTGATTTCACATTCACCCACAATCGTTTCTCTACCCTCCAGATGGACGCGATCAGGGAGAAAATTATGGACTCTGAAGACAACCCTGCGCTTGGGACAGTCACCTTCGATCCCTGGTCTGTCGATCCCGCCCATGCCCAGGATTCAGATGCCGATGATGATGGGTATTCTTCATCACTCTATGGCGGGCCTGATTGCGACGACTCTGATATCCTCATCAATCCCAATCGCATAGAAGTGAACGACAGCATCGATAACGACTGCGACGATGTCATCGATGAGGGATTCATCGTCGGTACTGATCTGGTCACCAATCTCCCTGCTCTCTCGGTATTCATCGATGGGTCTGACAATCTTTCCGGACTGAAATCTGGACTCCTTGATGTGGTATTCAGGAACCAAACAAGGATATTCGTATCATTCCCCTTCAATTTCAGCGCAGCCCCCCTCAATCTCTCCAATGTGACAGTCAATTCCTCAGTAGTGAACGGCGGTGCAGGACTCGTCATATCAGGACTCGATCTCGCAGGCAGGAAAAAAGCGGTATCTGTCGACGACCTCAATGCCACAGTCCCTGGTTTCTGCGTGCTTGACCGCGAGGCGGCTCTTGGCGATGTCTCAATGTCATGCAATGCCTCAGACGAACAGCTTGTCTTATGTGATGGGGAAGAGTATTCAGGTTACACCTGCCTCTCAGGCGGAGGGCAGGCCAACATCACTGGCCTCTCCCACTCCGTCGTCTTTGAGATGGACGGATGCACTGACAATGACGGCGACGGAAGGGGCGCTGGCTGCCTTGCGGGCAGTGACTGCGATGAGGACGATCCGGATGTCTATCCAGGCGCGTCATGCACAGTCGCCTGTTATTCAGGTTCTGTCTACAGCGCTTCCTGTGTCTGCCAGGGAGGTAGCTATACCTGCACAAGCTCTGGCGGAGGCGGTGGTGGAGGTGGTGGTGGAGCTCCTTCAACACCTCCCGACGGTTCCTTCACGAAGTCGTTCTTCAGCCTCTCCGCATTCATCCCGGTCTACATTGAGGTCGGGGGAGACCTCCCAGTGGTCAGCCTCAATTTCACCCCTTCGATGGATACAACAGGAGCAAAGGTCATAGTGAAGCGTTCGAACGCCTCTGCGGGCGCAAGGACACGCACAGCATTCAATATCTCTTTTACAGGGATTGAAGTCTCAGGCATAGAAGTCACATTCAGGTTCAATAGAACACAATGGGAAGGCAACCCGGTCTCCCTCTTGGGTTCATCCGGAGAAAGCCATCCATCCATGAGATGGAAGGTGACCGAACACTATGCCTACTTCATCTCCTATATCCCTGGCCCTGGTGAATATGCCGCCCTTGAGGCTTCCCCTCCCCTCCCGGAGCCTGAGATCGTTATCGACAAGAAGACCAATATCACCCAGATCCCCCCTAAAAAGCCGACAGAAGCGCCCCAGCTTGAGCTTCCAGCCCAGGCGATCCCGAATGCTCATGACCTGACCCGGGTCTGGTTCGTCCTTATCTCGTTCGTCATGGCGCTCCTCCTCATATTTGTCGCGAGAAAAGAGATGCATCGAAAGAAGAAGATCCATCAATTCATCTGGCAGAGCCTTGAGCAGGGCCATCCTGAGCATGCCATCCACACCCATCTCGTGAATAAAGGGGTCAACCACGACCATGCCCATGACCATATCCGGGAGGTGAGCCACCATCATAATATCGCCAAGATGGAAGAATATGTGCAGAAATGCCTCGAGCTTGGCCATGATGACAAAGGGATCCTCTCCATCCTGAAAGAGCACGGCTGGCACGAGGACCATGTCACTCAAGCCATTGCGAAAGCGAAGGCGGACCTTAAGCAAAAGCATTTCCCGACCTTAGCCCATGTGGAGGATTATATTGTGAAGCGCCTCCATCTCGGCCATCTTGAGGAGGAGATCAAAAAGGACCTCTCAAGGTTCGGATTCTCCCATGAGCATATCACTCATCATGTGAAGCGGGCAAGGGCCACCCACGACATGAAGCGCTTGACTGAATTCGTGCAGAAGAAGATCTCCCAGGGTACGCCTGATGAAAAGATTCACGCTCTTCTGAGGGAGAAAGGATGGGATCATAGCCTCATCAGCTCGTCAATCGCAAAAGCAAGAAGCGATGCCGGACTCAAGAAGCATTTCGGGCATGAAGAAGATACACCAGATCGTTCTTCCGGCAGGTGAAACCGGTGAAAAGAGCGATTGTCCCTCCTTTTATCGCCTTATCAACTGCCTTCCCATCCCGCTCAAGCCGGAGAACATCCATCTCCCTGACCCCGGTCGTCTCGCCCTGGACCATGATCCTGTCCCCCACCTGTAATCCCGAACCCTGGAGCAGTATCTCAGCTGCCATGGGTTTACGGAAGTAATTGACCACCTTCCCTGCATATTCCTTGACAACTTCTGATTGGCTCCCATAACTCCCACAATAATCATCAGGTGTCGGCGCTCCAAGATAGAATCCGCTTGAGAAACCTCTGTTGTAGACTTTTTCGAGCCTTTCCAGAAGCGCTTTTTTCAGTCCCGGTGTCAGCTTCCCCTGGGAATGGAGGTCGATCCCTTCCCGATAAGCCTTTGTGACAGCGAGGACATACTCAGGTTTCCTGTTCCTCCCCTCGATCTTGAGGCTGGTGACACCGGTCTCGATAAGTTCGTCAAGGAACTGCATGGTGCAGAGGTCTTTCGGGCTCATGACAAACCCCCCTTCAAGAATGAGTGTGTGGCCCTCTTCAGGGTCCCTTATCTCATAGCTCCTCCTGCAGGGTTGGAGGCATTCTCCACGGTTGGCAGACTTGCCATGGAGGAATTGCGAGGTGAGGCATCGCCCGCTCTCTGCCACGCACAGAGCGCCATGGCAGAAGGCCTCAGTCTCGATCCCGCAATCGGTGGCGATCTTCTTGATCTGGCCAAGGGAGCATTCCCTTGCGAGGACCACCCTGGATACACCCATGTCCGCGTACTCCTTCACCGCGAGAGTGTTCGCTGCAGACGCCTGGGTGGAGAGGTGGATAGGTATCCCGAGATCCCTCGCCATCCTGAGGCAGGCGAGATCCCAGAGGATGACAGCGTCGACCTTCCCCTCCTTCGCCGATTCAAGGATGCTTTTCACAAGGCCGAGCTCCTCTTCATAGATGATGATATTGAGGGCGAGATAAGCCTTCACCCCGTTTTGATGGCAGAGCGCGACAGCCTTCCGGATGTCTTTTTGCTGGAAGTTCTTCGCCCTTTCCCGCATATTGAAACCCTCCACCCCGAAATAGGCAGCATCCGCCCCTCCCTGGATGGCTGCGTGTAGGGAGACCATATCTCCAGCGGGGGCAAGCAGCTCAGGCTTCATCCATCACGGTAAACCCTTCCCTTTTATAAATCTTAGAGCGCCGGACACCAAGTTTTATATATCTGCGGGGATTAATGCGGATCAGGGGGAACATGGCTGAAGAATCAGATTCTGCCGAGATAAGCATCAATTACGAGACGCTCTACGAGATGCTTCGGAAAGAGAAAGGTAGGGAAGAGCTCCAGGAGATACACCCTTCATTCTACACGAACCTGGTCAGCTACCTCAACGACAAGATAGGCCTCGTCGATTCCAACCGTAACAAGCATGACCTCTTCTCGACAGCTGAGACTAGCGATATCCAGACCCAGATCATGAATATCAGGAGGATGATCAGGGAATTATTCGAGAGGAGGGAGAAGAAGATCATCATCATGGCCCTGAACAAGTCCCGCACCAATTCTGACATCATCGACACCTCCAACCTCATGGGAGAGGAGCGGGCTTTCTACGAAGATGTGCGTGGGGCGATGGACAGGTTCAGGAAAGGTGTCCTAGAGATGCTTATCACCGGAAGGAACCCGGCTGTCGAATCGAAGATCCCTGTGGAAAAGGAGATCGAGGGACCTATCGTTGAGCCCTCAAACGAGGATGGCACCACCATGGTCAGGTTCCTGAAATCAGTCCCGAAATTCGTCGACAAGGAACTCCGAGTCCATGGCCCTTTCCAGGAAGATGATATGGCGAACCTCCCTCTGGACATCGCGAAGGTCCTCATCCTCAAGGGACGGGCTGAAGAGATGCAAGGGTAGATCCTGCATCCATCTTTCGTTTTATCTATCTGGTTGTTTCATCCCTCACGTTGTTTCCTCTCTCAAGTTTTTTCCTCTATGATGGTATCTTGTCCAGGGTTTCACCATTGATTTCACTGTCTCAGACGCCCGCGGCCTAGTAATCTTTTTAACTCGGTCTCTATTCTCCCCTCCCCATCACGTTAGAGGATAATGCGTCAATTAACAATGGCTAAAAAAAAGAAGAATCTGCTCGATTCCGCAGGAAAAGTGGTTTTCGCAGGACTATTAAGCGGATATATCGGTTATGGATTAAATTCCTCTTTTGACCTCTGCACAGTCTTCAGGGGAGATATCGACGGTTATTCTGTCACCTATCAGGAAGAGCTGCCTTCTTTACAGGGAGACGGGTTCTCAAAAAACAGGATGATCCTGAAAAAGAGGGATATCTCAATCACCCTCGAGGATGGGATCGGGGAGACAACAATTGGAAGGAGTTACAATCCGGCATTCTATCGCGATGTCCTGGAATCAATAATCATCGCAGGGGACGGATGGTCGAAGGAATACCATATGCCTAAAGAGCCGAGGGTGATTGATATCTCCACCCTAGAAGGTCAGATGGCAAAGGAGACCCTCGATCACTATAACTCTCTCTATAATGGGGTCAGGAAAAAAATCAATGACCGCCTCCGAAAGGAAGGGGTGAAAGATATGCCCCTCTTCTATAATCAGAGATGATCTGATACTGGTCATGATCCCTCTTCCTTTCTGAAGGCTGGAATGATCATCCAACAATTGCATAAACACTATGGCACAATATCAATTTGTCAAAAGATAAATGCTTAATAAGAAACCCATTTCCGTTTTGTAGGGGAAATGCATGTATAATCGAGATCGTTGTTTGTTGGAAGATATCGGGCCTGAAGAAGTTGAGTATCTCCGAAAATTGTTGCCTACAATCCAGATGGGCAAAACAAAACTCGTGGTCAATGGAGAATATAGGCTTGGATATGACCCTGATAACCGTGAGGCGATATTGTTCCGCTTAAGGAAGCCCGTGATAAGTCCGAACAGCATCGATGAAATCATATATAAAATATTATCAGATAGGATTGGTGACCTGCGCAAAGGAAGAGAAGAGATGGGAGATTATTCCCGTTTCAAATTCTGAGGCCTCTGAGAAATCTATCCTTTATCCTGGGATATTATCCCTCAATTCTGAGATATTAGAGAGATAAACCCAATTTTCCCGATCGTCATATTTTGACCCTGATCCGGATGGAGATATCAATGCTGTCTTTTATCGTATTACTCCAGACATATAGGTAAATTACAGACTGCTCCATTCAATATCCATTGATTTAGGGTGTTCCTACATCCTCTCAGGTCTCGGTATCGCGAGCAGATACAGCGCGTTCCAGAGCGTCTGCCTCACCGCGAAAATGAGGCAGGCCCGGGCAGCGGTCAACCTCTCATCATCTGAGAGCACTTTATGCTTATGGTAGAATTCATTGAAATCCTGCGCGAGGGTGAGGGAGTACATGGCCAAAGCATTGACCCGCATGTTTGACTGCACCTCTTCTATCACCTCTCCGAATCTGGCGAGCTTTATGAGGAGTTTTTTCTCTTCAGGCGATGTGATGAGCCCGAAATCAGCATCCAGGTCGACCTCCCCATGCTTCCTGAGTATTGAGCAGATCCTCGCGTGCGCATACTGAATATAGGGTCCGGTCTCTCCCTCGAAATCGATCGCTTTCGCGATGTCAAAGACGATGGTCTTGTTCGGATCCTGCGAGAGCATCCCGAATTTTATGGCAGCGATAGCGATATTGAAGGCAGACTCGTCGATCGCAGCCTCATCCCATTCCGGGTGTCGCTTCTTCACTTCTTCAGTCGTCGCCAAAAGGACGGTCCTCTTGAGTTTCGAGTAGAGGATATTTTCCCCGGTCCTGGAGGACATCTTCCCTTCTGGCAGCCGAACCTCCGAGAACGCGAGGTGCTCGCATCGGTCGACCTTTTGGAAACCGGCGCGCCTGAGAGTCGCGAAGAGCTGCTTGAAATGGAGCGACTGCGCCGCCCCCACCACATAGATGCTGCGGTCGATCCCGAACTCATTGAATTTCCTTTCCGCGAGCGCGAGATCCTTTGAGGAATAAAGCGTGGTCCCGTCTTTGCGCAATAGCACCCAGATCCCGAGGCCTTCAGCCTCAAGGTCCATGATGGTTGCCCCGTTATCGACCTTCGCGATACCGGAGGCGACAAGCCTTTCCGAGATCTCCTTCGCCTTCTCCTCCATCTTCCCTTCGAAGAAATACTCATCGAAATGGACATCGAGATCCCTGTATATCGACTCCAGAGAATCGAGGCTCCATTGCCTTGTCTTCTCCCACAGGGAGACAAGCTCTGGGTCGGATCTCTCTTCGAGCATCCTGTTCACCAAATCGACTTCTGTCTGGAGGTCCGCATTCTCCGCGAGTCTCTTGACCGCTTCCACATAGATATCAGCGATCCATTCCTCCTGGTCTTTTGAAGGGAGCGGAGAGCCGAAATGGAACTTCTTGTAGCACCACAGCCACTTCGCGACATGGGCACCGGTGTCTCCCTGGTAATTGACCTGGACCACTGGGTATCCTGCCTTCCGAAGCACTCTTGAAAGCGCTTCCCCAAGCGATGTCCCGCGGACATGTCCCACATGGAATGCTTTATGCGTATTCGCCTGGGAGAACTCGACCATGACCCTGATATCTCGCCTCCCCCTTTCGCCATACCGCTCCTTTTCCGAGAGGATTCGTGGTATGGTATTTTTTGCGAGATCCGCGCAGGAGACGAAGAAATTGACATAAGGTCCGTCCGCTTTTATCCTCTCTATCCCTTCGATCCCTGGGAGAGAGGAGGCTATCTCCCTTGCGATCTCAACCGGGCTTTTTCTTTTCTCTTTCGAAAGCAAGAAACAGGGGAATGCATAGTCGCCCATCTCCGGGTCTGGCGGGATGAGGAGATCGACCTGAGAGATATTGAGCTGCTTGCGCAATGCCTCGTTGATCCTGTCTTTGAACATCAGGCAAAGAAATATCCTCCCCTTTCTTAATCTTTTTGGTTCAGGGGCTCGTTTGCAGGTTTCTTCGTCATCATACCAAGAAACATCATCTGAGCATCACTCCGTGGCGCGGGTCGGCGGTCGGCGATTTCGGTTTAACGACACACCTAATTATTGAAGAGATGCCTGCTGCGCTCTACGACCCTGATCATTCTCACCCGGACGGTTCATCCTGAGTGTGCATTAGTGAGGCTATCAACAGACCAGTTGCCATCCGAAAAACGATTCTCCCGCTAGTCAGATCTTCTCAGTCTTAGATTCCCCTTTCTTCTTTTTTTCTGTCAATGCTGAAAGCTCTTCCCTCATCTCCCCGATTTCAGCCCTCAGCCCCTTGATCTCCTTCAAGATCTGCTTGTTCTTCCACCAGTTGTGGATGAGGATGACGAGATATATCCCGAACACTCCTCCTAAGATCCATTGGATTGCGCTCAGGACCCCGTGGATGGGTTCGAGCAGCGGGGATAGCAGGGCTATTGATTCATTCATGCCTTCCATTCTTTCACCTCTATGCTCCTAAATGAATTATCTTGAGTGTGATGAGGACTATTCCAAATAGCCGCAATGCTCTTGGGATGACTGAAAATGCGAGGAACTCCCTGATCGGCATCCCGAAAACCCCCGAAAGCCAGCACATTGGGACATAAGGGACAGGCGTCACTGCAGCGACCACCAGCATTGTCCTCCCGTACTTGTCATATTTCCCTTTCCATCGTGAATACCTGGCATAGCCGTAATGCTTCATGATGCCTTTTTCACCATATATCTTTCCGAGATGGTATCCGGCGACAGTAGCCGCTATGCTTCCAACGACTGCGAAGAGCAGGCATACGAAGGGGTTTAGTCCGGTGATGATCCCTGAGACCAGGGGGACCTCAGGCCCGATCGGCTGCATGACGAGGTCTGAGAGGAAGGAGAACAGCAGGATCCCGGCATATCCGTATAAAGCGATGGAATCGATGATGACCTGTTCCAATCGTGCCATCCGAATGAGGACGTAGAGGGAGAAGAGAAGGAAACCGGAAAAGAGGCTGAACCCGAGATATGTTATCAGTTTCCGCTTGTTCACCATTAGGGTCATTTATGCCCTTACGATATAAATACCTTTGGGAGGTTTTTTCAAGAAGTATTGTCATCCACTAATGCTGGATCATCCATTCAAGTGAGGATATTGTGCTAATCTTTTCTGCGATAGTTTTTTCCATCTCTCCGATCACCTTCGCTGCGGTCTCATCTGCGCGGTAAGAGACATCGATCCTCCCATATAGGTGCATATCCTCAAGATAACCGTAAGCTTTGATGATTGTTTTGCCCACCTGCCTCGAATCTCCAATGACCAGGTCAGGATACATCTCCTTCAGGTCGGATTCCAAGTTAATCACATCCGCATTCGATCCTTCGCGTTCCCTGATCAGATATCCAATTGCCATGATCCGAAATTATCATCCAGAGGATCCCATGAGGATTTAATTAAATTACGCCTCTGTGAAATATACACGGTGTCATATTAAATGGACATTTTATTGAAATTTAGATCGGGATAAAGAGAAGTATATTCTTTAGAGATGTTTCGAACCGAGGCAAACCATAGCGAGCGACCTCCAAAAATCAATATGTGGAGTATGGGGAAATTTTGGTTTTTTTTGCAGAGTCGACTGTGAACCGTTATATTGCAGCTTGTAGCGTCACCTACATTCGGGCGAAGAGGTGTTCTTGCGACCTGTGTCCGCAGAGTATATTCAATAGTGTTTCTATCGAGTGCGAAGCACAATCAAGGCCAGATATCAAGAGCAAGAATAACAGACAATAATACTAAGTACCTTTGCGATTATTTTTTGATTCTAAATGATGTAAACACATCGGATTATATTTTAGGTCACCAGTGAGACAATACATCAAGGCTTTACATCCGCCTCTGCAAATCTTATTATGTTTGCATGATTTACAGTGCTTTTCAAGCTTTTGAGGTCTCCTATTGTATAAGAAGGTCTTATCAGACCGCCAGATCTCCATCAGGTCATCTTTCCGGATATTTCCTTCAATCAATTCATTTGGATGTATGGGGCAGCCTTTTATATTCCCTTCAGGATCTATCGCGAGGTGATTTAGCCCTGCAAGACAGCCATTCCAATGTTCATCCCTGATTTTATATCTTCCATAATAACCAAGGCTGTCTCCTAAGAATATTCTGCATTTTCCATCCAATTCTTTTTTGAATTGTTCGATCTTTTTTGAAAATTCTAAAAGCTCTTTTTCATCCAAGGCTATTTTCTGTTGCATACATCCGATCGGTATTGCATAATATATCTCCCAGGAGTTTATTTTCTCTGTAATCACGAATTCTTTAATATTTTCAAGATCATTGAAATTAAGTTTTGAAATCGATGTAGTGATACCGAACGGGACTTCATATTTTTTGAATAATCTTATGGTGTTGTAAACCTTCATGAATGTCCGTTCCATGTTTCTAAATCTATCGTGCACTTCTCCGATTCCATCAAGGCTTACATGGATATTATACATCCCGACTTCTTTAAGTTCTCTTGCGATCTTCTCATTGACCAAGGTTCCATTAGTGGTCATTCCCATCTCAAGACCAAGAGAGCGTGCATATCTGAAAAGTTCAATAGCATCTTTTCTGATTAAAGGCTCACCTCCAGAAATATCCAGCACAAAAACGCCATTATGTGCCAAGTCTGCTATTAATTCTTTCCCTTCTTCGGTTGATAGTTCATTCTCTTTTTTTGCTCTTGAGGTATTCCCACAGTGCGAGCATCTCAGATTGCATTCATTGGTTATTAGCCATGACACTTGATTTGGAGCGTTTATCTTCGGAAAGGTATCTTTCGGGATAGTCCTTATCTTATAGTCTGGCAAATTGTCTATAGAAATGAATCCATTATCATTTAATACTTTTAAATGTTGTAAGATCGATAAGCAGCAGGTTATATAAGGGATCTTGGTTTTTTTGTGGACCAATCCAATGAGCTCATTCACCTTTTTTTTGTCGTCTATCCCTAATACAAATTCATATCCCGATCTATCGAGGTAAATAAAATCAAGTTTATCAATATTGAATATTGTCCCCCCGTTACATTCGTCTCGTCTTTTATACGGTGATATTCTGGGGATAAGATCTGCCACTTGGCTGGTTAGAAAATTACCTATTAATCGGGACATCATATCAAGCTCTTATAATCTTGGCCTATACAATGGAGCACCGTATAGTGTCCGCATCATCATTCTATTTGACGCATACCATAAGAAACCTAACCCGACTAAAATAATGCTTATGATGATTATCCATGCTCTCTTTGACATGGGTCATTCACGATTTTTTAAATATATAAATGTTTTTATGGCCTCAATTCCGGTGAACAAGGAGTAATTAAACGAGCGTCAGAGTTAATGCTCCCTCCTCTCCTCATAAACTCCTGAAAACCTGGAAATTGACACGCATTTAACGGACTCTCATTTTTTCTAAAATCATTATTTAGGCGCAATCACTCTTCGCCCTGCGCTTCTCGAATCAACTCTGTATGCTCTAGAATATTTGACCTTCAGTCTTCTGGCTGTTTTTCTTCCCGACGATCATCTTCGCGAGTCTCAATATTTCATGGATATCTTCCTCACTCGGAGCATATTTGGCGAATTCCACCATCCCGCAAAGGCCAAGGCATGATTCTGCTTCTTTTCCAGCCTCTTTCCCCCTGAGTTGTTTGATTGCCTGTCCGTCAGTCAGGTCATGGCTTATTCCGTGGCGTGATTCAAGCATGAGGCGCACTCCCTCAGAGACAAGCAATGCCCCTTCCTTCCCTTTACCCTCTCTGAACTTTTTTTCTGCTCTCCTGAGCAGCTCCAAAGCCTCGGCCTGGTGGTCCCTAAGGGATATTCCGAGCTCTCCCTCTGCCTCCTTCCTTCCGAGCGCCTTCACCATGAGAAACAGAGCAGCCACAATGGGCACTATCGCGAGCCACCACAATGATCTCTCCTTTTCAAGGTCAATCTCATTGATGGCGTCGCCCATGATGAGGACCTCGATTCGGGCAGACTTGTTCGCCTGATCCAGGTAGGGTATGACCACCTTGGTCCTGTTCTCTCCATCCGGGGAGAGCCCTGGCTCTTTCTGCAGGAACCCCTCTGACCCGAGGGAAGCGTGGTACTTTTTGAATCTCTCGTCTGCTGAGATATCTTCCATGAGGCTTTCCAGGCTCCTCTCCTTAGAGACCGAAAGATCCGCGACCGCTCTCTCTTCGACTCTCCCATCGATCGTCGCCTTGTTCCCCTCAGGATCCCCGAAACCGAACCTGAATTCTCCTGATCCGTTTCCGTCTGGAACCATCTCTTCCTGGGTGAGATTGTACCCTTCATTCAACAACCCTTCGACCATCTCCCGTAATTCTGGGGAGTTCCTGAGAGCGTCCATCATCGCTTCCTCCCCATTCTGCTGTTCCTTCAATTCTTTCTCGATCTGGTCGCGCAGAGCGCCGGTGTCCTGGTTCTGCTGGCTGTTCTGGATGCGGTTCTGCACCTTCTGGGACTCAAGCTGCTGCTGCATCTCCTTCTTGATCTGCTCTTCTCTCTCTTTCTCTGTCTGCTCCCTCATCTGCTGCTGTTCTTTCTGCTCTTCCTCTGTTGTCTGCGATTCGCTCTCCTGTCCCTCCTTCCCTTCCTGTCCCTCTCCCCCCTGTTGCTGCCCTTCCACGATATGGATGGTTATGGTCCCAAGCGTCACGACAATCCCCTGCCCCAGAGGATCCTGGTATTCAAAACGTGTATCCTTAAGCGTGAACACCCCTGGATTGGGCTGGGCGGAGATCATGAAGACCATGGGCTGAGGGGTCTTCTCGATCGCGAGTTGCTGGGATTCTGAATTTGAGGACTGGACGTTCATCCCCCCGTTCTTCTGTTCCTGGGACAAGGTATAAGAGAACTGGCCTGTGATCCTCTCACCATAGGGGTTCTCGATGGTGATCGT
>Ga0066601_10000421_pt1 | contig 17264 bp, 16 predicted proteins | sample Medcelwee11metaG_FD_59487 | JGI IMG/M metagenome (GOLD analysis project Ga0066601, IMG submission 59487) | Freshwater pond sediment microbial communities from the University of Edinburgh, under environmental carbon perturbations - Medium... | ecosystem: Environmental > Aquatic > Freshwater >... | reverse complement strand
GTCTTTAAAAACCTTTCCCCCGAGAAGTTCAATTTCGGCCCCTTTGACGGCGGGATCCCGGACGGCAAGGTATTCAAGAACAAGATCAAGCTGCTGCCGGACAATTTCTCCGAGGCCCTGGATTGCCTGGAAAAAGACTTTGAATATTTGTACTATAACAACGTATTCGATGACGCGCTCATCCGGCAATGGCTGAAGATCAAAAGGGCGGAGATCGATGAGATCTCCCGTATCCCGCACCCGAAAGAATTCGAACTGTATTTCAACTTCTGATCTTGCTTAAAAAACTTGTAAAAAAAGTTTCGGCGCTCGCGGTGATCTGCCTGATCGTTTTTTGTCCCTTTCTCCTGTTGATCGACTTCGAAAAGTTCATTCCCCTGGTTCTGACCATCTGGCTGCTCTCCGCCGTTTATTTTATTTTTATAAAAAGCCGGCGTTAAAAATGATCCTTCACGGCAATGTTTCACGTGAAACATGCGGCGCCGACCTTCCCGCCGGCCTGCCGCCGGCCGGGCCGCGCGGATTCTTTTGGAGAAATCGCCAATGAAAATGGACGCATTCATCGATTTTTTGCTGGCCTACAACCAAAAGGTCAATCTTGTTTCCCGGCGTTCGACGCGGGAGACCCTGCTCGCCCTGATCCGGGAAACCCTGCTGCTGGCAGACCACGTTTCCACGCCGATGGTGATCGACGCCGGCAGCGGCGGCGGGCTGCTGGGCATTCCCCTGGCCATTTCCCTTCCCGGTAAAAAATTCATCCTGGTCGAGCCGATCCACAAGAAGGTCGTTTTTTTAAATGAAGCGCTGGACCATTTGGGTTTGGATAATGCCAGGGTTTGCGAGGGAGCGGTACAGGAATTCATGCACCGCCATAATAAATTTGAAAGCACCTTGGCCACCCGTGGTTTTCCGAAGATCGAAGCCCTGGCCGAATACGTATATAAAAGGAAAGTGCGGGAGCTTCTGCTGATCTCATCGATCGACAAAATCAAAAAAATTCAAAACCCGGTGGCTAATATTCGCCAAAACCGTTATAATATCCCCTCGAGAGACAATCTGATAATTTATAAATTGGAGAATGTTTCACGTGAAACAAGAAAATAATGGGTGAAATCATAGCTGTTGCCAATCAAAAAGGGGGCGTGGGCAAAACCACGACCGCGGTCAATCTATCGGCTGCCCTGGCCATCGCCGAGAAAAAGGTGCTGCTGATCGACCTGGACCCTCAGGCTAACGCCACGACCGGTCTGGGCATCGACAAGAATTCTCAGCGCAAGGACATCTATTCGGTCCTGACCGGGGATATCCATATTCGCGAGGCGATCATGGGCACGGACCTGAAGTATCTCAGCCTGGTGCCTTCCATGCGCAATCTGGCCCGTTTTGAATTGGAATCGGTCTCCGAGGACGACAACCATTTGTATTTGAAGAACGCGCTGCTCGAATTAGGTGACGAATTCGCCTACATCGTCATGGATCTGCCGCCCTCCCTGGGTTTGCTGACGATCAACGCCCTGACCGCGGCGCACAATGTTCTGATCCCGATCCAGGCCGAATATTACGCGCTGGAAGGTTTGTCTGACCTGATGAACACCATCAACCGCATCAAAGAGAACTTCAACCCCGTCCTGGAGATCAAGGGCGTGCTGCTGACCATGTATGACGAAAGGACCAACCTTTCCAGGCAGATCGAAGATGAACTGAGGAATTATTTCAAATCCAAAGTGTACGATACCGTGATCGCGCGGAACATCCGCTTGTCGGAAGCCCCGAGTTTCGGCAAGCCTATTCAGCTTTATGATATCAAATCGGTCGGGGCCCGGGCTTATCTGTCTTTGGCCAAGGAGATGATGGGAAAATGAAACGAAAAGTCCTGGGAAAAGGGATCGCGGCGATCATTGCCAACGAGCCGCTGGGAAAGAACAAACTGATCGATATCGATGTGGACAGCATTCATCCCAATCCCTTTCAGCCGCGCAAGGCTTTTCAAAAAAACGCCCTGCAACAGCTGGCCGATTCGATGAAGGAAGAGGGGATCATTCAGCCGGTGGTGGTTTACAGGAAGGATGGCAAATATTTTCTGGTCGTCGGCGAAAGAAGGTGGCGGGCCGCCCAGTTGCTGAAATGGGAGAAAATCCCCGCCATGGTCAGGGAGTTTTCCGACGATAACATCATGGCCAAGGCCTTGATCGAGAATATCCAGAGAGAAGCGCTGAACGCGATCGAGGTCGCCGAGGGCATCGAGGCGCTGATCGCGCAGAGCGGCGAAGGGCAGCAGGAAACCGCGGAGAGGCTGGGCATGAACCGCGCCACCCTGGCCAACTTTTTGAGGTTGTTGAAATTGCCGGCGCCGATCAAGGAGGCGATCATTCAGGAAAAACTGGACCAGGGACACGCCCGCGCGCTGCTGGCATTGAAAAGCGATCAGGACATGCTCGCTGCTTCCGCCCAGATAACCAGGAAAAACCTGTCGGTACGCCAGGCGGAAATGCTGGTAAAGAATTTTTATGCCGTTCACGTCAAAGAAAAAAGCGGCGTGGATCCCGACATCATTAAAATGGAAACCCGGTTGACCCAATGCCTGGCGACCAAGGTGAAGCTGGATTACGCCAAGTCCGGCAAAGGAAAAATGGAGATCTTTTTCAACTCCCTGGCCGAGTTTGAAAGGTTGTTCGCGATATTGAGCAAGGAGAAATAAAATGAACAAAATCGAAACCGGGATGAAGATCAGCGGTTTTATTGACAAGGATACCGAAATTACCGGCGATATCAAATTCAAGGAAAGTTTCAGGATCGACGGCGTCTTCAAAGGAAAGATACTTTCCGGTGGCGGGCTGATCATCGGCGAAACCGGCGAGGTGGAAGCCGATATCGAGGTCATCAGCATCGCCGTCAACGGCAGGGTCAAAGGCTCCATCAAAGCCAAGGATAAGATCGAAATATTCTCCAAGGGCCGGGTCATCGGTTCGGTCACCGCGCCCAAACTGACCATTGAAGACGGCGCCTTTTTTCAGGGCTCGTGCCAGATGGAAATGAAATCCCTGGAAAGCAAAACCAGGGACAATGAAAACAAAGTGGTGAAATGAAGGTTGCGGCCGTTATTCCCTCACGCTTTCAATCCAGCCGCTTCCCGGGCAAGCCGCTGGTGAAAATCGCGGGCAAGACCATGATCGAACGGGTGTACCGGCAAGTGGCCAAGGCGGGATGCTTCAGCGATATTATCGTGGCCACCGATGACCGGCGCATCTTCAACGAGGTCGCCGGGTTTGGCGGAAATGTCGAGATGACCGATAATAATATAGAATCAGGCTCAGACCGGGTGTGGGCGGTCATTGGAAAAAAAGATTTTTCCGCTGTCGTCAATATCCAGGGTGACGAGCCGCTGATCTCAGAGAAATTGATACTCGACGTGTTCCAGGCTTTGCGGAAAAACCCGATCGTCAGCGCTGCCCGGCGCAATGACGCATATGAGGATTTTCTCTCAAAAAACGTGGTCAAGGTCGTTTGCGACCAGAAAGACAAGGCGCTCTATTTTTCGCGCGCCCCCATCCCTTATTCTGAAAAGAAAAATTTCACCGGCTTTTTTCAGCATATCGGCATCTATGGCTATACCAAGGAAATGCTCGGGATGTTCATGAGCAGCGGGATCACCGAACTGGAAAGGAGGGAGAATTTGGAACAATTACGTTTTTTAAGCCTGGGACTGAAGGTCCATGTCATCCAGACCGATTTTGTTTCTCATGGCGTGGATATTCCTGAAGATATCGGGAAAATTGAAAAGTTGCTGAGAGACTAACATGCAGAAAACCCGATACATCTTTGTCACCGGCGGGGTCCTGTCATCCCTGGGCAAGGGGATCGCGGCCGCCTCCATCGGGAATATTCTCGAATCTTATGGCCATAAAATAAGCATGCTCAAACTGGACCCGTATCTGAACGTGGACCCGGGGACCATGAGCCCGTTTCAGCACGGTGAGGTTTTTGTCACCGAAGACGGCGCCGAAACGGACCTCGATCTTGGCCACTATGAAAGGTTCACCACGACCGTGACTTCACAAAAAAGCAATTGGACGGCCGGCCGCATTTATGAAAAGGTGATCCAAAAAGAGCGCCGCGGCGAATTTTTGGGCAAGACCGTCCAGGTGATCCCGCACGTGACCGACGAGATCAAGGCCGCGGTCTTCGAAGTCGGGAAAACCGCTGACGTGGTGCTGATCGAAATCGGCGGCACTGTCGGCGACATAGAAAGCCTCCCTTTTCTGGAAGCCATTCGCCAGATCGGCCTGGAATTGGAGGAAGAGCAGGTGCTGTATGTGCACCTGACCCTGGTGCCTTTCATCAAGACCGCCGGCGAGCTGAAAACCAAGCCCACGCAGCACAGCGTGAAAGCCCTTCAGGAGATCGGCATCCAGCCCGACATTCTCTTGTGCCGGGCCGAGACCCCGCTGCCTCAGGATATCAAGAGAAAGATCGCGCTCTTCGCCAACCTGAAAGAGGAGGCGGTGGTCAGCGCCGTGGACGTGGAAACGATCTACGAGATCCCCCTGATCTACAAGCAGGAGGGGTTAGGGGCGATCATTTTAAAAAAATTGAAGCTCAAGGACCGGCAAAAAGATTCACCCGCCTGGGAGAAATGGGTCAAACGGGCGAAAAACCTGTCAAAAGAAGTGAATATCGGCATCGTGGGCAAGTACGTCAAGCATTCTGACGCCTATAAAAGCCTCTTTGAGGCCCTTTTCCACGCCGGAGTGGCGAACCACGTCAAGGTTGTACTGAATTTGATCGATTCGGACAACCTGGCCGAGGGCGATCCCGCTGAAATATTTCGCGGCGTGCACGGGATCCTGATTCCCGGCGGCTTTGGGATCCGGGGGATCGAGGGCATGATCCGGGCGGTCGAGTATGCCCGGACCCGCGGCATCCCTTTTTTCGGCATCTGCCTGGGCATGCAGGTCGCCACCATCGAGTTCTCCAGGAACGTCCTGAAGTTCCGTGACGCGCATTCATCGGAATTCGACCAGCAAACAGGCCATAAAATTTTTCTTAAATTGCGGGAATTGAAGAACGTGGAAGACATGGGCCATAACATGAGGCTCGGGGCATATTCCTGCATTCTAAAGAAAAAATCGCTGGCGTTTAAAATTTACCAGCAGGAAAAAATCAGCGAACGGCACCGCCATCGTTTTGAATTCAACCCTGAATTCGAATACATGCTGGAAAACAAAGGGATGCGCATCAGCGGAAAAAACCCGGAAAGAAACCTGGTGGAGATCGTCGAATTGTCCGGCCATCCATGGTTCCTGGGGTGCCAGTTCCACCCTGAATTCAAATCCCGGCCGTTGCAGCCCCATCCGCTTTTCGTTTCCTTCGTCGAATGTTCGAAACGGACCCGGATCGATGCCTGAGAGCGGACCGCGATCGCTTGTTTACGGGATTTTTACAAATTCATAAAAAACGCTTTTGACCATGGCGGTGACATTGATCAGCAGCGCTTCCCTGGGGCCCATGATGGTGGGCGCGTCGTAATCCCGCTCCAGGATGCCTTCGGCGATGGAGGCGAAATCTTCGCTTTTCCGCAGCCGGACCAGGATCTCGTCCTTGAGTCTTTGCGTTTCGTCAAGCGCGGCGGCCAGGAATTCCCGGACCTTTTCCGCGCCTCGGACCACGTGGTTGTGCGGCAGGGCCAGCATCCCGGCCTCAAGGGCGATGAGTTTTTTCAGTGATTTTTCGTATTGGCTATAGCTCGACAGGAACAGCGGCTTGAGCTTGCCGGTCTTTTCCACGACACCGGCGGCATCGCCCGGAAAAAGAATGTCCAGGGGCTTCAGCAGAAAGGAGATGGAACAGCGGGTATGGCCCGGAGTTTCGAACACTTCGATCGTTTGCCCATCCGACAGGGCGATGACGTCGTTTTCCCCGACGCCACGGACGTCGCGCGGCTTGGTAAAAACAGTGCCGGACCGGTCGTCCAGGATGATTTTGAATTTTTGATTCAGGTCGTCGATGAAGGCGATGGCCTTGTCGTTCTCCAGGATCTCTTTTGTCCGCTGCGAGGCGACGATCTCGAAGCCGTACTTCCCTTGCAGCAGTGAGCAGGCGCCGGTATGATCGTAATGGGAGTGGGTGAGCAGAGCCAGATGGATCTTTTCCTTCCCCAGCAAGGCGTCCAGCTTCTTCTCTATTTCCCCGGCCTTGGCCAGGATGCCGCAATCGACCAGCAGGTTTCGTTCGCCGCGGATCACGTAGAGCGGGAACATGGGGTCGTGGAGGACGTAAACGTTGCCGCGCAGTTTGGAAACCGCGGTCCTTTTTACCATGTGCCCCATTTAAACAGATCGGCCACCGGCTTGCGCTCCCGGGCATCGGGGAGGGAATCGCTATGGCCCAGGCTCATCAGTTCCACGATGCGGACAGCTGCCGGGACCTTGAGAACGCTTTTGGCCTGGGCTTCATCGAACGAACCGATCCAACAGGTGCCCAAGCCCTCGCGGACCGCCTGCAGGGCGATATGTTCCAGGACGATCGCCAGGTCGATCAGGTAGGCCGGGTGGCCGCAGCGCATGACGTATTGCGGATTCAGGGCGCAGGCGGCAAGGAGGATGGGCGCCAGCTTCAGAAATGGCTGCCCGGGGGAAGCCCGGTCGACCAGCGCGTTCCTTGTTTCGGGATCACTGACGATCAGGATCCGCCAATCCTGGCCGTTGCGCGCGGTCGGCGCCAGGCGCCCCGCTTCCATTATCCTGGCCAGCCGGTCTTCCTCAACGGGCTTTCCGTTGTAGGCGCGCACGGAACGCCGCTTCACGATCTCTTCCAAGACGTTCATAGATGATAAACGCCGCCAAGCATGATGGCCATGGACTCGCTTTTTACCGCGGCATCGGCATGGGTCAGAAAATTTCCGAGCCAGCGGTTGTAGCGGATCTCGGCGAACAGGCTCCATTGGCCGACGGGGTATTCATAGCCTAGAAGCACATTGAAAGCGATGATGAATTTCCTTGTATTATAGGATATATCGACACTATTCCCACCCTCGGGAAAATGCAGGTGGTGAGAAAGAATGAAAACGATTTCAGGTCCCAAAGCTGCGTAAGGCGTGGCTTTTTCTTTCAACTGATATTTGAAAAGGACAGGGAAGGCGATCGATGTGTTTTTGTAAACACCCGGGATCGACTTGCCCGGGGAGGAAACCAGGGCGACTTTCGCTCCTTTGCCGCTGAGCAGGGCATTGACCTCCAGCTTCATTTTCCGGTTGAGGGGCGTCGCCCAACCCAGGCCGATGCCGAACCCTGTTTTTTGCTGCCGGTTCAAGGCATCGATCTCGCTGGAAAAAAGGTATTTGCTCCAATTCGGGCCGATCATGGCCTTGACCTCGCCGGCCTGAAGCGCCAGGCTCAGCATGAAGAGAAAGAGCGCCGCCGAGATTTTGTTGTTCATCGGGCTGAAGGTAGCATAAACGCCTTTGTTTTTCAACCGCAATGAGCGCGCCGGGCCTGGCGCGCGGGATGAAGGAATTGAATTTTTTCCAGGTTGAAATATTTTATTGACAACAAGCGTTCCGTCGGGTAATATTGATTTTGAGGCTTGATTCAAGGGAAGAGGGTTCACCCCACAGCCCCCGCTGCCGTGACCGGACCTGGATTCAGGAAGCATCTTTGAAAGTCTCAGCCACTGCCCGGATGGGCGGGAAGGCTTTTTAAAGATTCCGGAAGTCGGAAGACCTATCAGGTATCAGCCAGATTCCAATTATCTGCGGAGGGCAGATAAGGATGAAAACGTAAAACCATTTTTTTTGGAGTCTACAAAATGCGAAGCATATTGCTGTCGGTTTTTTTCGTTTGCAGTTTGATCCAGCCGCTTTTTTGTGAAGAGAAAGAGGAAAAGCCCGACATCGAAGAAAAAATCGAAGTCATCGGCAAGGTGCCGCTTTACCGGGCCATGCAAAGCGTCTCCGTGCTGGACGAAGCGCACATACGTGAATTCTGCCCGCAGGGGTTGAAAGAACTGCTGAACCAAAGCCCGGGCTTGCTGGTGCTCAACTCCGGGAACCCGTCGCAGTTTTCCTACAGCTTTGCGCGCGGCGCTTCGGTCAACCAGATGCTGTACCTGGTCGACGGCATCAAGCTGCACGATCCGTCATCGTCGCTGGCGGGGAATTTTTCTTTTTTATCTCCCCGGCTCATCGAAAAGGTCGAGATCGTCCGCGGTCCCTTGAGCAACCTGTACGGGTCGAGCGCCATGGGCGGGGTGGTCAATATCGTTACCCGGAAAAAAGAAGGCGTGTTATTGACCCTGTCCGCCGGAAGCCATGGGACCACGGAAAGCGACCTTCATTTCGGAAAGCGCCTCGGCGATTTTTATGTTTATTTGAACGGCGATTTCCTGAACTATGATGACACCCTGGCCAATGATCGTTTTGAGCGTCGGGGCGTGGCCGTTCAAGGCGGTTACGAACAAGACGATTTTTCTCTTGGCCTGTCGTTTTTCGGGAGCATGGTCGATGCCGGCATCCCGTGGAATCTCGGGAAAGCGACGCCCAACCGCAGTTATCAACAGAACAATCTTCTGGTCTCCATGCCGGTTAATTGGCGCATCAACGATAAAAGTCAGCTGAATATCAAGGGCTCCCTGCACTGGAACCGCTATGCTTTTTTTGACCCCGACGATCCGTGGAACTTTTCGTTCGCCAACGACTCGTTCCTGACCGAATTGCAGGCAAAGTTTACCATGCGCCTGCCGGCCAAGCTGAACCTGGTTTCCGGATTTGATTTTTCAGCGCAAAAAGTCGAAAACATCAACAACGGCCTAAGCCAGATCGCGGGTTTGAAAACCGACGTGGCATCGATCTATGCGGACCTGCATGCCGATCTGGGCAAAGTATTGCTGGCGGGATCGTTGCGCTTCGACAAGTATGAGGGTTTATCCGGTGTTTTTTCGCCGCAACTGGGCATCTCTTTCAACCTGAACGCCAACGTAAAGCTAAGGAGTTCCTTTTCCCGGAGCTTCCGCGCTCCCTCGGTGCCGGAAATGCTCAACTCCTACTGGGGGAATCCGGGTTTGCTTCCCGAGACCGGCAGGTCCATTGAAGCCGGCGTGGATCTTTTTTTCGCTTCGCTGGTCTGCGGCATCACTTTTTTCGATTCCAGCTACGCGAATCTGATCGGTTTCAGCCCCTTGACCGCAAAATTCGCCAATATCAACAACGCCGAGATCAGCGGGGCGGAAGTGAATTGCGCCTGGGCGATACGCAAAGGGCTTGACTGGCGGATCGCCTACACCTATCTGCACACGCAGGACATCCAATACGGCCGCGCGCTTTTGCGCCGTCCGCGCCATGCGCTGACGAGCTCGATTCTTCTTCATAACGCCTTATTCTCCCTGGCCGCCGAAATGACCTATGTCGGCAAGCGCCTGGATTATGACGAACTGCTCTGGTCGGTTTCCGATAATGCTTCGTTCAGCCATTTTGATCTCACGCTGCGTGTGCCTTTGCAAAAAAAAATCACTGTTTTTTGCAGGTTGAACAACGCTTTCAATTCCCAGTTTGAAGAGGTCCTTGGCTATCCGGCTCCGCTGCGCAGGATATTGTTCGGCCTCGAATATCGGGTGGCCAATTGAGTTTTCGCTTCCCGTCAGCCGCGGGCCGGGGAAAGGTCATTGCTTTTACGATCCTGCTCCTGTCAGCGGCTGAAATTTTTTCTCAGAAAGTCGTTTCATTGGCTCCGGGAGTCACGGAGATCGTTTTTGCGCTCGGGCGCGGCGACAAGCTGGTGGGGGTCACAAAATTTTGCGACTACCCGGCCGCGGCCAACAAAATCGATAAAATAGGGGGTTTTTTAGACATCAACATGGAAGCGCTGGTCGCCTTGGCTCCCGACATCGTGATCACCTACCCTGAGCATGCGGAAAAGCTGAAATTCCTCAGGGCAAGGGCAAAGATCGTTACGGTGCGGCATGGCCGCCTGGCCGATCTCCTGCATTCCATACTGGCGATCGGCCGGGCCTTGGACTCCGAAGACCGAGCCCGGCAGCTGGTGGATTCCCTGCAGGAAAAAATGCGCGCTATCGCCGCCCGCGTCAAGGGCAGAAAAAAAATGCGGACCCTTTTGATCGCGGGCAGGAGCGCCGACGAACTGAAAAACATGTATATCATCGGTAAAAAAGATTTTATCAACGACCTTTTGGAGATCGCCGGCGGGACCAACGCCTACGAAGGGGACGTCGACTATCCGAGCATATCGCTGGAATCGGTCATCTTTCTAAACCCGGATTTCATCTTCGAGATCTCCGCCCATTATGAGGGAATTGCCGATAAGAAGATCTTTGATCTGTGGCAACCATACCGCATGGTCGATGCTGTCGCCAAAGGGCAGATCCGGATCATCAAGGATTCGTTCTGGCTGAGGCCGGGGCCGCGTGTCGGGCAGATCGCCGAGGAATTGGCCTCGATCCTGGCCCGGGCCGAAGATCGGCAAGCCGTTGAAAAGAGCGCGCGCCATGATTGAAGTCGCCGGTTTGTCGTATTTTGCCGGTGCGCGGCCGTTGCTTCAGGAGCTCGATTTTACTGTCAATAAAAATGATTTTGTCCTGATCTTCGGCCAAAATGGAGCCGGGAAATCGACCCTGCTGAAGATCCTGGCCGGATTGGTCCCGGCCGGAAAGGGGGAGGTTTCGCTCAACGGCAGGAACATCGCCGGTTATTCAAAAAAGGAATTGGCGACCCTGCTTTCCTATCTGCCCCAGAGCGACGAATTCGGCTTGCCGATCCTGGTCAAAGACATTTTGCTGGCCGGAAGGTATCCCTACCGGTCAATTTTTAAAAAACCGTCAGACCGGGATCGGGAAATATTCTCCGCAGGGGTGGAGCGCTTCGGCTTGGCAGACCTGCTCCAACGGAACATGCAGACCTTAAGCGGCGGCGAAAGGAAAAAAGTGCTGTTGGCCACCGCTTTTATCCAGGATGTCCCGATCATTCTCCTGGATGAACCGGTGAATTTCCTGGATCCGGGGAGCACGGTCCAGCTGATCCAAATGCTGAAAAGTCTTCACCAAAGCGGCAAAACGATCCTGGTTGTGTCCCATGAGATCGAGCATTTTTTTCCCTGCGCGAACAAGATGCTGGCTTTGAAAAACGGCAGGCTGAGCTATTTCGGCAGGAAAATATTTTCACCTGAACTTTTTCAGGAAATATTCCAGGTCGATTTCCAGCGGACCTTTTTTGGCGGCAGGGAGATCATCTTCGTGAATGAATAAAAAAATAGGACTGCTCTTTTTATTGGCCCTGCTTTTGCTGGCTTTCACTCCTTTTTTGGGGATCACGCCCATCGACCCGGGCAGAATTTTTCAGGACAGCGCCAACAGTTTCATTTTCTGGCATTTGCGCGTCCCGCGCACGATTTTGGGATTTGTCGCCGGGGCGATCCTGGCCTTGTCGGGGCTGGTCTGCCAAAACCTGTTCAAAAACAATCTGGCCACGCCGGATCTCCTGGGCATATCCTCCGGAGCGGCCGCCGGCGCCGTGATCGCGCTCAAATTCAAACTCCATCTCTCCTTTCTTGGAAACGGCGGGGCATATATTTTTTCCTATCTGGGGGCCATCTCCGCGGTCTTGTTCATTTTTATGGTCGCCCGCTTGATAAAGAACTCCTCCCTGTACACCTTTTTGATGTCCGGGGTGGCGATCAATTTCTTTTACGCCTCGGTCATTGTTTTTTTTCAATACATTTTCGATTATTCAGACACATTTTCACTGCTGCGCTGGCTGATGGGCGGGATTTCCGTCGCCGGATATGGTGAAATCGTCTTTTTATTCTGTTTATTGGTCGTTTTCCTGGTCCTTGTTTTCAGCTTTAAAAAAGAATTCCTTCTGGTTTCAGCGGGTGACGATTTTGCCCAAAGCCGAGGGCTGAATGTCGCAAATTTCAGGATCTACTCGTTCCTGGGACTTTCATTTTTTGTCGGCGCCGTGGTTTCAACCTGCGGGCCCATCGGTTTTATCGCCCTGGTCGTGCCGCACGTGTCCAGGTCGTGGGGAAAGAGCCATTACAACGAGACGGTCGCGTTCACTTTCCTGTTAGGCGGCAGCCTCCTGGTGCTGGCCGATCTGCTGGCCCGGACGCTGATCCCCCCTGTGGATATCCCGGTCGGCATCGTGACCGCGCTCCTGGGAGCGCCTTTCTTTTTGCTGCTGCTGATCGCCCAGTTGAAGAAAACCGATTGATCGGGCTACTCTTTTTTCAGCTTCAACTCGGCGTAGCCGATGGCCACCGAGGGCGATGACGATTTCAGGACCTCAAAAACCACGCGGCTTTCCTTTTCCAAGTTTGGAACCGAGGTTTCAAACAACTTCTGTTCATCTTTTTTTACATCGCGAAAAAGCAACTGGTCGACCAGCTTGTCGTTCGCGTAGACCCGCAATATCAGATATTCGGCGTCGCCGGGATAGGTGAGCTGGCCGTGGATGAGCAGCTGGTTGTTGCGCGAGGCGGTGAAATCGTTGCCGCGCGCGATGCTCTTGCCGTCCATGTCGGTGATTTTCCTGATGCCGATCTCGGCGCCGGGAATTATAACTTTCATCTCCTGGACCGGGCTCTCGGCCAGGATGTTCTTGGCGCTGTCCAGGGCCCGGACTTTCCAGTAGGTCCACTGGTTGCGCAGGATCGCGTTCCAAACCCGGGCATCCGGAGTGAAATTCAATTGCTCCGGACAATCCAGCCATGTCAGGCCGGAATCATCGCGCAGGATCGGGAACAGGCTGTTGGCGAAGGTGATCTGATAATACGAGCCGCCGTGCGCGCTTTGCCAGGAAAAAGTCGCCACCTGGTCTTCCTTGATGACGGCGCCATCCCTGGGGGACAGGGGTTCGATCACGTTTTCATAAGGAAGGACGAAATAACGCAAAGTGGGGAAAAAGGCGATCTCGCCTTCGGGGCGCGTCAACTGCACGGAGACGGTGTGCATCCCCGGGTCGAATACGGGCAGCCCGGGGATCTCCCGGGTGAAGATGGTCTTGATCTCGCCCTGGAAGACGGTCTCGTTGAAAAATTCGTAAGGCTGGTTGTCCACGATCCAATATCCGGAAACGCTGCCGGTACCGCGCATTTTCATCCTTAGCTGTGCCCGGATGCTCTTGGAATTTTTCGGGACCACCTTGTAGTATTTGCCGTTGTCCAGGGTGATCTCGGCTATCTCCAGGAGCACCTGGTCGCTGATGCCGAGTACCCGCACCTGTGCCTGGATCGTCTTTTCGCTGGCCCCGTTCTCGTCGCGGGCGGAGATAACATAGATGCCCGGGAGTTTGTAGATGTGGGTCATGGTGGGGGGCCCCGACACGACCGTGCCGTCGCCGAAATCCCAAAGGATCTGCCGGCTGCGGAAATTTATGGCGCTAACGGTCACGGGCTCATCGATCCTGGTTTCCGTGACGGATATCGCCAGGGACCGGTTCTCGGGCAGGATGGTGATCGTCCGGCTCTGCGGTGTCAGGGACGTGCCGTGCTCAACCGCCGTGATGGTGAAAGCTCCGGGGTTCGGGTAACGATGGCTGACAGCGGCCGAATAGGTCATGAGCGGGCTGCCGTCGCCGAAGTTCCAGTCGATCGAATCGGAAGCGAAACTGACCGCCAGCAGGTCCACGGTCTGGTCCACCCTTGGCAGTTCGGGAGTAAAGGTGATCGTGCGCACGGGAGCCGCGACCTTCAGGGTCAGGCTCACCGGGACGCTTTTGGTGTCGCCGTTCCAGTCATAGGCCCGGATGGTATAGGTGCCGGCCGCGGCATAGGTATGGGAGATGATGCTGGGGCGATGGGAATACAAGGTTCCGTCGCCCATGTTCCAGGTGATATCGTTTGGCGTTTTAAAGTTGTTGCCGGTAAAAGTTGCCGCCTTGCCCGGGTTGGGCGCGGTGGGGACGGAGCTGATCGTTCGATTTTCCAGAACGGTGATGGTCCGGTATTCATCAAATAAGCATCCGGGGGTAACCGTAAAGAGCAAACGTTTGTGAAAGATGAAAGTCCCGGGATTTTTATACTGGTGATAGGTAAAAAAATCGGAAAGCGCCGGGACATCCAGAACATAAGTCCCGTCTCCAAAATAGATATTGATGTGGTTCCCGTCTATGCAGGAAAAGCGATAGCCCAGGCTTTCTCCGACATAAATGGTCCCGGATGGCGGCTGGGTTTCGATATCGGCTAAAAGCGAAGCCAGGGAACAGAGGATGACCGCGAAAGCGAAGATTGTCTTTTTCATTTGCACTCCTAGAAAGCGATATCGGCCTGCAGGTGGAAGATCGCCGCATCGGATTTCACGTCCCCGTACTTGGCTCCCTGGAACATCGACTTGAACGACAGGGAAGGCCTGACCTTATCCTTGAATATCTTGGCGGCGAAGAAGTTCAGGTTGGCGCCGGCAGTCCAGCTGCTGCTTGAGTTGAACGGGCTGTCATTGTTCATGTAGGATGCCGAGAGGGTCAAGGTTAGGTATTGTGGGATAAAGGTGATCTCGGAGTTTATGTACAGGTTGTAAATGGTCGACTTGCTGCCGTCGTTCAGGGTTTCGTTCTCCTGGTAGCTGAGCGTCGGATTCAGGGTCATGAAGCGGCCGAACCTCAGGTTCAAAGCCAGCGAGGCGTTCAAATTGGAACTGAAATTGACCGATTCCACTTTGCCCACATTGATGTTGACGCCGCTCGATCCCGTCATGTACCCGAACGAGGCGCTGTAGCTGTTGGTGTTCATGTCGGATGAAGACGTCTGCAGCCCAGTGGACGAGTCGTAATCCAGGTTGTCGCGGGAGATATCGGCGCCGATGCGGAAATGACGGCCGAGCCCCCAGTTGAACGTGGTGCCGGCGCGCTTCTGGTGCAGCATATCCTGAAGCTGGCTGTGCATATAGTTTTTCTTGTCTATATAGGATATGTTCCATGAGAAGGTTTTGATGTTCAGCCCCAGGTTGGTGCTCAGTCCCTCACGGTCGTTCTGCAGGAACAGGTTGGCGATCGAGTTGAAATGGTTGCCGATCTTTTCGTAATCGGCGTTGAACGATAGAATTCCCCGGTTGTATCTGAGCCCGGCTTTCCAGGCCGTATCTTTTTCTTTCTGCAGTGTATCCTCAGCCTGGGCGGAGCCGAAATTGCTTGAGGATATTTCGCCCGCCAACTGCATGCGGTTCTTGAACAGGTTCCACTCGCCCCACAGGGAAAACATGTCCCCGGCTCGGTAAGGGTTTTCGTTGCTGGAAATGGTCTTGCTGTCCAGGTTGTCTTTTCCGGTCATGAACAGGCCGCGGATCTTCATGGAATTCTTGACATTCACGCCGGCCACGGCGCCGAAGATGCCGGCCCTGGCGGCAGGGATTCCGTAGCCGTCAAAACCGGTCTTTTGCTGGGAATTCGTATAAAATGAATTAACGTACATACTCTTTCCGGTGTATTCGAAACGCAAGCCCCTGCGGTTCAAATAGGAAGTGGTGAATTCGGTCTGGTTCACCGCGACGTCGCCGGCCTCGAACTGCATGCCTCCCTTTTTGAAGCGGACCATCATGCTGGACAGGTTGATCCTTTTCTCGATCGCTTCATTGCGCGGGTCGATGTGGGAGAAATTGGTGTCGAAATCAAGCTGATAATCGTTTTTTACAATGTTCTTGTACAGGCGCAGATTGCCGTTGGCTGTATAGTTTTGCTGGTAATAACCGCTGTCATTGCTCTCGTCCAGCTTTGTCGACGTCGACAGCGAGGCGTTGACGTTGACCGGAGCTTTCCATTTGCGGCCTTGGGAAACGGGGGCATCGTTGCTTTGGAAATAGATCTCCGGGGAGTCTTTCCGGGTGAAATCGCTGACCGTGTGCGTGAGGGATTCAAGCCGTGATCCATCCGCTCTCTCCTCGACCACGAAATACTCGATACTCCTGCCGTAGAGGTTTTCGGTGAGGATGCGGTGGGAGACGCTGCCAGAGGGATCGGCATGCATTTTTCTGATCTGGAAATTCTTCATCCCTTCGGTGCGGTAATGGATAAAATAAACCCCGCGTGTTCGCGCCGCTCTCAACTTGATGATGATCTGGTTCGGCTGTTTTTCCACCAGGGGCAGGTAATTGGCGGGTTGGAATGCCTGGCTGAAGACAGCAACGGCGGTCAAACCTACAAAAATGGGCCAGAAAAATTTTTTTGCCATTTTTTCTCCCAGTAAGGATTACCACAACCTCTAATATAATTTCAATAACATATATCTCAAACCGCAAATTTATTATAGAATATCCTTTTGTGCCCGGCAAACAAAGTCAAGGACCTATCATGAACGGAAGGCGGACGCAGATGAAGCAGGGGAAATGAAAACGCATATCGAGATCCATTCCGGGAATTTGCTCGGCAATTTGCAGCTTTTCAGGAACATCACCCACAACAAGATCATGTTCGTGGTCAAAGCCAACGCCTACGGGCATGGCTTGCGCGAGGTCATCCAGATCACCAAAGCCTCGCCGGCGATAGGCCATTACGCCGTGGATTCACTGGCCGAAGCCTTGACCATCCGTTCCCTGCAGCGGCAGAAACCGGTCCTGGTTCTGGGATGGACGGACCCGGACGAACTGGAAGAACTGGTGGCCAACGGCTTCGAAACCGTTGTCCCTTCTGAAGAACATTTTCGTTTGCTCAAGCGCATCTCCGCCAAACTGAATCGCAAGGCGTTGATCCATCTGAAGATCGAAACCGGGACCCATCGCCTTGGACTTGATCCCGAAAAAGCCATTGCCCTGCTGAAGACGGTGGATGAACGCAAATTGGAGATCAGGGGAATCTATTCCCATTTTGCCAATATCGAAGATACGACCGACCCGGCTTTCGCCAGGCAGCAACTGGCTTTGTTCGAGTCGGTCCTGACCAACCTGCGCTCGCCACGGGTCAGCCGCCATTTTTCCAGTTCAGCTTCCAGCCTGCTGTTCCCGGAGACTTTTTTCGACATGGCCAGGGTTGGTATATCGGCATATGGCTATTGGCCTTCGCGGCAGACCCATGCCCTGTACCTGGAAAAAAACAAGAAGGGAATCAGTTTGCGGCCGGTTCTCAGCTGGCATACCAAGGTCGCTCAGGTAAAACTGCTCAAGAAAGGAGAGTCCATCGGTTACGGATTGACCTACAAAACCTTCAACAAGACAAAGATCATCGTGGTTCCCGTAGGCTATTATGAAGGTTATGATCGAAAACTCTCCAACACGGCGCAAGTTTTGGTCAATGGTGTCAAGGCGCCGGTTCGCGGGCGCATCTGCATGAATAT
>Ga0066601_10000420_pt1 | contig 17270 bp, 16 predicted proteins | sample Medcelwee11metaG_FD_59487 | JGI IMG/M metagenome (GOLD analysis project Ga0066601, IMG submission 59487) | Freshwater pond sediment microbial communities from the University of Edinburgh, under environmental carbon perturbations - Medium... | ecosystem: Environmental > Aquatic > Freshwater >... | reverse complement strand
GAACAGGCCTCCAGCAGCATCATCTGCTTGTCCATCAGCTCTATCTGAATGGCGTTGATCTCTCGGTGCACCCGCAACAGCGCTTCTGCTAGTCTCATCTCCTTCTCTTCTGGCATTTCAGGCGATGATGATGGCGATTCCATTATTCCAAAACATTTGTCAAGCTGCACTGCAGCGTGGGTGGTTGGATGCATTAGCCACACAAATTATGGGATTCTTTTTTTTTTTATATCTACATTGCAACTGGAACTGCTGGGGTGGAGGTGAGCTTGGTGATTATGGACTGGAGGTCAGTGGGCAGTCTCTGCTGTGAATAGAAGAGACCCATGGTGAAGAGCATGAGTGAGTGGAGGTCTGATGAGATGGAGGGAACGGCCTTCTCCACCAGTGAGACGCCCATGATGATGAATGTGATGTTGATCATTGCGTCCAGTGTATAGTCAAAGAAGCTGTTGTTGTCTATGTCCTGCAGTCCTGTGTTTCCTCTTGCCATCCAGATTCGCTCTGTGAGGTTCTGGCTGATGAACCCCACCAGTTCTCCCAAGGCAACAGCACCAAGACCCTCTCCAACCTTTCTGATTGTGTTCATTTCTTATTGAGATAAATGGCAAAAGATGGCAACTTCTATTGCTAATGGCAGAAAAAAAAGGCTTAATCCTTGACACCCAAGAACAGAGGCAGCTTTCCATTCCTGGTCTTTGCCAGTCTCTTCTGCTCATCAGACCCAAGCTGGTAGTCAGGCGCCTTCACCTCCCCCTTGGGCTTGCCCGTCACCTTGTCTATCGGTCCCTTGGTCTCATCAAACGTGGTCTCACCCGCCACATGAAAATACAGCTTCTTCGGAATCTCATTCAGCTTTGTGCACTCCACCACCACACAGTCATGGTCGTGTGTATAACGCCGCAGCATCTCCACCGCCTGCTGCTTCTTGTCAAAGATGTTGATGAAGTCGTTATAGATGGACTCCTTCGCCCTGAAATTCTTCTGCTGGAAGATCACTGCCAGGTCTGCATTGTTGCGCAGCGTGGGGTTGATGGCCTTCGCGTCCTGTGTGGTTAGGCATACGCTGACTCCAAAATGTCTGCCCTGGACTGCGATCCTGTTGAGCTCAGTGTCCTCGTGAATGTGTCGCTTGTCTCCAATGATGTCGTCCAGGATCAGAAGCACCCGCCGCATCTTGTGCCGCCCGTTGGAGTCCTGCTCCCGCTTCTTCTCCACCACCTGCGCCTCCAGCAGCTTCATCACCAGATAGGGATTCCAGCCCTCGTGCACCCACTTGTTGCCCACCACAGGCTGCCAGTAGCCGTTGTGCGCAGTCTCCGAGAGCACTATGGCGAGGTCAAACTGGTCTATGTAGAACTGCAGCAGCCATTTGAGGAAGACGGATTTGCCGATCCTGCGCGAGCCTTCCAAGATAACAAGGAATCCAGGCGGAAGTCTGTGCTCCTCATTCTGTGGGTCCCAATCCTGCAAAACCGGAATTGCCTCTTCCTGGAAGGTTGACGGCACCTCAAACGGCTTTCCCTCCTTATATTTAAACACTGGTCCGCCACCTTCCGCCTTCTGCTTCTTCACAGGTGGCTCATGTTTTTGATAATTGGCTGGTTGTGGTTGTCTCTTCATTGTTTTGCAAGATGTTTATGAGAGCAGAAATTGTTTTTGGTTCGTTATCCTGTTTGTTATTATAATTATTATAAACCCTATAGATAACCACCAGCAAAGGTAGGTACTCTAAGATGTTGTGCCATTCCCATTCCCAATGTACCTGTACCAGAATTTGCTTTCGCTGTAGCATCACTATAGCCATCATTATAACCCATTGGTCCCTTGGCGAGGGCCATTGTATCAAGCATGCGTCTGCGGGTAGCAAAAAGGCCTCTCTGGTAGTTCTCAGTTGGATTGGAACCTGCCCTCCAGCCAGCATCTTTTCCGGCAAGTCCAGGTGCCATGCTATCTTGCATTTGTTTGATCAAGATTGGATCTGACATTGCACCCAGCTCTGGCCATCCAAGCCTGTAGAGCAGGAAGAGGTCCTCCTTGTTGTCTGCGCCCTTCAGCTTGATGGTCTCAATCCGCTTCTTCATGTCATGCCAGTTGTCGATCTCGTCCTTCTGCATCTGTATCCACTCTGGGTAGACCCTGGAAAGAAGCTCCTTGTTGGCAGGGCTGTCCTCAGGTTTGAACACTGTGCCAACCCAGTCATTGAAATTCTTGAGCTCGCCAACCCACGCCTTCTCCTTCTCGATGGCGATATCCTCCTCCGTGATTGTGACTGTGGGAGTGGGGCGGGCTCCAGTGAGAATCTTGCCAAAGTTCATCTTGTCAATCATGGGTGGGTCTCTGGTATGGGGATAGGCAATTGGACCCCAGGTTGCAATATCCTTACCAGTTGCGTCCTTCTTGACCTCATGAGGCACACCCACAAGATAGCGGATTCCAGAGGCAATTCTGGCATCCTCCTCCTTCAGTGCTGCAATCAGATCCGTGTTTGCTGATCCACCAGGCATGTCTGATTATTATTTTTATCTATGTATCTATGTCCAATGAAATGTAGGAATGTTGAAAACAGAAAAGAGCTTAGCTAGCTTGCTTTTGTGTTTATGCTTATGTCTTAAATACAGGTGATTGCAACATCTGTGTAGCTGGATTAATATCAAACAAACTTCTCTGTGCTGCCGTTAGTCCAGCACCTCCTGGGACCTTGCCAACTGTTGCCAACGAAACAAAGTCTCCAGTAGTGCCTGGCTTTTCCATCATGAAATTTGATGTTGGATCATGCACCACACTTCTCTCCCTAAAGATTTGGTTGACCTGATTGACATGTGTCACACCCGTTCTTCTTGCTTCCCTCTCTGTGTTATTAATTGCTGCCTGTTGAAGGTCATAGTTAGAGCCTCCTAGGCGCTTTCCAGGAACAGCCGCAATGGCCACATAGGTGTTAAAGATACGCCTGAGATTCCAGAGTCCGCGGCGGAAAGCCTCTTCGGAGTGATAATACTCTGGTAATGGAGTTTCCTGTATACCCAGGATGGATTGCATCATTTTGTGGATGTGGTTCTCCCATAACGGTGCGTCCCTCTCAAATGTGTACATGAACCACATGTCTCGGATGTTATCAATCTTGTCAATCTTCAGCTTCTCATAGTGCACCTTTGCATCATTGAGAGCTCTCATAGCCTCATCCATCCGGTCAAAGAGCTCGGGATAGTGCCTCTTGAGCCAGTCCTTCTTGGCTGGTCCATCAATTTGGCGGCAGTATTTAGTTACCACCCACTCGTCGAAGTTCTGGAGCACCTTGAGCCAAGCCTTCTCCTCTAGTCGCTTGATGTCCTCTTCTGTGACCTGAACATCAACTCGCGGCAGTTGCCCGGTCATCATTTTGGAAAACTCTGCCTTCTCTGTTGCTGTTGGGACACGATCAGCCCTGTAGCCAGCAGGACCTGCCAGATTGTGTGTCGTATCATGCACAACTGGGACTGGGGCTGGAAGCTTGTTGAGGGTTTGGTCCACCCCTCTTAGGGAAGACACAGTTGCCATCATGTCTGTTGGCGGCGTTCCTCTAACTGCCATTTTAATTTTTTAGAATCTAATCTTTTATATAGAATCGCTATAGAATCTCTGCTCTGAAAATTGCCAGGCCTATGCCTTGGAATGGATTCTCCTGGAAACTCCCATCTCGGGTATCGCATTTGATTTGTTAATCGCCCCCCAGCTGTTTGTTGCTTTTCTGAGCTCTGGTCTCATATAGATATATAACACCAAACTCAAAGTGCACATATAAGTTGCAAATAACCCCATTTGAATTGATTTGAAGAATTGAAACACACAAAAAAATGCAGGCAGAAAATCAACAGCCCGCTCCAAACCCTGTCAACCAGGCCAATCTGACGACTAGGAGGATATATAATAGCAAGGGAGACACCCTGTGTGATTTCATCCAGGCCATGACCACCCGCTGCGTCCACTGTGGTCACGAACTCACAGAGGCAGACGGCTGCTTCTTCGTGCTCACTAACCCCTACTGTGGTGTGATCCACCGCAAGTGTGCGCCCTGGTTCTCTTTCAACGGCGAGTGGCCTCACGCAAATCCTGTGGCCTACTATTTCGAGAAGGGCAAGCAGTTTGGCAGTCTGAATTCATAAACACAAAAAATGTTCAAATACAAGGACTACGATCTCAAAGTGAAATCCAAGAGCTCCGTCAAACTCCACTATACAAACATCTCCTTCCAGTTCAACACCAACTTCCGCCCAAAGACCATAGACGAGGCCCACAAGATCTCTGCCGATCTCAAGCAGGCATCGCGGGTCACTTTTGATCCAGGAAACTTCTTGGACCCGCAGAAGAAGTGGATCTTCTTCATCTTGAAAGAGGACAAGAGCGTGAAGATAAATCCCAGGCCTGATCCCTCTGGCTCCTACAAGGACATTCGCAAGATCACAGTCAAGGCTGAGCCTGAGATGGGAACAAACATGAAGAGGGGCGGCAGGATGCATCTGCACGGTCTCATCAAGATCAAGCACATCAAATATATCAGGATTGACTACATGAAGATAAAGGAGTTCTATCAGCAGACCCTGCAGGCCATCTCTGGCGGAACTGCCCGGCCCATTGCCTATACATTCTGGAAGACAGAGAAGGTCACCTTCAAGCAGTACATGAACAAGTACGAGAATCCATCTGGTGACGGCTTCACAGTGGACGAGAAGGAGCCTTCGAAGCCTGGCGATCTCAAATTCACTGCTGACGAGTTCCAAGATTCTTCTGAGGGAATGGGTGCTGCGATGGCCAAGGCCAGAGAAGAGAATGGAGATAAGCAGCCTGGACCGTCCAAGTTCACTGCGGAGGAGTATCACAATGCAAACAGAGGAGTGCTGGGTGCTTTGTCACAAGTGGCGCCAAGGGATTTCATTCTTGAAAATTTCGCAAGTAAGCCTTGATCTATAAATAAACCTATAAATCTATAAATAGACACATTCTATAAATAGCATATAGCATAAGTGTGTAGCAATTTGTGTTTTGCGTCAGGTTGAGGCTCACTTTTTAAAAAGCAGAGGAGGTAGCAGGTCACGCGAGCCAAACACAAAAACAGTCAAAACCAAAAAAAGAAGAAGAATGTGGAACGTACTACACGGAAAGAGATACCGCAATTGCCAGTGGTGTGCCAACGTCAGAGAGGAAACCGACAAGATATACAAGATTCCAGAGATTGACGCAGATGGAAAAGTGGAGTGGAAAGGGGTCTACTGCTGCCCCCAGTGTGCACTAGCTGCCATGAAGGTCTTGTCTGTCAAGAACAAATGGGCGCCTGAGATTCACACCCGCCACATGGAGATCTTCCAGGCTTCTCTTCGCAGGGTTGACCAGGGACTGCCCACAGAGTCTCAGAAGTTCAATCTGACTGCTGCGCCCAATCCCAGCTGTCTCAAAGTCTTCAAAGGCACCCTCACCCAAGAGGAGTTCCGCAAGAAGTTCGACGAGGAAAACGTGATGGACTCTGTCTTTGGCCAGGATCTGCCCAAGGAAGAAGCCCAGGTAGAAGACGAGCAGTCCAAGGCACTCGTTGGAAACTGGCATGTGACCCAAGTGACCTCCAACTCCAAGGTCAGTCAGGACAGCGTCTCCAAGCTGCCCAACGTGGACTTCAGGCTTCCCAGAAACACCAGCCAAGTCCTCACATTTCTCAGCGAGAATGTCACTCAGGAGATCTACAGAGAAGGACTCACCGCTTATGTGGTCTATCTCCATCCCTCCAAACCCGACTTCTTCGCCATCGGCAAGCCCTCATCCTGGGCTGGAGAGGAGCTCAAGCACGGCAATCTCGCCTCCAGGCTGCTCGGAAACCAGACAGTGTACGGAGACGTTGCTGTCATCCACAAGAAGGAGCTCAAGCTCAAGAAAGGAAAGAAGAAGGCCCCCGCACCCGTGCCTGCACCTGCCCCTGTACCAGCAGGAGCAGCAGAGCCAATCACGGATGAGATTAAGCTCGTGCGCAAGAGGACTCGCGTTGTTGGAAGCGATGATGGAGTCAATCTAGCCGAGCCAAAGCCCAAAAAGGCCCGGAAAGAGAAGGCGCCAAAGAAGGCAAAGAATGCAAAGAACACCTCTTCTGAAGAGAAGAAACCCCTCATCCCCAAAGAGAAGAAGCCAAGGGTGCCTAAAGTTCCAAAACTTCCCAAACTTCCAGTTGTTGCCCCTGTTGAACCAACCCCAGTTTGAGTGGAGTTAAGAAGAAACAGAAACATAAACATAAACATTAATTTATGTGTCATTTTTGATTGGGTTTTTATATATTATAATCTTCAGCAAACCCCTCTGGAATTATTGCACCTTCCCCCAAATCCTCCGGCACTATACCCCCTCCTGCTGCAATTGCTGCATTGCGTGCCTGCACCTCAGCTTCATCCATATCAATATCAAATTCGGCTTCTGAAGAATAAGTCTCACTGGCTTCCTCTTCACCAAGAATGGGAGCACCCCAATCTGGGCCTTGCCAAGCTGGTCCTACGAAATCTGATTTCAGCAGTTCATCCATTACAAATTTGGCAGCTGTCTTGTCTTTTTCACTGCGGAACCCTCTGAACCAATTGTTACCATTAATTTCACCCAGTAGTATTCCTTCGATATATGCCCTTAAATGCTGGTCCTCGTATCCATGCTGGTTGTAGAGTTCCCATAGCCTTTTCCTTTGCTTTTGCGTTAATATAATTTGGTTCGACCCTCTATCTTGAGTTCCTTTTAGTCCTGGTAGTCCAGCATTATGCTCTGAGAATCTAAGTCCGCCACCTGCATGTTGCCAATCGGTATAAGCTGCATCAGTTTCAACTAAGAGATATCCCGGGTGTTTATCCAATCTTTCCCATGCTAGCATGGAAGTCGTTCCCCACAATTTTGCTTGCCTTTCCTTGGTAGATTTGAGCATGTTTTGATCAAGAAACTCTGGCTTTGCTGCTTCAAATCTCTTTCTTAAAAATTCCTTATAGTCTCCAGGTGCGGCCTGAGTGTCTAACTGGTCATAGAACCACTTAACAAAGCCATCTGGCAATGATGCACTGTCAAATGTCATGTTTCCTGCAATCATCGCCGTGTCTTGTTCTGACAGGCCTGCTGCTTCATACATATGATGCATCAGTTTATTGCGGATGCGGGAAACCTCCTCTGGGGGGATTGGCATGTTCATCCTTGCTGCGCTCTCATTGATTAGGGTTGAGAATAAGAATTTGTAATAAAACTCGAATGTGACAGGGTTATCATGGAAGGCCAGCAGCAGCCCCTGTTTAGACCTTTGATTACCCAGCATTCTATAGAACATATTCATTGTATTTTCCTTGTCTTGAAGTGTGGCTTTAATAGCTTTTTGTCCAGCTTCACTTTTGAAATATGGGTCATCAAATATTTTTGGTAGAACCCCTGATAAAACAGCATTATCTGTAAGGAAGGCTGCCTTTTTCAAGTCAATGTGCTGTGTTACGCCTAGTCGCTGATAAATTCCATCCAAAGTCCTCATGCCATTCTCTAAATTTTGTATTTTTGTTGCGTCAAAAGGCTTGACAGGGTCATAAGACTTGAAAAATTCAGCCAGCATCTGATTTTGACCAATCTTCATGTTTGCACCTCCTGCTATAGACATCGCAACAGCTTTCTGTTCAGGTGTTGTTCCATATTGTCCACTATTAATTTCGTTTATTGTAGATTCTAAGTCCCCTCCACCAAAATTTGCAAGCCTAGCCTGAGCCCTCTTCCAAGACTTGTTTGCTTCAAATGGTGGAACGATTGTAGATTGTTCCGGAATCTTTCCAGCTGCAGTATAATAAAGCCCTTTTCGAAGTTGTTCCTCAATATCATTTAAAGCGTAATGCCTTCCGTTTGCAAATTGTTCCATTGCCTCTCTATACGTATCAACAACGCCAGAAACCTTACCACCAGCAGTAAAGTTTGACAGATCATGTGCGATCTGTAAGTTTATCACGTTGTTCAAAGTTTGCAAGGCTCTGTCTGTGGTATCTCCATAATATTTTTTTAATTCATCATAGGGAGCCTGATTCTTGAATATCTCAATTTGCATTTTTGTCAGCTCAGCTTGCCGCTTTTGGGCAAAGAACAATGTCACATTATCTCCAGGTTGCACCGCGGATATATCATAAGATGTTGGTAACACTTCAGTCTGAAGAGGAGGTGCAGTTGGAATGATGGGCTGTGGAATGGGCTGTGGAGTGGGCTCTGGAAAGGGTGTAGGTGTAGGTGTAGGAACAAAAGGAGTGGGCTGTGGAATGGGCATAGGCGTAGGAACAATGGGCTGTGGAGCAGGAGGATTTAGAAATTGATTCACCTTTTCTAAAGTATCCGTTGGTCGTGCCATCATAGCTGCATTTCCATACCCTCCTGCAGTTTTCTGATATACAATCATATCTTTGTTCATATTGTGCATCACATCAAACATGGATTGCAAGCCTTTGCGGTTATAGTCTGATATGTTGACCAAATTTCGCATTTCGTCGGTTTTTTCAGCTAGTGTTTTTAACTCTATTTCATAGCCCCCAATCAGCTGCTTTCGCTGAGCAGCCGTTTGCTGATCATTTGCTATTATTGCTTGTTGGTACATCGCAGTAGCATTGGTGTGAGCCTGGCTTGTAACAAGTGATTTGTTCTGTAACATTATAGTCATCTCCCTGAGTCGTCCCATCTCGAGTTCTTCATTTGCCATGGCTTGCTGCCAATAATCGAAGAATTTCAAACTTGTTGCAGAAACAGAGGGGTTCCTGGGGTCTGATGCAGAGCCAAACCAGGATACAAACAAGTTTTCAATGGGCTTATATCTTTCCAAATTTTGAGTTTGGATTTGAAGTTGAGATTCCTTTTCCTTCAGTTGTTGCTGCAAGGCAGTCAACTGGGCTAATTTTTGTGCATCTCCTGTCTGCTGGGCCTCTGAGATCTGTGTTCTTAATGCTGCGATCTCAGTCTTTAGACCACCGATTGCGGTATTTGCGTGTTCAGCATAGGCAGAGAATTTCAAATTTGTAGAAGTTAATTCCCCGCTAACTTGAGCAAGCAGTTCCTTCTGGCTGGCGATTTCTGCTGCCTTCTCTTTCAATTGGGCTTCAGTCATCCTGATTTTCTCAGAGAAGCGCTTTTGTTCTTCATCAGCCCCACTCTTTGTGGCCGCATAAACCTGCTTAAGTTTAGTGAGCTTTTCGTTAAGCACAGTTTTATCTCCAGTCGCAGTAGTAAGGGATGCTTCCAATTTGGCAATTTGGCTTTTGTACTCCTCAAGTAACCCACTCTGATCCGATGATTTACCAGGTGCGATGTTCTTAATTTCGTTATGAATGAAAGTTAGCTTGTTCTGTATATCTGCAAATTCCGTAGTGTACTGCTCTATTGTTTTCTGAATAACAGCTTGCTTCTGAAGGAGCTCGGTTCCTTGGGCAGAATGCAACAATTGTGAGGTTAACACCTTCTTCATGTCTGCATCAAGTCCTCGATATTGCTCGCGGAGTGGCCCAAACAACTTCTCCTGCTTTTGGTCCAAGTAAGTGACAAAAGATGCCAGATCCTTTTGGTGGCCCTGGAATCGTGCGTCAACTTGCTGCAGTAGGTTCTGGTTTTGTTGTGCAAACAGCTGTTGGTTTTTAGTGCCCTCTGTTTGAATATAGTTCTGAAGCCCTAGTAGCTTCTCGTTCAATTCTTTCTGCGTTGCTGCATAGTCCGTTTTGAATTTCTCTTGCATTTCTTTCCAGTCGATTTGGGCTGGAGGGGTTACAACTGGCTGCTCTTTCTGCTGAACTGGTTCTGGAATATAAGTTACTGGGCTCTTAAGTTTTTTTTTTGGGTGTATGTTAGTGCCATCATAATAATAGTCTCTTTCACTAAGCACGTCACCCGTCATCACTTTCAGGTCTCCCAGCCACTTACTCACAATTGGATCTGTGCTTGTGGACCCAGGTTGCCTGTTGCCGCGTATGAGATACTTGAAATAGATGTAGGCGTCCATCAGTCCGCCCTTGAAGGTGATCTGCAGGTCCTCCAGCTGTTTGGCAAACTTCTCCCTTGCAGACATGATGCTGTTCACAAACTTTGCGACGTCCTCACCTGGAATTACGTACTTTGTTCGGTCCCATGCCTTCTGGTCAGGCACCTTTTTCTGATCCCACCATTCTGATGGTGCATTCTTGAGCCAGGGAGTGTTATTCTTGTCTTGCGGATCAACAGGTCTGCCGCACAACCAGAGCACGAAATCTCTGAAGAAGAGCTTCTGTTCCTCTGGCACCTCGTCCTGAGCAAGCAACTGCACCAGTGAGCTCATGTCATTGACGCCTTGCTCCTGTAACTCTTGTAACACGTGAGCCCTGGCGCTCTCGTCATTCATCACGAAGGCCATGTCTTTCTTGATGCGGTCAATGTCTATTGGAGTGAGAACGGGGTCAAACGGGCTGAAGAAGCCAGGTCCCTGAAGAAACATCTGGTCTTTGGAGGCACCGGGCATAGGGTCACTCCCAGTCTTTATTCTATGCCCTTCCTTTGTGAATTGCATCTTCCTATCTCCATCGTTTCCTTTCAGATGAAGTAGTCTGATGGGCTGAATGGCCTCTTTTTGCTCTGCCATTTTCAGTTAGAAACAACAATGATCTTCAACAATGATGACAGAAAAAACAGAGATGTTGTGTTTAAAGAGACTCCATTATAGCGTAAATCTCGTTCTCGAGCTTCTGCAGATTCTGACGGGACTTGGTCTTCACCTTGCATCTGGGAATGACCACCACCGGCGTCCTCACAAACGGCAGGCCTATCTCTCTGGCAATGGGCTCCATCGCATCATCCAGCGCGTGAATCTTGGACGGCGTCCTCAGCAGCGGGAACTCCCTGTGGTACTCCCAGTGTCCCAGTCCCTCCAGGATCTTCCTGTGTGTGTAGTTGAGGTGCATCACGTTGTGTCTGGGCTTTCCCCTGGCGCCCCTGAGCGGGAATGCGGTGTCCTGCACGTTGGCGTTGAACCTCTTCAGCAGCATCTTGAAGGTGCGCAGACAGTCCTCCACGAGAGAGTCGGGCGGCAGGGTCAGACTCTTCTTGGTGATGTCCCACAGAATGGTCTTCCAGCATTCCTTGTATTTACACAACTTGAGCTCCCTGCACATCCACATCACGGTGCCCCTGTGACACTCCTTCCTGGTGCCGTACTTGCCGGACCGCAGCGCCTCCTGGAACCGCGGGATGACCGAGGCGTCCAGGATCTCTGGTTCCTTGCACTGCCACTGCGCTAGTCGCTCTTTGTAATGCATGGTGGAGACGTATCTTCTGTCGGGATCGCACCCAGAGGAGGCAAACGGCTTAATAACTCTGCCATCTCTGTCCCTCTTGAGCGTTGAAACTGGTGCGGACCAGCCGTTGTTGTCCGACGTCCTTCTGACGCACTGCCACGGAAGATATTCTTCAGAGATGACTTGGCCATAGCACAGCCCACAGTTAATGCAAGTCCAGAAAGCCGGGCCCATCTCGATATTCTCGTCTCCAATGATGCCGCAGTTCTTGCAGACAAACTCTTCAACATTGTCCAGAGCCAGCTGAGTGCGAATAGTACTGTTGTCATATTCTCTTTTGGAGATGTCCTCATTCATGCCCTTATTCAAAAAAGGAAATTGTGCTTATGCGTCTGACACCTTCAGAGAATTTATAGAAATGAGCTTTTCCTTTTATAGAGAGGCCTATTTCCCAATTCCCCAAGTCTCCCCAGCCATCACAAGCAGAAAGACCAGCGCGCCGATCAGCACTATGTCCATGCTGTCTCTGGCATTCGCGGACGGCAGAGAGAGCAGCGTGCCCAGGCTGGCGGTGAATCCGTTGTGAGGTCCGTCAGTGTCTGCCAGCTCCACCGAGGGCAGGTTCTTCCAGGTCTTGAACAGCGCGGTGTTGAGGTCCTTCGAGGAGGGCATCACGGGCGAGATGATCTTGCTCTGCTTGTCTGCCCCAGGCTTTGTCGTGTCTATGATGAGCGGCTTCTGTCCTGCAATTGACATTTCGTGTGTTAGGTTTAAACAAACTGATGAATTTTGTGTATAAAGAAAAAAAGGGTTAACTACAATTTGTAGTATAGGTTACAGTGGTAGAAGTAACACCCACAGTCTGGCCCACAGTGAAGAGCACATCACCTGCACCTCGGTAGAGCAATATCTTGTTGCCGGCATCAGCAGCTCCAAGAATCATTCTGCCTGAGTAGAGTGAGGTCTCCAGGGCACCCTCTCTGACCAGCAGCGGCAAGTGTGTCGTTACATTTGGCCTGAATCCTATATTAAGGGTGTCGGCATCTCCTCTTATCGTGGTGTTGGTGCCGCATACTGCAGAGAATGTGGGTATGTGAAGTATTATCAGCATTCCTTGCACAATCCAGATGAGAGGGACCACAGTATCAGGAATGGCATACTTGAATGTATAGTTCTCAGTGAAGATCTGGTAATTGCAGATAGGATGATCGAAATAAGTGATTGGGGCTGTGAAGTTGATTGGGTGCGCGGCATTTGTTGTTACTGTTACCTTTCCCGCAGCATCAAGAGCGACGGAGCAGGTGTCAACACCGCCATTTTTCACAATAAGATTCGTTCCTGCAGCGTTGCCCACTTCCACTATGGGAAGAACCACTTTGGGGGCTGTTCCAACAGATGTGACCGTCAGGGATCCAGTTGCATTGACATCCAACTGTGAATAGTTTGCGCCATCCTCCTCTACGGTCAATGTGTGAACTATGGGGTTGAGGGTTGCTGCTGTCACATAGTCCGCCACTGCCTTGTCTGTGGGGATATGGGCATTGTCTGGAACAATCCCAACAGTCTGTGATATGTTGTTATAGTTGAGGGCGAAGGTGGTTGCGCCAGTGGGGTTTTGCAGGATTAAGCTGTCTTTCCTTAAGCGCACTGTACCCATTTACGTTTGTTATGTGTATATTTTCTGGTTTTGTTTATAATACAATTGCAATAACAACCAAAGAAAAACATCTTACTCAAGAGACATGGAAAATCATGCATTGGTTTCTGCAACTCGCTTTCCTCTTGGAGTGCGCAGGAGGCTGGCTATCGTTGCCACCACAAACCCCCAGCAGATCATATTGCCGCAAGATGAGCCGGGCAGAATAGTGAACTGCAGGATAAAGTCATTTTACCTCAGCCCCATTGGAGGGGCGATGAGCCATTACAACCTCGAAATGGGAGACGCCATTCACGGTGAGTTTATAGGAGGATTTGGAGTGCGGGCTGGATGCATCTGCACATTTGGTGGTACTCTCTTTGTGGACTTTCCCATCCGTTTCAAGAGTGACAAAATACCCCAGAATTTCCGATTGGCTGTCTATGGCCCTGGGGAAGCCGGCGCATTGGTCACACTCGCTGTTAACAGCCATATCGTAATTCTGATGGAATATGACTTCATACCCGAATAGACAATTTTCGTTACAACATATTTTTGTTAGTGTTAGGGTTTGTTCATAGAAATATAAATATATAACAATGGCCAGTGCGCGATTGAAAGCAGATGCCCTATTGTTACAGGGAGCAAGTGGCACAACACAGTTCAAGATAGATTCTGGCACAATTGTTCCAAGTCTAATCAGTCCCATGCCTGATCATCTTCATATTCCAACATCTGCAGCAGTTAAGAGCTATGTTGATGGGAAAATCGCTGTAATCACTGGGCAGATCAATGCCATACTGCAGATTATTTCGACTGTGTGTGGCTGCATCACTCTTCAAGATAGGATTGACTTTTCTGAGACATATCCATGGGCAGAAGCTGGAAGAGCTGATGTTACCTATCTCAAGCTTCACGACCAGGTGTTTCTTACCATTCAAGGGATAATCATGGAGGGAATGAGTGATAGGATCATTCTATCCAGGGAGGGTGCAGTTCCAGGTGATTTCCTTCCGAGATCACTCCCAATCCAAAGCCAGGCAATAGAGACAATAGCTGGGCATGAAACTACCGAGATTGGACTCGTTAGCATCACAGACCACGGTCAGATTGAAATCGTATTCTCAGCAGACAGACCACAATTTGAACCAGGCCCCCAGGTTGGATTCGTGGCATTCACATTTGCCTACAGCACTGCTTAGATAAATTCTAATTAAACATAATACATCAAACAACATTTGTTCTATGTCATCATCAATCAGAAATCGCGGATCCAACATCGTCTTGCAAGACAGGATTGGTTCCAGCACTGCCTCTCTCAATCTCAACTCCACCACCAAAGACGTCGAGCTCAACACTGCTGCCGGCTCCGGTCTCAAGTTAGATACGCTGGCCATGGGCGCAGTAAGGATAAATCAGCTCACCACCGATATGCTCACTGCTCTTGACACCAAGATTCCCACAGAGAAGGCCGTGGTGGATTACGTGGCTGCCCACGGCGGCGGAGGTGGCATTGTCTGTCCCCTCGAGCTCATCCCCGCTGGTCCCGTGCCTTATACACTAAAGATAGCCTTTGATGCCGCCAATTTTGCAACTGAGCATGTCAGCGCAACTGGAGACATGACCATTGACTGCACCGGCAATGACCTCAATGTGCACTCTAGTGACCGTTTTCACGTCCTGAACGTCACTCCATCAACAGACTTCACAACAGGTGCTATGGTGGTGGATGGAGGAATTGCTGCTGCTGCTGCGAGCACTGTGAGCAATCTGCTTATCAACACTGCCACCCTGCCCCAGTTGACGATTGCCAATGATGCTGGCCTGGTCAACAAGACCGAATTCTCCACCAGCGCTGCCGGAGATCTCACAATCAACACCTCTGGCACCACAATCAACACGCACGCAACTGACCTGATAAGAATTCTCAATGACACAGAGTCAACCAACAGCACAAATGGAGCTTGTGTCATAACAGGTGGACTTGGTGTGAGGAAGCGATTGAATTTGGGATCGACATTATCATTCTCTGGAGTCGAAAAGAGACTAGACCTGCTGGCAGCGGCAGTAAGAGGACCCGCAGACGCGCCCTCACCTAAAATAACTTCAACTTATTGGAACGGTTGGGAATTCAATGCAGTTGATTCCCGATATCTATATGGCGCTTGCCCAGTTCCCAAAAACCTCAACATCACATATGGGGTACAATTTGAAATCATGTTCTGCGGTGATAATGCCACTGCGGGAAATGTGCTCTGGCAGCACAGCACCAAGGCATTCACTGCTGGAGACACCCCAAACTCCGCCAATGACAATACCACACTTGCTACCGTGCCTGCAGCCAGCATTGGAAAGCTGATCCGCCTGGTTGTGAGGACTGGCGCTGTGTTGGAGTCTTCTGACATGATGTTCTTCCGAATCTACAGAGACGGTGCAAATGCCAATGATACATATCCAGGCAGTGCCATTTTGGTTGAATGGAGAATGATTTATAGTCAAACAACCTTATAACCTTATAAACACATCTTTTCGTTTTAAACAAACACCTTTTTCCAGATATAAATGGCAGAGGAAGAGTTCGAGTCTTTTGCTAGAAACAGAGACGAGGAAGAGCAGGAATGGCTGATTGACTACTGGGGAGATGAGGGAATGCCCGATGACCTGCTGGACGTGCTGGGCGGAGATGACAACTTCTTCCGCGAGCACAAGCCGCCCTTTGAGCTCAGGACCATCAATTTCGACTGGAAGCTGCTGCCCAGGGACAAGCACATAGATGACTATCTCGAGTTCTACGCCACCATGCTGCAGGAGATGCCGCAGATGTTCCATTCCTTCCTGCCAGACATGTCCAAGGTGGTCACGCTGGGCACCCTGCTGGACCATCCCACCCTGGTCTTCAAGGTTTTGCGCAGGTTCCAGGTCAGAAACTGTTCCTGGTGCTACCGTGGCTGCTTGGGTAACGTGGTCCAGGCTGTGTGGAATGACAAGGCTGTGCGCACCAAGGATCCCGAGAGGCTGTGGGACAGGCTGTGTGATGAGTTCGTGGGCATCCCCATCCGTGATGTCAAACTGCTGGTTGGCATGCAGGAGTCTTATCAGTTGCACAAGAGGCCAGCCGCAGAGAGCATGCCCGTTGCAGCACCCACTCTGACCAACTGGCCGCACAAGAGGCTGCAGCTGGACACCACCTTCCTGCCAAACAACAAGGATCCGCAGCATCCGAATGTGAATGCCATCATCACGTGCGTGGACTGCTTCTCCAAGAAGGCGTGGGCGTGGCCTATCCATGTCGAGGTGCACTCTGCCTCTGCTGGAAAGGCCTGGGACGTGGCTGGTGCGACCATCACAGAGGAGGCCAGGAAGGCTGGAGACGGTGACGGCGGTCTCTATTTTGCCAACAATTTCAAGGGCCTGGTCCCGTGGTCCAAGCTGCAGATCCTCACCGATATGGGCTCTGAATTCAAAGGCGCTTTTGAAGAGAATCTGCGCAAGCTGCCCAACATCATCCGAATCCAGGCTGCCCCCTATCTCTCCAGAAGGCAGGGCGCGATAGAGGCGTTCAACAAGACTCTCAAGCAGTTCATCTTTGTCGAGTTCTCTGAGCAGGGCAAGAGGGGCAAGGGAAGCTGGGTGGATGAGGTGCCTCTCTTCCTGCAGTCCTATAACAACAGTGTCCACTCTGCTACTGGCTTCACCCCCAACGAGCTCCACGAAGAGAGAGACCCCGATATGCTGGCAAAGAGGATCCCGCAGGCTCAGGAAAGACTCCGAGACCGCGCTTCCAAGTGGGTGGCCAAGACCAAAGCGAGCATTCCAAAGAGCATTCAGGACCTCAAAGTGGGAGATCTTGTGAGAAGAAAGCTTCGAATGGATATCGCTGTATCTGATGCCAAGCACAGTCAGTCTCTGAAAGGCATGGTGGGTGTGGGCCACTTCATCCACAGCTTCTATCCCCAATGGTCTCCCGAGGTCTATCTAATCGTCAACATTCACCCCTCTCACAAGGACTGGACTGTGGCCAAGGCTGACATCTCCAAGACCAGAGTGGTCAGCCCCGGTGATGCCACTCATCCCGTCACCTTCGAGGAAGATGTCTCTGAGGACGGCTCTGCGGAGGTCACCACTGAGTTCGTCACCCATCTGCAGAAGATTGATGCGGTCTGGCGCCACAAGGTGCTCACCAAGAAGGAGCTCGATGCCCAGATTGCTGCCAGAAGAGAGCCTGCCCGCCAGAGACTCATTGCTAGCGGCGTCTCTGCCCCCTCTGCTGGGCGCGTCCTGCAAGAGCATAGGAGGACCCCTTATCTTCTGAGAAATAGGAAATAGGAAATGATTGCCTTTTATGGCCATTATGCCTCTTTTGGCTCTGCGGGCTTGAA
>Ga0066601_10000419_pt1 | contig 17316 bp, 15 predicted proteins | sample Medcelwee11metaG_FD_59487 | JGI IMG/M metagenome (GOLD analysis project Ga0066601, IMG submission 59487) | Freshwater pond sediment microbial communities from the University of Edinburgh, under environmental carbon perturbations - Medium... | ecosystem: Environmental > Aquatic > Freshwater >... | reverse complement strand
GATTAAAGCATCTGATGATATTCTCCTCTGAGAAACGCTCCTCATGATCGATAAACAGGAGGTTGGCTGTGAAATCGATTAATCTTGGTTGGTCATTTACCACTGTCGCGCCGACAATGACATCAGCAGATGCTGTCTGAGAAAGCAAAAAGAGAGCGAACAATAGAAACCCTGTCCACGTTTTTCGCGATCGATTGACTGAGATTAATGGTTGTCTTTTTTTATGGGATATAATTTGTACAATGTGTTGCTTCTTCCCTTGCGCCTTGCCCTTCCCCTGGTGCGGACGGCCATCTCCCTTTGGTCGACGTCCTACGCGGTACTCCGTAGGAGCCATCCCTCCCCGCGACCCGCACCACGGGCAAGGCTTGGGGATTGGTTCTGCTATTTCACGACAATGATGATAATTTTCAATGGAGGTGACTATCTTGGTTTCGCTGGTGATGATCAAAGTCCCTTCCTCAACCTTCCTTTAATTGCGGCTCCTTCAAAAGAAGAACGCTCGGAAAAGTCGCGATTCCTCATCCCTCGGGTAGATCGGCCCCTAAAAATAAAAAGGATAGCCATGAGGACCACAAAAAAAGATGAGACAACTAGGATCTTCTCGATGCTGGGATGTGTCTTCTTTTGAATGATAAGTAACCTCATTTTTGAATCATTACCCATCGTAATCTTCGCAAAGTATTCTCCTTCTTCAAGATTGTTTGGGATACTATAATCAATCTTCTTTGTACCGAAAGCGCCGACCTCATTTCTTCCCAGAGAAAAATTGGAAACTCTCTCCTTCCCCCCTCTTCCAAGTATCTCAAGAACCGCTTCTCCATCATATCCCTGGTTTCCTTTATTATGGATGATGGCCGTCATTTGAATGGTCTCGTCGTCAACAATAATATCCATTGTAGTTATGCCAGGTCTAGTATCTCCTTCCTCACCTATTCGATAGTGTATCTCCAGGGGAATTATAAGTTCTGTCCTTACCCCTTTCCTATCGATGATTGTCGACCGAACTAAAATCCGTTCCTTTCGAAAAGTCTCCTCAGGGATTTTCGGGACCATGATTGACACTCTCGCTTCGATTGAATGGTTGCCTGCAGCAAGCGATCCAGGGACATTCTCGACCCTTCCCCATCCGTTTTCTCCATATTCTACACCGATGCTTGCGTTCTCTGGGACATCCCAGGTCAAGGTCGCTCTTGCTGTCGCATTAGTTCCAGGAAGGATATCATTAAATTCGATAACTGAAGGTGTTATACCTGCCATGAAACCTCCGGCTGACGCACTTTCAACGAGGAAAATTACAAGAATGAACCACCTCATTTTTTATTCCGCGACCAGATCATGATCCCGGTTACAACGAAGATAAGAAAGACAATCGCTGGAAAGAGCAATATCCCATATCCCTCTGAGAAAGAACCCGGATTCTCTTTCTCAGGTTTTAAGACCACTAGCGAGGATTCAGTGTGTGTCTCAGTCTTTTTCTGATCATAGATGACATGTCCGGAAAAATGATAGTCTCCAGGCTCATCAGGGGAAAAATATACAGAGATCCAACTCTCTTCCCCTGGTAATACCTTTTCTGATTCGCTTTCAATAACTGCCTCGATTTGTCCCCCCCGTGAAATCTCAGTGACAAGACGGGCTAACACAGGGATATTACCATCGTTTCGGAAAAGGGCTCTGACAGGAATGATCTCTCCCAATATGACAATTCCTGGCACTGAAAATTCGGTTAATGTACCGCTCCTGTTTGAATCACCTTCCAAGAGGATCTCAAATATCTCTCCTTCTTCAAACACTTTCACTCCTTCATCGATCGCACTGAATTGTCCCCAATATTGGCCTGCATTTAAGGAATGGGAGAATTCAATAAGAAGGTCATCCTCCCTGAATGGCTTAGCGCCATTCAATCGTTTTTTTGATAAAACGGAAATCATCGAATTCCGGTCTTTATCCCATATCTCAAAATGAACTGAATCTGGTCCTGCCTCGACATTCCCAAGGTTTTTTATGGCGACTAGGACAGTGATATTCTCTTTCTCTTCAGAATTTAGGATATCAATCCCAGTGATCTTATACTCTGAGTGCTGTTCCCCTATGATATGGACAGTAAGTTCCATCCTCACTCCAGTCAAGACATTCACACCAGCATCCCCTTGTAAATCCTCTGGTCTTGAATTCGGTTGTACCCTGATAAAAGCTTCATAATCCCCATTCTTGGCATCATGGGGGATGTGAACGGACATCACGATGGGAATCCCTGATTCTTTATTGTCTTCACGTATTGAGAATGTAAGCCATCCTGAAGCTTCTCCTTCCACGCTGAATACCGGTTCCTCCCCGGAATTGAGGCCACTTACCCTAAACTCCTTTTCTACTGTTGAACCGCGAATTGCATAATTGATCTCGAATCGTGGAGGGCTTACCCCAATCGCCGCTACTTGTGGTAATAAGAGACAAATAAGGATAGTTATCGTTATACCTTTCACTCTCTCCCACCCATAATCCCATTCAGAAGACAATTAAGTCCCTGGCACCGAGAAACCACCCTCCTGGTTCTCTGTTTTTCAGGCTTTGCCTTCCTTTTACCTAGCCAAATCTACACTTTTTATAATCGAATCATAGATCCAAATCAGGTGTTCTAGTCAAGATCAGGGTCGCTCACTGCGGTTATGCTTACCGTCCCTGAGCATGTTCCACCAATCCCTGAGCTAGGGAACCCCATCCCGAAATATGTTGATTTACCAGGTGATCCGCCGCTATCAGAGCCATATCTCAGGTCGAAATCGATCTCTGTCGAAGAGCTTGTCATCGGGATGCCTAATCCGTAAGTGAAAGGTGAGATAGAATATTCCAGCTTATCGATATTGACCTCCCCTAATGTGCATCCCATCGAATATCCGTCCCCTCCGCTAATTCCGTAACCAGAAAGTTCGATATCGAGGTGTTCATTTCCCTGATTCTCGACATCAATCTGCTCATTGACTCCAGAGGTATTCCCTCCAAGAGGGATTGCACCGAAATCCATCGATGTTGTGGTGACGACAAGGGAGGTCAGGGTCTGTATCTCTTGCTGGTCTATGCCGGATGTCCCTTCGAAAAGATCATAGGGCATTATCCAGAAGGTCCAATTTGTTGAAGAAAAATTTGAACCTGCGTCAGTCGCGTCAGCATAATGCTGGACGCTGAATTCGCAGTGATAAGTCTCAGAAGTATCTACGCAATCCCCTTGACTGAAACAGCTTCCAGAATAATGGTTCCTTCCATCATCTGAGGCGTTTACCCCAAGCGGGATATCGCTCCGAAAGAGTACTGCTATCACTGTCTGAAGTTCATCACAGCCATTCTCATCGATGATTATAGCTGTACCTAAAACCTCAGTCGTTATGCCAGGTTCAAGTTCGATATCGGTACCGAAATTGAGTTCGACAGAAGTCGGATAGGGAGGGATGTTCTCGACCTCAGCTGTAGTATTGACATCATCAGCCATGACAGGTTCTATCTTGTTTATGACCATAAACATCATTACCAAGACGGTAAGAATGAACAATATCAATCTCCGTTTACTTGTGTGTGTTGTCATTTTATTTTGGTTATAGCTGTTTTATATTACCAGTATTCATTTATGTACACTAGTCGTCATGTTTCCATTTTAAATAGTTAATGTTGAAATCTGAACCCAATCTCTCAACGTTAGTTTCATCATTAACCAGCAGATATTTAAACCGAAACGGGGGAATTAGTTACATTATGAATTCGTATGCGAATAATCTTGCTGCATGAGGAAAGGGGGTAAATCTGTATGTTCACATCCATCCTGCCATAACTTACATGCATAGGAAATTAGTCCAACCTGCATTTCGCTAAAGGGGTTCGATCCGAGGAGAATTCCTCGAGAAAAAAAGAGGTGACACAATAGAATCCTTATCATTGACCAAAAACGAAAAGAAAGTCCTTAAGATTCTCCTTCAGAACTCCAGGACGACTGACAGTGAGATTGGCACAGAGTTGAAGATTTCATCTCAGGCTGTTGGAAAAATCCGTCGGAAACTCGAATCGACGATCATTAGCGGATACGGGCTCAATATCGATTTCTCAAAGCTAGGCATCCAGACTTTTGCCATCTCAGTGGCCCGCCTCACCATGGCTGGTCTTGACAAGGGAGGACTTGAGGTGGAACAGCTCCTCCTTGAAAATCCCCATATACTCCATGTCTACCGCCTCCCTAAAGGGAGCTCGACCCACATCCTTGTGTATGGATTCAGCGATATCAATGAATTCGATAATTTTTTTAGCGCCTCCCGGATGCGGGATGAGCTCCATAAATTTCTGGAGATCCAGGATCTCTATACCTTTTCCCACAATAGCCTCATCAAGAGCAGCTCTCTCCAGCTCTTCAATAAGGTCATAGACAATCTTAACCAATCTCCCTCTGCAGTGAGGTTCCAGGAGCTTGAGAGTTTCAAGAAACGATTGCAGTGATGAAACAGGACGACCCAAGGCTTGGGATAAAGACGGATATCCATCATCGGTGAAGATTGATAAGAATCCAGACTCAAACAAATGAATGATAAAAAAATGATAGAAAGAAGAAAAATCAACCGGACCGCCGACAATGATTGGCTCAAATCCCTCCTCGACAATATGTCCAGCGCGGTTGTCATCTATGTCACTGAAAAGGGGGGCGAGGATTTCCGCATCATCGATATGAATCCGGCAGCGGAGAAGATTGAAGGCGTGACAAAAGCCAAAACCATTGGTAAGCTCGTCACAAAGTGTTTCCCAGGAGTCAGAAAATTCGGCCTCCTCGATATCTTCAAGAGGGTGAATAAGACGGGCAGACCCGAATATCAGCCTGCTTCCTATTATCAGGATAAAATAAGGGAAGGCTGGAGAGAGAATCACGTCTTCAAATTGCCGAGCGGAGAGCTAATAGTAATCTATAATGATGTCTCCTCAAAGGTCAAGGACCAGATGAGGATCTGGGATTCCGAGGCCCAATATAGGGCGACCCTTGACGCAATCGGCGATTTCATCATGGTCATTGATAAAGAAAAGAGGATCATCCTCGCGAACAAACCTCTAAAAGAATATCTTAATGGAAAGGGCATTTCTGAACCTGAAAAAAAAACAATTGAAAAGATATTTCATGCTGCAGCCAACAAGCTGTCCTCCTCTGTGTCTAAGGCCATCACTACAAAAACCACCCTGAATGTTGAACAGGCATGGAAGTACAAAAATGAGGACAGGATATTCAATATTACCATCACTCCCATTGTAGAGGGAAAAAATTCCGACAGGATCGTCATCATCCTCCGCGATATCACTGAAAGCAAAGCCGCAACAAAAGCACTAAAGATTTCAAAGGAATTCAATGACACCCTCCTGGGATTCGTCCCTTCAGCGGTGTTCACTGTCGGCGAGGATAGGAAGATATTGACCTGGGACAGTAAAGCTGAAGCCATCACCGGCTACAAAGCAGAGGAGGTCATCGGTAAAGATTGCTCTCTCATCAGGGCCGGAGGCTGTGATAAGAACTGCTCCCTTCAGCGGATATTAGCAAAGGATTTCCAGGACATGAAAGAAGGGGAGATCATCGATAAGAAAGGGGATCGGCATTTCATCAGGAAGAAAATCGGTTCCCTTGAAAGCGTTTCCTGGTCCGGGAAAGGACTCATTGAATGTTTTGAGGATATCAGCGACAGAAAGATAGACGAGGAAAAGCTCAGGGAGAGCGCTAAAGAATGGAGTGAGACCTTTGACGCCATGACTGATGGGATATCCATCCATGATATTGATTGCACCATCATCAATGTGAATAAGAAGATGTGTGAGCTTCTGGCTAGGCCAAAGGAACAGATCATAGGGAAACGTTGCTTCAGGATATTCCATAATACATTCGCCCCCCCAGACTATTGTCCTGTGGAAGAAGCAAGGCGGACAGGCCAGAAACAGTCGAAAGAAATATTTGAGCCAAGGTTTGGGAAGTGGATAAACATCGAAGCCTCCCCTATCAGGGGAGAGAATGGGAAACTGCTGAGATTCGTCCACCTGGTAAAAGACATCTCAGAAAGAAAACAGGCTGAACAGCTGCTGAAAGACAGGAACGCTGAGCTTGAGCGTTTTAACAGTTTCGCGATTGGCAGGGAACTCAAGATGATAGAATTGAAAAAACAGTTGCGGGACAGAGGGAAAGACAAGTGACGATGGAAAAAAGTCATTTTCTCTTAATCACTGTGTGTATCCTCCTCACCTTGCCTTCTGTATCATCCCAGGATGCGGATATAGTATATGCAGAGTTTTATGTCAAGAGCATGACTGAAGCAGTCACAAAGGAGATTGATCTCTATCGTGGTTCAAGAAACGGTTTAAGCTTTGAAACATTGCGTAGGGATTCCGCTTTCAGGGATCTCATCTTCCAGGATATCGGGCCATATGGATATGGGGTCTTGATTGACCGGGAGACAGGATTGATCGTCCTGCATCCCATAGCTTCATTTGAGGGCTACGACTTTGGGAAGCATCTTATGGAGAACGCTGATCATCCCGGTCTCGCAGAAGCAATCAGGGACGGTGAACCCGCCTGCGGTTATTATCTATGGAATGAACCCAATCAAACATTTGAGCGGAAATTCCTTTGCCTAACACCAGTTGAGATTAGGGGAAGGCCCTTTTCTTACGCCCTGACTTCTTACGTCGATCATTTCAAAGAGCATGCCATCACCCAAGGCGCACAAATCAATGATAGAACAGGGCCGCTCCCCATCGACATGGAGACTTTAGGGCGTTACATCGCCGAGGATATCGCGTCTCTCTATTCACAGGCAGTGAACGACACCTTGTTCCTGGCGATGGAATTCAGAGATGGCCGCGGAATACCGGCGATAAGCCATTTGCAGGAGCAGAGGGATAGGGAGATGTGGTTCAATATCGGGACTGATCTTGAACCCTTGGGACAACATAAGACAATCCCCCTCTATGCAGAGGTGTCAATTACCGACGAAAAAGGGATAGAGATAATCAGATATGACGCAAAAAAAAATCCATTGCCCCTGCGTGATCTGAAAGATGCACGAGCCAGCGAATTCCCAAACGAAACCATCTACCTTGAGACAGCCAAGCTTGGTGAAGGCGAGGTCCGCATTGGGCCCTTGCTCACCTGGTATACCCCTAAGGAAGATGTATTCAGGGGCGTCGGCCAGGATAGTATAGGTGATTATTCCAAAGTCATAGCGAGGGATGCCATGAAGGAAGGGGTGATCAGATTCGCAACCCCCATATTCAAAAATGGCGTATACTCAGGATCGGTCATCCTTTCACTTGATTACAGGCATCTCCAGGAACTATCAAAGCATATTTCTCCTGGCAATCGTGAAAAAGTACTCTCGAACACCTATACCGGGAACTATATCCTTGTCTTTGATAACGAAGGCTCGACGATGGTCCATCCGAAGCCCGACAATATCCGGGGATATCTTCGGGACGGGCGGTTTGCCGGCTATAATGGCCAGGAAAGCGATGTGCCTGGCAATATTTTCAACCTCTATTCCTACAATGGATCCGCATCATATCCTGAAATCGCGCATTCAGTACTCATCAAAAAAGGGACTCATATCAGTTCAGCTACAGATGTCGGAGGAAGGACCAAGCTCACGGTCAGCGTCCCCATCCTGTTTGATAATCAGCGGACAAACCTGGGAAGGGATGGTGTCATCGGGGGGGTCATGCTCTCGATAAATATCCAGAACTCGACAGCGATAAAAGAAAACCCGCAAAATATCCAAACAGTACAGCTCAACAAGTTCATGCTCATATCCCTTTCCATCAGCATTATTCTCATCTCGTTCTTCTTCATCATCCTATTTTCTGTTAACTATTCGCAGTCGCCCTTGGCTAAGCCATTGCGCGATCTCACCCTTGGGGGAATCTTTTACATCATACTGGGTTTCATAAGGTTGAATAGCCAGGACCATCATCTGCTCCTTATCCTCACCTCTCTCCAGATAGCCCTGTTTTTTGCCTTCATCATTCAGTTCTCTCTGCTAGTTCTGCGAACATCCGGCATAATCAACCAACGAAAAAAAGCGCTATTGTTCCAGGCAGCCTGTCTCATCGGAACTCTCCTTGTTTTTATGAGAGAGATGATGAGCGAAATGACTTTCACTTTTTTGCCCTCGATCGGAGCCTATCAGGCAAATCCTGGAAACACATTCTTCCCGCATTATATTCTTTTTTTCATCATATGGTCTTCGCTCATAGTCACGCTGATGCTTGCCCAAAGACAGAATAAGGAAAGGCAATATCTATGGCCGGCTATTGTCATTCTTGCCTGGTTGGGATTGCCGATAGTGTGGTCCATATTCATCGCGCCGATCGGGAGTTTATGCCTCTTCTATCATATGATCACCCCGGTGCTCATGTTGCTCGTGTTCTACAAGGGATTCAGGGAAGACAGATTGATCGAACAAAGCAAGGACACTACCGCCTACACGCTCTCAATCATCTTTATCATAATCGTTGCCATCCTTATCTTCAGCGCCGTGACGACCAGCATACAGGTCAAGCAGGATGCCATAGAATCCCTCCATGAACAAGAACACATCATCGGGTCTACGATCGCATCTGACATAAGCAATATCTACAATTTCATGGAATATGTCACAAGATTATTGGGTGCCCGGATTATGGAAGGGGAGACACTTGACAGAGACCTCTCCTGGATAATCGATAGGGGAATTGAATCGCATAATGACTTTATTGAGGAGATTATCCTCTTAAACTCATCAGACCATGTCATCATCGGAAAAGACAATGATGCCAGGATAATAAATACCAGGATAGAAGGGAATGAACCCCTCGCGAAAATGAAGGAGAGTGGCAGTGCGACACAGGGATATATCCCGGAGCTTACAGGAGGAAAGAATGTTTCGGTCATATTCTCTCCCATAATGATAGACGGCAAATATTTGGGAGGGATAGGTTTCATTCTCAGTCCGTATATTTTCACAGAACACTTTGAATCAAGCCCGCATATAAAGAGGGACATCCAAATAACAGACGAAAAAGGGATTGTCCTGTTCTCTACTGGTCCCGATTATATCGGTAAAAATATTCTGACGCTGTTTCCAGCGAATGTGGATGATCTGAAAAAATCATTAGCCTCAGATATTGACACGAGGTACCTCGATCGGGCCGACCCGGACATGCTCATTGTTTCAATCCCTGTCGATAAGGAGAATATCGATTGGACCTTGTTCATGATCTCAGATACCAAAACGGCTTACTTGGAGACCGATAAGAATCTTGACAGCATATGGATCTTCTTTTTCATGAGCATCATCGCTCTGGTGGGTCTCGGGTTCATCTCATTCCGTGTCCTTACCCGCTCCCTTAAATCACAGATCGACGAGAAGACAAAAGAGATGAAGGGGGCAATCAGCGAACTAAAGGATACCAAGGCTGCGGTCATGAATATGATGGAGGATGTCATGCAGGCCAATGAGAATCTCAAGGAGCTTGACCAGGCAAAATCAAATTTCCTGAATATTGTCTCCCATGAGCTGAAGACCCCTCTCACTGCCATGTCCGCCCATCTAGAGGTCATTGAAGACCTTTCCGCCAATCTCAACGAACAGCAGGTATCGAGCTTTGAAGCTGTCAGGCGTAACGCCAATCAGCTTCGTATCCTCATCGATAATATCCTCGAGATCTCAAGGATAGAGTCGGGGAAATTCCAGCTGAATTACTCACAAGTCTCCCCGCAGGAGATCCTAGATGAGGTGGCGAACAATCTCAGGATAGTCGCAAAAAAGCAAGGTATATCGATTAAGGTGAAGAGCAAGGACACTAAACCGGTAAGGGCTGATGAGGCGAGGCTGAGGGAGATCCTTAATAACCTGGTGAGCAATGCCATAAAATTCACCCCGAAAGGCTCGGTCACCATCACCTTGGAAAAAGGTAAAGGGGACATCATCATTAAAGTGGCTGATACCGGGATCGGCATCCCGAAAGAGAAGATGAAGAACCTCTTCACAAAATTCTATCAGGTCGATGCGACTCTTGGGAGGAGATATGGCGGGACCGGACTTGGCCTCTCGATCACGAAACAGCTTATAGAATTGCAGGGTGGAAAAATCTGGGTCGAAAGCGAAGAGGGGAAAGGATCGGTATTCTCATTCTCGCTGCCGACAGATAGGAGGGAACCATGAAAGTAAAGACAATCTTATATGTGGAAGACAATATCGACACAGCAGAAGCGGTCCAGATAATGCTCAAGGGAGCCGGCTACAAGGTCGATCTGGCCCATGACGGCGCTCAAGGACTGCAAAAGATTAAAGAAGCGACATTTGACCTTATCCTTCTGGACATCATGCTTCCAGATATGTCCGGTTGGGACATCTTCGAGAAGATCAAAGGGAAGATATCATCAAAGGTCGCTTTCATGAGCGCAATCCCGGTGACAGAGGACCGAGTGAACGAGTTGAAAAAATCAGGGGTCTCTGATTATATCATGAAACCATTCTCAAAGGCTGATCTTATAAAAAGGGTAGGAAAAATCCTCAAGTGATAGGCATGGCATCGAATCTCATAATAACATCGGTAGAAAGGCTCCAGGAAGAGACGACGAGGCATCTGAAAGGAGTCTCAGGCATGCCGACCATCTTCATCTGCATGAACAAGACCCAGAAAAGCACTGAAGAGCTTCTGCGGAGTTCTGGTCTTGATGTCAGCCGCATCTTTTTCATCGACTGCGTCTCTGCTGACCATATCAAGGATGATATCCTGCATATCCCTCCCCATCAGCTGGAACTGCTAGGGACAGCGATAGGAGCCTTCATCAAGGAGATCCCTGGGAAGAAAACACTGGTCATCGACGCGATCTCCACCCTTCTCATCTATAATGATGAGAACAAGGTCGCCAAATTCGTGAGATTGATCACAGAGCTCGGTTCAAAAAATGAGGTTGAGATCCTCGCCTTCAGCCCGAAAACAAGAGGAGAAGAGCTCCTGGATAAGATATTCAATTTTTTTGATAAGGTGGAAAAGAGGTGAATGATGGACAAGATAACCTCCTTATTTATCCTCCTGACCGGATGGATTGTTGCCGGAGGAGCATTCAATGTGGGGATCGAGCTGCCAGATTCATACCATGAAGTGCTCGCTGGGGAAAATATCTGGTTCACGACCAAGGTCATCAACCTTGAAAATAAAGAACGCATGGATATCATCCTCACCTACGACATCCTTGATGAAAGCCGTCAGACCGTCGCTTCCAAGACAGAGACAGTGGCTGTTGAGACCCAGGCTTCATTCGTCTCGAGCCTGAGGACCCCTTCTTCGCTTCCAGAGGGCATGTATTATCTTAAGGTCATCCTTAACTCCACTTCAGGCTCGAACATCGCTGAGACTACCTTCAATATCATAAAGGAACCCACCCTGGTCCAATATATCCTGAAGTTCTCGCTCTTCGATATATTCGTCGAGATACCTGACAGCTACAAGACCATAGTCCCGGGCAGTGAACTGCTGACGAGCATCAAGCTCATCAACGTCGGAAGCGCAGGGAGGGTCGATGTCTTCCTTGACTATACCATCACTGACACTGAAGGGAACATCGTCCTGAAGAAGCGCGAGACCGTGGCAGTCGAGACCCAGGCGAATTTCATCAGGACATTCGACATCCCAAAAGAGACTCCCGAAGGGACCTACCATATCTCCGCAAAGATCACCTATGCCGACGGAAAATTCGCTGAATCAGAGAATATGTTCACTGTCAAGGGAGCTCCTTCCACTGACTATACCTTTGCCTTTGTGGCCGGTGCTGTCGTAATCCTTGTGGGGATCATCATCTACGGCGCTTCGCGGTTCTCGCCTGATTTCAAGACCTGGAAAGTGAGGATGGAAGTCAGGAGGATCGTATCGAAAAGGTTTAATAAAGGACGATAATGCTTCATGGGCATGGAACCTTTCACCCATATCTCCCCGCAGGAAGCGGAGAGACTCCCTAAAGCCATTTTCATTGATGTGAGGACTGAATCTGAGCACGACCAAGGCCATATCAAAGATAGTCTCCTCATCCCTCTTGGCGCCCCTGATTTCCAGGCAAAGATGAGCGGACTCGATAAGAACAAGCCATACCTGCTCTATTGCCGCTCTGGTTCAAGAAGCGGGATGGCGATGATGTTCATGAGGAGGATGGGATTTACTGAGGTCTATAACCTCTCAGGAGGCACCATCGCCTGGAAAGCTGCCGGGAAACAGCTAACTGTATAGGGTCAGACGACGATGTATCAGCCGGCCGGCAATAGTATACAGGAGAGAAATCATTAAAAAAGGATCAGCATTTTACCTGTTTCGCCGATGACTAATAATGGAAAAGAGAAGAACATGGAAGTGACAATTAGTGGAAAAGACAGGTACCGGGAAGAGACCATAGGGGTAGACAAGGTGCTCGCGCAGACCATGGGTTCTCTCATGGAAGCGACAAGCGCTTTCACTGATAAAAAATTCATCTCAGTCCATAAAAACAGTCAGGGAGAATGGGGAGTGAAAGCCGCGGATGGCTATCTCCTCGGTTCAGCCCCCATATTCGGTGATAAGACAGTCACAGACCCCTATATGGCAGGTCTCGCTTTCGCTAAGGAAGCCCATGATCTCGGTGAGGCTGTATCCCGCGAATTTTCCACAAGCGCGAGATGCGTGACCCTATCGAATATCTGCGATTGGGGGAGGAGGGGGAACGAAGAAGGCCCAAAAAAAGCCATCAGGCAAGGTCTTGAGGATGGGTGCAAACAATATGGTATCTTCATCGCTGCCGGAGAAAGCGCGGTCCTTGGAGGAAGGATCCCTGATTCTGCTATCCTCAATATCTCAGGCGCAGCGACTATAGCGATCCCACGGAAAAAGGCTTCTCCGATGATACATGGATTCGAGTATAAAGACAAGACCCTTGATATCCTCATCTATGATCCCAGGGGCAACATCATCGTATATAGATGCGACGGGAACGGAAATAAACCGAGGTTTAACATGGAAATGAGGAGGGATGGCAGGGCAGTTTCGGCTGACACCCTTGCCATGACACGGGATGACCTTGGGAAGAATCGGGTGGAGGAGATCGGAAATATCCTGTCTGTCGACCTCGCTAGGAATGTTCATGATCCATTCAATGCCTCATTTGACCTGGGTGAGTTGATAAAAATATACGATTTAGGGGTCTTCCATAACCTTTTGTGTGAAGATATCCCCTACTCGATCGCTTACTCTGACATCACCGGAAGGCTGGAGGGCTATGGGAGCATGTTCATCAATCCGAATTCCACAGCCATAGGGAGGATAAATGAAAGTGAATTTTTCAACCCCCCCATGCCTAAAGAGGGAGACAGGATAGTCATCATGAGAGACACTATCAACGGGAGATCCAATGGCTGGACGCAATTGATAAAGGATCTCATTGCATATTTCCATGGTGACCCGGATTTCCACCTCCATTCCAAGGAGGGTGCAAGGATGCTAGAGATGGCAGGGAGAGGCTCGACCATCTATTTCGATATCTTTCAGGAAGCGTTCGTCTCTGGCGCAAGCAAAGTAGGGCATCTGAGCGGGGGGGCATATAATGAGAAGTTCTCCTCTATATTCCGCAAGGGTGGCCTTGGAGGGGCTTTCAATAACCCCCTCTCTCCTTTCAGTATCCATCTTCTCTCAAGGGACATCCAGGGGTACAGCGTCCAGGCCCTGGCTGACAAGTACAACCTTTGCGGAGATGCCTGGATCGCAGTCTCTGAAGAACGACTCCCTAAGATTATCAGTCTCCTCGAAAGGAGGAACCTACATTATGCGGTGATGGGAGTTCTTGAGAAGATGGATAATCCTCAGGTCGAGATCAATTTCACCCACCCATTGGTGAATGGGACAGCGAGATTCTGATGAGGGGATACCCTTTCAGGAGATGTACGGCTACATCAAAATCGTTCAGAGGAGAAACCCTGTTCTTTTCGATAAGGATGCATCCATTGCATCTTTCCTTTTGAGAGAGGAATATCCAGATTTAATGAGGGGATGTGCCCAAAAAGAGCACTCTTCATCACTATTCCGATTCCTATTTAAATAAAGGAGCATAAATCATACCAATCAGGACGGAATCCTGGTAACACGGCACCGGATAAGTGCCTTATGAACACAGAGGTAATGGAAAATGGCGGTAATTCATCTGACAGACAAGGAATTCGATTCGACAATCAAAAAAGAGACCACAATAATTGTTGACTTCTGGGCGCCCTGGTGCGGTCCATGCCAGATGATGGGCCCGGTCTTTGAACAGCTGTCCGAGGAATTCAAAGGGAAGCTAACCTTCGCCAAGGTGAATACTGAAGATGCCCAGGCATCTGCTCAGAAATCGAATATCATGAGCATCCCTGCCCTTGTCCTGTATAAAAATGGGAAAGAGAGCGGAAGGATCATAGGCGCCATGCCTAAATCCGTCCTGAAAGGGAAGATTGAATCATTGCTGTAGGGTGAAATACACCCTCCGGTTGTTTTTTCCTTTATTTTTCGCTTCAAGGAAGACAATCGTCCCGATCTCCTTCAGATCATGGACATGGGTCCCACCGTCGGCTTGGCGATCGATATCTGCTATGGTCACTATCCGCAGCTCCTCTATCCCCTGAGGCAGCCCTTTCGCGAGTTTCGATAGCGTCGGATCGCCCTCTGCTTCCTTCCTTCCGATATAACTGGCGGTGATGGCACCACCCTGCCGAACAAGGGCGTTCGCCTCCTTGATGTATCTGTCCATATCTCCTTTATCGAACTCTTCCAGGTCGAAATCTATCCTTGATTGGTCAGTACCAAGCTGGTTCCCCGTTATCAATGCACCTGTCCTCAGATGGATGATGGATGAGAGGACATGGGCCGTTGTATGCATTCTCATAAGCATATACCTTTTTTCCCAGTCGATCGTCCCCTTGACCATGTCCCCTATAACAAGACCTTCATCTCCAACCTCGTGGACAACCTCACCTGATTCCTTCCTTACAGAAGTGACCTCGAATCTCCTCGAATCACTCAAGCGGATGAGATATCCTGTATCACTCGGCTGGCCCCCTCCTGTCGGGTAGAACGCTGTTGCGGATAATATGATCTTCTTAGGCTCGATGACAGAAGTGATTTCAGCCTGGAATTCTTTAAGATATTGATCTTCGAGATAGAGCAGCCCGGTCATCGGAGTCACTCTCCCTTGATTATCCTTATCACCTGTATCCTGAGATCATCGGCTTTCTCGATGATGAAGGTATGGTTCTTGTACTCCAGTTTATCTCCTGTTTGGGGTATCCTTCCCAGTTTCTTCAGGATGAACCCGGAGATGGTATCGTACTCATCTGAGACTTTCAGGCCGAGCCCGACTTTCTCGTTTACCCGTTCTATACGAAGGCCACCATTGACGAGATAAGTAACCTTGTCAAGCCTCCTATACCTGAATTTCCTCTGGTCCTTCTCGTCATATATCTCACCGACGATCTCTTCCAGGATATCCTCGATGGTCACGAGTCCGGAGACGCTCCCATGCTCATCCACGAGAATCGCGATATGCATCTTCTTATGCTGGAACTCCCTGAGCAGTTCATCGATCTTCTTCTGTTCAGGGACGATATAGGGTTTCCTCATTATGGCGCTGACTTTTGTCTCTTCCTTGGAATTAGCGATTTGCTCGAAGACATCCTTGATGAAAATGACCCCGACCACCTTGTCCTTATCGATTACCGGGATCCTCGATCTTCCCGATCTGATGATCGCTTCCGAGATATCAGAGAGCTTCGCTCTCGGCTGGACAAAAAACATATCGACCCTGGGAGTCATGATCTCGGATGCCTCGACGTCGCTGAACCTGAGGATATTGTTGATCATCCACTTCTCCTCTTTCTCGATGCTCCCTGATTCCTCTCCCATGGAGACGACGCTCTTGATCTCCTCTTCTGTCACTTTGTCGTCAGTCGTCGCCTTGAACCAGCGTGAAAGGAAACCGGTGAAAGAATCAAGTATCCAGATGAGGGGATAGAGGACTATACCTAAAACCCGTATGGGCCCGGAGGCATATCTGGCGACCAATTCCCTGTGCCCGATCGCCATGGTCTTTGGGGTGATCTCCCCGAAGACGAGTATCACCATGGTCATGATCCCTGTCGATACCGCCAAGGCGTTTGATTGGAATACCTGCAAGGCTAGGTTCGCAGCAATGGTCGAAGCTGATATGTTGACCAGATTATTGCCGATGAGGACCGTTATGACGAACTTATGAGGCTCTTCCTTGAGCTTCTTGACGAGGTTCGCATACTTCAGCTTCTTCTCCACCATGCGCTTCACCTCAATCGGCGTGAGCGCGAGGAATGCTGCTTCTACCCCAGAAAAAAAAGCTGAACATAAGACAAGAAATACCAGCAGCCAGAGCTGCACAGTGAAATTAAGTACCATTCCAGCATTCCCTCGTGATTGAATGGAATAAAGCGCAGGGATTATTTAAATGTATTGGAAGAAAGGCATATCAGAATACCACTATTGAGGTTTCTCGATATAGTGTCCTAAGCATTAATTGGGCCATCGACTGCTGATGAAAAAAAACAAACCCGGTTTAAGACACGCATGACTCATTTCTTAGCAATCGTTATTCCATATCCGCATGAGAATCCAATGAAAATAACCCGCTAAATTGACCCTTATAGATGATTATGAAAATACAGAAAAAATTGAAAATGAATCATCAGGGGAAGAATCCATAACCTTCCTTCGCCATATATTCCGCCGCATATTCAGTATCACTACCTGAGCGCTTGAATATGACCTTGATGAATCCAGGATCCCCCTCCTTGACATCGAATCTGCTGTCCGCGAGCATATCCTCAAATCTCAGCAAGATAGTTTTCGGCTGGCAATCAAGGCCTGCGTCTGAAGGTTTGATATACCTATTGGCTCCGTAGACGATGGTCTTGCTCCTCCTCTCCCCATTGAAGATCTCTGTCCAATAGAGCATGACCTGGAGGTTCCCTTCGACAGGGATGGTCTTCCCTGCCTTGTCCTCTGGAGAGAAAGTGAACTCGATGCCTTCAGCTGTCCTTTTCACTCCGTTTTCTTCAAAACTGAGGGTGATATGGTCGAGGGTGAGTGGATCGATAGTCAAATCGCAGGGCTCAGGTTTCTTCTTCACTTCCACCTTTTTTTCTTCGACCGGATCAACAGTTATTTCAGGGACTTCAGGAGCTGCTGGAGCGATGATAGGCTCTTTTATCACAGGTGTCGTCCCGGTCTCTTGGGGGGAGCTTGAGCATCCAA